>Ga0209609_10001980_pt1 | contig 11811 bp, 11 predicted proteins | sample LakKivw325mmetaG_FD_184136 | JGI IMG/M metagenome (GOLD analysis project Ga0209609, IMG submission 184136) | Anoxic lake water microbial communities from Lake Kivu, Rwanda to study Microbial Dark Matter (Phase II) - Lake Kivu water 325m metaG... | ecosystem: Environmental > Aquatic > Freshwater...
TTTGCCCTAAATCTGATTACGCCATTTTTATTAATGGTTCCGCCAATGACCTTATCACCATTTTCTTTTAAAGCCGGGATAGGCTCTCCAGTAATCATTGACTCATCTATATAGCTCTCCCCATCAATAACTTCACCGTCTATTGAAATTTTCTCCCCAGGTTTAACCACTAATATATCATTTATTTTTACCTCTTCTACAGATATTTCCTGCTCTTCAAAAATTGAGAGTAATTTGCTAATTAACATATCTTTAGGAGGATAGGTAAAATCTTCATGATTGTAACGGTAAATTCTACAGCTGAATGTTTTGTTAATCTTTCCTTCTAGATCTTTATTATTTACTAAAACAGTTGGCGATCCGAAAAAGGGATAATCTTGAAAATTTTCTTGTCTTACTTCGGTTAACTTGATAGGAACGGAAATATTCAGCCCCCTTAGAGCATCTTTTACTTGTTCAATCGCCTTATTGTAGTTTAGACAATCTCTAAAATATAAGATCTCCAGATCTATATTTTTAGGCCTTAAGACTATAGCTTTTTTGGGTTGTAAGTTCATCAACTTTTTAATCGCTTCTGAGGTCTTCACTTTTGCCTTTGCTTCTAAATATCGTCCTATAGTAAGAAATGTGGCCAGAAAAACTGCTGTTTCGTAGAATAAAAATTTACTGGAAAGTATAAAATTAAAAGTAGCCAAAAGACTTGCTACAAAAGCGACCCCTATTCCCATAGAATACATAACATCCATATTTAAACTCTTATTTTTAAGAGAACGATAAGCAGCCTTAAAAATAGGATAGCTGATATAAACAAAAACAGGAGTGGAAATAAATAACATTAGATAAGCTACTGGAAAAGATAAATTAATTGGAACATACATAAGAACCATTAAAAGAATACCGGTAGTAAATCCCATCATAATCCTACTACGTTTTTCTATTAAATTCTTTTCTCTCGAAATTTTTTCAAAATCTTCTGCTTCTTCTCCTGCTATTCCTAAAAGTTGATATCCAGCTGCTTCTATAGCTTTTTTTAGGTCTGTTTGGGTTATGATATTTGGATTATAAGTAATAAACGCTTTTTCAGCAGCAAGATTAACATTAACCTCTATAATCCCATCCAGTCTTTGAAGTGAATTTTCTATGGTTTTTACACAAACAGCGCAAGTCATTCCGCCAATCTTAAGTTCAATTTTTTTTAACTGTTCTAGAGTCATATTTTCGCCTCTAAAAAACAAAATTTAGTCTATCGCTTTCGCACTCAACCCTTTATGAAGGAGACTTGGCTAACCTATATCCTCCATGAGCTCCCCGAGAGGAGCTTATTAAATTGCTTGCTCTAATTGGCAGTAAATATAATATAAAAAAATATTTTTGCTATAGTTAAACATTAAATCGAAAATTAATTATATCACCATCTTCGATTAGGGCATCTTTCCCTTCGATTTTTAATAATCCATTTTCTTTTATCTTAGACATAGAACCTAGCTTAACTAAATCCTGATATTTTACTATTTCTGCTCGGATAAAACCTCTTTCTATATCTGAATGTACTTTCCCGGCGGCCTTCCTGGCTATGGTACCTTTCTTGATAGTCCAAGCCTTAACTTCATCTGCGACAACAGTGAAAAACGATATCAGTCCCAGGTGCTTATAACATATTCGAGATAATCTTTCAATCCCCGATTCCTTCAGTCCCAAGTCTTCTAAAAATAATTGCCTCTCTTCTGGTTCCAACTGATTTATTTCCATCTCCATTTTTCCACAAATGTTTATGCTCGCCATATTATTATCTTTAAGGAATTGATCTAATTTTTCTTTTTGAAGATATAACTTTGTTTTAAATTGTTCTTCACTGAGATTCAGGGCAATAATTATCGGTTTTAGGGTATAAAAACTAAAACTACTTATCTTTTTCATTTTATCCTCGGGAAATTCAAGATTAGAAAGAAATTGATCATCACTCAGGCCTTGATTACATTTCTCTAAAATCTCTATTTCTATTAATTCCTCGTGATTTAATTTCTGTTTAGATTTTTTTAAACGCTCTAATCTATTTTCTACTACCTCCAAATCTCTAAGTAAGAGCTCGTATCTTAAATTTTCTATTTGAATCATAGGGTCTTTTTCACTGACCACTACTGGATCCTCAAACAATCTAATCACTAATAAGAGGGAATCGGCATCCTGAATAAGACTGAATATTTCTGCCTTCTCTTTTGAAGGCAATTCCGGAGAAATTCCCCCAATATCTATAAACTCGATAGTAGCATAAGTAGTCTTCTTGGGATGATAAAGAGAACTTAAATAATCTATTCTCTGGTCACAAACATTAGCTATTCCGATATTTTTAATACCCTTTGAAGAATAGATAGAAACATCTTTATGTTTTCCGGTAAGGAGATTAAATAAAGTAGTCTTGCCTACTAAAGGTAGGCCTACAATTCCAATTTTCATTTTTTCTTCCCCCTATTTTGTATCTCTTATCTCGTGAATCGTATCTCGTAAAGAAATAGTGTTATATAATTATAACAAATACATTCTGAAAATAAAAATAAGAATTTTTGTAGATGAGAGATGATAAAAGGTTAGAAAACCGAAAAAAGAAATCAAAAAAAACTATATCTTATTTATCTTTCCATTATCCATCAGGTAAATACAATTAGTCGTCTCTTTTAAAAATTTTTTATCATGGGAGATAATTATATAGGATAGGGAGGGATTATTATTTAAAATTTGAATCATCTTGGCGATAGTTTTTTCATCCAACCAGGTCACCGGTTCATCAAGAAGTAAAATCTTCTGCTGCATAGCCCATACAGTAGCCATAGAAACTAATCTTTTTTCACCATAAGAAAGATTATAAGTAATTCTGTCTTCGAAACCAGATAAACCAAGGATTTCTAAAGTATCTTTCAGAATTTTTTTAGTGTCTTGATGACTTTTTCTTAAATTAAGAGGGCCAAAGGCTATATCCTCAGCAACAGTAGGACTAAATAATTGATCATCTGGGTCCTGGAAAAGAAGACCAATTTTTTCTCTAACTTCTATAAAATCGTCCTCTGTTCTTCTTTCTTTTCCAAATATTTCAATTTTCCCTCCGTTTGGTTTTAAAAGTCCCATAATAAGTTGAAAGAGAGTGGTTTTCCCACTTCCATTAGGTCCAACCAGGCCAACTCTCTCCCCCTTATAAAAATTAAAATTTAATTTTTTAAAAACATAATCCCGGTAGGGATAGGCAAAAGAAAGGTCAACGAGTTTTACTAACGGTTCTTTTTCTTTCATAAGAATAACATTAATCCTATAATACAGCTTATCATCACAATTCCACCCACCAGATCATATTTCTTGAAACTAAAATGATTTAAGGTCCAAAATTTACCCTTAAATCCCCGGCAGAGCATTGCATTATATACCCGCTTTGAACGGTCATAACTTCGAACTAACATCATCCCAACTAAATAAGCATAAGTCTTATAAGTATGAAAATTAGTCTGTGACTTAAAGCCTCTTACCTTTAAAGCATTGTTTAATCTGATATACTCAGAATGAATGGTATGGATATAACGATAACTAAAAAAAGATAACTGGACCAATTTATCAGGTAGATACAAATGACGCAAGGCATGAACCAAATTATATATCAAAGAGGTAGAAAGAAGGGCAATACCTACTAAAATAATAGAGTTAGATTTTATGGTAATCAAAAAAGCATATTTTATCCCTTCTCGAGAAACACCTAATGAGTCCAGGATATAAATTTTTTCACCTGAAAAAGTAAAGGGGAGCATTATCCATAATAACAAGATAAAACTATTCACTACTAAAAGACGTAAAATTACTTCTCTGATCTTTAGTTTAGCTATAATTATTAATCCTACCGCAAATAATAAATCCCCCCATAATGGAGTATATCGATCAGTAACCGCCACAATTACTGAAAATAATATAGCGATAATAATTTTTACTCGCGGATCGAGTTTATGGAGAAAGGAATCTCCTTCCGAAAATTTTTCTTTAATCAAATTAGCCACCTGTTTTACGACTTAAAAAGTAAGCAATAATTCCAAAAATACCAAATATATAACCTATACCGCCAATTATCTCAGTAGGAGAAATTTTATCTTTTTCAGTAGTTTCTTTTGAAGATATAGGTTCTTCTAAATTTTCTTTGACTAATCCGGTGGTATTTCTTAATTCATCAGCTCGAATGATGCATTCTGCCCGATGTCCCATACTGGCAGTAAGTACTATCTTTAGATCTCCTTCTTCTTGAGGAATTTCAAAAGAAAAATTCCCTTCCTGATCAGTCAAACCTTCTAACAATTTATTTCCCTGGTTATCAAATATTTCAATCTTTGAACTTACACATTTTTTACCATCATTAAAATAACTTTCGGTATAGACTTTATTTCCTTCTATATAAGTAAAGATATTTACTTTGTGAGCAAAGATCGGGATATTTATTACTATAATGATTAAAAATAAAAATATTAAAATTAAAAATAATCTTCCTTTCATCTCGTCTCCTTAATATAATCTTTCCTATCTTTTATTGCTCGGTATAATCTAAATAATATCTAGGCAATTAAAACTTACTCTTGTTAAGCATCTAAATCTAATATCTCTGGCCTAACTTTTCTTAAAAATCCTACACAAAAAACTGTCAATACCCCTTCTAAAATCATCACCGGTAGATGGGCAATTAGTATTAATTTGGCTACCTGTATAAACATCTCTCCGCTAAAGACTAGAGCAGTTGCCACCATTATTCCACTTAATAATACCGAAAAAAATCCACAAATAAAAGCCAAAGTTAGAGCAAAAAAATTATTTTTACCCTTAATGCCTCGACTAAAGAGATAAAAACAGATGATAGCTGGGAAGGCCATATTAAAAGTATTTACCCCCAGAGTAGTAAGCCCCCCAAACTGAAAAAGTATAGCTTGAAAAACAAGGGCCACCAATATCGCTGGGAAGGCTGCCCAACCTAACAATAGCCCTATAATTCCATTTAGAATTAAATGTACACTTGATGGACCAATAGGGACATGGATTAAGGAAGCCACAAAAAAAACAGAGGAAAGAATAGCTACTTTAGGCATTTGCTTATAAGCCATCTTTTTTAAACCATAACCTACTGCCGTAGCAGTCAGGCCTGCCCCCGCAACTAATACGGGTGCAGATAATATACCTTCTGAGATATGCATAAAAAATTTCCTTTCTATTTATCTATTCCATATTATAAGTTTTGACCCAGAGAACTGCTCCGATTTCTACCGATTTTTCTTCTTCCTCATATTTTATCTTCTCTCTATCCTCATTGAGGGCAGCAAACCCCCACCATCCTGCTTTGGGCATAGCATAAGTAAATACACCATTCTGATCGGCTTTTATTACCTGAGTAATCATAGGGTCAGCAGGGCATTTAATCTGGCCATCCTGATTGTAATATTCCACCTCTACTTCAGCATAAGGAACCGCTTCTCCCTCTACTTTTACTATCCCTTGAAAGACATTACCTGTCCAGAGACCATAGGGTCTAGTTAAGGGAATTATCTCTGTTTTTAAACCTACTTCTTCATCCCAACCTACTTCTAGTCCCAGAGCATTTACAATCACTTTAGTATAGTGAATAATAAAACAGTCTTCCGCTGGTTCCCAATAGGGTTGAGGCTCTACATAAAAGATGTGGTCCCCCGGACGTTTTATCTGGTAATTAGCCTCCCAAGTAGTACAATCATTAATCTTCTTCTCTTGGAGTGTATTTAGCAAATCAATTTTCTTCCCTTGTAATTTAACCCCAAATTGCACTGGTTTAGCCATATCCATATAATCCCCTTCCAGGGGGTGAATAAATTGTACGGTTAAAGCAATATCTTTACTATCTTCTTGAGTGATCATATCATCTGAAGGGATGATCATTCCAAAATGGGCACTCACCGAAATTATTGAACCCAATAAAAACACTGTCACAAAAAATAAAACCGTAATAACTTTAGCTCTAAAATCTTTCATACTTTCCTCCTAATTTTTATTAATTGTTCAATTATTCAATTGTTTTTAATGTAGGGGTCGAATTTATTCGACCCGAGTTTTACGGGCTTGATAAATCAAGCCCCTACTTCTATACGCTACACGCTACCCGCTATACGCTATATATTTTTCCTTTTGGTTAATTTAATTATCTTGTTAATATTACATTATTATATTTCGTGCTACTTATCAGATAAAAAAATATAATACTATCGTTTATCTACTTATTACACCAACTCCTTTCCGGTAGTAGCTATAGATAAAGTACCATACTTTACTCCTACATTTGATTTTAATTGATTAGTTAGTTCCTGTACTTCAGCTGGTTTTCCTCTTACTACTATTATCTCTAAACAATTACTATGATCTAAGTGAATGTGTTGGCTGGATATAATTATCTGATAAAAATCATGCTGGATATCAGTCAGAATATTTACCAGGTCTCTTTTATGATGGTCAAAGACTAAAGTAATTGCTCCAGCTACTTCTTTACCTTCTATCCACTCTCTCTTTACCAGATTCTCTCTAATTAAATCTCTAATCGCTTCTGAACGATTGGAGTATTTTTTCTCTTTAATCAGTCGATCAAATTTATCTAAAAGTCCTTTTTCCAGTGATACCCCAAAACGGACTACCTTAGACATTAACTTCTCCTTTTAATATTACTTTCTTAAAAATTATAACACAATAATTTTGCTCTGTCAAAAATGTTAAAATTCTGAAAAATAATTATTAATTTTTGTTTAATATTAAGTTTTTACCTATTGACATTTTCCAATATTTTGTTATATTCGTATATATAATATAAAGAGATTTTTATCAAAAATTATAACAGATACAAATATATTATATGTAATTCTAAATTATAGAGGAGAAAAAAATATGAATCAACAAAAAACAACTTTGGATAAACCTCCGCAGCGAAAGAAAAATGGTAAAGACCGCACAAAAATTTTAGGTCCGGTACCTGACCTGGAAGAATATGTTCGCCCGGACTGGTGGAGTCGTATCTTTAATTACCTTTATTTAAGGACCGATGCCGACATAATAAATGACCTGAATATAACTTCTCACGAAATTGACTTATTTTTAGAAATTCTTAACCTCTCATCAGATGACAAAATTCTTGATTTATGTTGTGGACAGGGTAGACATTCCCTCGAACTAGCCAGAAGAAATTTCAAAAATATTGAAGGATTAGACCGCTCGCATTATCTCATCCAAAAAGCTAAAGCAACTGCAAGAAAGGAAGATTTAAATATTAGATTTAGAGAAGGTGACGCTCGTAAAATCCCCTCCCTGACCGATTCCTTTGATTTGGTAATGATATTAGGAAATAGTTTTGGTTACTTTGATACTATCCAGGGTGATCTGAGAGTACTAAAGGAAGTTTTTAGAGTTTTAAAACCTTGGGGAAAGATTCTTATTGAGGTCACTGATGGAGATTACTTAAGGAATAATTTTCAGACCAGATCTTGGGAGTGGATGGATAAAAAACATTTTGTTTGCAGAGAACGCTCACTTTCTCTTGATAAACAACGTTTAATATCAAGAGAAGTTATTACTCACACAGAAAAAGGTGTTATAGCAGACCAATTCTACGCTGAAAGGCTTTACTCTAAAGAAAATTTAACCCGAATCTTGGAAACAGCAGGTTTCAGTAATATAACTTTTCAAGGCCAAATTTCTCCTGATTCTAAGCGAAATCAAGATTTAGGTATGATGGAAAAATGCCTAATTGTTACCGCAGTAGAAAAAAAACCATGGACTCCGGTTAAAATTAAATTAAAAAAAGAAACCAAGAATGTGGCAGTAATTTTAGGAGATCCTAATAAACCAGACCATTTAAAACCTTCTACCGTCTTTGATGACGATGATTTTTACACTATAGATCAGTTAAAAGCAGGATTGAGGGAACTGAAAGATTTTCAATTTATCTACCTGAATAGCCACGATACTTTGATTCAAGAATTAACCAAATTGAAAGGAAAAATTGATTTTGCTTTTAACCTCTGTGATGAAGGTTATAATAATGATGCACAAAAAGAGCTTCATATACCCTCCTTGTTGGAAATGCTCAACATTTCTTACACTGGCTCAGGACCCCAATGTCTGGCCTACTGTTATGATAAATCATTAGTACGTGGAATTGCCAGAGAAATGGGAATCCCGGTACCTGAAGCTTTCTTTGTTAAACCCGAAGATATTACTTTTGGATTACCCTTTAATTTCCCTGTAATGGTAAAGCCTAATTTCGGTGACTCCAGCTTTGGGATTACACAAAGGAGTGTAGCAAATAGTTTTGAGGAATTAGTAAACGCTATTTCAGAGATCAGGGAAAAATTTGGCTATGAAAAACCTATTCTGGTGGAAGAATTTCTTACCGGAAAAGACCTTAGCGTTGGAATAATAGGGAATCCTCCTGAATCTTATAACGTTTTACCTATAATTATGACCGATTATTCATCACTACCAGAAAATTTGCCCAAAATTTGCGGATATGAGTCTAAGTGGCTTCCGGAAACACCTTACTGGAATATAAAATCTATTCCCGCTGACCTTCCCGAAAATGTAGAAAAATTTATTATAGAATGCTGTTTAAAGTTATCTGAGAGATTAGTATGTAGAGATTACTGTCGATTTGACTGGAGACTCGATGCTAATGGTAGCCCAAAACTCCTGGAAGTAAATCCCAACCCAGGTTGGTGCTGGGATGGTCATCTGGCAAAGATGGCAGAGATTGCTAATATACCTTACATGGAAATGTTAAAAACAATCTTACAAGCAACTGAACAACGGATAGGTAAGACAAATGCAAACCATAATTAATAAAATACATAGGATATGTCCTTCATATCAACCTTGGAGGTTACCGAAGTCACTATCGGCAATTTGGGTAAAGCCTAAAGAGATAGCATAGTTTGGGAACTGTGCTTTAATTAAAAGAGGGATAATAACCCCGATAAACCATATTGATTTGTAACAAAGTTGCAGCAATAGAACAGGTACAAATTTAAAATGACTGTTAACGCTTATCCTTCTTTGGCGATAAGGGTGATAGGTTGAAAGTTATATCCAAATTCAAAAGAGAGAGTAATGAGAAATCCAGTTATAGGCCAGGTAAATTACAATTTTCTCATCCTTTCTCCTTGTAAGAATAGATTTCGTCAATATAATGCAGATCCTAATTAAATAATTTCTATTTCAATATGTTCTCCTTTTTGTTCATCAACTACATCTAAAATTTTACCGGTAAAATTTGGATCATTCATCGCCTCATTAAGTTCTTCCATATCGATTGGTATTTCATTTCCTTCTACATTGACCGTTTTCTTTCCCATCTTACTGGCGAGATTTAATCCCCAATTAACAAGACTGAAAGGAATATTGACATTTACCGTTGGTTTGTCTCCTTTAGTTACCAGGATTTTTAAAAATCTCTTTTTCTTGGTGGATAGAGGAGTGGTCTCCTCTTCTTCTTTGGTCTCTTTTAAAGCTTCCAGAAGTTCTACTGCCTCCTCATTGCTTATTTTTTTTTCTTCCAGCATTTCCAGAACTTTTTTAATTTCTTCTTTCATTTTTTAAACTCCTTTTCTAATTTAATTTTAAAGTTTCTTCTACTTGCTTTAACTCCAAGATTTTTAATTTTTTTACAAATTTTTATTCATTATTTGGTTTCTTTTATTAATTTTATTGCCTCCGTAGTGGTAATCTCCCCCCTTCGTAAGGTATCTAAAACCTCTTTTTCCTTAAGCCCTTCACTTTTGTCAAATAATCCCAGGGTAATTAATAATTTATCCAGACGATTTTTTACGGTAGGGTAAGAGATACCCAACCTTTCCTGAACTTCTTTAATATTCCCTCTAGAGCGAAGAAAGACAATTAAAAATTTACTATCTTCTTCAGAAAGGGATAGAAGTTTATTTATAGGGAATTCTCCCTGTAAGGTAGTGTTACAGGTTAGACATTTTAATTCGGTAATCTCCAGTATAGAACCGCAGGCAGGACAAAGAGTTGGAATTTTCTTCATTATTCACCTCCATATTAATATTATTAAGTTAATTGTTAATAATATTAACATAATAATTCATTATTGTCAAATATTTGTTAATAATATTTATAAATTTATTTATAATATTGAAATTTATAATAAAATTATTACATTTTATATCCCCTTATCTTGTCTTTTATTCAATTTATTTTCTTGAAATTATAGATTTTTTGAAATAAAATAAAACATATTAAGATCTAAAGATCTAAATATAAAAGAAAAGTAAGATAGGGTAGGAGTAGAGAATTTTGAAAACATCGATCTCTCAGGAGAATTTAAGCACAGTTTTAGGTATATTAGCTATAATATTTTGGGGGACTACCATTGCTTTTTCCAGAAGTCTCACTGAACAATTGGGGTCTATTACCGCAGCCTCTTGGATTTATTTGCTAAGTGGTGTCTTTTCATGTATTTATCTGGTTAGTATACCCACTGGATTTTCTAAAGTCTTTCAATTACCTTCTTTGTATTTATTCGGTTGTGGTACTTTATTTGTTTTTTATACAGTCTGTCTTTATTTGGCGGTAGGATTAGCTTTTAGTCGTGAACAGGTAATTGAAGTAAGTATTATAAATTATCTCTGGCCAGGATTGACCTTGGTCTTTTCCCTCCCTATTTTGCATAAAAAGGCTCGCATATCTTTAATCCCTGGTGTTGTTATGGCCTTTGCAGGATTTTATTTGGTCGCAGTTCAAAGTGGAATGTTTTCCTGGGAGGGATTCAAAGGGAATTTTCAAATCAATGGTCTTCCTTATTTATTAGCTTTTATGGCTGCTGTTTCCTGGGGGCTTTATTCTAATTTGTCTCGACGCTGGGCTGGTCACGTTGAAAGTGGAGCAGTCCCTATCTTTTTATTAGTTACTGGATTAATTCTCACTATATTAAGATTTGCTTTTCCGGAGGAATCATATTGGACTCCTCGGATAGTGATAGAGCTTTTATATATGTCTATTTTCCCTACTTTTTTAGCTTATACTTTCTGGGATAAGGCTATGCGGAAAGGTAAAATTATTCTGGTTGCCTCTCTTTCTTATTTTACCCCCTTGCTTTCTATAATTATCAGTTCTTTATATCTTCAAGTAGTAGTAAGGGAAAATTTATGGATTGCCTGCGGTTTAGTTATTGTAGGTGCTATTATTTGCAAATATTCTGTTGTTAACAGAGCCAAAGAACAACCGATCTTAAAATAAAGTTAACAGTTTGTTTATTAAAATTAAAAAGTTAGTCAAGATATTTTTTTAATATAGAATAAAAATTGATAATGTTATATAATGAAAAATAAACTTTCTGAAATATATTAATTAGATATAAATAAAATAGTAGAAAAAAAGAATTTAGGTCTAGACATGAAGTTAAAAATATCAGAAAATTTTAAAAAATTAATAGTCAATACTGGTCGCAAATTATATAAACAAAATTTGACTATTGGAACTTGGGGAAATATTAGTGTTCTGGATCCAGATACAAATTTAGTCTATATTAAACCAAGCGGAATAAATTATAATGAAATCGACCTCGAAGATATCATGGTTATTGATAAGAAAGGTAAAATAGTTGAAGGGTTTAGAAAGCCATCTATTGAGATGCCTATGCATCTTTCTATCTATAATGCCAGGAAGGATGTAAAAGCAATAATTCACTACCATCCCATTTATTCGAGCGTGCTAGCAGTAACTGGCTTCAGTCTTCCTGGAATTTGTGAGGATTTTGTACAGATAGTGGGAGAA
>Ga0209609_10001982_pt1 | contig 11806 bp, 7 predicted proteins | sample LakKivw325mmetaG_FD_184136 | JGI IMG/M metagenome (GOLD analysis project Ga0209609, IMG submission 184136) | Anoxic lake water microbial communities from Lake Kivu, Rwanda to study Microbial Dark Matter (Phase II) - Lake Kivu water 325m metaG... | ecosystem: Environmental > Aquatic > Freshwater...
CGAACCCGCTCGAATGCGGGCGCACTTCAATGATTGCCGCTGCCATGACAGTACACGGACGCCTCCTCGGCGTGTTGATACTATGCACAGACCGATCTCTTGGAGACTGGTCCATTGAACAGGAACACCTGCTAAAGACCGTATCCAACACGCTGGCCATCCACATCGACCGGCTGCGAGCCAACAGAGCGCTGAGATCTGCGGAAGAACTGGCCAGAGAGAACGAACGCTTCGTCCGATCTGTACTGAGTTCGGTTCCGGCGCACGTTGCCATACTTGATGGAGACGGCATCGTACAATATGTGAACCGCGCATCCACGGATTGGCGCAGCAGGTTCCCGTGGGGCCGAAAGCCCCTCCAGGTCGGGACTAACTACCCGCAGCTTTGCCGCGTCTGCGTTCAGGACACATCATATGTGGGAGACTCGATTGCTGACAGCATTGAGGAAGTGATTCTTGGCCAGCGAGAATCATTCCAGGCCGAGTGGCCTTTCGATGCCCTCGGCCGGCAGAGATGGGTGAGAGTATCCGTGCGCCGCTTTGTGGGAGACGGACCGACTCGGGTAATCGTGACACACGAGGATATAACCGAACACAACATCCGGAAAGAGGAGCTTGCCCGAGCACAGAAACTGGACAGCCTGGGCAAGTTGGCAGCAGGTATCGCACACGACTTCAACAACATCCTTCAGGCAATTGTTGGCCACGCCTTTATCGCGCGAGAGAATCACGAACTTAGCGAGGAAGCCGGCAATGAGCTCGCAGCCATTGAGAAAGCCGCGGCGAGGGCGTCCAGCCTGGTACGCCAGATAATGACATTCACCCGCCAGATACCCAGACAGAAGGAACCGGTAGACCTGGGAGTCGTCGCAAGAGAAACTGCACAGCTTCTATCGGAGACCATTGGTCGCAAGATAAACACCATCGTTCACGTCGAACCGGAAACCCGCCTTGTGCACGCTGATGAAACGCAGATGCACCAAGTGTTGATGAACCTGTGCCTGAACGCTAGAGATGCCATGCCAGGCGGCGGGAATCTTCGCATTCACGTGGGAAACGCCGCCATTTGCGACGGATTCTCCCAGACGCACGCCTGGGCCAGAGCAGGCGAATACGTCCGAATAACCGTCTCAGATGATGGATGCGGAATGGATGATGAAACAAAGCAGCACGCATTCGACCCTTTCTATACCACAAAGTCTCTGCACGAAGGCTCCGGCCTCGGCCTTTCCACCACCTACGGCATAGTTAAGGCCCACGACGGTCTGATAAACATCGACACCACACCCAACCAGGGCACAACGGTGAGCGTTTACGTGCCGTCTATCCCCAGACGCCACATTGGAGCGTCAACTGAGAAGGCTACGCTGACCAGCACTGGCCGTGAGACTCTGCTCCTCGTGGACGACGAGACGATGATTCGGGACACGGTCAGGCGAGTCCTTGAGATGTCCGGTTACAGTGTGCTGACAGCCGAGAACGGCCAGGACGCACTCGATCAGTTTGCCAGGCACCGTGAGGAGATAGATATGGTTGTGCTGGACCTCAACATGCCCCGGATGGATGGCGCAAGCACCCTTACGCGGCTCCGAGAGATGTGGGGAAAGGTCAAAGTGCTGGTAGCCACAGGTCTGGACGCGTCTGCCGACAACCTGATCGACACGGACCTCGCTGACGGCTATCTGCACAAGCCATTTTCGCCAAGCGAGTTACAGGCCGCCATCCGCACCGTCCTGGATGGCGGCAGCTAGGCCATCTGGTCCCTATGATGCAAGCCGATGACAGCAGTCTTGTTCTGCCCGAACACCGGCGGATTGTCAAGCCAGCAGACTTCGCAGATTCTCGCAACTGATTTTGATGCTCTCGAAGGGATCGCAATTGCAGGTGTCCTGCCCACTATGCAGTACCGCGCGCCCGCTTCACGGCACGCGGCGATGATGTCCGCCCAATCCAGATTGCCTTCGCCAATCTCGAAATAGGTCGGCTTACCCTCAAATACACCCATGTCCTTGAAATGAACGACTGTCTGCCGCCCGGCGAGTTTTCTGATCCAGGCAGCGGGATTTCCTCCGCCGTGCTGAATCCAGTAGGTGTCGATCTCCGCGAACAGGTACCTGGCGTCGCTCTCTTCATAGAGAATATCCAGCCACACTCGCCCGGCAGTCTTTTCAAGTTCGAAGGAATGGTTATGGTAGCTGAACGTCATGCCCGCCTCGCAGAGCGTCTTGCCGAAGTTGCCGGCCTCTACGGCGAGTCTGCCGTATCCCTCCGCGCTATGGTATTCGGCGGGAGCGGAGCCAATCGCAACGTTGGTACATCCATAGGTGTTATGCTTGTCTATGACTGACTGAACATCGATCTTGAGATCGTCGAGAGATATGTGAGTGGCGCATATCGAAAGCCCTTCGCCATCAACTATCTTTCGAACCTCATCCGGAGCTATGTCTCCGATTGCGGATATCTGGACGTGATCATAGCCAATGCTCTTGACCTTTCTCATAGACGCCGCGAACTCAATCTCCGTCCTGCAAGAATCTCGAATGGTATAGGTCGTTACCGCGGCAGTAAGCTGCATAGTGTGGGTCGCCTCCTTGTTTGTCTCACGGCACAATCATATCATAGTCCGAGAAGCTTGAAAACAGGAAAACCGCCCAGACACGTGGAAGAATCATTCTGGATAGAAGGGAGCATAGCAGTGCGAACAACTAACAACAGACGAATCGTTTCGGTTATCCTTGCGGCGGGTAAGGGAACGCGCATGCACTCTCCGAACCTGCACAAGGTTTGTTTTCCGCTGGATGGGAAACCGGTCATAGCTAGAAGCATCGAAGGCTACGAGCGATGTGGAGTTGACACCCACTGTGTAGTAGTTGGGGCGATGGCGGAGCAAGTGATGCAGGCCGCTTCTCTTGCGCCTGTGAACCTGCTTTTCTGCCACCAGGTGGAGCAACTCGGCACGGGCAACGCCACCAGGTGCGCCAGCAAGCTGCTCAATGCGCTGGATTTTGACGGCGACATCATGGTTGTGGCTGGAGACAAGGTAATCGAAGACGCGGCCCTGAACCGACTCATAGGCACATTCCGGGATTCCGACTGCGATCTGGCATTCATGGTCGGTGACGTGGCCGACTACCCTGACAGTGGGCGTATTGTCTGCGACAACGGCAGAATAATCGGGAACGTTGAAGTGTTCGATATTGCTCGGATGCAGCTTCTGATCGCGCTTCAGCACGTGACAGAAGAGAGAGTCGTACCCGCTGGTGAGGCAGAAAGCCTGGCAATAACATATTTCAAGAACGAGAACAAGGCATCCAAAGCCCTCGGGGCGCTTTGGGATTCCATCCAGATTGGCGAGCCGGTCACCTCAAAGCTGCTCGCCAGCCACACGACTCCTTCCGACTTCCAGCTTCGTATAAACAACCGCGACTATCCGCCGGAGCTGCTTGCTGGTGTGAAGCACGCCAACATCTCAGTCTACCTCTTCAAAGCCAGGGCCTTGTACAGCGCGTTGGAGAAGCTGGGCTCTGACAATGCCCAAAACGAGGAATACCTGACCGACGTCATAGGAATACTGGCCGGAGAAGGCAGGCGAGTTTCGCTGGTTCCAGTGGACTATCCGGAACAGGTCATGGCCTACAACACTCCTCAGGAACTCAGATCCATAGAGGATTATCTGGAGAGCCGAAAGAGAGTGTCCGTTGTTCAGCCTCCCCGGATGTGCCGAACCGCCGCGGAGTGTCTCGCCCACTTTGAGACGCCCGGAAATGCAGCGGAAAACTATCTGATCAGCGTCTACGGCGAAGACTACGCGATCATCGAAAGCAAGCGCCGACTGCTGTCCTCCATGCTAAAGGAGTACATCTCGGAGTTCGGCGACCAGGAAGTCTACATCTCACGATCCCCAGGCAGAGTTAACATCCTCGGGCGGCACATAGACCACCAGGGCGGGCACGTTAACATGACTGCCATAGACCGGGATTTCTACTCCATTTTCGGAGTGCGGGAGGACCGCCGCGTGGTGCTGCACAACATGGAGAGCCACCAACTTCCTGACAGGACCCTTGACATAGACGAGATTTGCGCGCCGTATACAGGCGGCGACTGGCTGGATTTCGTCAACGGCAGCGAAGTCAAAGCTCACATTGCTGCGAACGTGGGGGACTGGTCGCTCTACGTCACAGCTCCGATCGTCCGTCTGCAGGCCAAGTTCCCCGATATCGCGCTAAAGGGGATGAACATCGTCGCTTCCGGAAACATCCCTATGGCGGCCGGCCTGAGTTCGTCCTCTGCAGTAGTGGTGGCGGTGGCCGAAGGGGTTGTGGCAATCAACGGCATCGATATTTCCGCGGGAGACTTCGTAACAATGTGCGGTGAAGCTGAGTGGTACGTGGGAACCAGAGGAGGGTCTGGCGACCACGCGGCCATGAAGTTTGCCAAGCGCGGCAGAGTGGTTCAACTGGGATTCTTCCCGTTCCATCAGACAGATGACGTGCCATTCACAACCGAGTATCTCTTCATCATCTGCAACTCCCACGAGAAGGCCAGAAAGAGCCAGGGAGCAAGGGACGTCTTCAACCACAGAGTCGCGTGCTACAACATCGGCAGGGAAATATACAGACAGCGCTTGCCCGAATACGCAGACCGTATCGAACATCTGCGAGACATCAGTTGCGAGAATCTGGCAATGACCTATCCGGAACTGCTCCAGACACTCAATGAACTGCCCTGCAGTCTAACCCGCGCAGACATCAGAAACTGCCTGCCTGAAGACGTGGCAGAGAAGTATCTTATGTCACACTCCGAAGATGTGGACAGCTATCCGATAAGGTCCGTCGTTATGTACGGACTGGCCGAGTGCGCAAGGGCAAAAGCATCCGGAGAACTGCTGCGGAGGTGCGACATCAGGACGTTCGGCGAGTGGGTGAACCACTCTCACGATGGCGACCGTGTCGTGAGATGGGACCGCGGCGGCAACTCGTGGCCGGCGATTCTGGACTACACGGACTCAGAGATGTCGCGTCTGATCTCCAGCGCGGAGCCCGGTGGTGAGATTACTCAATTGCCGCTAATACCAGGTTCGTATACCTGCAGCATCCCCCAGATCGACAAGATGGTTGACATCGCGAACTCAGTTCACGGTGTGTGTGGCGCTCAGATACTTGGCGCGGGACTAGGGGGCTGCATAATGGTTCTCGTTCACGAAGACAGCTACGACGACCTCGTGAAGGCGATGTCGAGACAGTACTATGACCCGCTCGAACTTGAGCCGGAGATGTTCGCCTGCAGACCGGTAGCGGGCAGTGGAATGGTTGAGTTCTAGAGCGCGAGTTCGAGAAAACGCACGCCAATGACCTGACAAGAAAGGAAGCAGTAATGCATCAAACGCACATCGACGGGAAAATGCAGTGGTGGCACGAAGCTCGTTTTGGGATGATGATCCATTGGGGTCTCTACAGCATCCTCGCAGGCGAGTACAATGGGCAGCGGATGGACTACGTCGGAGAATGGATAATGAGCCGCTTCAATATCCCGATATCGGAGTACTCCAAGCTTGCTAATCGATTCAACCCCGTGGGTTTCAACGCTGATAGGTGGATTAGCCTGGCGAGCAAGGCAGGCATGAAGTATCTTGTCATAACGACCAAACACCACGACGGTTTCGCTATGTACCACTCCAAATGCGACCCATACAACATAGTAGACGCGACCCCGTTTGGGCGCGATCCGATGAAGGAATTGGCTGAAGCCTGCGCCAGGCACGGGGTGAAGCTGTGCTTCTACTACTCCCAGGCTCTGGATTGGCACGAACCAGATGCAGGAGGAGCAGAGGGCGGTCACTCCAATATGGGGATGAGCTGGACTAACGATTGGGATTTTCCGGACAACGACAGCAAGCGGTTTGAACGTTACTTCGAGAAGAAAGTAAAGCCGCAGGTAACCGAGATACTGACTGGCTACGGACCAATCGGAGCCATCTGGTTCGACTGTCCATTCACTATCACCAGACCTCAGTGCGAAGAGCTGTATGAACTTGTCCGTTCGCTTCAGCCCGAATGCATAGTCAACAGCCGGATAGGTCAGGGGCTGGGAGACTACCAATGCTTCGGAGACAATGAGGCACCTGGGCGTCCACTGGAAGGCTACTGGGAAACCGTGGCCACGCTCAACGACACGTGGGGTTACAAGCATTTTGACAATAACTGGAAGTCAGCCTCGGAAGTCGTATCTTTGTTGACAAATCTTGCGAGCAAGAACGTCAACTATGTGCTGAACATCGGACCGGACGCTAATGGCGAATTCCCCGATCCTGCCATCGCGGTGCTGGAGGAAGTCGGCAGGTGGATGGACACAAATTCCGAGTCCGTTTACAGCACCGAGGCAACTCCGTTTCGGTGCGATACGCCGTGGGGACCGGTCACACGCAAGCAAGGGAGACTCTACTTTCACATTCACCGCGAACCCGATGGCCCTTTCAGACTAAACGGTCTCCGAAACAGAGTGCGGTCCGCGTACTTACTTGACACGCCCGGTGTGTTCTTGGATGTCCGACAGTCGCAGGGCGAATACGACCTGGAAGTGGACTTGCCGGCTACCCGAAGACTTCTTCCGAGAGTCTTGGCCGTCGATATAGAAGGAGAACCGGACGTGGAGCCAGGCATCCTGCAGCAGGGAGACGGCAGTGTGCTGCTGAATGCCGACATGGCCTGTATCCACAAATCCGAAGAAAGCACGATGTCACTGAAACCTGACGGAGCTCTGAGTGGTTGGGTAGATACCGCGGACTGGTTGGAGTGGGAGTTCAAGATTGCCAAGGGTGGAGTCTTCAGAGTGGAAGTGACGACAGCAAGCGGGGAGCACTCCAGACCCTGGCGGGGCGGTCACATTGTTAAGATAGCAGTGGGAGAGCGAGCGCTGGATGCTCAACTGGAACTCGATCGCCCGGTGGACGATGTATCTGCCAGATACTATCCTCAGGGTGTTTCCGTCTGCGGAGAGGTGCAGATACCAGCGGGTGGAACCCACAGACTATCCCTGAAGGCAGTGCGCATGCCGAAAGTCGAACACCCCGGTCTGAATGTGCGATCCGTAAAGCTTGTTCCCGTCGTGGCCTGATAGGGGCGGGCCTGCACGTACCTGCAGGCAGCTCGCAAGGAATTCACGGTTCACGGATTCTATGGTAGGCCGGACACTCTTGTCCGGCCCCTGCCCGATATTCTTGTCCGGCCCTGCCCGATATTCTTGTCCGGCCACGTCTGACACTCTCGTCCCGCCCCGCCCGACACTCCTATCCGGCCCTGCCCGACAGGAGTGTCGGGCCTACCATACGACACAGCCACCGCCAATTACTCAGCTCGCTGTATCGGAATCCAGTTGAATCGACGGCGACATCAAGTCCGGCAACTGCTGTGAGAGAACACTGATAGCCGTTCTAGCCTTGGCATAAGATGGATCTCTCTCAAGAGCGGCTTCGTACTCCAGCCAAGCTTCTCTTGGCACTCCCGCGGCTTCGTACGCCTGGCCAAGGTTGTAGTGAATCTGAGCAGAATCAGGACGTATCTCCGCTGCCCGCTTGAACGCACCAATGGCGGCGTTGATGCGGTTCTCGGCGGAATACGCGGCACCCAAATACACAAATACCTCGTAGCCGTCCGGCTCCACGCGAGAAGCCTCCTCGAGAAGTGCAACCGCCTCAGCGGCGTTCCCCTGCTTGAGAGCATCAGCTCCCTGCCTGACCGTTTCGGAGAGTTCAGCCATCTTGCTTCACCTTAATCATTCCTCGTAATCTGGTTACCTTCCAAGCTGTGCTTCGCAGAGTCTATCCTAGAACCTCGTCGATAGCTTCTTCAAACACCTGAAGAGACTCCATCAAAGCGTCTTCCGGGATGATGAGCGGAGGAGCTATCTTAAGGCACTCGCCACCCACCCCGACCGGCGCAAACATCAAGAGTCCCTTCTGGATGCACTTCAGGTTGATCTGGGTGGCTGTGTCCGGATCGGGTTCTTTGGTGCCGCTCTTGACTACCTGTATGCCCGCCACCAAGCCTTTGCCGTGCATCGCTCCGAGTCTGGCAGGATACTTCTGCTGTATCCTGGCAAGTTCCGGGAGCGCAATCTCACCCATTCTTGCAGCGTGCTCCGTGATACCCTCATTGATCAGGATCTTCAGGTTGGCGACAGCCGCCGCGACAGGAAGGGGCGACGCGGAATGCGTACTGGTCATCGAGCCGGGCGGATACAGACCGAGTATGTCCTTGCGCCCGATAACCGCAGATATCGGCAGGGACGAGCTTATGCCCTTGCCACACGCGATGAGATCCGGCTTCACACCGTAGTGTTCGAAGCAAAACATCTTGCCAGTGCGCCCAAACCCGGCCTGCACTTCATCGAATGTGAGCACAATGTCGTGTTCGCGGCAGAATGCCTCGAGCCTCTGAGCATACTCCACCGGCAGGAAATCCGGGCCGATCCCCTGATAGCTCTCAGTCATCACTCCGGCTATCTCGGAACCGCTGACGCCTTTTGCTTTCAGAGTGCTCAGGAACAGCTCGAAAGATGTGTCTTCATTCTTGTAACCGTCCGGGAACGGAACCTGAACAAATGTCTCGTCGCGTTCCACCATCCAGACCTTGAGCCTCTCCATGCCTCCTGCAAGTTGGGCCCCCATTGTCCGGCCGTGGAATGCGTTGTCAAACGACACGAAGTACTTCTTGTGCGGCCCGTGTTTCTGCAGGGCATAGGTCTTGGAAAGCTTGATGCAGTTCTCAGTAGCCTCGCTGCCTGTGCTTAGCAGGAACACACTGTAGCTGGACGGATCCGGAGAGATAGACTGCAGCAGAGCGGTCAGTTCGGCTCTCTGCTCGTGCACGAACACGTAGGTGGACAGCAGGCCCTGATTGATGATATCAACCAGAGCGTCCTTGATCTCTTTTCGGCCATGCCCGATGTTGGATACAAGTACACAACTCGACCAGTCAATCCAGCGGTTGCCCCACCTGTCCTCTACAGTAAAGTCGTCCGCTTTGTGCCAGACAACCGGAGGTTGCCCCATCATAGACTGCGGTTCAGAATCCTTCAGTGCTTCAAATATGGGCAATGACTCTGGAACTGGAATCTTCGTCTTTATCGTTCGGTATTTAGTGTCTACGTGCGGCACTTCAACCGGTGTAAGATCATAGGTTGCCATAGCTGTCAGAACACCTCTCTATTGATTATGCAATTGCCGAAGCCTGGCCGGGTTCAACGTGCGGACTGTCGCCGTAGACTATCCGCACGGCATTACCGCCGCTGAGTATGGACATCCGAGCTGCCTCAACGACAAGCTCGTTAATGTAACTGTTAGCAGGAGTCGCCACAATCCCCCTGTCATCCGCTTCTTTGATAATCTCGCGGCGGCGAGCCATCGCTGTAGCCTCGTCCATCCCGGCCGCCTCAGCCTCCATCGAGTGTATGCTGTTGATGGTGGCCGCGACTGAGTCGAAACCATATCCTATAGGCTTGAACCCCGGTCCCTCCCAGGGAACAAGTCTGTAGAAGTCCGGGTTGATATAGTTATGCTTTGTGCCGCCGATACCCAGCCCCTCCAGGTAGCAGTGAGTCACGCCCCGGAACTGATCGTCGTGCTTGATCATTCCGCACTGACCATCCCCCTCAAAGAACATCTCAAGACACTGCTCGTTACTCCCGGAACCATCGTCCGGGTATCCCAAGCCATCGGTTACGTTCAGGATCGCCCCATTTTCATATCTCACCCGTCCGGTGGCCCACATATAGCCCTCGTTGCCATTGGGGAATCTACCCTTCACACCAACAACCGACACCTCCACCGGCTTGAGTCCGGTGATGAAGTATACCAGGTCTACGTAGTGGCACCCCACATAGACAAACGGGTCCGTCTTGTCGCACGTGAACCAGTTCTGGAAATTGGATGATCTGTAGAAGTAGGGCTCAATCATCTTCGCTTCGCCCACCACGAACTCCCCGTACCGACCCAGAGCGTAGTCGCGCTTCGCAATCAACGACCGGCGGTCGAAACGCTTGTGATACTCCACGCCAACAAACAGACCTTTCTCGTGCGCCAGCTTTTCGATCTCAACATCCTGCTCGTATTTCAGCACAAGCGGTTTGACGCAGAGCACGTTCTGGTTGTTGTTCAGAGCTTCCATCACAACCTCGTAATGGAACTGATCAGGCATGGCAACCACGACCGCCTGCCTTGGCTTCATCCTGGCGAGCACCTGTTTGTAGAGGTCGGGGAAGTTCTTGCCGGGTTCTTCAGACAGCGCAGGATAGGCGGTGAAACTCTGACCAGGAAACGCCATTGCGAACTCATCGCTTTCGCTCAAGGCCTTCAGCGGCGGGGTGTTAAGCGCACAAACCGATATCTCGCCCACCACGCCAGTGCGCTGCAGGTGGTAGATGGACGGCAGCAGAAGATCGTTGGTGATCATTCCGCCGCCCACTATAGTCACGTCTATCTTCACGTTCGTTGTCACTCCTTAGATCATAGTCTGGCTGCACCCGCAAAGACCTGGTCGACTCTAAACACGGAGTCTTCAAGTCTCACTGGGCTAATCGCAAGTGCACTTAGAGCTGACTTGTCCAGTCCAAGAAACTCCGCCGGATTGTGGAAGCCAACCCTCCAAAGATCTTCATCACTCATTATCCCAAGCGACGCAAGATAATTCATGCACTCCAACATTGTGGAATGCGATCCGGCCAATGAGCTGGTCTCCGGGCAGAATATCCGGCCCGATTCCTCGACCACGACCGGTTTGCCGGCATATACATATTCGCCAACAGGCACCCCGGCAAGTGCGGAAGCGTCGCTTGTCACTATGAATCTGGAAGCTGCCTTGGCCCGAAATCCTGTCTTTATGAGCGCTGGCGGCAGGTGGTGCCCGTCGGTGACAAATGATCCCGACAGACCATCCTCCGCCAGTATCCACCAGAGCGGATTGTCGTGACGGTGAATCATGTTGGCGATTCCGTTACCCACATGCGTCGCCAGGCTCGCCCCGGCGGCCAAAGCCGCCTCCATCTGGGCGTTGTTCGCATTATGGTGCCCCATGGCCACTCGAACACCCTTGGAGACTGCGTAGGAAATCAGATGGACCGCTCCCGGCTGATCAGGCGCCAGCGTGAGTATGTCGACAGCGCCCTCGGCCAGATCGTACAAGCGGTCAAATTCTCCGATATCGGGAGCTACCACAAAATCCCGAGCGTGAACGCCGACCGCGCCAGGTTCGGGGGAGATAAAAGGGCCTTCAAGGTGCAGGCCAAGCAGATGCGGGCCAATCTCAGGATCGCGGCGAGCGCGTGCGATGAGCGGCAGGCAATGGGAGTACATCTCAGGGGCCCCAGTAACAACGGTGGGACAGAATGCAGCCGTACCACGTTCGGAAAGGAAGCGCGTAACTCTTGCGATATCCTCAATCGTGAGCTCCGGACTCGAGAAATCCACGCCTAGAGCTCCGTTCACCTGGATATCCACAAAACCAGTAGCCATATTCACCAGCCAACCCCTTTGTTCAGCACGGTCCCACGATAGTTCAATCTGTACGGCAAGGGAAACGCACACACACCCGGTAGGCCAAGGAAGCCCAGACGTATCCCATAGGAAGTCGTTTCAGCAAGAGGGCGCAGTCTCCAGAAGCCGTATGTGAGGCCAAGATATTATAGCAGGAATACGGAAACAGGCGCAAGACTTCGCGTTGCATCACGAGAGATCGCACCGTAATCGATTCGTTGCATCATTTGAGATCGCACCAAGTGCTTGTTGTGCCGACGTGTTATCCATGGGGGTAAC
>Ga0209609_10001985_pt1 | contig 11801 bp, 9 predicted proteins | sample LakKivw325mmetaG_FD_184136 | JGI IMG/M metagenome (GOLD analysis project Ga0209609, IMG submission 184136) | Anoxic lake water microbial communities from Lake Kivu, Rwanda to study Microbial Dark Matter (Phase II) - Lake Kivu water 325m metaG... | ecosystem: Environmental > Aquatic > Freshwater...
ACAGTATGCCGCGGCTGGCAATCTACAGCGGCGAAAAATGGATATTCTTTTCCATCGAAAGGCAGACGCCGTCCGGAAGATAGATTCTGGTCATTAGAAGAAGATATTATTTTTTATTACAGACAGATTAAGGCTTCCTTAAACACGGGGAGAAAAACGAAAGGAAAAGAATGAATTCACGCACGAGGGTATTGAAAGCGGTTGCGCATGAAGAAACCGACCGTGTTCCGTTCGATTACTGGGCAAGGGACGATGTGACACGCAGGCTCATGGAGCGCATGGGGGCGGCGGACAGGGAAGATCTGCTGCAGAAATTGAACATAGACATGCGCCATATACCGGTAGGCGAACATCATCCCGGGTTCGAAGAACGGAAGACCGGAGTTCTTGGAGGCAATTCCGAGAGCAGCGGACAGAGGTTCAGGATGCACGGCGACGGAACCTTCGAGAATCCCTGGGGGGTGGTCAAAAGACTGGGAAGCGGCGGATTATACGAGGAGTGGGTCCGCGGCCCCTTTTCCCGGGACAGGGACCTCGATTCATTTGGCTGGCCCGGTACCGATATCTTTGACAGCGTGGAAGCGATAAAGAGCCGGGTGTCGGCCTACGGAGGCCGGTACGCCCTGATGGGCAGAATCAACCTGCCGTTCAAGATGTGCTGGCATATGCGGGGGCTGGAAAACTTCCTTTGCGATATGCTTCTTGACCCGGGTTATGCCGCGGAACTGATATCAAGGCTTGCGTTGTACGAAAAAAAGAGGGGATTGCGCTTCGTAAGGGCGGGCGTTGACATAGTCGGGATGTACGGGGATATTGCGATGCAGGACAGGATGCTTGTGAAACCGAATGCGTGGAGGGCAATAGAGAAACCCGTGCTGGCAGAGGTTTTCAGGTCGTTCAAAGAGGAGAACCCCGAAGTGCTCGTATTCTTTCACAGCGACGGAGACATAACGGAAGTCATCCCCGACCTGATAGAAATCGGGGTCAACATAATAAACCCGATACAGCCCGAGTGCATGGACCCTGTCGCCGTTAAAGAGAAGTACGGGGACAGGATAACAATGCACGGAACCATATCCATACAGAAAACACTGCCGAAAGGCACGGTGCACCAAGTTAGAAGGGAAGTGCGGGAAAGGATAGAAACCTGCGGGAAAGGGGGCGGCTTAATCATATGCCCGTCAAACCTTGTACAGAATGATACGCCGCTGGAGAATATCGAAGCTCTTTACGATATTTCGCAACGGCAGATTTGATTCGCAAACTGCCGTTTGACAACCTGGAGGGAACACAAATGATTGCAAGGAAACCGAGAGTAATATACAACGATGACAGCACCACGTTGCGCCGGATAGACCCGCCCCACAGGGAGGAGCAGATAGCCCTTGCCGTGGATTATCTCAAGGGAACCCATGTGGACTGCCTTGCCTGGTGCATGATGGAAAGCGTCGCAAGGGGCAGGAGCGGCCGTGCATACCTGTATCCCGGCGCCCCGTGGAAGAGGGACATGGTGGACGAAACTACGGGAGGCGGAGTATCCACGGGATACAGCAGGCAGAAGGAAAGCGCCAGGAAGATGGAAGAACTGACCGCTTCCAGGGACATCATGTTCACCCTGGGCGAAAAGGGCATAGACTACCTGCCGATACTGATAAGGGAGTGCAGGAAGGCCGACCTGCTGTTCGCCGCCAGTTTCAGGATGAACGACACCCACGTGCGCTCCGACCCGAGGGGTCCGATAGCCTCCGGGTTCTGGCGCTCGCACCAGCACTGCCGGCTCTGGGGAATAGCCGAAGGCCACACGTATTACAACTCCGCACTTGATTATTCGTATCCCGAAGTGAGGGAGCTCTACCTTTCCATGATAAAGGAGACCCTTGAAAAATACGATGTTGACGGGATAGAGCTGGATTTCACCCGCTGTCCCTATTATTTCCAGCCGGACCTGGCATGGGAGAAGAGAAAGATACTCACGGATTTCGCCTCGGAGATACGCGGCATTGTGGACAGCTCGAATAAAAGCAAAGGCAGGCAGTTCTTCCTGATTGTACGCGTTCCCTTTGCCGAAAAGACACTTGTGAAAGGCGGCATGGATGTTGGAACGTGGCTGGAGAAGAAATTGCCGGACGTGCTTGTAATGAGCAATCTGTTTAACAATCCCAACATGAACATAAAGTCATGGCTGGAAAAATCGCACAAAAACGGCGTTCTTTTCTATCCGTCAATAGAGATGTTCCCGGACAGGAAAAATCCCAACCACGACCAGATGATTACAAATCCCGTGGCTCCATGGCATGCCTACGACCCTGCCGAAAGGCCGGATGTCATTGTCAGGAAAATACGCGCAATGGCCCAGAACTTCCTGTCGCAGAAGCCCGATGGAATATACACATTCAATTACCCCGGCATCCTGCACGAAAGGGCCAAGGACAGGTTCAGCGACATAAAATCCTTCAAACTCATGACAGAACCTCTCAGCCAGATAGCAAGCCCGGAGGCGCTCAGGGGAACATCCAAGCAGTACACTTACTGGAACGAATGTCCCATATCGATTGAGACGGGACGGCCGGCAGAATACCACCAGACGATAAGGTTTTTGCTTCTCGACCCGGACGTGCTTGACGGGAGCACGACCGTGAAACTCAGTTTCATGGAGGTTGCCGAAAGAAACCCGCATGCCGAGCGCGTTTACAGGCAGAATCCGATAGTTCCTGCCGGCTATGTCAGGTACTGCATCAACGGAAAGCCTGTCTCAGAAGAATACATCAGCAGGACCAGGAAGTCCCGCGGCCGGATTATCTCCGGATGGCTTCTGAAGACACACAACAGGGTGGAGATTTCCGTGCCCTGCGGCATGCTTGTATGCGGAGAAAACCGTATCGCTTTCGAAATTCCGGGCTTCCCGGGCGAAAAGGACCCCTATGTTTACATATACGAATTCACGGCCGACGTTTCAACAACGAGCAAGAAAGGAAAAGAATGACATGAACGAATCCACGGAAAGAGTAGTGAAAGCCCTCAAATTTCAAAAGCCCGACAGGATACCATTGTACGACGAGTACTGGGATGAATTTGTCGAGATATGGGAGAAGACCCCTCCCGAAAAGAGCTGCGGCATAAAACAATACTACGGAATCGACATAGAGGTTGTCTCCGGAGACGACTCTCCGCGCCCGTCTGTCGCGGGAACAATCAGGGAACAGGACGGGTATACAGTCTACCGCGACGGTTACGGAACAGTGTGGAGAAAGAAACCGCAGGAGGTCTATTTCTCGGAATTGCTGGAGCCCGCTATCAAGAAGAAATCGGAGATAGACGGGTACGTTTTTGAATCGGCATCCGGGGAGGAAAGATACAAGCGCTTCGACGAATATGTCTCGGCTGGGAAGAATGAAGGCAGGTGCGTATTTGCCAAGGTCGGAGGCCCTTACCTGCGCACGTCTAATTTCAGGGGCGCCGAACAGTGGCTCCTTGACCTTGCGGAAGACAGGCCTTTCGCGAAAGAACTTGCAGGGAGAAACACGGACAGTCTCATCAATATCGGGCTCGAGGAGCTGAGGCGCTCCAACCTGTATGAAACAGGGATGAATATCGGGGACGATCTGGGTTGTAACAAGGGCCCGATGTTTTCGCCCGCCTGTTTTGAAGATGTCTTCCTGCCCCTGTACAGGAGGATGGTCAAGGCTTTTAAGGATGCAGGCGCACGTTTTGTCTGGCTCCATTCCGACGGAAATATAACTTCCCTCCTGGACATGCTCATAGAGGCCGGGATAGATGCAGTCAATCCGCTTGAACCTAAAGCGGGGATGGATATTCCGGAACTGAAAAGAAAATACGGCAAAAGGCTCGCATACATAGGAGGGCTGTGCAATGCATACGTTCTTCCCAGGGGCACCCCTGCCGAAATAACCAGGCATGTCGCAAGGATTGCTGAGGCGGCAAGAGAGGGGGGAGTCATCGCCGGAGCCCATTCCATAGGGCCGGATATACCTGTGGAAAACTATGAGCTGGCCCTTAAAGTTCTTCGTTCATAGACTTTTTGGAAAACAATGAAACCCGTTGTTATCGTGACCGAAAAAGAATTTTTCAAGGCGGAAGCGTTATTCAAGTCATGCCGGAAGTTTTCATGCAAGCCGGCAAAACCCGGAGAGAGACTGCTGGCTGAATGCATCCTGAGAGAAAATGCATTTGCGGCAGTTGTCGGCACGGAAAAATACCGGGACAGGTTATACAGGGCACTGCCCGGGGGAGGGGTAATAGCCAGGTTCGGTGTCGGACACGACGGCATAGATAAAACGAAGGCTTCTGAGTGCGGCCTCCTGGTGACAAATACCCCCGGCGTCCTTGAAGGTTCGGTTGCCGAACATGCCATGATTCTGATGGCAAGTTTTGCACGGAACATTGCCGCCGGACATCACGAGATGAAAAACGGCAGGTGGAATCCTCTCATGGGGTTTGAGCTTCGCGGCAAAACACTCTTGATAATAGGATGCGGACCGATCGGACGAAAAACGGCAGAGATAGCATCCCGCGGATTCGGGATGAACGTAACGGGATATGACATTGCCCGTCTTGATTCGGTCAGGAAGAAAAAAAGCGGATTCAGCTCAATTTGCAGCAAGCTTGACCGCGCGCTGGCAGAAGCCGATTTCGTGAGTTTGCACGTTCCTCTCACGCCTTCCACAAAGCATCTTGTGAACAGCTCTTTCATTTCCATGATGAAGCCCGGCTGTGTGCTTGTCAATACCGCACGCGGCCGGCTCGTTGATGAATCCGCCCTTTACGATGCTCTCAGGAACGGAAGACTTTCCGGTGCTGCCCTTGACGTATTTGAAAACGAGCCTTTCAAGCCTGTCAATGAACGAAAAGACCTTCGTGGACTGGACAACGTTCTGCTATCTCCCCACGTTGCCAGCGGCACAATTGAAGCGTGCGCCAGGATGGCCGCAAAATGCCTTAAAAACATAGAACATGCTTATGGAAAGAACTATGACAACCTGAACCTGTTAAATACATCCGTTCTAAAGTTACTCAAATAAGGAGTTCTGAACATGGAAAATCTTTTCCGCAAATCGCTGATAGAAAGAAAACTGACCCTCGGCGCCTGGATGCAAATCGGGCATCCGGCCATTGCCGAGATTTATGGAAGGCGCGGGTTTGACTGGGTCTGCGTGGACCTGGAGCACGGCTTGATTGATATTGAAACCATGGCTGATATCTTCCGCGCGCTCGAAAAATATAAAAGTATCCCCGTGGCGAGACTGCCCGCGAACAACCCTGTCTGGATACATCGCTGCCTTGATGCCGGGGCAAAAGGGCTTATTATTCCGATGGTAAAAACTGCAGAAGAAGCCGAGAGCGCAATCTGCGAGGCAAAATATCCGCCGCGCGGAATTCGCGGTTTCGGGTACAGCCGCGCAAACATACACGGAATAGATTTTGACAGGTATGTCAAAACCGCCAATGATGAGACAGCAATGATTATGCAGATAGAACATGAAGACGCTATCCGCAACCTCGGAGAAATACTGTGTATTGACGGAGTGGACGGCGTGTTTATAGGCCCGCTGGATTTGAGCGGTTCCATGGGCATCCCGGGGCAGATGAAACATCCCGACATGTTGAGAGCGCTTGATACTTTCAGAAAACTCTGTCGTGAAAAGAACAAGTCCTTCGGACTGCACATAATACATCCCGACAAAGAACGTATCAGGGAGGCCGTGGACCTGGGTTACACAATTATTGCTCTCGGTCTGGATACGGTCATGATTGATGAATCTTCAAAAACTTTACGCAACGAGGCGGTCAGGTCTTACAATGCCTGGAAGAAATGTGCACGGAAAACTCATACCTGAGAATTGACAGGTTCACTATTTACAAGGAGGAACATTATGGATTGCAGGAGAATTGCTTTATCGCTGGTAATGCTGGCAGTAGTTGGGGTATTCGCGCAGGCGGCCGAGGTGCAGAACGGCAGTTTCGAGGAGACGTATCTGCGGGAGGTAAATGCACCCGAGGTACAGGCGATGGTGAAGACGGGCTGGAAGTTGCAGTCACCGCTCGCCTGGCCTGAAGGATGGGAAGGAAGTTCCGGCGTCTCCGGAGTGAACTTCGCGGTGGTGCAGGATAATCCGCATTCCGGTAAGAACTGTAGCCTGCTCTGGGGACCGTTTGGAAGCTCCGGGTACCTTTCAACGCAGGTAAAGGGGCTGAAGAAAGGGATTTACAAGGTTTCATTCCAGGGCAGGGGCAAGGGCCGCGCGACACTGATGTTCGCCGGGGTGCACATCGTCCTGAGCGCGGAGATGACCGACAATTGGGCCGAATACGCCGGTATTTACCGGAACACCATAGAGCCTCCCCTGCAGGAGGCATCTCTTACCCTGCAGGCGCAGAGGGCAGAAGTCTTCATGGATGAGGTAAGCGTGTCGGAGTGCAACGTGCTGGAGGCAGCGCTCATCGAGGAATCCACGGCGATGCGCAGGGAAGGGAAGTGGTTTGCGGCTGATGCCGTGACGGAAACGGCGGTATACCGGAATTATGTTACGGCGGTTGAGCGGGCAATCACGAACCTGAAGCAATACGTTGAGGCGGACCCGATACCTGAGAACGTGGAGTTGATCCGGCTTCTGGATGGGAAGTTGGCGCAGCTGAGACAGGCGGTCTCGCCGATGGCAGAGCAGGCTAACGAGGCGGCGGCATGCGCGCGTATAGCGAAGCGGCTTGAGGCGGAACTGGAATTCGAGGTGGTGAAAGAGTGACCTTGCTTTCTTACCTAAAGGAGGAACAAATGTTTATGCTATTTTTGAGAAAGACTGCCGCAGGGTATGCCCTGGCGGCGGCGCTTTCGGTCATGATGTGCCAGTGTACGGTTTTCGCCCAGGAGAAGCAGGTAAAAGAAACCGTGGTGGACCTTGTTGTCGAGGCACAGGGCGACGGGGAGGCATGGAATTATCGGACGCAGCTTTTCGGGGATACAGCAGGCGTTGAAGGCAGACTTACCCTGAGGCGTCAGAATGACAATGCGGAATTGAAGCGTGAATCGCTCAAGGGGTTTGCCAGCGGCAGGCCGCTCATTGGCAAGATAGACCTAAAGTCTTACGGCAAAGGCGCCTATGAGCTTGAAGTAATTGCCGTCCGCGGCGGCACGACCGTGGGCAGCAGGAAGGAAATCCTGTATTTTCTCGATACCCCCTGGAAGAATATAGACCTCGACAAATGCGAGGTCGTTGCTCCCTGGACGCCCGTGGAAGTGACTGGCAAGAGCGTGAAATGCTGGGGTCGCGAATATGCGTATGGAGACGGCGCGTTTCCCGAATCGATGAAGAGCCAGGGCAATGAACTGCTCGCAGGCCCTGTGGCGGTGGCCGCCTGGGTTAAGGGGAAAAAGGTCGAGTGGAAACTTGAACCGGCGGCTGTTACAAGGAAGAACGAGGGTGCCGCCGAGGTTAAAGGCGCGGGGAAATCGCGTGCCGGGAATCTTTCAATCCGGCAGAAGGCGACGGTGGAATACGACGGGCTGGCGATGATTGATCTTTCGCTCGACGGCAAGGACCTTGCTAATGTTACAAAACTCGAGATTACCATTCCCGTGAAAGGGGAGATGGTTCGCTACGTCTACCGCACGGGGCTTGACCGGGTCTGGGTGTGCGGAAAGACCGGCATCCGTACCGAGCCGGGGGTGATGGTCAGTGCCGACTTCATGCCCTTTGCATGGCTGGGCAACGACGACGAGGGGCTCTTCTGGTTCTGCGATTCCAACCGCGCCTGGCCGCATTCGCTCGCCGGGTCGGCCGACGCAATCCAGATTGTGGATACCGGCAGTGAGGTTGTCCTTCAGCTCAGGATAGTCGCCGAGGGTGAAAAGCTCGAGGCGCCTTGGAAGCTGCGCTTCGGCCTGATGGCGACGCCGGTGAAGCCGGGCGGCAACGGCTCGCCGAAACGGCCGCGCGGCTGGGGGCCTTCAGGCACGGCGGGAAAGACTCTAAATGCCATAGGAACGGCACCGGGATATTTTAAAGATTATTCTATCCCCAATCCCGTTGACCACGAGAGGGTGAAGAAGTTTGTCAATGATTCAGTCGCTAAGGGTTACATCCCCATGCCGTTCACCATGATTGCCCTTCCGGCGTGGTATCCCGAATGGAAGGTGTACGGTAGCCGGTGGCATCAGGATGGCCAGATGGATCATTATTATGGTGAGGCGATAGCGTTTCATCCCGAGCCGGATGTGGAGGGCGCCGGGATGGCCTGCTGTTTCTGGACGGATTTCAACAAGTGGTTCACCTGGCGGCAGGACACGCTCCTTAAGGAATCAGGCTGGCGCGGGTATTACCGCGACGGCGTATTCAACAGCTCCTGCGCAAGCCGCCTGCACGGCCACGGGCGCAACGGGGCATATGATTATCAAATGGAACCCCTGCGCAAACACTATCGTTATCTGTATACCGAGATAAAGAAGCTTTACGGGGATAACGGCTGGGTCTTCTGGCACACCTCGGGGCTGCTTCCCCTGCCGCTCCTGGCATACGCCGACAGTATCGTGATCGGCGAGGATTTGAACGGCGTCAACCGTTTCAACGGGGATTACCGCAAGATCCTGGCGCTCGATGAGCTTAGAAACCAGTATATGGGAAAGGCGTGGGGTTACACCTGCACATGGCTTTCTATGCTGAGAGGGGAGTTCAATACCGTCAAGAATACGCGTACGCTTCTGGCGCTCCAGCTTCTGCACGACATCGGCAGCTGGACTTCGGGCCAGGAGGCGCAGGTAACCAGGCGGATTGAGAGCATCACGGCGCAGAAGTTCGGATTCAGCGATTCTGAGTATTTCCCGTACTTCAGGGATTCAACACCGGCCAAAGTGCTCGGGAAGGATTTACGCGTAAGTCTTTACAAAAAGCCTGACGGGCGGACGATGGCGGTCGTTGCGAATCTCTCGGACAAGAATCTTCAGACGACCGTTACCTTTGACCCGAAGGGGCTGGGCCTGTCCGCAATCAAGCGGTGCGCGGACCTTGAGCATGATTTCAATTACCAGGTAAAGGACAATTCGGTCAGGGTTATCGTGCGGGCGGCCGATTTCCGGCTGCTCGTGGTTGAATGAGAGGAGGAGGCGATGAAAAACATACTGAAGGCATCTGTTTTTTTCGCGGCGTTTGCCGTTCTTTCAGCGGCTGGGCCGGTATGTCAGTATCATGCCATGGTGGATAAAACGCCGGGGATTGTTGCGCACTGGCGATTCGAGGAGACCATAGACCCGCGCCTGGAAACGAGGGACAAGGGAACCCGCGTGGATGTTGACGAGCAGGCCATGCGCGGGACATTCTTTCCGGGCGGGGGTTCGCTGAAGGTTACGGCACGCCTGCGCGACTCTATAAATGATTACGGCGGAAGGACGGAGGAGGTCGGCCTTGGCGAAAAGGGCATTGCAGGGAAGGCATTCAGGTTCAGCGGCAAGAGTTCGGTCGTCTATATATTCAGGGATGCGGGCCTTGAATCCGGGGCTGATGACTTTTCAATGGAGCTGTGGATCAAGCCCGAAAGCGTGGACAAAGGAGCGATCCTCCTGCACCGCCTTTCTCCATTTCCCAAGGCCACCGGCTATGTTGTTCTTTCGACAGGACCGAACGGGAATCTCCATTTCACGTTCGGGGAAAGCCAGGACAGAAGGATGAGCATATCCGTGGGCGAGGGAACTATTGTTGCCGGCAAATGGCAGCACATCGTTGCGCTGCGCCGCGGAGCGTCTCTTGCGCTTTACGTGAACGGAAAACCGGTCAAGGAGGAAAGCGGGCCGGCAGGGCTCCGGATACGTCCCTTCGGGAATTTAAGCGTAGGCGCCGATGACTGGGGAGGCAGGGGATTTGTCGGGCTGATAGACGAGGTCGCCTATTATAACGTCGCGCTTCCGGCGGAGGAAATCGCCAGGCACTGGCAGGCGGCCGTTGAAGCGCCTTAAGAAACCAATGGACAGCAAGAGTCAATACGGGGACAACGAAGTGAAGGGTGACATCTTCTTCCCTCAAGTATGGACGGTGTTCGGGCCTGCCGGTAAGGGAGACCCGGAGCCGGACTTCGCGGGGATGACGGACATCCCGGCTGAGCTGGTCGTGGCTGGTAATCGGCTCGCGGCCAAGCAAGCCGTGTTTGCCGAAAACTGTCTCGAGCTGGGCGCGCTGCTGGACGACCGGTTGTATAAAGGACCCGGGACAGAGGCCGGCTACCTGCTGGCAGAGCTCGTGGTTGACAAGGATATGGAAGTCGAATTCGGCGCCGGCGCCGATTACTGGATGAAATGGTGGATCAATGGCGAGGTTGTCTGCGACACGCTGGCTCTGGGCAACAATGGCGCTCTCAGCATCGTCAACCACCGGTTTCCGGTGCGCCTCAAGGCCGGCCGCAACCTGATCGCCGTGCAGGTGGTCAACGGCGACGGCGGCTTTGGCCTGTCGGCTGGCGGCCCGCGCGAACTGCGCGCCTGGAGGAACCGGCTGGACGCCATCGTCAAAGCGCGTGCGGCCAGGACAGCCACGCCCGGCAGACCCATTCAGGCCATCAAGGAGGATTGGGACACCGTCAAGACGCGCCTCACCCACTGGTGGGCAAACGAGCTGTACGACCGAGCCGTGCTGTGTGTAACAGCGCCGAAGTACGGGGTGGAGCCCGCTCGGCCCTGGCCCGGCGGCGCGGTAACGCCGGAGATCCATTGGACCAACGTTGATTACATGATATGGCGCATGGAAGAGCAGATTCGCACCACCTGTTTCGGCGGGGATGCCGTTCCGGTTTTCGCCCCCGGCTGGTCGGTGGGCCACGCGCTGCTGTTCGGTTGCGAACCCAAATTCAGGCCCGGCACCGTGTGGACAGACCCATTGCCGGCCGGCCCGGACGGCTATCCTCCTATCCGATTCCACCGCGAAGGCCGATGGCGGCAATGGATGAATGAGGCCACGCTCAAGGCCGCCCAGGCCAGCCGGGGCCGCTGGTTTGTTAACCCGGCCTGGGGCAACGACGCCGGCGACATTCTGTCCAACATCCGCGGGGATATGAGCCTTATGGTTGATATTGCCGACAATCCGGGCTGGGTGAAGCATGCGGTCAAGCAGGTGTCCGACATTCTAATTGAAGTTTATGAAGAGTGGTGGAAGATGGCGGATGAGTCGGTGTCAGGTTTCGAAGGTTCCATGGCCTATGCCATGTGGTCGCCCGGCCGGGGCAAGGAATTCTCCTGCGACATCTCCTGCAACATCTCGCCGAAACAATTCGAGGAGTTGTTCCTGCCGCCGCTTATCGAGGCCATGCGCACCGTGGACCACCGTTACTACCATCTCGACGGCGCGGTGGCGCTGCATCACTTGGACCTGCTGCTCTCCGTGCCGGAGATCCATGCCATCCAGTGGCAACCCGGCACCGGGCACTTTGAAATCATGCAGTGGGTGCCGCTCATTAAACGTATCCAGCAGGCGGGCAAATCCGTCCAGGTATTTTGCAGTCCGCAAAGCATTCCGGCGCTGCTGAACGAAGTCTCTGCACGCGGGCTGTGCATCGTTACCTCCTGCGCCTCCGAGGTGGAGATTCAGGATCTTGAGCGGCAGGCGACGCGTCTTTCGCGGGACCGACAAATTTACTAAAACACAAGGAGAAAAATACGATGAAGAAGACAACTCATGACAAGATAAGAAGATACAGGGCTATTATACCCGACACGCTTGAGCTGTCTGAGCGGGCAGAACTGGCGCTCAACGGCATGGGCGCGACGCTGGACCCGGCCATGGACTACCTGCCGTTCGGGACCATTG
>Ga0209609_10001986_pt1 | contig 11791 bp, 19 predicted proteins | sample LakKivw325mmetaG_FD_184136 | JGI IMG/M metagenome (GOLD analysis project Ga0209609, IMG submission 184136) | Anoxic lake water microbial communities from Lake Kivu, Rwanda to study Microbial Dark Matter (Phase II) - Lake Kivu water 325m metaG... | ecosystem: Environmental > Aquatic > Freshwater...
GAGCTATTCCAGGCTACACTGTTCCTGCAGGAAGTTCACTGTGCTGCTGTGGAGACCCAACAGGAGTACACAGTAGCAGAGTGGATTGAGCACGAGGGGCTGGCTGAATACCAGCAGGCACACAACTTGTGGATAACCCAGCTTATCGCCTTAGGGTTGATGCGAGGGCGAACACAGAGCTTGCTGCCTCCTGAGACTCTGGACATGCTGGCCAATCTCTGGTATAACTTCTCTGTCTGTCCTGGCGAGAGCCTGGAAGCGCGATATGAGGTCGGGATGGAGGACAGCAGACGCATGGTAGAGGATATCACCGGCCAACCTCTGCCTCAGGTGCACGCGATCCGCGAGTCCCCCACTGCAAACTCTCTTGGCGCCCAGGTCTCTATCATCGTCCCTGAATAGGGTGGAGTTGGACCGGCGTGGTTCAATGTGGATGCCGGGAGGGAGGAGCATAGAATGCCTACTGTGTCGGAGGAAGTGATCTGCCCTCGATGCGGCGGTGTCGCCATCGAGGATTTCGACTGCCGGATCTACCAGGCCTCTTATGCCTGCATGAGCTGTGGTTACCACGCTCGTGTGGGGGAGAGAGAGGAAGACGACCTCAGCCTGGAAGATGTCCCGGAGAGCCTGCGCCTCTTTTCTGAGTGGGTGCAGGTGGAAGAAAGACACGGCTGGGTCTGTGTCGGCCGGGTCCTTATGGCCCCTGGTGTGTCCATGGTGGTGACCCGGTTCTCCGTAGTCCCTGACCATAAGGGTGGCCAACTGGTCTGGCTCTACTACCGTATTGAGACTATTCCACCCGATGAACAACCCCAATACCCATGCCCCGAGGGGGGTTACTATCAATTCCGTGACGCAAGGCCTCCGAAGGAGTTCGCGTCCTTCTCCGAGGCCTGGGAGTATGGGATGAGCCTGCAAGAGGAGGTGGAGGATGGATAAGACAGTTGAAGCGATCCTCACCGCCGCCGAACTGCAAGCGGGTCTGGTGAGCATGGCTCGGGATCGGGCTGCCTGTAGCGAGTGGCCCGTCCCTGAGCGTCCTGCGGATACCCTCTTTTGGATAGAGGATGAAGAAGAGCTTCAGAGAGATCAAGCAGAGATCTGCCCAGAGGAGGCGGGGGTGAGACTCCCCACTGCTGATCTCCTCAGCTGTTACGCTGGTCTGCTTCGGCAGGCCGGAGTCCGTCCTTGTCTGATGGTGCTGAGAGATGTGTGACAGGAGGGGGGTTGAAAACTCCTTCCAGACTCTCCTGCCAAAAGGTGTTCCGAGTTCAATGTGAGGAGGCAGCATGATCTATCAACATACTGAGACCGTCGTCCTCGACTTATGGGAGTTCTTCAGCAAGTGGGGGTTCGGCGGGGGTGACGATGGGGCTGCGTTAGAGGCAGCCCGGCAGATCCGCGATCATGTGGTGGAGGTGCTCAACAAGTACCTGCCCTCAGACATCCAGGCTGAGGCCTGGGATGTTAGCTCTATGCACAATGAGTGCCTCATCTCTGTCACTCAGAATGGGAGAAGAGACATATCCCCCGCGGATGGGGTCTGGTCGGATGAGGAGCTGTTCCTGGAACAGAGCTGGCCGATCCCGGAGCTCGCAGGTGTGATGAAACAGGTCGTGGCGGAGCTGAGAGCAGAGTTTGTACAGCCACAGATGATATGTCTCCCCGTCCAGCAGGTGCGGGAGGTATGTCGGACTGCGTTGTACGCTTTGGACCCCGGCGTGCCACGAGGCTGCAATGTGTCATTCCCGAAGAGGCCCAATAGTGGGTAAGGTAGGGAGACGGGTCTACCCCAAGGCCCATCAGGCTAATCCGGCAGACATCAGGAATCTTGATGTCTGAGGCCCGGAAAACAAGCGGCGAAAAGCAGGGGGCTGGTCACCCCCAATGACCTGAGTAGGCCGCGAGCCTAAGCCGATATAGGGTGAGAAAACGAACCGCTGGTGACGCGCCCGTAAGAGCAACACCTCGTGCGGAGGACAGCCGCAATGACCAGAGGTGAGAAGGAAGGTAGGCGGATTAGTCAGGGTGAGACGCCGAAATGCCAACTGGCAGACCGCAATGGCTATAGGGGTATAAGCCATCGGCCTCCTCCGAGGTCCTAGCGAGGGACCTGTGGGCGTTAAGGGCGGCACCTAAGTATCGGCATAGAGGACACATTGTGGAACGTGGGAGATTTCCTACATTACCCGGCAGTGAAAAGCCGGGTTAAGAGTAAGCGGAAACGCAAGGCTCAATGATGCAGGGGAAGTCCGAGGCTCCATAGTAGTCTGAGCGTGGGAAAGCCACGTACATGGCGAAGGGAGCCAGACCAAACAGAAACTCAACACGAAAGGAGTTCAGGAAATGCCGAACGATATCCGAATAGTTCAACTGAGTTTCGCCAAGAAAGCCCAAGCGCAACCGGATTACCGGTTTCATGACCTATACTTCCTGATTTGTCGGGAAGACTGGATTGCGATGGCACTCGAACGAGTACTCAGCAACCAAGGCACTCGGACAGCGGGGATTGATGGGATAACCAGAGAGGGCCTTGAGACCCAAGAGGCCAGGCAGGAATTCGCCCAGCAACTCCGGCAGGAGTTGAAAGCGAAAACCTACCAGCCCTCACCGGTCAGGAGGATCTGGATACCCAAGCCCGGAAAGGACGAGAAACGCCCATTAGGAATCCCGACAATCAAGGATAGAGTGGTACAGCAGTTACTTAGAATGCTCCTGGAGCCGATCTGGGAAGCAGACTTCCTGCCGGTATCACATGGGTTTAGACCGGGACATCGAACGATGGATTGCATCCGACCGCTATGGCGTCATATCAACCGCACCCAGAAGTTTTGGTGGGTGATCGAGGGAGACATCAGCACGTGCTTTGATCGTGTCAATCATCAAATCTTGCTACGGCTTATTGCCAGGCGGATTGATGATAAGCACGTCATGCAACTACTGAAAATGCTCCTTAGAGCCGGAGTCATGGAAGATGGTGTTGTCCACACTACGGAAGAGGGAACGCCACAAGGCGGTATCCTCTCACCGATGTTGGCGAACATCTATCTCCATGAACTTGACGCCTGGTGGCACAGGAATTGGGGCGATCTTACTCAAAACCAGAAGCGCTGGCGAAGAGAGAAAGGCCGAAGAGATGGAACTGGAGAAGGTAGTGTGCTGTACTGGAGGTATGCAGATGATTTCATCCTGCTGACCAACGGTACGAAAATGTACGCCTACCAAGTCCGGGAACAGCTATGCCAATTCCTGAAAGATGAACTCCATCTGGAACTGAACATGGAAAAGACCAAAGTCACTCATGTTAGTGATGGGCTTGACTTTTTGGGATTCCATGTCCAGTGGATGACGCCACCTCGGAATAAGCCCTGGCTGAGAATAACACCCTCAGACAAGAATATTCAGAGGTTTAAAGCGAAAATCCGGGACATGACGGCATCGTATCGAGGCCATGATGCGCCCGATCAGAAGATTGCCGCCATTAACATGATCACAAGTGGCTGGATCAATTACTACCGGTACTGTAATGCGAAGGCGATTGCCCATAAATTGGACTTCTGGGTAAACCAGAGGCTCATCAAATGGGCTAATCGCAAGCACAATAAAGGGGTTCGGTATGTACTGCGGTTGTACAGGACACGACAAATTGAAGGCAACAGGAACAGGTGGAACTTGAGAGTTATAAACTCCCAAGGGGAACCAGTCTGGCTGTTCAAGATGTCGGATGTGACCATCAAGCGCTATCAGGACCGGTCGGCGTCTAGCTGGCAAAATCCGTATCTTGACACTTCACGAGAAGTGTTAATAGTAGACGGAGAAATGCCGCTTGACAACCTTGCGTGGAGTGGAAGTAGCAGCAAAGCAGAACAAAAGGATTGGGCACGCAAAGCCAGGGAAGAGGTTTCTTATACCTGTCAAAATTGCGGACGCTCAGTCCTTGCTGGAGAGGCTGTGCAGCTACACACGCATCACCGGGTTCCCAAGAGCAAAGGTGGCCAACATCACCCTGACAATGCAAAGGTCCTGTGCCAGGAGTGCCATGTGAAAGCGCATAAGGTTTCGACAAGCTCAACCTAAAGGGCTGAACTGGTATGTTTGGCGGGAAAGCCGGATATGCTGAAAGGCCTACGTCCGGTTTGGAGGGGAGGGGGAAGGAGACGGATACCCAAAAGGGTACACCGCGCCTCCCCCTTACCCTAGAACGCGCCTTGCTGGAGAGAGGATGGTGGGGGAAGGATGACCAGGCAGAGGCTAGGGCTCTTCTGGGCCGCTTCCTGAATGGCCTGCCTGCGGGAGAATCACCGGATGCCCCCACAGAGTGGCCTCGTCTCTCAAACCGTTGCCCTGCTGGTTTGTCAGAAGAACGAACAGCGGATGGTGGACCTCATTTGCAGGAGCAACCGCTGTGATGCTCCCTTTCTGGTAACAGCTCACCTCAATAGTGGGTTCACCATCCCGCTGGAGTGAGCCGACAGGATTTGTGCGGAGACAACAGGAAGGAGAATCCAATGAGTTCTCAGATGGTGGACTTCACTCCCTCTCAGTCTCGGGTGATCGCCGAACACCTTCAGAGAGGATTGATCCTGGCCTCCCTGCGTCCTGATCCCCTTGGAGACGGGATCATCGCTCGTTTCGTGGGAGAAGAGTTCATCTCCCTCGAACTGGTGATCACCCCGCAGGGAGAGGTGCTGGAGAACCGCCGACGCGAAGCGCGTCGGCCTGAGTGATACGGGTTCTACTGGACACCTGGAGGGTAAAACGAATATGAGCCAGACCAGACAGGCCAGACGAGTGATAAGAGCGATGATAGCTCAGAACCAGGCTGAACAACTGGAACGGGTCATCTTGCAGTTGTTCCAGGCCTGTGAGACCGCACTGGAATACCTGAGTGCTGATGTGTTGGACTGGGGGGACCCCCAGGACGTGTGCGACCCGGAGTCCGAGTACGCCCAGGCTGCCCGGGTGGCAAATAAACTGGGAGCCGCCATGGAGGCGATACTGCGGGCGGAATGACGTCCGCGTCGGCTGCCCTGAAACGGGGCTATCCGTTGAATAGGAGATGCTGCCGCCGCTCCTGGTGTGGGTCTGATGACTCTCCAGGGGCGGTGGCCGCATGAGTTGCCAGACGAAAGGAGTTATCACCGTGACGATCTCAGTTCCGGTATCCTGGATCCCATTGCCTTATCCGGTGCCTTCTGTATTGGAGGAGGCCCTGGAGTATGACGGAGCGGCTCGCTTCGTCGCCTTTTACTGGAGCCCTGTGGGAGATGAGGCGATGTTCGATGACGGGCGACGTGGAGGCACTGGGGATTGGATAGGGTTTCTGGTCTACGTCGAGCACCCCTCTGTTGCCGCCTCCCTATATGTCCCCGTGGCCCCCGGGTCCCCGGAGCACGTGTGCATCAACCTTGGCTCTTCGGAGTTCGAGGCCGATGGGTGGTTGGTCGTGGACCGCGAGGAGCGAAGGGCATATCTGGCCCCTGTGGCAGAGGCTCAGGAGTTCCTGGCACAGCAGTGGCCTCCTGCCCCTGAGGTTTCGGAGGAGGAGGCAGAGGCTGTCTTTGAAGCGTTTCAGCGTGCCGTAGCGCAGATGAACGTGCAACCCCCTGACGAGCAGGAGGTCGAAGCGGCCCTTCGTCGTCGGGAGGAGGTCATAGACCGGCTGGTGCGCGAGCTCAATGAGCTGGAGCGCCAGGGTAGACGGCCGGAGTGACGTTATCTCGGCCGCATGTTCGCCGATCAAACCGAACAAGGGGAGAGGGGTTTTGAGAACCTCTCTCCCCTTGCTGTCATGCGCCCTGGTGCCTGCCAGAAGGTAAAGAGACTCCGTTCCGTAGACGGGCCCGAGCCTTGAGTCGGTTTAACCCGTCCCTTCGCATGTAACCGCTGGAGGGTAAGATGAGCAATCCCTTTGGGTTCTACACCATAGAGCGCCTCGCTGAGAGGCTGAGACAGCGGATTCAGAATGGCGACTTTACAGCCGTCGTTGGATTCTGTGAGTATGGATACTGCGTGTTCAGGCCTGTGCGCCCTGATGGGAAGGGCAACATCCGGGTCCGACTCGAATGCACCCCTCAACTCCCTGGCAGAGGACCAACTCGCACCCCCTTCCCTCAACGTGCGCTTCATAGCGTCTTGAGGGTCCTCGGATGCTACCACCCCGAGATCACCTCTCATCCAGAGGATGAGGCCATTCTCTGTGTTCAATGGACCCCTCCTCAGCAGCCCAGGCTGTTATAGCCGACCGGATATGTCAGAGGAAGAGCAGAGAACCGTTATGCACTTTCCCCTTGACACACCGGTCCCTATGCCCGGTGGTCATTGGGAAAGACAAGGGGAGGAACTCATCGCCGCCTTCACCTCTGAAGAGGCGGTCTTCGCCCTGGCGTGGGCTGATTTTTCGACGGGACGAAGAACCGTGGAAAACACAGGGGAGGAGGCGGAGTCTGGGGAGGCAGAATGCACACCTTGAGAGAACTCCCCCGGTCCGACCAGCCTATAGCCCGGTTGCGTGATGGAGGACCCACCAGCCTGTCTGTGGCAGAGCTCTTAGAGCTCATCGTGGGCCTCCCCTGTGGCAGGGAGCTCCTGGTATACCTGGGAGGGATAGAGGGCTTGCTCAGGGTCTCACTGGAGCAAGTGAGCGCCTTCCCAGGCATCGGGGAGGCGAAAGCCGCCCGGGTACTGGCCGCCGTAGAGCTGGGCCGACGAACTCTTTCGGCGTCTGATCAGCAGCGCAAGGAGATTCGCTCTCCATCTGAGGCGGCAGAGATCTTTCTTGCCAAGCTGTCGGGAGAACTCCAGGAGCATGTGGTCGTTATGCTTCTGGATGGCCATGGCGGCCTTATGGCCCTGGAGACGGTGCACGTTGGAGTGTCCAACTCCACTCTCACCCGCATGGCCGAGGTGATGAGGCAGCCTATCCTACAGGGAGCCACCTCTATCATCGTGGGGCATAATCACCCCTCGGGTGACGTTTCCCCCAGCAATGAGGACTTACAATTCAGCCGGCAACTGGTCCAGGCTGGTGAGATGTTGGACATTGAGATCCTCGACCACATCATCGTGTCCAGTTCCGGTAACTGGCGCTGGCTCTCCTTGAAAGAGAGAGGGTTGGGCAGGTTGTAAGGAGCAGGATGATGGCCGACGGGGAGAGTAGGTGTGTGCCGCTGGGTGTCTCTGGCTCCAACAGCCCAAGGCGTGAGGTGGCCAGTCAGCAGGAGGGACTGGAACCTGTCCGTCCGACACCCGGTCCCATGGGTGCGGGCCGACGGGGAACCGTCACTCCAGGCCGTCGAGGGCCAGGGCAGCGCCCTCCATCTCTTGAGGGTGAGCAAGCGGAGTTTGAGGAGGCGAGATGACCCCTGAAGAAGCCATACGAGAGCTACAGGAGCATGGGAAGCTCCCAGCCCGGGTGGAGTATGAGGATGGAACCATCATCGAATGTCGGTTGGCCCTCTCCACAAGAGGAAGGCTGATCCGCATGTTCCCCCGGAAGCGGAAGTACGGGACAGGGCTGGGTCCAGGTGTGAAGGACATCACCCTGGATATACCGCCGCAAAGAACGCCTGCGCAGGAGTACGTCACCCATCTGCGCAGGCTTCGGAACTATGTGGCCAGGTTCGGCGACCCCCGGGCATGGGAGGACTATCGAACCCAGCTGGCCGCCATCACCGAAGGGCAATGGCGGCTTTTGAAGGGGAAGACTGCCGTTCCTGGTATGAGGCCTGGGAGAGGGCACCGGCACATGGGCTTCCTCGGATCGAGCGCTTCGAGAGCACTACACTGAGGACGTGTGGGGCCCCGCCCCGTGTGATAGAAGGGATCAAGGAGGCCTTCGGTGAGAGGGAGTTCTCCACCTCCTGGCGGGGGACGTACGATTGCACAGCTTCCGGTAGCTTCGGCGCTGATGGTCAGTACCGGGCCTGGCTGTCCCTCGAATACCAGGGATGTGCAAACGGGCACTACTATCTCCTCATTAGCGATCACCAGGCGGTGTTCGTGGAGGACGACTGACATCCACAGCCTTTTAAGTGTTAGAGGCGGTGAATGTGGGAGCTTGCAATTCCACTTCGGGGAATCGGGCACCCTTATCTCTCAAAGAGAGAGGCTTACAGAGTCATAAGGAGGGAGCAGAATGGCCAATTACACCAGCTGGGGGCGATCTAACACTTTTCAGGTGAAAGACGCCACGGCTTTTGAAGCCTGGTGCAAGCGGTGGGGGGATGGCGGGCTGGAGGTGATCCGGGGAGGTGAACATGACGAGCTCCACGGGCTTCTCTTCGAGACCGTCCCAGGACTTCTCCGGATTGAGGACGGCGAGAGTGACGAAGATGCAGAGCATTGGGTTGAAGCTGACTTCGTGGCCGAACTGGCTGACCACCTGGCCGATGGCTGGGTGGCCATCCTCATGGAGGTCGGCCACGAGGACTCCCTCTCCCTGGTGGGATACGCTGTGGCGGTGAACTCCGCTGGGGAGACGGTGACGGTGGACATCGCCTCGATCTATACGTGGGCTGAGCACCTCGGTCAGCATGTGACCAGAGCTCTGTATTGAAGAGAGGTCCAGGCGGTTTGTGATGATGACTGAACCACACTTCCCAGCCGGCCTGATCCTGGCCACGCCTGGTGCACTGAAAGCCCTGGAAGAGGCTGAACAGGATGCGGGACAGTTTCTGGCCCGACACCTCCGGGGTGATTGGGGCGATCTGTGCCCGGAGGATGTGGCCGAAAATGAGTTCAGCTTACACCGGGGATTGCGCTTGATGAGCGCTTACACGCTGGTCACCGGGAGAAAACTCTGGATCATCACAGAAGCAGATCGAAGCGCCACCACTCTGCTTCTACCAGAGGAGTATTGATTACCTCCTTGCCCCCTCAATGTGGTTGTAGGGGCTCTGCTTCAGTCGGATCAGCAGTGAGGAAAGATAGAGACATGGCCAGAAGAATACCCCGGTTGGAAGCAGGTCCCAGGGTCTGGCAGATCCTGGGACCTGCTCTTTACACGGAACGTCCCCTCATGGCCATCACCATGAGGGAGCTCTTCCAGAACGGACGAGATGCTTGCCTGGGGCAGCCGCGCCCCATGGAGGTGTCCTTCCATATCTCTACTGACCCGGATTTCACAGCCGGCACACTCATTTGCCGCGACAATGGGTGCGGTATGGACGAGGACACTCTCCTGGACAGGTTCTTCGTCCTGGGGGAGAGTTTGAAAGCCCCAGGCAGTACGGGAGGATGGGGGATCGCCAAGGCCACTATCCTCGGTGGCTGCTGCTGGTGGGAGGTACAAACGCGGAACTTGCGCGTTTCCCTCGACCACCTGGAGGAAGGGCGCCCTATCGATACCGTACCGATGGGGGAGGAGATCGTCGGAACGGAGGTGCGTCTCCAATACGATACTCTGAGCTCCAATGACCCCCGGTATGGAAAGATCGGACTATCCCGATACAAACTCGCCGCGGCGTTGGGGCTGCTCGCTCACAGTGATAGCCCCTGTACAGTAGCTCTCTCTGGGGTAAGAGAGGGACGAGCCCCTGTACAGGTTCCGTGGAGGTTTGAAGGGCTCCGGCCTTCAGAGGCAGACCTCTTGTACAAAATGCATCTGGGGGCATCGGGGGAGACGTCCCTGGCCATCTATCAGGTGGATTCCCTGGATGTCCCGCCGGTCCAACTCCCCGGCAGGGGCTCGTCCTCAGTGGATTCCGCAGGGTATGTCTTCTACCGCCTCAACGGTCTGGCGCAGTTCGCCCGGTACTTCGCCAGACACACAGATGTGTTTGTTGTGGACATCACCACCCGGGTGCCGCCGGGAGAGCCAGGCTATCCCTTCACCCCCTGCAGAGAACAGGTCTCAGAGGAGATCCGTGAGCTCGTCGATAAAGTCCTGGAGGGACACAGGGAAAACCCCCTGACGTCATCCTCCTGCCGGCGACATCGGCAGGAAAAGGACAAAAGAGACACTCTCTTCTATCCCGGCTTGTGGTGGGGACAGAGGGGAGCAGAGGGAGAGAGGAAAGAAGAGCGGAGCAGGGTAAAGATGGCCCAGGGGATCACGAGCACGCCGGGGGCCTCCTTGCGGTTCTCCTCCCTCATGGAAGGCGGAGCTGAATCCCATGTGATGGAGCAGAGCCCCCTGGGTGTCAGCTTGTTCTTCAAAGGGCTTTCCAACACCCAAAGAGACCTTTTAGCCCCGCATAACCTCAGGCTGCTGAGCGTGTGGGGGAAGGTCGTCCTTCTGGTATTGGAGGCTCATGATATCCAGGAAGAGTTCGGCATCGGGTTCGTTTTCAACACGGACTTCCTGGCCGAAAGGCTGGTGAATGAACACGGGGTTTTTTATCTCCTCAATCCCACACACCATCGCATCAAAGTCTCCCGCCCCCGCGCGACCTTGTGGGCCATGTTTTTACACGCCACGCATGAGGTAGCTCACGAGCAAGAGGAGCATCACGTCGAGCACTTCACCAGCTGGCAAAGCCGTCTGTACCTGGGAGCTCTGGAGCGCTTCTTGCAAGAGGAGCGTACCCTCACAAAAGAGCTCAGAGGACAGGCGCCTTTGAACAGGGTGAGGAAGAGCCTCCCTCCAGGACAGCAAGGGGTGCTGCCAGGCCTGGAGGTCGAAGAGTGAAAAGGAGAAGTGGTTCAATGTGGAAGCGACACTCCTTATCCGCACGTTGAGTTTTAACACCCGGCCCCTGTCCAGGAAGAAGCAGATGTCTCTGGGGAAACAAATGCTCCAGGGACAGAGAGCACACCATCACCTGGAGCAGGGGGTAACCTCCTCAGAGGAGGAAGCCCGGCTGAGAAGACAGGTCCGGCGTGGGGAGAAGGCCAGAGAGACGCTGGTCCTGGCTCATCTCCGATTGGTCTTAGGGATCGTCTCCCGCCGGTATCTTGCAGGCCCGCCAGGGGGAGTCGACTACTGGGACCTGTTTCAGCAGACCACCCTGTCCCTTCTGGAAGCGCTGGAGAGATACGACCCGGAACAGGGTGGAGTGACCCCCTTCGTCAGGCCATACCTGGAGGGGGTGGTGAAGGACTTGCTGGACTCACCTGGTTCAGAGCCTGAGGGCTTCTCAGAGCCCTCTGCAGCGCAGCAGCCTGTCTCTCTGGAACGGCTCTCTGGAGAGGATGATGGCCCCTGGGACGAGCTGCTCCCAGGAGCGGCCCCTACCCCGGCGGAGATAGCGGAGAGACAGGAGGAGATCAGGAGCACCCAGCAGGTCGTCTCCTGGCTCCTCAACACTCGCCTGACGGAGTCCCAGCGGTATGTTCTGGTAGCTAGCTTTGGCCTCTTCGGTCATCCCCAATTGACCGAGGAGGAAATCGCCCAGGCATGGCCTGAAGGGGAGTGCACATGCCAAAATGTGAGTGAGGTTAAGACAGCCGCCCTGGAGCGGCTGAGGGAAAACACTCCGGCGATTGCCCGGCTGCTGGCGGAAGCCGCACGGGGCGAAGTCGAGTTATTCAACTTCGAGCAACTGAAGTTGGGAATATGATGACTTGGGAAGGGAGGACGTTGCATGAAACTAAATATTCTACAAGAGAACCTGGCAGCAGGGTTGGCCATGGTGACCCGGGCGGTCCCCAGGCGCAGTGTGATGCCGATCCTGTCTGCTGTCCTGCTGAAAGCTGAGGCAGGGAGGCTCCAATTGATGGGCACGGATCTGGAGATGATGATCGTCTGCCCGGTCGGCGCCAGAATCGAGGAGGAAGGGGCCATCGCCGTACCGGCGCACCCCCTGCTCGAATTGGTGAAAGGGTTGCCCGCAGAGGCTATCAGCCTGGA
>Ga0209609_10001988_pt1 | contig 11783 bp, 12 predicted proteins | sample LakKivw325mmetaG_FD_184136 | JGI IMG/M metagenome (GOLD analysis project Ga0209609, IMG submission 184136) | Anoxic lake water microbial communities from Lake Kivu, Rwanda to study Microbial Dark Matter (Phase II) - Lake Kivu water 325m metaG... | ecosystem: Environmental > Aquatic > Freshwater...
TAGTGGTTACACTGACAAAATTTTCCTATCGCAGGATTTCGCAGCATATAGGATGGGCCGCCCCTTGGAGTTCTCGGATACACTAAAACAGAAACTGGTGAACTGGAAATATACACATGTGTTTAATAACATCATCCCGGCACTTAAGGAGGCTGGAGTCAGCCAGGACAAGATTAATACACTAATGGTGGAAAATCCACGGAGACTATTCGATGGTAAATGAAAAAGAACGGGCATTGTTCAGGGCAGATGCGGCTGCATTTCTGGATAGGGCAACAAAAGCCTATGTGACTACAAGCCGGTCAAACCGGCTTCAACTGATGGATGGCGGACCTATTTTCGGCGAACCGCTGGTTGGCTTTGCTGATGGAGATGACCACATTTTTCAGGATTATAAGACAATAATCGGTGATTTCCACCTAACCCCGCGGGAGGCTCTGGCCAGGCACCTGGAGTACAACGGCGGCGGCGGTAAGTATTTTCCGGTAGTAAACGTAATATCTTTTGTTCTGCCGATTGCTTATAAAACGCGCCTGAGTTTGCGCCAAGAAACAATAGTGCCGTCGCTAAGGTGGAACCATACGCGCTGGAAAGGGCAGGACTTCATTTATGAACTTTCGAGTTACGTAGCATATTTACTGGAGGACCTGGGTTATGAGGCTACCGTTCCAGAGCTGGCGGATTTCTATAAATTCCAAAAATTGCCTGGTGGCTACGCGTATAACTGGTCACAAAGACACATAGCCTATGCCGCCGGGCTGGGCACTTTCAGTGTGAACGACGGCCTGATTACTCCGAGTGGAATCGCCGTGCGCTGCGGTAGCGTAGTGACCAGTGCAGGCATCGAGCCCAGCCCAAGACCATATAAGGACTATTTAGCCAACTGCCTGTTTTACAGTGAAGGATGCCGTCGCTGTATGGATAGATGCCCGGCAGGCGCCATTACTGAAAAAGGCCATGATAAGAACAAATGCTACGAGTTCCTGATGGTCAGGCAGAAAGAGATACTTAAAGAGATGGGTAGGGAAGACGGCTATATCGGCCGTTATTTGGGGTGTGGGCTGTGCCAGACAAAAGTTCCCTGCGAGGACCGTATACCGCCCCGAATCAGAGATAAACGTCGGAAGTAAATAAGCTAGATTTAATTAGGTGGTGAGATATGAGTCAAGCTGAAAAAGCTGTATCCTGCTTTAAGGAAGGATTTATGTGCTCTCAGGCATTGCTGATCGCCTATGCCGACGAGTTCGGTATGGATCGTCTGACTGCATTGAAGGTCAGCGCCGCTTTTGGCGGAGGTATGGGGCGGATGGGTGATATATGTGGAGCCGTGACCGGAGCCTTTATGGTAATCGGCCTTAAATATGGACGCACCGAGGTCAAAGACGTTGAGTCACACGAAAAAACCAATCGTTTGGTCCAGGAGTTTGTGCGGAGGTTTAAGGCTGTTAACGAATCTATCGTGTGCCGGGAGCTGCTGGGGTGTGACTTGAGCACCAAGGAAGGCCAGAAGATTTTTGTGGAAAATAAGCTGCGAGATAATCTCTGTAATAAATTTGTCAGCGATGCCGCCGAGATTGTGGGACAGCTATTGACCTAGTTTCTTAATCCCTCTTAATACCTTGAAAGCATAGAAAAAGCGCTGCCCCTATGATACTATTGATTTATTAGAGGGCTTAATTTAAAGTACGCGGACGTGCTATTGACAGAATAGGGATTATCCTATATGCTGCACCTTGCATTACGAGGTATTCCAGGGGCTGTTTAGAGGGCATAGTACAGTGGAAACGTTATATTTTGCGATTCTCGTGGTGCTGGCCTTCTGGCTTGGTGCCTGTCCCTTCGCCCTGTGGATCGGCAAGTGGTTTTTGGGCAAGGATATAAGAAACTACGGCGACGGCAATCCGGGCGCCTATAACGTTATGCGAGCTGGAGGGCGATGGTCTTTTGGCCTGGCGCTGGTAGTAGATATGGCCAAGGGCGTACCTTTTGTGGCCTTAGCGCATTATCAGTTTGGGCTACCGGTGGCGATGGTGATGATAGTGGGGCTCAGCGCCATATTAGGCCATGCTTTTACACCTATACTGCGGTTCTCGGGAGGTAAAGCCCTTGGGGTTACAGGCGGTGTACTGCTCGCCATGCCGCAGCACGAGCTGTTCATTGCCATCGTAGTATTCATGTTACTTGCCTTCCTACTGATAGACGTTGATGCCTGGAGAGTGGTATTCGGCTTTTCAGCAACGACGATTTATTTGCTGATCAGCAAGGGGCTATCTTTGGAGTGTCTGTTTATGGTTTGTATTATGGCTATACTACTTGTCAAACAAACAGAAGACCTGAAGAATACCAGGCCGAAATTAAGGGGCAAGCTTATAACCTGGTATCAGACCAGGAAAACGGCACACGAAAGCCGACATTAGCAGGATAAAATAGATGATTTATCAATCAGTAATTGCCGTCTTGATGCTTCTCTTCGCCGTCAATCTTGTGCTTAATTTGCGCTCCCTAATAAGGCCTGATAAAAACAGCCGTATATCAAAACCGGAGCCTCTTATTTCGATTCTTATTCCCGCCAGAAACGAAGAAATAAATATTAAGGCTTGCCTCAAATCACTGCAGAAACAGGACTATCCTAATTTCGAGGTTATAGTTTTAGATGATAATTCCACGGACCGGACCGGCGATATCGTAGAGCGAATTGCGGCGAAGGACAGCCGCATCAGGCTTATAAAAGGTGAGCCGCTGGCTCCAGGCTGGGCAGGTAAGCCGTTTGCCTGCTATCAGCTTGCCGAAAATGCCAAAGGGTCATGGCTGCTTTTTCTTGACGCTGATACTACCAGCGCGCCGCATATGGTACGCAGCACACTTGCGGTGGCTATGGAGCATAACCTGTCTCTTCTTTCGGGTTTTCCACGCCAGATGGCGGAATCCATACCAGAGAAGGTAGCGATGCCGATAATGTATTTCTTCCTTATGTCCTGGCTGCCATTGTGGTGGCTGCATCGTGCCGGGGGACGTAAACCAACGATAACTATCGGCCAGTACCTTCTGTTCCGCAAAGCCGAGTACTGGCGTATCGGCGGACATATGGCCGTTAAAGACAGGATACTCGAGGACGTCTGGCTTGGAGCCGAGACTGTACGCCAGGGCGGACGGCACATAGCTATCGATTTGTCCACCGTTTTTAACTGTCGAATGTATCGGACAGTGGGTAGCATGTGGGAAGGGTTTGTGAAGTGGATATATTCCATAGCGGCGCTAACACCAGTGGCGATGATTGCGCTACTGGCCGCGGCATTTGTCTTCTATTTAGCCCCCTTTTACTGGCTGTGGAATGGTTTCCTTTCGGCTACGGCCCCTACCGATTGGAGGTTCATAGTTGCTTTTCAGGTGGCGATGGCATTTTTGATGCGATGGCTGGTGGAACACCATTTCAGGCAGTCACTTCTGTCAACCATTTTGCACCCGATAGGGATTTCGTTCTGGTTTTCGGCGGGCCTGTACGGGCTGTGGCGGGAAGTGGTTGGGCTCGGAGTCCGCTGGAAAGAACGCATTTACGGTGAAGCGACAGGTGTCAAATAATTAATCGAAATCCGCTCTAATGAAACCAATCCAGTAATAAGTCTGACACTTGATTTCCGTTTTGCTGCAAGGCTTTATCCAGAATCCATCCTATATCCCTGGCCATTGACGTCGCATGGCAGCGGATACTATCAGTTATCGACCGGTTAATCCGTAAGCATATTTGTCAGGTATATGTTATAATTCATCTCTTTGAACCTGCTCAACACATATTCCGCTACTAAAGGAAATAAGCTTGGAAGCACTTCTAACTAATAAGGCGCTGTGGGTACCTGTGGTTGCCTGGTGCGTTGCTCAGCTATTAAAGGTCGTCATCGAATCTATAAGAGCCAATCGTTTAAGTTTTTCATATCTGATTACAATGGGAGGTATGCCCAGCTCGCACGCCGCCCTGGTTTGCGCACTGGCTACTACCATTGCCGTAGTTTACGGTGTTGGCTCGGCCCTTTTCGCAATTTCTGCCTTTTTTGCCATCGTAGTCATGTTTGACGCTGCTGGTGTGAGACAAACCGTTAGCACACAGTCAACAATGTTAAATAGAATCGTCGACGAACTTTTTAAGAATAACCCGCAGTTCCAGCAGCGCATGCGAGAACTAATCGGCCACACCAAGTTTGAGGTGGCTGCCGGGGCTATATTGGGGATTGTAATGGCTTTCTTGCTGTCCTGGCAGTGGTGACGCTGTACGGAATCTCTGAATGGTGCCAGTTTGCCTGCTAAGAACACTGAATACTAATTACCAATCTTATTCCACAGTTCTCGGACTCTAGCTCTAAGCTGGTCCATGGGAAGATTGGTATCTATTACCACGTCAGCGTGTTTTATCTTTTCTTTTTGCGGCAGCTGGTTCTTCAATCGCTCGAACACCTGCTCCTCGGTGAGCCCTCTGGACTTTTTAAGACGCCGGGCAATGGTGGATTCTGGCGCAGAGGTCACCCAGAGCTGGTCTAAGAGCGGTTTCCAACCAGCCTCTATAAGCAGTGCCGCTTCCAAGATGACTACCTTGGCACCTGCTTTACGATACTCATCGATTTTTTGTATAACCATTTCGTATATGCGGGGGTGCATAATCTTGTTGAGTTTGTCCAATGCTTCTGAATCCTTGAATACCAGCTGCCCGAGTTTTTTTCGGTCGATTTCTTTATTCTGTTTTAGAATGGATTTGCCGAAAACGTCCAATATTTTAGTATAAGCCTGGGTATGATATTGGAGAAGGTCGTGCCCCAGTTGATCGGCATTTATTATGGAAGCGCCCAGGCCGGCAAGCATGTGAGCCACTTCACTCTTGCCTGTGCCCAGGTTGCCGGTTAAGCCAATAATAAGCATAGTATTACAGGGTTTAAACGAAAGCTGAAATACCTAAAAGTTCGCGACCAATTACCAATTTCTGAATCTGGGTAGCGCCGTCCGGGAAGGTGAGCGTGCGGGCATCGCGGAAATATCGTTCTACCGGGTACTCTTCGGAGATGCCGTAAGCGCCGTGGACCTGGATGGCTTTTGACGTAACCTCGACGGCCGTCTCCGTACTATAAGCTTTAGCCATTGAGGCTTCTTTGAAAGGTATCTCGCCTTTCCCAATCAGGTACAAGGCACGAAAACAGATAAAGCGTGCGGCATCGGTCAAAATGGCCATGTCAGCAATCATTTCTTGAACAAGCTGGAAGCCACCGATAGGGCGACCGAACTGTTTTCGTTCGCGGGCGTATTTAATGGCGGCATCTATCGAGGCAGAAGCGAGGCCGATGGCGCCTATACCGACAGCTACCCTGAGTTTGCACAATTCCGCCAGAGCCAGCAGATAAGCGTTTCCGGGTGTACCGATGAGGTTTTCTTTGGGGACACGGCAGTCTTCAAAACTCAGTTCCGAAGTAGGGCAGGAGCGGCAGCCCAGTTTGGGCAGTTCGCGGCTGGTAAAAGGCGATTGGTTCCGGTCAACAAGGAAGCAGGAAATACCCCTGGCGCCCTTGCTCCTGTCCGTAGAAGCGAAGACCACTGCCAGGTCAGATATGCCACCGCAGGTTATCCAGGTTTTAGTGCCGTTTAAAATGTAATGGTCGCCCTGGAGCACGGCCGTAGTATTCAGGTCCCGGGCACCCGAACCTACGTCGGGTTCGGTCAGGCAGAAGCAGGTCAGATTTTCCAGCGACATTATTTTGGGTATGTATTTTGCCTTATGTTCAGGCGTCCCGTGTGCTACCAGAACGGGCAGCACGCTGCCATCCTGTATCAGGACTATCATACCCAGGCTGACGTAGGCGCGGGCCAGTTCCTCGCCCAATACGCCATACGAGACCATGTCCAGACTCTGTCCGCCGAACTCCGGTGGCAGGGTGGAGCCCACGTACCCCAGCGGGAGCAGTTTCTTCAGCAGTTCGAGAGCTACCTCTTTGGGTAGCGGGTGATACTTGCGGTCGTACTCATCGGCGATGGGTATTATTTCTCGTTCCATAAAATCACGGGCGCTTTTCTGCAGTATTTTCTGGGATTCGTTGAGTTCTAGAATCATGTCATCACCTTTTCGAGCGATATTTTGAGGTCATTTTAGACGAAGTCGGGAACCTTGTCCAGAGCATCGATGATGGCCTTGCTTACGCGGCTGAAGTTGATTTCTTCGCGTATGTTCATTATGTCCTTTGCTTTCGGGATGATATAATTGGGGATGTGGGGGGTTCGATGGTCGAAGTCTACCTTTATGAGAAGCTGCCGGAATCAAGGGTACGCTGTAATGACTGCCAGTGGCGCTGCGTTATAAATCCGGGAAAATTTGGAGTTTGTAGGGTGAGGCGAAACGATAACGGCATTCTTCATGTACTTAACTATGCCGAGGCCTCCTCGGTGGCAGTTGATCCGATCGAAAAGAAACCGCTGTTTCATTTTTTACCTGGCAGCTCGGCTTTGTCCCTGGGGACCTGGGGATGCAATTTTCACTGCAAGCACTGTCAGAACTGGCAAATTTCATGCATCGAGACACCCTCCGATATGTCGGGCGGGTCCCATCACCTGCCGCCCGGGGAAGCTGTTAAGCTGGCCAGGCAGCGTGGCTGCGCCGGCATTACATGGACGTATAATGAGCCCAGCATCTGGTTCGAATATACATTGGATTCCGCCAAGCTGGCTAAAAATGAAGGTCTTTATACAGGCTACGTGACAAACGGCTACCTGACACCTGAGGCACTGGATATGATAGGGCCTTATTTGGACGCCTGGCGCGTGGATATAAAGGGATTTACCGATAAACTGTATAGGGGCTTGGCTAAGATTTCAGGCTGGCGTGGTATACTGGACGTCGCTAAAAGAGCACAGAAAAAATGGAATATGCACGTGGAAGTGGTAACCAACGTGATACCGACTCGGAACGACGACGACCAGCAGTTAAGGGGCATTGCTGAATGGATACGTGATGAACTCGGCGAACTGACGCCATGGCATGTCACTCGATTTTATCCTCAATATAACCTGATTGATTTACCGCCCACGCCGATAGCCACACTGGAAAAAGCTTATAATATCGGCATGAAGGCCGGGCTGCGCTTCGTATATCTGGGCAACGTACCGGGCCACGGCTCAGAGAATACGGTCTGTTATTGCTGCAGCAATGTGGTGATACAAAGGTTCGGGTACGACGTTGATATCGTAGGGGTCGACGGTTCCAAGTGCAAGTTTTGTGGCTCTGAGCTTAATATAAAGACGGCAGGTTGGATTCGCCAGTATGCTGCGGCTCATGGGGGCGTGCATGATTAGAGAGCCCATCGTTGCAGGTCAGTTCTACCCCGGCTCGGCTGAAGGGCTGAGGAGAATGCTGGAAAGCATGGTAGACGACAGGGCGGAGAAGGTAGAGGCCTTTGGCGTGATATCACCTCATGCCGGATATATCTACTCAGGTATGGTGGCCGGGGCGGTCATATCCAGGGTTAAATTCACGGACACTTTCGTTATGCTCGGACCGAACCATACCGGGCAGGGGAAAGATTTCAGCATTATGACTGAAGGCCCATGGGTAACGCCACTGGGCGAGGTGAATATCGACACGCCACTGGCAAAACAGATACTGGCATCTTCCAGCCATCTCAAGGATGACCGGGAAGCGCATCAATATGAACATTCGCTCGAGGTACAGGTGCCTTTTTTGCAGTATTTCAAAGCAGATGTTAGGATAGTGCCTATAATTCTAGCTCAAGCTAGAGGTAGTGTCTATAAGAAAATCGGCAAAGAGTTGGCTGCCAGTATAAAAGAGTCTAAGAGGCATGTAGTGATTCTAGCCAGCAGCGACATGACGCATTATGAGCGTCAGGAGTCAGCCAGAAAGAAGGACAACAAAGCGATTGAGGCGATTCTGAATCTCGATGGGGACGAGCTATTGAGGCGGATAGCCGACTTCGACATATCGATGTGCGGGTATGCGCCCGTGGTAGCGCTTATTTCAGCAGCCAAGGAACTCGGCGCTACGAAAGCTGAGTTGGTTAAATATCAGACCAGCGGTGATGCCTCCGGAGATTATAGAAGTGTGGTGGGTTATGCGGGGATACTTTTAAGATAGCTGGAAATCAGAAATTCAATGGCTAAAAAACGGCCGGCTGTAGTTGAATTAGCACGAAAAGCTGTAGAAAGATATGTTCTGCAGGGCAGAATATTTAGGCCAAGGAAGCTTACTCCCGAGATGAAACAGAGGGCGGGGGTCTTCGTATCTATTAAAAAACACGGTGAGTTGAGAGGTTGTATCGGCACGTTCGCGCCGAGCCGGGCAAACGTGGCCGAGGAGATAGTAATTAACGCAATCAGTTCAGCTACACAGGACCCCAGATTTATGCCGGTGGAACGGAGTGAACTGAAGGACCTGGAATATAGTGTCGATATTCTCACCGAACCGGAACCGGTGCCCAACGCCGCCCATCTCGACCCAAGAACATACGGTGTAATCGTGGAATGCGGCTACAGGCGGGGGCTGCTGTTACCTAACCTTGAAGGTGTGAATAGAGTTGAAGAACAGATTGATATTTGCCGGGCAAAAGCCGGCATAGCGGAAGATGAGCCAATCAGGTTGTATCGTTTCAAAGTAAAAAGATTTGCTTGACATAACGGTATGTATCTGCTACCTTGTCACAAGGAGATAGAAATACCATGAAATTAATGGTTATCGGTGTCGGCGATTGCGGTTGCAGACTGGCCCGTGAGTTTGCGGAACTGAACAAAATGGCGAGAGCCGAGTGGCACGCCAATATAATTACCTGCGCCTACGCGGTAAATAACGAGCCGGCGGTTTTAAATGAGCTGACCAAGTCAGGCTGGGACTGGCTAAAGGCGGTGCCGATACGCGGTTCTCTGGGCACGGATAACAGAACAACGGAGGCAGGGGCCAAGCTGATGCGTCAGGAAAGCGAACGCGTCATGCTGGCGATGAGGCTAGGAGCTTTCATTAATACCGATGCTTTTCTTTTCGTTGCCGGTGCTGCGGGCAGTCTCGGCTCCGGAGGCGTTCCGGTAATGATACAGATGCTAAAAGAACGCCACATTGATAAACCTGTTTATGCGTTAATGGTTTTGCCCTTCGATTCCGAACTCGATGACGCCAGGCGGATTCATAACACAGCCATGTGCCTGAAGACCATTGACAAAGTAGCCGATGCCGTGATTCTGGCAGACAACGGTGGCCTAGGATTGCTGGGCAATATTGCACAGCCACAGAAGATGGGCGGCTTGAACCGGGAGCTGGTAATGCCTTTCTATGACCTGCTCTGTGCCGGCGAGATATCGGGCTCGAGTCGCGTGGCCGGAAAAGTGCTGGATGCAGGGGACATAGTGCAAAGTATGTTCGGCTGGACGGCTATCGGCGTAGGCAAGACACAGTTATCATCCTCGTTTTTTTCGCTCAGGAGAAATCCAGGATTCGAAGAGAAAAGCTCAGAGACTTTCAGAGCTATGGAAGCCATGGATCTGGCTTTAATGCGTTTGTCGGTTGACTGTAAGCTGGAGGACGCCGGCAAAGGCCTGTTCCTGCTTTCGGCACCTCAGGGAAAAGCCAATGTAGATATGATAAAAGCCCTGGGCAACCGGCTGCGGGAACTGGCGCCCAACGCTGAAATCAGGGATGGCAATTTTTACGGCTCCCGGAACTATATTAAGGTAACGGTTCTGGCATCGGAACTGATTTACCTTGACAGGATAAAGAGCTACTACGATAGGGCAGCCAGGTTAGCCCCGGCGGAGGCGGTGAAAAAGACGGACCCGGTATGACGCTGTTCGATTTAGGCAAGGAGGAGGATAAGGAGCAGGCGGAGGCGGGAGCCCTCGGAGAACTTTCACCCGATTTACCATTAGCTGCCAGAATGCGCCCTCGCGATTTCAGCGAGTTTGTTGGACAGGAGCACCTGCTCGGTGAAGGGCGCGTACTCAGAAAATCGATCGAATCAGACCAGCTGCCATCGATGATTCTTTGGGGCCCGCCGGGAAGCGGCAAGACAACTCTAGGGTATGTCATAGCTAACGTAACCAAATCTCATTTCAGCCCGCTGAGTGCAGTTAACGCCGGGGTTGCCGATTTGCGGCGCATCGTTAATGAGGCCAGGCGCAGACGTAGGCTCACTGGGCAGCGCACCATACTGTTTATAGACGAGATTCACCGGTTCAATAAAACGCAGCAGGATGTGATACTGCCGTTTGTAGAGAACGGAGTGGTGACTCTAATCGGTGCCACCACAGAAAATCCATCATTTGAAGTTATTTCGGCACTGCTTTCCAGATGCCGTGTTTATACGCTGAATGCATTGACCGATGCCCAGGTGCGTCTTATTGTGGAGCGCGCTATAAAGGATGAGGGCAGGGGGCTGGGCAAGTTAAACGTTGAGCTTGATGAGGATGCTTTAGAGCACCTGGTTTTGATGTCGAACGGAGATGCCAGAGTGGCCTTAAATGCACTGGAGATGGCGACACGGGCGACTTTGCCTGACTCGGAAGGGCGCAGAAAAATTAGTCTTAAGACCGTTGAGGAGGCACTGCAACAAAGAGCCCTGCTGTACGATAAAGCAGGAGACCAGCATTACGATATAATTTCAGCCCTGCACAAGTCGCTGCGTGGTTCGGATCCCGATGCAGCTCTGTACTGGCTGGGCCGGATGCTGGAGGCCGGAGAGGACCCTCTTTATATAGTCCGGCGACTTATACGTTTCGCCTCTGAGGATGTGGGCATGGCGGATCCCCAGGCGCTGGTGGTAGCGGTGGCGGCTCAGCAGGCTGTGCACTTCATCGGTATGCCTGAGGGCAATCTGGCGCTGGCTGAGGCCGTGGCTTATCTGGCAACGGCCCCTAAAAGTAATTCCCTTTATGATGCTTATTCTAAGGTACAGGAAGATGTGGAGCGCACGCGAAATGACCCTGTACCGCTTCATTTGCGCAATCCGGTCACCAAATTAATGCGGAATAGCGGCTATGGCAAAGGTTATAAATATGCACACGATTATCCGGGGCACTTTGTGGAGCAACAGAATCTACCGGATACCCTTCAAGGAAAACATTATTATTCGCCCAGCGACCAGGGATACGAAAAAGAGATAGCGGCCAGAATCGAAGCCTGGTGGCATGGAAAACGGGAGAAAAAGGGCTGAAACAGAAGCGAGTCTCTTTTCCTTCCGGTAAGCTCACTCTGGAAGGGCTGATTAATTTTCCGCAGCGCGACGGCACGTTTCCCGCGGTAGTGCTTTGCCATCCTCACCCTCTTTATGGCGGCTCCATGGATAACAACGTAATTCTCTCTGTTGCTTCGGCATTGGTTGAGCGGTCCATCATTGCGTTTATGTTCAACTTTCGCGGTGTGGGAGGCAGCCAGGGAAGATTCGGCGGTGGAATAGGTGAGCGGGAGGACATTTCAGCGGCTCTAAGCTGGATTATGTCTCAACCGGCGGTAGATAAGGGTAGGGTGGGGCTGGTGGGTTATTCCTTCGGCGCTATGGTGGCTTTGCCCGTTGGCTGCGATGACGACAGGGTAGAAGCACTGGCTTTGATTTCAATGCCTCCGGGTGCGGAACAGGTGTCACAATTGAAGAAATGTGCCAAGCCGAAGCTTATAATCTGCGGAACAAATGATATGGTAGTGCCGGCGAAGGAGGCAGAGCGTATGGGTAGAGAAGCCGCTGAGCCGAAACAGTTTGAGCTTATCTCCGGTGCCGACCATATCTGGTGGGGTTATGAATCTATCCTGGCTCAAAAGGTGA
>Ga0209609_10001990_pt1 | contig 11770 bp, 14 predicted proteins | sample LakKivw325mmetaG_FD_184136 | JGI IMG/M metagenome (GOLD analysis project Ga0209609, IMG submission 184136) | Anoxic lake water microbial communities from Lake Kivu, Rwanda to study Microbial Dark Matter (Phase II) - Lake Kivu water 325m metaG... | ecosystem: Environmental > Aquatic > Freshwater...
GTCCAGCATATTTGATGTAATTAAGAGTAAGATCTAGTATTTCTTAAAATTTTTGTGGAATACAAAACAGGCTGCCTTGCTAAAATAAACCCCCAACTACATAATGAAAGAGTTATATTAGTATTTGAAGGTCGTAAAAACAAAAAAAGGGGGGTCTACGCCCCCGCTTTTTTAAAGCCCAGAATCCCTATTTTACGGACTCTTTTAGTTCTTTTCCGACTTTGAAGTAAGGAACTGTCTTTGCAGGGATAGTTATCTTCTTTCCGGTTCTTGGATTTACACCGTTTCTTCTTGCTCTTTCTCTTGTTGCGAAAGTGCCAAATCCAATGAGTGCAACTTTCTCTCCCTTTTTCAGAGCTCCCTTAACTGAAGCTACAAACGCATCGAGCATTGCCTCAGCATCTTTCTTCTTCATCCCTGTCTTCTCGGCAATAGATGAAACAAGTTCTGGTTTGTTCACGCTTTTTCACCTCCTTTCTTTGCAAATCGCATTATTACTCACTTTATTAAGTTATAATAGATTTTTATTGCTTGTCAAGAGGTTTTTGAGGGAATTTTTACATTTTTTCTTATTTTCTTGGGCATAAAAATTTAATAAACCTGAATTAATCTATATTATTTGGTAGTTAAAAATTTTTAAGATTTTTAAATATTTTTTGTGAAAGGGCCGATAAATTTTATTAGGATAGACATAAAGTACAGAAATTGCAGGATATTTAAGGTTAAGTACAGTAATAATTTACATAATTTTATTGTTCTTTTATCTTGAAATTTTTGTATAATGACTGTGAAGGAGATACGAGATGATAGAGAAGGTAATAAAAAGAGATGGGCGGGTCGTGGAGTTCGACCGTAGCAAAATTACGAATGCAATTCTTAAGGCAGGAAATGTAACTCATGAGTTCAGTTCTGGTGTTGCTGAATTTCTTGCAAACATAGTCGTTACAGAACTTGAACAGGAACACGACGGAGAGGTTTTTAGCATTGAGGTAATCCAGAATAAAATTGAACATGTACTTATGAGAAAAGGTTTTTATGAGACCGCAAAGGCGTTTATTATTTATAGAGAGCGCAGAAAAGAACTCAGAGAATTAAAGACACACATAACTCCAAACCTTCTTGATGAATATCTCGATCAGGGCACATGGGAAGTACATGAAAATGCAAACATAGACTATTCAATACAGGGCCTTAAGTCATACATTGCAGGTAAGGCTGAGCAGATATATTGGCTTGAAAAAGTCTATCCTGACAAAATTGCTGATCTTCATAAAGACGGATGGGTTCACATACATAACCTTTCTTTTCTGGGTGCTTACTGTGTAGGCTGGGACCTCGAGGACTTAATAAAGAGAGGCTTTGGCGGTGTTGAAAGCAAACCTTATTCAAAACCTGCGAAGCACTTCTCTGCAATTCTTGGACAGATGATGAACTTTCTTTTCACGCTGCAGAATGAAGCGGCAGGCGCGGTTGCTTTTAGTTCGTTTGATACGTTTCTCGCTCCATTTGTCAGATACGATCACCTCGATTTTAATGGAACAAAACAGCAGATACAAGAGTTTGTATATAATATGAACCAGACAATGAGGACAGGAGGGCAAAGCCCATTTTCAAATATTACCCTTGATATTTTGCCACCCCCTTTATTAAAAGAGAAGCATGTAATAATAGGGGGCGAAGAGAAAGCCGAGAGGTACGGAGAATTTCAAGATGAAATGGATTTAATAAATAGAGCATTCTGGGAAGTAATGCTTGAAGGAGACGGTAATGGCAGGCCTTTTACCTTCCCTATTCCAACAATTAATGTAGATAAAGAATTTTGCTGGGGAAGAGATTCTAATAAAACGATGTGGGAAGCAACAGCAAAATATGGAATACCGTACTTCGCAAACTATATTAATTCTGATTTGAAACCAGAAGATGCTCGCAGTATGTGTTGTCGATTGAAGCTCGATGTAAGAGAACTTAAAAACAAAGGTGGCGGATTGTTCGGTGCAAACCCGTTAACTGGCTCCATTGGGGTCATTACGATCAATATGCCGAGGATTGGGTATGTTTCGAAAAATGAAAAGGAATTTTTTGACAGATTATCTGATATTATGGATGCAGCGCGGGATGCACTTGAAGAGAAAAGGAAAACAGTTGAAAAGTTTACCGAGCAAGGGCTATACCCTTATTCTCAGGTATACCTCGACGCAATTAAACAAGCTACAGGACATTACTGGGATAACCACTTCTCCACAATCGGGCTTATCGGAATGAACGAAGCCTTGATCAACTTTTTAAGGGAAAATCTTACAACCAAGCAGGGAATTAATTTTACAATTAAAACGCTTAATTTTATGAGGGAAAAACTCGAAAAATATCAGGAAGAGACAGGCCATATGTATAACCTTGAGGCGACGCCAGCAGAGTCAACAGCTTATTCCCTTGCACTTAAAGACAAGAAGAAGTACCCAGAAATTATTGTTGCAAATGAAGAGAACTTTCTAAAAGGAGACGAACCTTATTATACCAATTCAACGCAGCTCCCGGTTGATTATACTGATGATCCATTTGAGGCAGCAGAGAAACAGGGAGAAATACAATCTTTGTATAGTGGTGGAACGGTTTTGCATTTTTTTCTTGGTGAAAGGCTTACTGATGGAGATTATGCAAAAGTTTTTGTGAAGAAAGTTCTTGAAAATTCAAGGCTGCCTTATATTACTCTTACTCCTACCTTTAGCATATGCCCAAAACATGGTTATATATCGGGAGAACATGAATATTGCCCTTACTGCGATGAGGAAATGGCGCAGAAAGAAGACAACAGCAATGCACCAAAATTCTTTGTGGAATAAAAATGGAAAACATAGAAAGAGAAAGAAAACCTGGATTAGTGCTTCTTACACATACTCCGAACCCTGAGCTAATTGTGGCAACTGCAATGAGGCAGAGCAGGTTTAAGGGTGGAGTAGTTAACATAGAACTCAGTCAGAACGATATTAAGAGACTCATAGAACTTGCTGTGTCGCTTAAACATTTTTCTGTTTTTGAACACATTAGTTTTACTTTTGCTATCGAGGGAATTTCAAGGTCTTGCTCTCATCAGTTTGTGCGGCACAGATTTTTCTCTTTCACTCAGCAGAGCCAGAGATATGTAAAGGAGCAGGGCTTTCCTTTTGTTATTCCTCCCACCATTAAAGATAATAAGAATGCTTTAAGTAAATTTGTAAAATTAATGGACGAAATTGATGTTCTATACAGGGAACTTTCTCAGCTTGTGCCTGTTGAGGATGCCCGTTTTATTCTTCCCAATGCAACCGAAACAAAAATGGTAGCAACTGCTAATGCAAGGGAACTTATGCATTTTTTTAAACTAAGGCTTGCTTCGCAAGCTCAATGGGAGATAAGAGAACTTGCAGAAATTATGTTTAAAGAGGTTAGTAAAGTAGCTCCGGATATTTTTAACGAAGATAATATTAAATTTTTCGAATAGAAACTTTTAATTAATTTGTCATACTTTTTATAATATCGAAGGATGAAAAAGAAATATAAATTTGTTGTATTGATAATTATTATTAGCGTATTAGTATCAGGATTTTATGGTTATTTCGCATTTTTTGGGACATCTCCGTATGCCCCTTATTTTCTTAGCAACCTTATGGCATCATCTTCACAAGTCAGAGATTTTAACGAAAGTGATAGAATCTTGATTGTTGCGCCACATCCGGATGACGAGACAATATCTGCAGGGGGCATTATTCAAAGAGCAGAAGCAGCTCATGCCACGGTAAAAGTTCTTTACCTAACCTATGGAGATCATAATACTCCTGCTTTCTGGGCTTATAGAAGAAAACCATTGATTTTTCCTTCTGAATACAGGAAAATGGGCGAGGCAAGGAGGCAAGAGGCAATAAATGGGACTGAAGTATTGGGGCTTACTGAAAATGACTTGATATTTTTGGGTTATCCTGATTTTGAGACTTTAAACATCTGGGAGCGTTACTGGAATGGTGATAAAGCTATTTTTGATAGGACTACCGCTACATCATCTGTTCCTTATAAAGATGCATTTAGGTACGGTGCAAAATACAACAGTGTTGAAATTTTAAAGGATTTTAAAACAGTTTTCAAAAGTTTTAATCCTACCGTTGTGATCTACCCGTCTCCTTTTGACCAGAATCCAGACCATCAATCTGCTTCTCTGTTTACCAAAGTGACCCTTTTGAGCCTTAACGAGCATCCATATGAGCTGCAGTATATTGTTCATCAATGGAATTTCCCAAAGCCACAATTTTATAACCCTCTGTCATTTATCCTTCCACCAACCTCTTTTAAAAGTCTTACTATTGAGTACAAAAATTTTAATCTTACGGACAGCGAAGAATCCAAAAAATACGATGCAGTGCTACAATACAAAAGCCAGAGAGCTAAAGGCAACAAGCCTTTCTTTCTTGTGAGCTTTGTAAGGGAAAACGAGCCATTCTTTAATGAACAAGAGAGCTCTATATCACAAAATGCAGCTGTTTTTAACCTTTTGCCTTCTGATTTTCTTTTTGGAAAGCCTGGAAAAGGGTTTGAAATAACAAATATCAACATTAACCTCGTAGACCAAAATAACATTAAAGCTCATATTGAACTTTCTCAGGATCTCGGCATAGGCTCTTTATTACGTGTATATATGTTTCCTTACTGTGATAATATTGATTTCGCACAAACTCCCAAATTTTTGATAGAGGTTGAAAACGGCAAGCGGCTAAAGGTTGAAAATATCATCGAAGGAAAAGTGGTTGACAATAACATAAAAATGAACATCAATGGCAATAAGATTGATTTGCTGATTTCTGTTAAACTTATAGGTTGTGCTGATAAATTTTTCCTGCATTTTGAGGGAGGCTATGTTGATGTTGGATTATATAAAACTCCCTGGCAAGTTTTTCAGTTAAGATAAATTTATCTCGCTGTCTATCCTTTTGTATTTTGCAAAAATTGTTATAAGTTCATAAAATCTTATGTAAGTTTTGGAAAAGAGCGTGAAATGGAAGAGAGAAAATCAAAATGGTCTATAAGAGGTAAAACTTGTTTAATAACTGGAGCAACCTCTGGCATTGGCAAAGTAACTGCGATGGAATTAGCAAGAAGAGGTGCAAATATTGTTTGTACGGAAAGAAATATTAAAAAAGCAGAAAAGGTTAAAGGTGAAATTATATCAAAAACTCAAAATCTTAATATTGATTTTCTGGAATGCGATTTATCATCTTTTAAATCTATCAAAAACTTTGTCGAGAGCTTTAAGTTAAAGTACTCGGCTCTCCATGTACTGATAAATGATGCAGGAGTATGGAACGCTAAAAGAAAACTTTCAGAGGACGGAATTGAAAATACATTTGCTGTTAACTATCTTGCTCCGTTTTTACTGACAAACCTGTTGCTCGATGTTATGAAGCAAAGTGCTCCTGCAAGGATTATAAATGTTTCATCAGAATTTCACAGGAGAGGTAAGATAGATTTTGATAAACTTGAATTTAAGAAACACTATAATAGCATACAAGCATATTCCCAGTCAAAACTCGCGCTTATTCTTTTTACAAAGATACTCTCGAGAAGGCTTAAAGGAACGGGTATAACCGTAAATGCAGCACACCCTGGGCTTGTGAAAACAGAAATATTCAGGGACCTTCCTTTTGTGTTGAAGAAGGCAATACATCTTTTTGCCTTAACCAATGAAGAGGGGGCAAAGACCTCGATATATCTTGCAACATCTAAGGAAGTTTCAAATATTTCAGGAGAATATTTCGCAAGGGAGAAAATTACAAAATCCTCTGATGAATCATATGATATTGAAAAGGCAAAAAAGCTCTGGGATGTAAGTATTGAATATGTGAGGGAATATATAAAAAATTCTGAAATTTAAAGTTATTGAAGTGATAATTATTACTCGGGGACTAGAACTCCATAATAATGTCTTATGGGTTGTTTTATAGACAAAGTATTATATAATTATTACCAGATATGTAATAATTTATTTGGGAGGTAATTATGGATGAGATATTAAGAGTAGACAGCATTTATCTTGAAAAAGAGAAAAGGATAATCATAAAGGATCTTTCTTTTTCTGTGCCAAGGCATTCTATATCTGCAATCCTTGGAAGGAATGGTGCTAATAAGTTAATTTTAATTCACTTCTGTTCCTTTGTTTTACCCTGCCATGAATTTTTGGGCAGGGTTTTTAATTTTCTAAGTCTGTAGCATTCCTTTTCGTGAAAACGAGCATTTTTTCAAAACCTCGCTATCTTATCTCTAAGAAGAGTTCGAGGCTAATGTGCCCCCCGCGAGTAAACTTTAGTATATTTTTTGTGAAGTAGTTTGAAATTTTGCATTTCAAGAAAGAATCATTAATATAATAGTGGTATTTTAGGATATTTTAAAATTAAGGAGGATAAATATGAATAAAAGAAGATTGTGGTCTTTCAACTTTACAACAGCCACTCTTGTGCTAATACCTGCAGCAATCGGCATTAACTACATTGGTAAATTGTTTGCGGGAGTTTTGAAGTTACCCCTCTGGTTGGATTCGATAGGAACAGCTCTTGCAAGCATGTTATCAGGACCTATTGTTGGGGCAATTTCGGGAGCAATAAATAATGTCATTTATGGTCTTACAATGGACCCCATTTCATTTGTCTATGCGCTTACAAGTATTGCAATAGGTATTGCTGTGGGTGTTATGGCATACAATGGTATGATCAAAACACTATGGAAGTCCATTATCGCTGGTGTTGTAGTAGCAATCGTGGCTGCAATTGTTTCTACTCCTCTCAATGTTATATTTTGGGGTGGGCAAACAGGTAATGTCTGGGGAGATGCTCTGTATGCTTATTTAATTGCTCATGCCGTTCCAACATGGATTGCATCATTTTTAGATGAAATAGTTGTTGATTTCCCTGATAAAATAGCGACAATGATTATAGCATTTTTAATATTCAAGGGATTGCCCAAAAAACTTATTCTACTTTATCAGAGCGGTGAGACCATCGAAAAACTTGACTGAGAACAATTAAATTAAGAGCTTTATTGAAAGATAAGTAATGACGAAAACTTTAAGTTTATATGTTGAGAGGAATACCTTTATCCATAGGATTGACCCTATAAACAAGGTCTTATATGCTTGTGTAGTGGTTGCGATTACCTTCATTCTTCCTTATGAACTTGTAGGTGCACTTCTCATACTTGTAAGTATTCTGGTTTTATTGGCAGGTAAAGTTTTTAGGAAAGTTATTCCCTTGATAGAATTTAGCTTTATTATAATGTTGTCAATTGTAATTATCCAGGGACTTTTTCATCCAGGTAACAGAATACCTGTATTTCACATTGCGAGGATTACCTTTTATAAAGAGGGTTTATTGTATGCTTTTAATCTAAGCATGAGAGTGGTAAATATCCTCCTTGCCTTCGCAATTTTAGTTCTCACCACGAAACCATCCGAGCTCATAGAAGCACTTGTTAAGAAAGGTCTATCGCCAAGATTTGGGTATGTGTTAAGCTCGGCTCTACAAATAATACCAGAGATGATATCTACTGTTGATAGCATAATGGATGCTCAGAGGTCGCGCGGGCTCGAAACAGAGGGTAACATTGCAGTTCGTATTCGAGCTTTTTTCCCATTAATCGGGCCAGTAGTCATGAGTTCGCTTATTGAGACAAGAGAGAGGGCGATGGCGTTAGAAGTGAGGGCTTTCAATTCAAAGGAAAAGAAGACTTTTTTGAGCGAAAGACTGGCAATTCGTTCTGACATGGTAATAAGAGTAAGCCTTTTTGTAATGTTGGTACTCTCAATAATCCTGAAGGTGCTTTTATGAAAAAAATTATTGTAGAGAACCTAAAATATCGCTATCCTTTATCTGAAGATCTGGCCCTAAAGGGAATAAGTTTTGAAGTAGAAGAAGGCGAATTTATTGGAATTGTAGGCAGGAATCTTGCTGGAAAATCAACACTCTGCCAGGCTCTTGTTGGCCTGGTACCCCATTTTTATAAAGGCGCTTATAGTGGGAAAGTAGAAGTTAGTGGAATGAGCGTGCTTAATAGTAACATAAGCGAACTTTCACGGAAGATTGGAATTGTTTTCCAGAACCCGTTCACTCAAATTACTGGAGCCAAACTCACAGTTTATGAGGAAGTAACTTTTGGTCTTGAGAATATGGGAATAGAAAGAAAAGAAATGGTTAAGAGAATTGAATATGTTTTACATTTACTCGATTTAGAGAAATACAAGGACAGAAATCCGTTTGAACTCTCCGGAGGGCAGATGCAGAGACTTGCTATTGCAAGCATTATTGCAATGAAACCAGGGATAATTGTTCTCGACGAGCCGACTTCCCAGCTCGACCCTCAAGGGGCAGAGGAAGTTTTCAAAGCAGTGCAAAGCTTAAGCAGGGAAGGTATAACAATAATAATGGTAGAGCATAAGGTAGAGAAAATAGCTCAATACACCGATAGAGTTATGCTGATGAGTGATGGAGGAATAGTAGACCTCAGCACCCCACAGAAAATTTTCTCGAAAGATGATCTGTTGGACTATGGTGTACAGGCACCGGTCTTTACAAGATTGTGCAAATCGTTAAATATTAAGAACAAAGATACAGGATTGTACCCTGCCACTCTGGGTGAAGCTTATGAATTAATGGTGAAATATGAACAGAATAGAAGTTAAAAATCTGAGATTTTCGTACAGGCACGGAGAGGAGGTTCTGAAGGAGATAAATTTAACTTTTAATGGTGAATCAACCGTGATAATTGGACAGAACGGTGCAGGTAAAACAACTTTTGTAAAATTGCTTAAAGGACTTTTAAAGCCAACAGAGGGAGAAATTTTTATAAAAGGGAGGAACACGAGAGAAGTTACTGTGGCGAAGTTAGCAAAAGAAGTAGGAATGGTTTTTCAAAATCCAAACGACCAGATTTTTAAGAGCAAGGTAATTGATGAAGTGATGTTCGGCCCTCTAAATATAGGACAGGGAATGGAAGAAGCAAAAGGAAATTCGTTAAAAGCCTTAAAACTTCTGGAACTTTCCGATAAGGTGGATGAAAACCCGTACGATCTTAGTTTGTCCGAAAGGAAATTAATAACAATAGCTTCGATACTTGCAATGGATACGGATATAGTAATTTTTGACGAGCCAACAATTTCACAGGATTACTTTGGTAAAATTAAAATAAAGAAGATAATCAAAGAGTTAGCAGAAAAGAGCAAGCTGGTTATTACCATTACGCACGACATGGATTTTGTTGCTGAGATATCAGAAAGAGTAATAGTGCTAAACCAAGGGGAAATTATTTTAGAGGGGAGTGCGGAAGATGTTTTTTCGAAGAGTGATATTTTGAAAAGTGCGTACCTAGAACAACCCGGAATAACCCAACTTTGTAAAAGGTTAGGATATGATAGAACATTTCTCACCCTGGAGGAGTTTTTAGATTACAGGTTAGCTAAAAATTAAGAAAAATATAGGACTTGAAAAAATTTTGTGAATGAATAGAATTACTTCATAAGGAGGTCTGTATGAAATATAGAGAAGACGAAAATCGCAACCTTGTGCTTGAAGATGGAACTGTAATTCCTGCTGATAAAAGGACTAAATGTGAAGTTTACAGCCGTATTGTCGGGTATTTAAGGCCACTGAGTCAGTATAACAGAGGCAAGCAGGAAGAGTTTAAAGCAAGGAAAACCTTCAATATCAAAAATGAAGGAGTGCCTTCAAATAAATAAACCTTCTTATTGAGAGTGCGCTAACTGCAAGAAGATTTTGCTTTTGTAATTTTTCCTGATATAGTTGTAAAAAAGCTTCCTTTCATGTGTAAAATTGGCTTAAATTCTTTTAAAAACTCTTTCTTTGCGTAAGAAGCTTGTATGCTTCCAACAAAAAATGTGTGATCGCCGTATTTTTTAAAATCTATCATCTTGCATTCGACAAATGCAACACAATCCTTAATTATAAGGGTTTTCAATGTTCTTGAAGGTAGCTTTTTTAATCCAAGTTTTTTGAACTTATCAAAGTTTTTACCTGACAGTGTCCCGCATGCAAGAGTTTCATTTGCCATCGCAATGCAAGGAATATTTATTATAAACTCTTTGCTCAACTTGATTAATTTATGACTGTATCTTTTTGGAGAAATCGAAACTCCTATCAACGGTGGGTTCCTCGATAACACGGTAAGCCAATCTACTGCTATGATGTTTGTTTTACCGTTTTTATCCCGCGCAGTTAAAAGATAAGTACGCATAGGATATATGCAACGTATACTATCCTTGATGTCTATAACCTCCACCTATAATCCCTCCTTAAAAAGTTATTTATCTTATTTGACAGGTTTTTACATATTTTAATAGTATATTTCTAAATTCTTCCAATTCTGATTCGCTAAACTGTTCTCTTTTAAATCCTTCCTTAACTGTTTTGACAAACTGCGCTCTCTGTAAGTAAAATTTTTTGGCTCCTATTACAAGTTGCCCAATTTTTTCAATTTCTTCTTTGTTATGAAAATTTTTTATAACAGTCACCCTGAATTCGTAACCAGGCGCCCTGTTCATTATGATTTCAATGCTTCTTTTTATTTTTTCTTTATCAATATTTACCTGTGTAATTTCCTCGTATCTGTCCATCGATGCCTTTATGTCCATTGCAATGTAATCAATAACACCTTTCTTTAAACCTTCATTAATTGCCTCCGGATTAGTGCCGTTTGTATCAATCTTTATTGTGAATCCCATATTTTTAATTGTTTCGGCAATTTCAATAAGGTCTGATTGTGTAGTTGGTTCTCCACCCGTAAACTCAACTGCATCGAGCATACCAACTCTTTTTTTGAGAAATTCAATAATTTCTTCTATGGGTATTTCCTCTGTGAATTTTTCAGGGATTACGAGCTCTGGATTTTGACAATAAGGGCATCTTAAATTACACCCCTGCATGAAAATTATGGCGCAGGTATAACCTGGATAATCAATAAGAGAAAATTTTGTAAAACCACCTATGAGCATTTGTTCTCCTATATTTTAACCTGTTGTGCTTCTGTAGATTCTTAAAAGATCAAGAGATTTTAATTCTTCTTCGATCAGCTCTTTTTCAATTGAAAGAAATGCATCAACTACAACCGGGTCAAACTGCTTTCCTTTCCCTTCTATAGGAATTTTGAAGGCTTTTTCATAGTAAATAATAATTCCACCCGCAAATAAGGACATGTATGTTGCATACTCTAAAATCATTAGAATGCTTTTCATACAACTCATTTATATGTGTTTTCTTGATTTTTCCAAAACGGTTACAATGTATAAAAAATAGAGGTGAGAAGATGGATGATAAAGGTTTTGAAATGCCACCCGGGCAGAAGCCTTCTTTAAGGCTTTACTCACTTTCGATTTTTGGGAAACCGAAGAACATTGATAAGGAAAATTATAAGGTGAAAATAACGGGCGAGGTCGAGGAAGAAAAAGTTTTTTCTCTAAAAGAGATTCTTGAGTTGCCACATGTAGAAAAGCAATTTGATATCCACTGTGTCGATGGGTGGAGCTATCTTGGTCCTGTGTTTGAGGGAATATATCCCTATGAGTTATTCAAACAGATTAAGATAAAAGATGATGCAAAATTCTTGCTGATAAAGAGCATTGAGGGGTATACTACCGACCTGACCATAGATTTTCTTTTAAGCAGGAATGTTATTCTTGCATTTAGAGTGGATGGAAAAGAACTGCTTTCTGAAAACGGATTTCCGCTTCGTCTCGTTGTGAACGGAA
>Ga0209609_10001991_pt1 | contig 11770 bp, 13 predicted proteins | sample LakKivw325mmetaG_FD_184136 | JGI IMG/M metagenome (GOLD analysis project Ga0209609, IMG submission 184136) | Anoxic lake water microbial communities from Lake Kivu, Rwanda to study Microbial Dark Matter (Phase II) - Lake Kivu water 325m metaG... | ecosystem: Environmental > Aquatic > Freshwater...
GTAAGCTGAAAAAGCTTGATCAAAAAAGAGCGAAAAATATCGACAAAAAGAACCGCCGAAGATTAATCAGGGCCTTGGAAATAGTGATGAAAACGAAAAAACCGGTCCCTCCTCTTAAAAAACAACCGCTTCCTTATTCGATTTTAATGTTGGGCATTAAAAAAGAGAAAAACGAATTAAGGGAATCTATCAGAAAACGTCTTCTTAAAAGATTAAAACAAGGAATGCTTGAGGAAGTGAAGAAACTTCACAAATCGGGAGTAAGTTGGAAAAGACTGGAAGAATTAGGTCTGGAGTATCGTTATGTCGCCCTTTATCTACAGAATAAACTTACTTACAGTCAAATGATTGAAAAACTACAAAAAGAAATTGAACATTTCTCCTCAAGACAGATGACCTGGTTCAACAAAGATAAAAGAATCCGTTGGATAAAAAAACAGCCAGAAGCTGAAAAATTGGTAAAAGGTTTTCTAAAAAGCACTTGAGGGGAGAAAGATATTGTCTTAAAAGACTTTATCTTCTCCCCTCTTATTTGCTTCACCGATTCTCGGCGAGGCACTGTTCGATTGGTTTGTAAGGAACTATCCTTCCGGTAGAGAGTCGTCTCATTCCGGCGGGGACTGGCGCTTCCTTTTTTGCGAAGAATGGATCGCCGCCGTCCTCCGGAAAGACAACTCCCTGTTTCTCAAGGAGTTGCCTTTCTTCATCACTGAGATCCTTGTTTATTTTCACGGTATCACCTCCTTGATACTTATATTATACTACCTTTTTGCGATTTGTCAAGTAAACAACGAGCGGCTATAAAATGGCAAGTGAGCGAGTATTACCCGCTCACTTGAACGACGACGCTGACTAATCTAGCGAAATCGTCGAACCACTGTTTCTTTTTTCTGTCTGGCCAATCCGGATCGAAATCCGGAAACTTATCCAAGAGCCTGTCTGAAGGAGATTTGTCTTTCTTTTCCTTCTTTTCTTCTCTCTTGGGCTTCAAAGGGTAAAGACTGCAATACGGTATTTGGTTCAAGCGAACCAGTATGCCATTCTTGTCCTTGCCGTCCAAGGTAAAAACGATACCGTTGCCTGAAATGAGTTTGCCGACTATGACACGGTCGGGTCTGCTGTAGTAAGCGACATTGTCTCCCCTTGAAAGCCATTCGAAAGCTTCCTTACTGCTCTGGAATGGCCTAGGTGCAATCCGTAACACAGTCTCCTCTTGAGTCGGGATATTCTGGATCAATAAATGATCGCCCATGGAAAGAACGACTATCTCTTGGCCCAGTCCCCCAAGTTCCTTTATTGCCGCCGGTATGCTCACCCTTCCCTGTTGATCTGGTTCGTCTTCGAAAGGATGCCAGTCCAATCGCATTTTCTTTTGGTCTTCCGCTGCAGCCAGTTTTTCTTCCCAGACCTGCTGCGGCATCAGAACTACTTCCTGACCGTTCAGTCCCCAAACCCATTTGTCGCCGGCTTTTCTTATCTTGGCCGGAATCGCGAATCTTCCCTTTTCGTCAACGCTGTGTTCCCACCTGCCTTCTCTCAGTTTTAACATGACCATATGATCCTCCTTCTGGATATTCCAGATAGAATTTAAAAACAGCATCTTTAAGTGCTGTTTTGATTTTGCCACTTTTTATAAATTTGTCAATGCTTGTTTGAGTGATTCTCCCGCCACTTTGGGATTGGCTTTCCCTTTGGTTTTCGCCATTATCTGGCCCACCAAGAACTGAAAAACGTTTCCCTTACCCGACTTGTAATCTTCCACCGCTTTTGGATTTTTATCAATAATTTCTTTGATGATTTTTTTCAATTCCGATTCATCGCTAATCTGAACTAATCCTTTTTCTTCAATGATATGAGAAGGATCTGCCCCGCTCTTGAACATTTCGGACAGGACTTGTTTCGCTATTTTGCTTGATATCGTCCCTTTTTCAATGAGAACAATGAAATCGGCGAAGTTATCCGGACTAATTAAGAACTTTTCATCAGTAATCGGTTTACCACCTAAAAGCCCCCGCAGATCGGAAATCAGATAGTTTGAAGATAGTTTTATCAATTTGGAAATTTTTTCCCGGGGAAGCTTAGGGGGAAATTCCGAAATCACCTTCTCGAAATATTCCCCGAAATCCTTATTATAAACCAAAATTTCAGCTTCCTTATCGGACAATTCGTATTCCCGTTTAAGCCGCTCTGTTTTCTGCCGGGGAAGCTCTGGAATTTCAGCCTTGATTTTAAGAATGAATTCCTTTGAAAAATGAAGTGATGGCAAATCCGGTTCGGGGAAATACCGATAATCATGCGCTTCTTCCTTTTCTCTCTGACTGAATGTTTTCCCTTTGACGTCGTCCCAGCCGCGAGTTTCCTGTAAAACATGCTTGCCTGATTCCAAGACTTCCTGTTGTCTTTCAATTTCGTATTCGATCCCCTTTTCTACGGCCCGGAAAGAATTGAGGTTTTTGATTTCCACTTTCGTGCCCATTTTACCGTTTCTGCCTAAAGAAATATTAACTTCCACCCTCATCTGCCCTTTTTCCATGTCAGCGTCGGAAACATCCAGATAGTGCAGTATCAGATGCAATGCCTCGGCAAAATCTTTCGCCTCTTCGGCGGAAGCAATGTCGGGCTCCGTCACCAATTCCATCAACGGAATCCCCGCCCGATTGAAATCAACCAGAGAAATATCTTCTCCTTCTGGATGCATCAAACTTCCTGTATCTTCTTCCAAATGCACCCTTCTGATCCTTATCTTCTTCCCTCCAACCTCAAGAAAACCGCCGATACAGAGCGGCTTATCATACTGTGATATCTGATAACCCTTCGGCAAATCGGGATAGAAATAGTTCTTTCTATCGAATTTGGAAAAATCTGGAATCTGGCAATTGAGAGCTAATCCGGTTTTAATGACTTTTTTCACCGCTTCTTCATTGATCACGGGAAGCGTACCCGGATGCCCCATACAAATCGGACAGACGTTGAAATTCGGCCTCTTTTCGTCGGGATTATTCAAGCAGCTGCAAAACATCTTTGTCGCAGTCTTCAATTCAACGTGTATTTCCAGTCCGATGGTAGGTTTATATTCTTTCATGCTTTTACTCTATTTTTGTAACATATTTAGATTTGGGCGGAAACCAGCTGAAAATCAGAGTAAACGCCAATACTGTGAAAATAATCAGGTAATTCAGATCGGAATAAACCGGGTGAATGTTACCGATGGTAATGAGTACTAAATCAATAAACATACCCAGAAGCATAAAAAACATTGCCAGAGCAATACCCAAACTTCTTATTTTAACTTTTCTGTTTTGAGCGTTTTTTGCTTTCAAAAAGAAAATTATAATCATAGATGACAAAATAAGTGGCGTAAAGACAAATGGAACAAAAAAGAAAGGGGCGACGTGAGGAATAGATTCAAAGCTCCAATCTAAAACCCCGTTCACATAAAAATATTTTGGTGTATAAAATAAAAATGGAAAAACTGAAAGTAAAACTATACAAGAGAAGAAAACGCCTATAGCCTTGGAATAGCTAGGAAGAACGCTGGAAAAAACCGCATAAGCTATTAAAACCCACCCGCTAGTCATAAAACAGACATAAAAAGGGGCTAAAATACGCCAAACACCGGGATCATCAATAAAAAAAAGAATTGGCGCTGTTTCAACAACGTAATTCAATCCTATTAGAAAAAAACCGTAGCTGAAAAACTTGGCAATGCGGTTATCTTCCTCTTTATAACAGCGGTAAAACTTTATGCTTAAATAGAAATAAACGAAGACTCCGAAAAGGAAAATTAAGCCCGTTGTAGGAATAGTCATATTATTCTACTATTCTGTCATCTTTTATCGCTTTGTCTTCTGCACCACGCGTCTCATTCACTATCTCAACGCCGGAGCTCGTCCCGATGACATCGGCGCCCGCCCTCACCATCATTTCCAAATCAGCCATGCTCCTAATAGAGCCTGCCGCTTTCACCAGTAAACCGGGTGCTGACTCCTTCATAATTCTGACGTGTTTGGCTTTTTCCGACAATTCCGTGTGGTCCAAAGGATCATTGATCGTCGCAGTTTTCACGCAAATGGCTCCAGCTTCTTTAACGATTTCCGATGCTTTCTTGATTTCTTCATCCGTCAGATAGCCTGAGCCGATTATCACTTTTGTCGGCAAAATCCCGCATATTTCCCTAAGATCCGCCAAAACTTCGTCATACTTTCCGTTTTTGAATTCGTCTATCTTCATCACCACGTCGAGTTCGTCGCTCCCTCCCGCCAGTTTAGCCTCCTTGGCCAATTCCATTCTTTTCAAATGAGTACTGGCTCCAGTCGGTTCGTCTATCAGAGTCGTAACTTTAACTCCGCTGCCTGCAAGCACTTCCTTGGCTGTTTTGGTATGTTCCGGCAGAACGCAGAAACCGCGGAAACCGTATTCCCTGGCTTCTTCCGCTACCTTTTTGATTTCTTCCTCATCTGCTCCTTTTTTCAAATAAGTCTGATCTATGATTTTAGCTACGTTTTCCATGTTTTTTAGCTGCTAAATACACATTTTTTAATAATAAAGCGACTGTTAATGGACCGACGCCGCCCGGAGTCGGCGTGAGAAAGGAAGCTTTGTTTTTTACGCTTTCCCTGTCTACGTCGGCGGGGAAACCTGCATCGATCAGAATGACGCCTTTTTTAACCAGTTCGCCCTTAATCAAACCGGAGACGCCGCAGACGCTGATGACAACGTCTGCCGATCTTAAATTTGATTTCACTGCCGGAGAAGTTCTTAAAAAATACTTAATCTTTATACCTTTTTGGGCCAGAAAATCTTTCAGAGTAAGACCAAAAATGTCAGAATTGGTCAGGGCCAAAATCTTTTTTTTCTTGAGCGATTTGACCGCACTTTTGATGATCGTGAAAATGGCCGACGGCAGTACCGGTGAAGAACCGCTGTTTTTAAGGAATCCGTCAACGTCCTTCAAGAGATCAATCGTCCCGACGATCCTGTCTTGATTGAACTTTTTGGGCAAGGGCAGCTGAACGATGATTCCATTGATTAATTCATCCTTGTTCAAATCTTTTATTTTCCGGACGATTTCTTCCTCATTCGTTCTCTCTGAAAATTTATAAAGTAGCAAATTTACGCCGATCCGTCTCCCCGCCTTTCTTTTCAATTTTATGTACAATTTGGATGCCTTATTGTCACCCACGAGGATTACAGCCAATTTCGGTCTGATTTTTTCCTTAGTTATTCTTTTTTTCAAATCCAGCAATATTTTTTCAGCAACTTTTCTACCATTGAAAATCTTCATAAATGAAATAAATTGAAAATTTATTGAATCTAGATGATTTTAAAACTTAAAATCATCATAGATTGGAAATCTCTTGAGTAATCTTCTCACCTCTTTCTTGATTTGATTTTTAACCGCAGAATTTCCTATATTGTTGATGAGTTTTACGATCAATCTTACGACTTCGCGGCATTCCCTTTCCTTCAATCCCCTGCTTGTTACGGCCGGACTCCCCAAACGGATGCCGGAAGGATTGTAAGGAGGTCTCTTGTCGAAAGGAATGGCGTTGCGATTGACGTAAATGCCTACTTTATCTAATTCATCCTGGATTTTTTTGGACTCAATGTTAAAGGGAGAAATGTCTATCACCATCAGATGATTGTCGGTTCCCCCCGAAATCACCTTAATTCCCTGTTTTTTGAATTCATCCGCCATGGCTCTGGCATTCAAGAGAATCTGTTTTTGGTATCTTTTGAAACCAGGCTTCATTGCCTCAAGAAAGCAGACGGCCTTGGCGGCAATGACGTGATCCAAGGGACCTCCTTGTATACCGGGAAAAACAGCCCTGTCTATTTTCTCAGCCAGATTATATTTTCCTTTAGGATCCAGTCTGTCCCTAACCCTGCACAAGATTAAACCGCCTCTCGGCCCTCTTAAAGTTTTATGGGTGGTGGTGGTCACGACGTCGCAATAAGGAAAAGGGTGAGGATGCAAACCAGTTGCCACCAGACCTGCAATATGGGCGATATCAGCCATCAAATAAGCGCCGACCTTATTGGCGATTCTCCCGAATCCCTTGAAATCAAGCGTTCTTGAATAAGAGGTGGTGCTGACGATTATCAACTTGGGCTTGAATTTGAGGGCTATTTTCTCGACCTCCTTCAAATCCACCTTCTCGCTTTCAGGGTCGACTCCGTAATAAGAGAAATTGTATAACTTTCCGGAAAAATTAACCTTGGAACCGTGGGTCAGATGACCTCCGGCTGATAAATCAATACCCAATATTTTATCGCCGTAATTCAACAAAGCGAGATAGACGGCCGCGTTGGCCTGTGAACCCGAATGCGGCTGGACATTGGCATGTTCAGCTTTGAACAGCTTTTTTGCCCGTTCTATTGCTGTCTTTTCGATCTGATCGATGAATTCGTTGCCGCCGTAGTATCTCTTATAAGGATAACCTTCGGAATACTTGTTGCTCAAAGGCGTGCCCATGCAGGATAAGACGGCCGGGGAAGCATAGTTTTCCGAAGGAATCAAAACCAAGCCATCTTTCTGGCGCTGAATTTCTTTTTTAATCAACTCGCAAATTTTCGGATCAACATTAGAAAGCTTCATCTTTATCCATTTTAATAAAAATTTGCTTAATTTACAACGGAAAGGGCTCCTGACTAAAAGGGTCGGGAGCCCCGGTAACGTGTTGATGGCGAGTTAATCCTTGCTTTTCTTGTAGTAGCCGCAGTCCTTGATCTCCGGGCATTTGCCGTAGGTGATGCACTGAGGCTCAGCCCATTTCTGGAAAGCAGGAATGGCCTCCTTGATGTCCTTGGCCATTTTCCTGGCAATGAGACGGATTTCCCACTGGGCTTCCGTACAGGTACGCTTTCCTATGCTGTGAATGGCATTCCAGCCGTTCACGTGAATCCAGTCATAGATCTTCAGGGAATGAGGCAAAACTCCAACAGCTTCCGATTCGGGAATGCCCTGCCCCACCAAGTCTTTGTAAAGATTCAGCAGGGAAAGGTGAAGATCTTTATATTCTGAAGCGAACGGAGAATTCCTGATTGAGGGCGGTAAAACCATCCTTTCTTCAGGATGCGCCAAAGCGTCTTCGGCAGCATCGTAAATGCTTTCCACTCCGTGGTTCCAAGTTCTCTGGCGCGTTGCCTGATGGAAACAGGCCAAGGACATGGGGACCAAAAACTCAAAGTGAAGATGCTTCAGGTTAGCCAGCTCCGTTTCGTCCTTTTTCCCGACCGCTCTTTCTAACAGTTCAGGGGTGACTTCGAAAGAAGACATCCACCCCAACAAAGAAGCTGCCGTCCCTCCCTTGGTTCTTATCAACTGATTCAGTGTCTGGTTGGCCGGAGCGAAAAGCTGCGAAGAAGGATACCAAGAAAGAACTTCGTAGTTGAAGCCGAAATCTTCGAAAAGATACGGCGTCACTTTTGAAGCCTGTTTTATCATCTCCTCCACCATTTGAGTCGCAGTAGAAGGAACGCCCGACCTGTGGACCATGGAATAAATGTGGCAGAACTCCCTGGCGTTACCGGTTGTGGTAATAGTGGTCTTGGTATAAAGAGACAGCGGGAATCTGGCGTCTTCTGCCGGAACGCCGCCGGAGCAAGCTCTGTCATAGAAATCGAAGGTCCTGCCAAGCAACGTCATTGCCTTATCGGCCAGAGCTGAATTCTTTATCGCCTCGGGCAGGTAAAATCCCCTGCTCGCCTTGGCCCTTCTCAGCGACTGCTGAAGATGCTCCAAGTATTCTGGCAAACAAAGAAACAATGTAGCCGCCCTGGGAAGATCTTCCACATTGAAAGTAAAGTGGACCTGATCGCCGACTGAACCGTGTCCGCGGCCGAAGCTGTTCTTGAGCACGGCTTTTTCCTTTTTAAGCCGTTCTTCTTCAGGAAGAGCCGAAAGTTCATCCATTATCTGAGCAGCTGATTTCTCCTCGAAACAGCCGAGAGCCGCCGCCACCGCCATGGTCTGGGCATCTTGCGGATTTCCCATGAGTTTTACCTTAAACTCTGCCATGTTAAACCTCCTTATGTTTTTTGCTTATATTATCTGTAAATTGGGAAAGGACAATGTCTTTTATCTGAGAGAATACCTCCTCTTTGGTTTTTTCTCCATCTACCATATAAACATTTTCAAAACGGCTTGGCAATATCTTATAAGTCTCCCATACTTTTTCCAATTTTTCTTTTTTCTCGAAAAGCTTAACTTCTTCTCCTCTTTTTCTAATTCTTTCAACGCAAACTTCGGGACTTACCTTAAGAATAAAAGTCAAATCGGGCAATAGAAAATCGTTGTTCATCCCAATCAGCCGTTCCAAATCCAGACCGTCAGCCACGCCATAGGCAAAAGTGGAAAAAAAATAGCGATCGGAGATCACTATCTTCCCGTCCTCAAGCGCTGGTATAATCTTGTTTTGTAAATGCTCACGGCGGTCTTCTGTAAATAATTCTTGAAGAACTCCAGCTTCGACTTTAATCTTTTTATCAAGAGCTTCCCTGATTTCCCTTCCGGCTTCAGAATCCAAGGTCGGTTCTTTGGTCGAGACAACCCTAAATCCCTGTTCGATGAAAAGACTCTTCACTAATCCTGCTTGGGTCGTCTGCCCCGAACCGTCCAGTCCCTCGATCACTATGAATTTGCCGGGATAAGTGTTCTTTTTCACTGATTTTTGTATTCTTCCGTGGTGTTATCTATAACATGCAGTTCCACGCCGGCGTCCTTGAACAATTTCACTGATAACTCATCGGCATGATACCTTTTTTGCGCCACCACTCTTTTCATGCCCACTCTGACGATTCTCATGGCGCAGTTATAGCAGGGAACCATTTTACAATAAAGAGTCGCTCCTTCAATCTTCACGCCGTCCTTGGCGCATTGCAATATGGCGTTTTCTTCGGCGTGCAAAGTCCTGACGCAGTGCTGAGACTGATTGCCCTTTTCGTCGATAACCGTCCTCATCATATGGCCGACATCGTCGCAATGCGGCTGTCCCGGAGGAGATCCGACGTAGCCCGTGGCTAAAATGGTATGATGCGGACTGACAATGACCGCTCCACTGCGGCCCCTGTCGCAAGTTGCTCTCTTAGCGATCGACTCCAGCAGTCCCAAGAAATATTCGTCCCAGTTTGGACGTACGTATTTTTTTTCTTCCATTTTTGTAAAAAATAGTGGTATTGCCTAATTAACGGTTTCTATCGCTTGTTGCTAAACTCGGTTTAACAACAATCTTGTTTTTCCACGGGGAAGACCCGGAGGATTCTCCTGGCCCCACTCCAATGCGGAAGGTTTTATCTTTTGTGGTTAACCGAGTCAACCACATGCGATGGATTTTATTTCATTTCTCTATTTCTATACCCATATTTTTGGCGGTGCCCTCAACGATTTTCATAGCAGCTTCAATATCGTCGGCATTCAGGTCGGGCATCTTTTTCTCGGCGATTTCCCTCAACTGAGCACGGGTGATTTTAGCCACCTTGGTTTTATTGGGAGTGCCGGAACCCTTCTCTATGCCGGCTGCTTTTTTGAGCAATTCTGAGGCCGGCGGCTGCTTCAGCTTCAATTCGTAAGTCCTGTCCTCGTAAACCTTAATCTCCACTGGCACGATAAAACCCTGTTGGGCTTTCGTCAGCGCATTGAATTTCTGGCAGAATTCCGAAATATTGACTCCGTGCTGAGCCAGAGCCGGACCAACCGGAGGAGCCGGAGTGGCTGCGCCTGCCGGAATCTGAAGCTTTACGATTGCTTTTACTTTTTTTGCCATAGAGCAAGTTTTTAATTTATTAAAAACGCAGATGGAAAATAATCTTTAGATTATTTGACCTTTAAACTTTCTTAATTTGTAACGAATCTAACTCGACCGGCGTATCTCTTCCGAACATATTGACCAAAACCTTGACCTTGCCCCTTTCGTCGTCAATCTCGGAAACCTTGCCGTCTAAATCCTTGAAAGGACCGTCGACGATTTTGACCAGATCCCCCACTTTCAACTCTATCTTATATTGGGGTTCTTCTCCAGTCATCCTCTTTTTCAGGCTGTCTATCTCTTCCTTGGAAACCGGGACCGGCGTGGTTCCCGCTCCCACAAACCCCGTAACGTTTGGCGTGTTTCTGACGACGTACCAAGAATCGTCGGTAACGACCATCTCCACCAAAACGTAACCCGGATAGATTTTTTCCTCAATCACCTTTCTTTTGCCGTTCTTTATCTTGATCTTTTTTTCCTTGGGTACAACAACATTGAAAATTTTGTCTTCCATACCCAAACTTTCCACTCTTTGTTTCAGAGCCTTGGCTACCGCATCCTCGTAGCCCGAGTAAGTATGCAGGACGTACCAATTTCTTTCTTGTGGAATTTGCTGTTTGGGCACGTTAGAAGACGAATTTATTTAATAAAGTGGTGAATATAAAATCGAGGCCGCCCAAAAATATGGCTGTTGCCACCGAAACACCGATAACGATGAGGGTATATTTAACCGTTTCATCCCTGGTCGGCCAGTTCACTTTCTTCATTTCCAACCTTACTTCTTTCAGGAAAGTAACGATTTTTGATGGAATGTTTGATATATTCATAAATCAAAGATAATTTTATTCTCTTTTCTACCTTCGCTCGTCTTTCAGACGGCTCGGTGTCAAAAAAACGGCCTTCCGGCCACACTTTCATCTTAGCCGGAAACCAATTAAATGTCAAGATTTTTCACTTTCTTGGCGTGCGTCTGGATGAATTTCTTTCTCGGCAGAACCTCGTCCCCCATCAAGACGTCGAAAATCTTGTCAGCCTCCCTGGCATCTTTGATATTCACCTTCAACAGCATTCTATTTTCAGGATTCATCGTCGTCTCCCACAACTGCTCCGGGTTCATTTCTCCCAAACCTTTGTATCTTTGCATTGAAACGCCAATGGAACTCTCTTTTTTCAGTTTCCCCACTACTTTGTCCTTTTCCTCTTCCGAATAAGCGTATTCCATTTTCTTCCCGGCCTGCAGGCGGTAAAGAGGAGGCTGGGCAATGTAAATGAATCCTGCCTCAATTAGAGGTTTGAAGTAGCGGTAAAACAGGGTTAAAAGAAGCGTTCTGATATGGGAACCGTCAACATCGGCATCAGTCATGATAATGATGTGGTGATACCTCGTTTTCTCAATATTGAAATCCTCGGCCACGGCCGTACCCAAAGCAATGATTAATGATTTGATTTCTTTTGACATCAGCATTTTATCTAGTCGCGTTCTTTCGACGTTCAGAATCTTTCCCCTTAAGGGAAGGATCGCCTGGAACCTTCTGTCCCTGGCCTGCTTTCCCGAACCGCCGGCAGATTCTCCCTCAACGATGTAAAGCTCGGATTCAGCCGCATTTCTCGAAGTGCAGTCAGCTAATTTCCCGGGCAATGCCAAACCGTCCAAAGCTCCCTTTCTTAAAACCGTTTCCCTGGCGACCTTGGCTGCTTTTCTTGCTTTTGAAGACAGAATGCATTTTTCAATTATGGCTCTGGCATCCTGAGGATTCCTTTCCAGAAAATCCGCCAAAGCTTCGGAAATCACCGCTTCAACCGCAGTTTTTACCTCGGGGTTGCCCAGTTTGGCTTTTGTCTGTCCCTCGAACTGAGGTTCCCTCAGCTTCACCGAGATGACGCCGGTAAAACCCTCTCTCACGTCTTCTCCGGACAGATTATCTTCTCCGTCCTTCAGAAGACTGTTTTTCTTTGCGTAATCATTGAAGCTTCTGGTAATCGCTCCCCGGAAACCTGTCAGATGGCTTCCGCCTTCTCCGGTA
>Ga0209609_10001994_pt1 | contig 11761 bp, 9 predicted proteins | sample LakKivw325mmetaG_FD_184136 | JGI IMG/M metagenome (GOLD analysis project Ga0209609, IMG submission 184136) | Anoxic lake water microbial communities from Lake Kivu, Rwanda to study Microbial Dark Matter (Phase II) - Lake Kivu water 325m metaG... | ecosystem: Environmental > Aquatic > Freshwater...
GTCATTGCCGATGGCGGTGAGGATCGAGGTGTCAGTGGTGAGGGCCAGGCCGCGGTAGGAGCGGCGGTCGCGGCGAAAGCGGCTGATGAGTTCACCGGCGAGGTGCTGGGCGTCGGCCGCGCTGCCGCCATTGCCGCAGAAGGCGATCATGCCTACGCCGCGCAGGCTTGCCAGCCACAGTTCAGCCGCCCGGGCGATCGCCGGGGCCAGGTCCGCGGCCACGGCTTCCTTGACGCGGACGGACTCGGCCAACTGCGCGCGGATCACGTCCTGCATGTCCCCGTCTCTCCTACCGTCCCGGTTCGACGAACACTTCGGTCAGCCAGTAGTCGCCGTTGGCGTTGGCCGCCAGCCCGACGCCCAGCCACTCGATCGTGTCGAGCAGGATGTTGCGGCGGTGGCCCGGGCTGGTCATCAGGTCATTGTGCGTGCCCAGGATCTTCTCCTCGGTCAGACAGAAGAGGGACCCCCACCGGCGCGCGACGTTCTCGCCGATGAGACGCGGCCGGTAGCCGAAGACGGCGTTGAAGCGATCCTGACACGTCCGGAGCTTCGGCGTCGGGGAGTCATGACTGAAATAGTGCTTGTCGCGCATCTCTTCACTATGGCGGCGGGCGACGATGCCGAGGGTCGCATCGGGGGCGAGCGGCGACAGGCCCTGCGCCAGGCGGGAGGCGTTGATGAGGTAGACCGTGTAGGCTTCGTTGGCGATGAGGAGGGCGCGGAGCTTCGTCTCGTCCTCGGACATCTGCCTCGGCTCGCCCAGCGATGCGTCCTGGGTCACCGCGTACTGCGCGCGGGCTTCGGCTTCGTGGCCCTGCAACTGGTAGATGAGGCCGAGACGGGCGTTGGGGGCGCCCCAGCGCGGCGCCAACTCGGCCGCGCGGGCAAACCCGGAGATGGCCTGCTGCTGGCGGCCGGACTGCCAGTCCGACAGTGCTTCGCGATAGGCGGCAATGGCCTGCCGGGAGGCTGGGGTGTCAGGGTCGGCCCCGGCCATGCCGGCGCCGGACGCCAGGCCGGCCAGGACGACTGCGAACGCCAGTACCCGGTCGTACGGCCGCGTCATCTCTCCGCGATCTTCCTTTCGGCGGCCAGGAGCGCCGCCCCCAGCGCGCCGGTCAGTTGTGGATCGGCCGGAACGGCGATCGGCCTCCCGAGCAGCCCCTGCAGGGCCTCCCGGACCGCCCCGTTCAGCGCCACGCCCCCGGTCAGGGCCACCTGCGGCTGCAGGCCCAGGCGCTGTGCCATCGCCACCACGCGTTGGGCCACCGCCAAGCACAGCCCGGCCGCGAGGTCTGCTCGATCCCTCCCTTGTGCTAACAGACTGATGACTTCACTTTCGGCAAAGACGGTGCAAGTGCTGCTCAAACTTGCCGGCGCCGTTGCCGCAAGAGCCAGTTCCGCCAGCCCGGACAGGTCGGTGCCCAACGCCCCGGCCATGACTTCCAGGAAGCGTCCGGTGCCCGCGGCACAGCGGTCGTTCATCTCGAAGTCCAGGGCCCGCCCCCCGTCGTCCAGTACCATCACCTTACTGTCCTGGCCGCCAATGTCAATGACCGTGTGCGCCTGGGGCAGCACATGATGCACCCCACGGGCATGGCAGGAGATCTCGGTGATGCGGTAGTCCACGGACTCCAGGGCGATGCGGCCGTAGCCGGTGCCGGTGGTGGCCGTCAGGTCCACCGCTGCCAGGCCAGCCTGCTCCAACGCCGCGTCAAGAGCCCGCCGGCCCGCCGCTGCCGGGTCGTGCGCCATGCGCAGCAGGGACTGGCCGCGGACTTGGGCGGCCGCGTGATCCCAAACCACGGCCTTGGCCGTCAGCGACCCCACGTCAATGCCGGCGGTTAGCATGGCGGCATCCTCAGCGCAGGAACTTCAGCCAGAGCCAGATGCTGCTGATGACCAGGCCCTGGAGCGTGATCGGCACACCGTACTTCATGAAGCGTACGAAGCTGATCGGGTGCCCGGCACGCGCCGAGATGCCGGATACCACCACATTGGCGGAAGCCCCCACCAGGGTCAGATTCCCGCCCAGACATGCCCCCAGCGACAGCGCCCACCACAGCGGCCACACATCGGGAGCATGCGCCGCGCCGAAGAAGTCCGTCGCCTCCGGGTGCATCGTTGTCGCCACACCATGGATCAGGGCGTTCATCGTCGCCACGAAGGGGATGTTGTCCACCAGGCCCGAAGCCAGCGCCGAGAACCAGAGGACCAACATCGTCATCGCCGCGGTGTTGTTGCGCGTCAGGCCCAGGACGCCCTCTCCGAGCATCGCCACTACGCCCACCTTGACGAGGGCGCTGACCATGATGAACAGGCCAATGAAGAAGAAGATCGTGGGCCACTCGACCTCACGAAGTGCCTCTTCGGGACCCTCGCGGTGCAGCAGCATCATCAGGGCCGCCCCCGCCAGGGCGACCGTAGCCGGTTCCAGCCCCAGGGGACCGTGGAAGAAGAAGCCCAGCAGCGTCAGCGCCACGACCACGCCCGAACGCCGCAGCAGGCTCCAGTTGGTGATGGCTTCGTCCTCTCGGAAGGCCATCACGTGCTGGCGCTGTTCGGCGGTGACTCGCAGCCGCTTGCCCATGACCACCCGGATTGTCGCCAGGTAGACAACCATGGTGGCCACGATGGGAGGCCCGTTGACCTTCAGGAACTCCAGGAAGGGGATCCGGGCGGAGGAGCCGATCATGATGTTCGGGGGATCACCGATGAGGGTGGCCGTCCCGCCGATGTTCGACGCGAGCACCACGAACACCAGGAAAGGCACCGGATCGCTCTTGAGGCTGCGGGCGATGAGGATGGTCACCGGGGCGATCAGCAGGACGGTCGTGACGTTGTCCAGCGCGGCGGAGAGCACTGCCGTCACGACGGACAGCAGCACCATGATCGCGACCGGTTCCCCACGGGCCAGCTTGGCCGCCCGGATGGCGATGTACTCAAAGACCCCCGTGTGACGCATGATGTTGACGATGATCATCATGCCGATCAGCAGGAAGATCGTGTTCCAGTCAACGCCCTCGACTTCCCCGTGGCCGTGGAAGGCCTCCGCCTGCGTCACCAGGCCAATGACAAGCATCGCCATCGCGCCGCTGAGGGCCACGGTGGTCTTGTGCAGGTGCTCGCTGGCGATCAACCCGTAGGCGACCAGGAAGATCGTGGCGGTCACAGCTTGCGCGGGGTCGAGCACGGTGAGGCGCAACGCCACGTAGGCGGCAGCCCCGCCGACGGAGGAGACCAGTGCCATCACGAGGCCCAGGCGCAGCCGGTACAAGCCGAGCCCGAGGGCGAGGCCGGCAGCCAGCACGAGGACGAGTTCATAGATGTCCATGCTCACGCGTCCGCCCTGCCCGCTGCCTCCGCCATGTGGCGGAGGAGCCGCTGGGCCTTCAGAACCCCTATCAGCAGCCCGTCGCGCAGGACGGGGAGCGTGCCGAGGCCGCGCCCGACCATGACGCGCACGGCCTCCAGCACCGACTCGTCTTCGTCCACGCTGTAGGGTTCCTGACCCTCGATGGCCTGCCCGACCGGCAACTGACACACCTCGGCCAGCGTGCAGGAGCCCGGCTCGAGATCAGGAGGTAGGAAGCCCAGGTCCGCCAGGTTCTCCAAGTACCCCGGCAGCAGCAGGTGCAGCACATCCAGGTCCCGAAGCATCCCCAGCAGGCGTCGTTCAGCATCCACCACCGGCAACGCACGCGTCTGGTTCTCAAGCATCACGCTTGCGGCGGTGGCGGCGGAGTCTTCGGGGCGTACGGTGGCCGGGCTGGTCTCCATCAAGTCCTTGACCGTCATGGAGTGGCGCAACCTTTCGAGGGGTATGGACCAACGGGGCGATTATAGCAGCGCGCGGTTGACACGGTCAAACAAGAGCCCTATCGTGTGCGGGAACCACACCGCGGAGTGCCATGGAATTCCCCCCTCTCATCAACCGACTGCAACAGGAACTGGCGGATCGCCTGCGACGGCGGGAAGCGCGGATTGACAGCGACTCCGCGGACATCGCAGCCTTCGGCGAGGCCGTGTTGCGCTCGTACCAAGCCACGGCGGGGCAGCCGGCGGTGCTGCGGCGGGCGCGGGCGCTGCAGGAAGTGGCGCAGAGCCTCCCCGTGCGCATCGCTCCGCACGACCTGCTGGCCGGCCACCAGACCTTCACCCCGCCCGGCGCCGCACCCGGCTTCCCCCGCGACGAGCTGTCGGCCCTCGGGTATGCCACCAGCACCGGCCACATCGTCCACGACTACGAGGCCCTCGTGAGGCTGGGCGTCGGCGGCCTGCGCCGCAAGCTCCAGACGCAGACGCCGCAGTCGGACGAGCAGCGCGACGCTGCCCAGGCCTTCGGCCTCGCCCTGGAGGCGTTCGCGCTGTTCGTGCGGCGCCATGCCGAAGCTGCGGGGGCGGAGCACCCTCTCACCGCGGACCTCGCGCATATCGGCGAGGCGCCCCCCGAGACCTTCCGGCAGGGCCTGCAGCTCGTGTGGCTGATGCAGATGCTCCTCCATGCCGAGAACCCCACGATGGCCATCTCGTTCGGCCGGCTCGACCAGGTGCTCTGGCCCCTGCTGCAGCGGGACCTGGCCTCCGGGGAACTGTCGCGCACGGAGGCGTTCGAACTCGTCTGCGCCTTCTGTCTCAAGTGCCACGAGGGCGATGAGAGCCAGAACTTGGTCGTGGGGGGTGTGGACACCGACGGAGCCAATGCCGACAACCTGCTCTCTTGCCTGCTGCTGCGCGCCGTGCGCCTGTTGCGCGCCACCCAGCCTTCGCTGACGGTCAACTGGCGCGCCGACGCGGACCCGCTCTTCCTGGAGGAGGCGTACGATCTCGCCGCGGCGGGGATCGGCCAGCCGGGCTTCATCAATCACGAAGTCGTGTACCGGGCGCTGCAGGCCGCGGGCCTGCCTCCCGAGCGCGCGCGGGACTGGGCCATCGTCGGCTGCTACGAGGCGGTGTCACAGGGCGACTGCTACGCCAACACGGTGCTCGGTCGGCTCCACCTGCCGCAGCTTCTGACAGAGTTCCTGCACGGGCGCGGGCAGTCGTGCAACGGCTTCGGCGACTTCTGGACCGGCTTCCTGGAGGCGGTTGCGGCGCACTACGCGCGGGAGTTGGAGCGCCTGCAAGGCGCCTGGGACCACATGGCCGACCACGCGCCGTCGCCCTTCGGCAGTCTGCTGATGCGTGGCTGCGTCGAGCGGCTGCAGCCCCTGGAGCGTGGCGGCGCGGACTACAGCCTCGTCGGCATAGACATCCTGGGACTGGGCACGGCGGTGGACGGACTGGCCGTGATCCGGCGGCTGGTGTTCGAGGAGCGCGGACTGACCCTCGCCGAGCTGGGCGCCGCTGTAGCTGACGACTTTGCCGATGAGGGCCTGCGCCAGCGCCTGTTGCACTGTGAGGGCCGGTACGGCACCAACGCGCCGGAGACCAACGAGCTGGCCGCACAACTCTCGCGACGGGTCGCCACAATGGTGCTCGAGAGCCGCTTGCGCGGTGGCGTGCGCCCCTACCCCGCCTTCTTTCGCTTCGGCGCGGACATCCACGACCTCGGCGGCTCGTCACCCGACGGGCGACGCGCCAGCGACTTCATCAGCTACGGTGTCGGCCCGGCCCCATCGGTCGCGACCACGCCGACGGCCGTGTTGGCGTCGGCGGCCCACGTGGCGCACGAACTGTGCGGCTGCGGCAACCCCCTGGCCTTGACGCTGCCCCTTGGGCGAGCCAATCCCGACACCATCCGCGCGCTGGTCGAGACGTACTTCAGCCCGCAGGATGCCGCACCGCACGGCGGCTTCCATGTCCACTTCAACGCTGCCAGTGCGGCACGGTTGCGGGAGGCGCAACGCGACCCGGACAATCATGCCGACCTGCTCGTGCGCGTCAGCGGCTTCAGCGCCCCCTTCGTGCGCATGGACATGCGCTGGCAGGAGGCGCTGATCGAGCGAGCGGAGCGGGGGCTGTAGCGGCGCGATTCATCGCGCCTGCAAGGGGGCGTTCGTGAAACCGGGCGCGATGAATCGCACCACTACAGTCGCTTCCTCATGATGCGAACTGCCAGCAGCATCAGCCCCAGCGCAAACCCACTCAGCGCCAGCATCTGCGGCCACAGCACCACCACCCCTACTCCCCTCAGGAATAGCCCCCGGACGATCTCCAGGAAGTAACGGAAGGGGATCGCGTAGGTCAGCGCCTGTACGAACGGCGGCATGTTGGCGATGGGGAACATGAACCCCGACAGCAGCACCGAGGGCATGATGAACAGGAAGGTCACGATCTGCGCTTCCTGCTGCGTCTTGGCCAGGACCGAGATGACCAGCCCCAGCGACATGTTGGCGACGAGAAACACTGCGGCCATCGCGAACAGCAGCACGAAGTCGCCCCGGAAGGGGACGTGGAACCAGTTCAGCGCCACGAGCACGATCAGCCCCGCGTCCACCATCGCGGCCACACCGAGGGGCACGACCGTCCCCACGAGGAACTCGGAGGTTCGCAGCGGCGTGACGAGGAGTTGCTCGAGCGTGCCCGTCTCGCGCTGGCGCACCACGGCGAGGCTGGAGAGGTTAATCGTGATGACCAGCAGCACCATGCCGAACACGGCCGGGACCATGTAGTTGACGCTGCGCAAGTCCACGTTGTACCAGACGCGCGGCTCGGACTGCAGCCCGCTGGCGGCCACGTCCCCCGCCCCCAGGCGCTGCAGTTGCCGCATGGTCCAGCGCAACTGGTGGGCGCGCAAGAGCCCCACCAGGTACGCGGTGCCGATGCCGGCGGTGTTGGAGTCGGTCCCATCCACATACAGGCCAATCTGCGCCCCCGCCCCGCGCGACAGATCACTGGCGAACTCCACCGGGATGACCAGCCCCACCTGCGCCCGACCGGACAGCAGCAGCGGCTCAAGCTGTCGCGGGTCCAGCACGCTCGCCTCGAGGATGAAGTAGCGGCTGGCCTGGATCTCGGCGATCAGCTTGCGGCTCTCCCGGGTCATGTCCAGGTCGCAGATCGCCACCGGAACGTGGCGGACGTCGTTGGTGGCGGCGTAGCCGAACAGCACCAGTTGCAGGACGGGCGCGACGATGAGCAGGCGCAGGCGCGTCATGTCCCGGCGCAGGGACAGGACTTCGCGGCGGATGACGGCGCGCAGGCGCAGGGCGTCCACGTCAGAGCCTCTTCTCGAAGCGCTTGGCGGCCAGGACCGTCAGGGCCAGCGCGAACAGCGCCAGCACTGCCACCCGCGGCCACAGGACGTCCAACCCGGCGCCCTTGAGGTAGATGGACCGGATCACAATCAGGAAGTGCGTCGCCGGGATGACGTTGCTGACGGCCTGCAACACGGTCGGCATGCTGCGTAGCGGGAAGGCGAACCCCGACAGCAAGGTGGTCGGCAGCAGCGTCGTGAGCATCGTGACGAGAATCGCCAACTGCTGGGTCTTCATCACGGTGGAGAACAGCATGCCGATGGACAGCGAGGCCAGTAGGTACAGGAAGCTGACGGCCAGCAGCAGCGCTACGCTGCCCACGGGCTCGACGTGAAAGACAAGAACGCCGGTCACGATGGAGAGCAACACATCCACGAAGGCGATGAGCACATAGGGCGCCATTTTGCCCAGCATGATGTTCGGGGCCCGCACCGGCGAGGTGACGAGGGTCTCGAAGCTGCTCCATTCGCGCTCGCGGACGACGGCCGTGCTCGTGAGCAGGGCGGCCAGGATCGTCAGCAGTACCGCGATCAGTCCGGGGACGATGAAGCGAGTGCTGTTGAGGCTGGGGTTGTAGAGAATGGTGGTGCTGATGCCAAAGCCCGGTGGAATCCGGCCGGTCGTGCCACTGCGCAGTTGGGCCCGGGTGGCCAGCGCCTGCGACGCCTGTAGCAGCGCCGCCTCGATGTAGCCCTGCGCCACCGATGCGCGCGTCGTGTCGGCGCCGCTGAGCAGCACCTGCACCTTCGCGGGGCGGCTGGCCCCCAGCCGTTGCGCCAGGTCCGGCGGGATCACCATCACAAAGATGACGTCGCCCCCATCCAGCAGCCCGGCGACCTCCTCCTGATGGATCACGACATGCCGCAGGCGGAAGTAGCCGCTGGCGACGAAGGACTGCACGAGGTCACGCGACACGGTGGTGCCGCTCAAATCCCAGACCGCAAAGGGGATATGGCGCAGGTCGTAGTTGATGCCGTAGCCATACAGCAGCAAGAGCACGACAGGCAGGACGACAATCACGAAGAGGCTGCGCGGGTCGCGCAGATTGTGGATCCATTCGGCCCGGGCAATCGCGAGGGTGCGCCGCATCACGCGTCCCTCCCGGCCGTCGTGGGCCGCTCGTAACGCCGGGCCAGCGACACGAACACGTCCTCCATGGTCGGCGCCACGCGCTGAACCGAAGCGACCGGCACGTGGGCGGACGCCAGGACTTGCCGCACGCGCTCCTCCGGGTCGGCGACCTCAGCCGCCACTTCCGCGTGAAGGGCCTCGCCAAACAGCGCCACCTCATGGATCTGGGGCGCGCCCTGCAGCGCCTGCAGCGCGTCCCAGATCCGTTCGGACTGCACCTGCACGAGGCTGCTGACGAGGTCGCGTCGCATCTGTTCGGGCGGGCCCTGCGCGATGAGCTTGCCATAGTGCATCATCGCCAGGTGCGTGCAATGCTCGGCCTCATCCATGACATGCGTTGTCACGAAGACGGTCGCACCGTCGTGGGCCAGGTCCGCAATGACATCCCAGAACAGACGCCGAGTGACGGGGTCCACGCCGCTAGTGGGCTCGTCGAGAAACACCAGCGGCGGCTGGTGGGCGATGGCGGTCGCGAGGGCGAGGCGCTGACGCCAGCCGGTCGAGAGCGTGCGCGTAAGCCGGTTGAGCACCGACCCCAGTTCCAGGCGTTCGGCCAAAAAGTCCAGGCGGCGACGGATCTCGGCCGGCGGCACCGAGTACATCGCGGCGTAGAACTCGATGTTCTCAGCCCCCGTGAGGTCGCCATAGAGCGAGAAGAACTGGGGCATGTAGCCCATCTGCGCGCGGATGCCCTCAGCCTGCCGCCACACGTCGAGCCCCGCGACGACCGCGTGTCCGCCACTGGGCGCCAGCAAGCCGCACAGGATGCGAATGGTCGTGGACTTGCCCGAGCCATTGGGTCCCAGAAAGCCGAAGACTTCGCCCTGGTTGACGGTGAAACTCACGTCGTCCACGGCAACGAAGTCGCCGAACCTGCGGACCAGATGGTCTACCTCAACCGCGAGCGGAATCGCGATCACTCCCTGAGCCCGTCGGTGGCGCTCGCCGTCAGCGCCATGAACACGTCCTCCAGTGACGGCTCGATCTCCTCGAGGTGCTGGCAGTCCACGCCGGCCTCGTGCAGCGCCGCCCGGACCTCCGTCACGCCCACGCCGGGCTGCAGGGCCACGTGCAGGCGGTCCCCGAAGACCTCCACCGAGCGCACGTGTGGCTGGCGCTGTAGCACCAGCCGGGCCTCGCGCAGCGCCAGGCACCGCACGGCCAGCACCTTCCCCGTCATGCGCCCCCGCAACCCCACCGGTGTGTCATAGGCCAGCAGTCGGCCTTCGAACATGAAGGCCAGTTGGTTGCAGCGCACGGCCTCGTCCATGTAGGGCGTCGAGATGATGATCGTGACGCCCTGACGCGGGAGGTCGTAGAGAATCTTCCAGAAGTCGCGGCGCGAGACGGGGTCCACGCCGGTGGTGGGCTCGTCCAGGAACAGCACCTGCGGCCGGTGGATCAACGAGCACACGAGCGCCAGCTTCTGCCGCATGCCCCCCGACAGCCGCCCGGCGAGGCGCCTGCGGAAGGGCGTCAGGTACGTGATGTCAAGCAGCTCATCGCGGCGCGCCTCCCACTGTCCGGGCGGCACGCAGTAGAGGTCGGCGATGTAGCGGATGTTCTCGTCAATCGTGAGGTCGCGGTGGAGGCTGAACTGCTGGGGGAGATAGCCAATGACGCGCTTGACGCCCTCGGGGTCGCGCCGCACCTCATGCCCGGCCACCAGGGCGCTGCCCGCAGTGGGCTCAAGGATGCCGCAGAGCATGCGGAAGACCGTCGTCTTGCCCGCGCCGTCCGGCCCCACCAACCCCAGGATCTGCCCGGCCGCCAACTCGAGGGACAGGTCCGCGCAGGCCACCAGCGGACCGAACTCCTTGCGCAGCCCGCGCACGTCGAGGGCCGCGTCGCTCACGGTTGTCGGCCCTGAGGCTGAAGCTCGATCGTGGCATCCGCCGGCATCCCCGGCTTGAGCAGCCCCTCCTTGTTGGCGACGGCGAGCTCGACGGCGAACACCGTGCGGGTGCGCTCCTCCTGGGTCTGCACGAACTTCGGGGTGAACTCCGCCTGCTGGGAGATGCGTCGCACGCGGCCGGTGAAGGTGCGATCGGGCTGGCCGTCCACGACGATGCGGGCGGTCTGTCCGAGCACGATCTGTGACAAGCGCGGCTCGGGGACGTAGACCGTGACCCATGTGTCGGAGAAGTCCACAGCCGTGGCGATGGCCGAGCCCGCGCGGACGACCTCACCGACGCGCATGTGCGTGTCATCAATGATGCCACTGACGGGCGCAGTGATGCGGAACTTGTCCAGACCGGCCTCGGCCGCCTGCACCGCCGCCGCGGCCTGCGTCACCTGATCACGCGCCGCCTGCGCTTCGGCCTGCCGCAGCGCCACTTGCCGCTGGTTGGCCTGGGCCAGGGACAGCGCCGCCTTCGCTTCGCGCACTTGCCGGCCCGCGACGGCCTTCTGGCCCGGGCGCGCCCCCTCCTGCACCAGCCGCAACTGCGCCTGTGCGGCGGCGCGGGCGGCCTTCGCCTGCGCCACGGCTTCCTCGGCCCGCGCGATCTCTTCGCTGCGCGCCCCCTTGCGGGCCAGCGTCAGCGCTTCCTGTGCGCTCTGCTGCTGGGCGGCGGCCTGCTGCACCTGGGCCTTCGCCGCAGCGATCTGGTCGGTGCGCGCCCCGGCCTTGACGAGCGCCAATTGCTCGCGCGCCGCCTTCAGGTCAGCCTGCGCCGCATCCGCGGCGGCCTGAGCCGCGTCGAGTTGTTGCGGGGCCAACGCCCCCTGCGCGACCAACTGCTTGGCGCGCGCGAGGTCCTTCTGCGTCTTGTCCGCGGCCGTCTCCGCCTTACGCACCACGGCCTCGGCGGTCTGCACTTCCTGCGGCCGAGCGCCGGCTTCCAGATCAGCCAGCCGTGCGCGCGCCGCCGCCAGCGCCGCCGTCGCGGCCTGATGCGCCGCCTCAGCCTGGGCAATCTCCTCCGGCCGCAAGCCCGTGCGCAGTTGCCGCAGTTGCGCCTCGGCTTGCCCCTGAGCGGCAGTGGCCTGTGCGAGCGCCGCCTGCGCGGCCTTGATCTCCTGCGGCCGCGCCCCGGCCACGACATCCTCCTGCCGGGCCCGCGCCGTGTCCACAGCCGTGGATGCGCGCTGCACATCCGCGCTGGAAGTCCCCTCCTGCAAGGCCACTGCCGCCTCGGCCTTGGCTAGCTGCGCCTGCGCCGCCGCGAGCGTCGCCCGGGCCTGTGCCAGATTCGCGGCGGTGATTTCGCTCGCGATAACGGCGATGAGTTGCCCCTGCCGGATGGGCACGCCCTTGTCAATGGGCCGCTCGACGATGACACCCGCAACTTCGGAGGCGATCTCGATGGTGCGCGCCTCCACGATGCCGCTGGCCCGGATGACATCCGCCGGCTCCGCACGACGCCGTGCGAGCACCAACGCCGTGACGGCGAGGGCGATGAGCACGAGCACGATGGGGATGATCT
>Ga0209609_10001995_pt1 | contig 11752 bp, 4 predicted proteins | sample LakKivw325mmetaG_FD_184136 | JGI IMG/M metagenome (GOLD analysis project Ga0209609, IMG submission 184136) | Anoxic lake water microbial communities from Lake Kivu, Rwanda to study Microbial Dark Matter (Phase II) - Lake Kivu water 325m metaG... | ecosystem: Environmental > Aquatic > Freshwater...
ATTTGTCACCTTTGGCCGGGTTGACCAGCCTCAAATCAATCGATGCCGGCAACAATCAAATAAGCGACTTGACTCCTTTATCGGGGCTGATATCCCTTAACCAGCTCAATTTTTATAGTAATCAGATAACCGATATATCGCCCTTGGCCGGATTGACCAATCTCAACTGGCTGTCTCTTAATTCTAACCAGATAGGCAATCAATTGGCTCCTCTGACCGGGCTGAACAATCTCTATGGAGTCGATCTGGGGAATAACCAGATAAGTGACATATCTCAGTTAGCGGGAATGACAAACCTGCAGTACCTGGGCCTCGCCTCTAATCTAATGGACAACAATTTGGTTCCGTTGACAGGATTGACCGGTCTCCAAACGCTGGACCTCAGCTCTAACCATATAAGCGACCTGACGCTAATCGGGGGAATGACAAACCTGAGGAGCCTCTATCTGAATTCTAACCAGATAGGCAACCAGTTAGCTCCACTTGCTGGATTGGCCAACCTCCAACAACTCGCTCTGAACTTCAATCAGATAAGCGATATTTCGTTGCTGGCAGGACTCAGCAACCTTTTCTGGCTTGACCTTGGCAATAACCAGATAAGCGATATTTCACCAGTGGCTGGTATGACTACCCTTGTCTGGTTACATTTGAACAATAACCAGATAAGCCACCTGACTTCTCTGGCGGGCCTGACTAACCTAACTGGGCTGTCTCTGGAAAATAATGAGATAAGCGATATCCAGCCGCTGGTAAATAATCCGGGGCTGGCGGAGTATGACATCGTATGGTTGAATGGCAATGCATTGAACCAGACTTCAGCTAACGTATATATTCCGGCGTTGCAGGCCAGAGGCGTTAACGTGGTTTGGGACGGTTGTGTGGCGGTGAATTTCCCCGATGCCAACCTTGAGGCTGCCGTCAGGGAAGCTTTGAACAAACCGACCGGTATTATTAAATCAACTGAACTGGCAAATTTGTGGAACTTGAATGCTTCCAACAGAGGAATAATAAACCTTAGTGGACTTGAATATTGCACTAACCTTAATCAGCTTGACCTGCGGGATAACCAGATAAGCGATATCGAGCCTCTGGTAAATAACTCAGGACTGGCCACCGACGATATCGTGTGGTTGAACGGCAATCCACTAAGCCAGACTTCTGTCGATACGTATATTCCGGCACTTCAGGCCAGAGGCGTAATTGTGGCCTGGGATGACCCGGTGTTGGTCACCTTTCCAGATGCCAACCTGGAAGCCGCCATACGGGATACTTTAGACAAACCGTCGGGTGATATACATTCTTCCGAGCTTGCGGCTTTGATATACCTAAACGCGGGTGGCAGAGGAATCGTAAATCTATCCGGGCTGGAATACTGCATTAATTTGACCTGGCTCGGTTTATATAACAATCAGATAAGCGACCTGACCCCCTTATCAGGATTAACTAAACTAGGCAGTGGCTGGGGAGGGCTGGATTTAAGCAATAACCAGATCAGTAATCTGGCTCCTCTGTCGGGGCTGACTAACCTGACCTGGATTGGGCTGAGCTCCAACCAGATAAGCGAGCTGAGTCCTTTATCGGGTCTGACCGAACTTTCCGGCCTCAAATTGGACAGTAACCAGATTAGCAATCTAGCTCCGTTGACTGGACTGTCCAATCTGCAGTCGTTATATCTTGATAATAACCAGATAAATGACCTGACGCCTCTTGCAGGGCTGACTAATTTGACTTTGATTGGGCTCAACTCCAATCAGATAAGCGACCTAACTCCACTCGCAAATCTCACCATCCTAAGCGAATTGTATCTGCGATACAACCAGGTGAGTAGTCTCACGGGAATTTCAGGTTTAACTAACCTCCACAGTCTTTATCTTTACGGCAATCAGATAGGCAGCTTAGCGCCGCTGAGCGGACTGACCAACCTGATCAGCCTCGATCTGGGTTCAAATCAGATAAGCGACCTGACTCCCCTGGCGGGGCTTACAAACCTCAGCTGGCTATCGCTGGGTTCTAACCAGATTAGCGACGTGACTCCCCTGGCTGGATTGATAAATCTGACCGCATTGGGGTTGGGGTCTAACCAGATAAGCGACTTAACTCCTGTAGCAGGACTGATTAATCTCTATGAGCTTGGATTAGATTCCAATGAGATTAGCGATCTAACGCCTATCTCGGGACTGATAAACCTGAGAAACCTTTATCTGGTTTCGAACCAGATAAACGACCTCACCCCGTTGTCCGGGCTGACCAGTCTTGCCTATCTCTATTTATCGAATAATCAGATAAGTAATATTTCTCCGGTTGCCGACTTGATTACACTATCCTGGCTTGACGTAAACAATAATCAGATAGTAGATATCAAGCCGCTCATTGATGGCATAGGACTCACGTATGGTGATTACCTTTATCTAATGGGCAACCCATTAAGCCAGATTTCCATCGACGAATATATTCCGGCACTGAAAGCTAGGGGCGTCAGAGTGTTCTGGGACGTCGGACCAACACCTACGCCGGTGATAGAGCCCGGTGAAACCCAGTGGCACACCATAAATACACCCAGTGTTGGAGGGGAAATAATATCGCCTTCAGAGGTTAACAAAATAGCTGTGGCCCCAGACGCGGCTACTATATGGGCGGTCGATACGCCAGCCAAAGCGATAAGAAAATCATCGAATCTTGGCACCGTGTGGACCGATACACCTGATGCAGCGCTCCACGCAGCCATGACATCTGCAGGCACTCCAGAAGCCAACCAGTTCGTCTGGGATGTGGCCGTAGCTCCCGATAACACTGACACGGTAGCCGTTGTTACCGGTTCGGTTGCTTCGTCAGACCCCGCTGAGGTCTGGATGACAACGGATGGCGGTGCGACATGGGAATCCACCAGCTTTTCAGATGTTTCGGGAGGAGCTCTTATCGGCGCCATCGATATTTCCAAGGACTACGGAAATGGTAGTGACATGGCCGTAGGTGTACGTGACGGCGCGCCGGGAGCTTTCCGGCTCTGGGTTCTGCAGACTGCCAGCTCTAATTCGTGGAAGCTTCAGACGGCGGCTCCCAGCAATGCGGATATACTGGCGCTGAGGTTCTCCCCCAGTTATCCTGTCGACGGTTCCCTGGCAGTTGTATATTGCACCGATAATGCGACCTACTACGACATTGCCGTGAGGGACCTTGCCCCGGCATTTAATGATATTACAAACTGGGTCTTTGCATTGCCCGGAATCGAGGTCAAAGACCCTGTGGCACTATCTGCGGCTTCACCAGAGGCGACAACCATTGTCAATGCCGACCTGGAATTACCTCGTGATTTCAACGGTCAGTCGCTGCGCCGTGCCTATATCAGCCTCAATTCTTTTGGTGCGGCGACTAAAGCCAGCACTGCGCGAGACGGCATATTCAGAATAGATGATTCTAGCGTTTATGCGCTTATGGATACTTCGGGAATTGCTGATAAATCCATCTGCAGCATCGCCTATTTCGGCAACTACGCCGCGGGTAAGCTGATGGCCGGTGAGATACTGGGTTATCCCTGCCAGGCTGCTGTACCAACCTGGTTTACCGATTCACCTACATCCTATCCAATTCCTGTCTGGTATCCGGCACTGAAGCCAGCAACTGGCGCGGCGGCGCAGGGTAATTGCACTGCAATTGATAAAGGCGGCTACGGCAATGCTCAGGTAGCCTGGACGACTGGCGGCTGGGCCTACTGCGGCACAAGTTCAGCCGATTTCAGGAACGGCGGAGTCAACACTGCTCTTGGCTCCGGTCGCTGGCCGTCGGCGTTGAGAACCAGCGTTGCCCTCGACGAATCGGCTCTCAGTCTGTCGCGCAATAACGGCGAGACCTGGAACCAGATCGGGCTGATAGACACCAGGATAGACAAGCTGACCGACGTGGCTCCATCCGCTGATTCATCCACGGTATATCTGGCATCGATTAATAAAGCCGATGTCGCCGGCGGCGGTTGCACCGGTTTCGATAGCGTGTGGCGCTCCAGCAGCAATTCGGAAGTTGTAACGCCTTTTATATCAGCACCTGTGGGTACTATCTGGGAGAGAGTATTTACTCATAATACTAGCTTCTCCTGCGCCGATCAGCAAACGAATATAGCGCTGCTCAGGACGGCGGCATATGACGACAAAACCGGAGAGCTTGTGGCCTGGGGAGTTTACGATCCGGGCAGCAGCTTACCTCACGGCCTGGCTGCCTGGTCACCGGACTATGGCGACTACTGGGCGATGTTAATGCCTAGAGGTTCGATTCAGGATTTCTGCTTTGAGTCCAGAAGTACTATGTATTTCCTCAATTCAAGCGGAATGGTACAGAAGATGGTATATATGGGTGTCGCATGGAGTTCCTCCTTCCCCTCCATTGACTGTGGACTGGGCGCGGGCTATTCAATTGCTGCCGTGCCCGAGGGCAAGGTACTGGTTGGCGGCAGCACATCATCAAGTTATCCGGTGTCTTATTCTGCCGATGCCGCCGGGTCTTTTATGCCCATTAACGAAACATTGAACTCGGGTAACATGCTGGTTGCCTTCGATAGTAACTTCGCCGCTAACGGAGTCATTTATGCAGCGACTCAGCAAAATCCAGGCGGCTCAATTTATCGAAATACGCTGCCCGCCTTCGGCCAATGGACAGACCTCAAACCGCTGCAGCTGGGCTATTGCGGCCTGGCAACCAGCTCCAAAGGACCGCTGTACGCAGCTAATCCTTTATTTGTGGAGCGTACACTTAATCCGGCTGTGAGTATACCCGGAGATAACGGTGAATGGGATGCGCTTATCTCGGACCTGTCAGATTTCTCAGTTCGCCTGGGACTGCAACCTAATTCGCTTAAGCTTTCCGAGGGGCAGACATGGCAGGCCACACCGTTGTATTTCGTAGATGACAGAGATTACAATCCGCAGGCCAGTGCTGGCCAGCTATGGACGTATACGGACTGCCTGGCCTTAGCCACCCCGCAGTCAATGGAAGTGATGTCAATCACCTGTGACCCCGCCACGCACAGACCGCCCATGTTTAGCCTGAGCTGGATGCCAGGCTGCTTCGAAAAATTCTATGAGCTTCAAATTGCCGAAGATGCCGATTTTACTACCGGCGTCTGGAGTAACCCGTGGTATCAGCCATCTGATAACGTCAGCCCTAGTCTCTTGATACCTCCCGGCGGCATACCCGCAATTGTAGAAAATTCTCCAGGCTGGGTCGGCACGCTGCCAGATGCTGTGTTAAACGTCCTGGGCATCACTCCCAACATGCCAGCCATCGGTCTGGAACCGACCATTTCCCTGCCGCCTCTTGAGCCGAAATGCGGCCATAAGTATTTCTGGCGGTTAAGAGCTGTAGGCTCAGTGGAGGGAGATATCATCCGCAGTCCATGGTCGGCCACTCAAAGCTTTACTATAGGCAAAGCACCGCCGTCTGTGGCATCTGTGGCCTCAGCCACGGGTACCGGCATGGTTACCTTTTCATCGGATATCGGTATTATCACCAACCTGACGGCTATAGCCGAAGGCACATTACCCACGGAGGGAAAGCCGGATGGGGTTGGCTTCCCCCACGGATTATTTGCCTTTGATATAACGGTTATCGATCCGGGGGCCACGGCCACCATAACCATCACCTTCCCTTCACCCTTACCGGAAGGTGTGCAATACTGGAAATACCAGGAAGATATAGGCTGGTATCAGATTCCCATTCTCAGCCATAATGATAACGTCATCATCATCCAGCTGACTGACGGGGGCGTGGGTGATACAGACGGAATTGCCAACAGAATGATAGTCGACCCGGGGGGACCTCCGATACAGCTAGCCATACTGGTTCCAAATCGGCAGTCAACCCCGTCAGAGCTGCGCACACCACGGCGAGTTTCTCCATCGCCTGCGAAACCACAGCAACTGCCGCCGCCTGATGTGCGCCTTAATAACGTCAGCGTCAATCCCAGCCAGGCACAGGCCGGAAAACCAGTAACAATCTTAGCCAATTTAACCAACAACGGCGGCTCAAGCGGAAGTTACAATGTTGTCCTTGTCGTAAACGGTAGGATGGAGCAACAAAGGACGGTTGAGGTCAGTCCGGGCTCAGCGTATCCCGTTAGGTTTACTGTAACAAAGTCCCAACCGGGCACTTATAACGTCAGTGTTGGGGATAAGAATGGGAGCTTCGTAATACTTAAGGCCGGTGCCAGACAGGACCGGGATCCGCGTGCAGGCCCGGCACTTACAGCGGCCACTATCGTTATTGCTCTGTTGCTATGCTTGGTGATATTGGTTTACAGGCGACGTCAGCAGTGGTATTAACTAATAGAATCGTGTTTTAATTTCAGGGCGAGAAATTGCCGGGCCTAGCAAATGCGGGGCAGCAGCTCGCCGCTGAGCATGTCCAGTATGCGGGAGGCACCGAGCCGTGTCTTCAGTATTACCCTGCCCTTGTGGTCGGCAGTGACCTCGCCGATGACCGCGGAATCGGCGCCGTATTTATTGCGCTTCATTTTAGTCAGAATCTTCTGAGCATCATCAGGCGGAACTACAGCTACCAGCTTGCCTTCGTTGGCGACATAAAGTGGGTCGAATCCGAGAAGCTCGCAGGCGCCACGTACACCATCGTGAATGGGTATCTTGTCCTCTTCTATCCTGATGCCGATGCCTGATTGTCTGGCGAATTCATTGAGTGTGGTGGCCAGGCCGCCACGGGTCGGGTCTCGCAGGCAATGTATATGTCGGGAGGCTTGAAGCATGTCCGACACCAGTTTGTTTAGCGGAGCGCAATCGCTTTGTACCGGCACAGAGAACTTAAGACCTTCCCGCTGACTCATCACGGCAATGCCGTGGTCGCCGATGGTGCCGCTTAGAATAATCTTGTCGCCTGCCTTGGCATTGGCTCCGGATATGTCGACATCCGGCGGTATAACGCCGATGCCTGCAGTGTTGATGAACAGCTTGTCGGCGCTGCCGCGGTTCACCACCTTGGTATCGCCGGTGACCACCTTAACACCAGCTTCTTCAGCGGCAGCTTTTACGGAAGCGACCACTTTTTTCAGTTCACCCAGGGTGAGGCCTTCTTCTATTATGAAAGACAGGCTCAAATAAAGCGGTGCAGCGCCGCTCATGGACAAATCATTGACTGTGCCGCAGACGGCCAGCTTGCCTATATCGCCACCTGGGAAGAAAATAGGACTAACTACATAGCTGTCTGTGGTGAATGCGAGGCGGCCGCTAAGGTCGAAAACGGCTGAATCATCGAGCCTGGCTAACAGCGGATTAGTCAGCGATGGCAGGAAGTTTTTTTCAATTAGGTCATGGCTGAGACGGCTGCCGCTGCCATGGGCCAGCAAGATAGTTTCGTCATCCATTATTCAGCCTCGTACTGATTATAGGCGGCGCAGGAACCCTCTGAGGAAACCATACAGGGCCCAACCGGGTGTTCCGGCGTACATGCCTTGCGGAACAGTTTGCAGTCGAGTGGGATTTTCACGCCTCGAAGAATATCGCCGCAGATGCATCCCTTCGGTTCCTTTGCAGGCGGGGTAGTTATGGAAAAGGCTTTCTCGGCGTCGAAGCGCTCGAATTTCTTGCTTATTATCAACCCGCTTGCTGGTACAACCCCTATCCCACGCCAATCGGCGCTACCGACTTCGAAAACCTGATCCATCAGGGCTAACGCCGTCTTGTTGCCCTGAGGAGTGACACCCCTTCTATAGGCTATCTCCACCTTTGGTTTGTCGGTTTCGATTTGCTTAACCAGCATTTCCACTGAGAGAAGTATATCCAGCGGCTCGAAGCCGGAGATAACGCAGGCGACGCCGTAATCGCGGGGTATGAATTCGTAAGGATGAGAGCCGATGATGACGCTGACGTGCCCGGGGCAGATGATGCCATCGAGCTTGATTTCTCCCAGATCAAGCAGGGTTTTCATTATCGGTGGGCACAATTTAGATAAACAAAGAACATAGTAGTTTTTGATGCCTTCGTTTTCAGCCTGAAGTATAGAAGCGGCGATGGTCGGCGCCGTGGTCTCGAAGCCGATCCCGATAAATATTACCGACTTCGTGGGATTGCTTTTGGCTATTTGCAGCGCGTCAAGAGTGGAATAAACGATGCGTATATCAGCTTCATTAGCCCTGGCTTGCTGCAGGCTGGAATAGCTGCCGGGCACTTTCATCATATCGCCGAAGGTGGTGATGATAACATCGGGCAGGCCGGCCAGAGCGATGGCTTTGTCGATGTCGGCATTGGAGGTGACGCATACCGGACAGCCGGGGCCGGACAGCATTTCTACGCCGGGCGGTAATAGCTGGCGGAGGCCGCTCCTCATGATGGAAACGGTATGACCGCCGCAGAACTCCATTAACCTGGCAGACCTGGTGGAAAGCAGTTTAATTCTGGCTATTACTTTTTCTGCCAGCTCGACGTCACGAAACTCGTCAATAAACTTCATTCTAAGCTGGCCATCTCTTCCAAAATCTTCAAGGTCTCTTGCGCCTCAGCTTCGTTGATGACGTTTATGGCATAACCGGTGTGGAGCAGTACGTAGTCGCCAACTTTAGCTTCCGGAGTCAGCACTATACTGACGCGACGTCTTACGCCGCCGATTTCCACATCGGCCTCGTTACCTTCTATGGCTACAACCTTAACCGGGACAGCTAGACACATATTCTTCCTCTCAACTGAAATTAGCGATGACAGCCTGGCCCAGGGAAATGCCGCCATCATTGCACGGCACCTGTCGATGGACAAGCACTGAAAAGCCGGCAGATTCTAGTAGCGGTATCACTTTGCGAAACAACAATCGGTTCTGAAAAACGCCTCCGCTCAAAGCCACCTGACTGATGCTCGTCTCCTTGGCTATCAACCGACACATGTCAAATATCATGTGGGCTGCCGTGTTGTGAAACTTGGCTGCTATCAACGATTTAGATGCGCCTTTGTATAAGTCTTCGACCATGGCTGAGAGCAGCTCTTTGAGCTGAATTATTTTTTCGCCGTTACTTTGCATTATAGAATACGGATAGGCCTTATCTCCAACTTCATCCGTGCTTTCGTAGGCTGTCATCTCAAGCTCAACAGCTGCCTGGCCTTCGTAATCTATTTCGCCTCTGATGCCTGTCAGAGCTGAAACGGCATCGAACAGACGCCCCATGCTGGAGTTCACCGGCGAGTTGAGACCGGTCTGGAGTTGCCTTTTTATGAGGTCGATTTCAACTGCGTCGACCTGTTTCAAGAATGCCATTCTAGAACTGAGTGAATTTTCGCCCAGCAATTTGATCAGATACCCGATGGCAGTCCGGTACGGCCTTTTTATAGCGGCGGCTCCACCGGGCAGTGGCAAATACTCTAAATGTCCCAGCCTCTGGAAATTCTTATAGTCAGCCACCATAAATTCGCCGCCCCAGATTCGACCATCGCTGCCATAGCCGGTCCCGTCCAGAGCTACACCGATAACCGGAGAATCGATTTTATTATCAGCCATGCAGCTGACGATATGAGCATGATGGTGCTGCACGGGAACAAGTTTAAGATTGCTAAATTGACCACCCAGCTCGAGGGCGAATTTGGTGGAAAGGTACTCGGGATGCAGGTCGTAGCCAATGATTTCAGGTTCGATACGGAACAGCTTTTTATATAGAGCCAGCGTGTTTTCGAAGTGCTCCATGGTTTCCATATTTTCCATGTTCCCAATGTGCTGGCTGACGAAAGCGTAATTGTCCCTGGTCAAACAAAAGGTGTTCTTTTCTTCGGCGCCGTAACCGAGTGCCTGTTTGGCTTGAAATGGAAGGTGGATTGGGAAAGGAGCGTAGCCCCGTGCCCTGCGGGTCAGTTGGACTTCACCTCTCTCAACGATGGTTACGCTGTCATCATATCTGGCGTATATATCGCGGTTATGGACCAGAAAATAGTCGGCGATTCCAGAGAGACGACGCACGGCTTCATCATTGTCTTTACAAATGGGCTCCTCGCTGATGTTGCCGCTGGTCATCACCAGAGGCAGTTTCGACTCCCTGAGCAGCAGATGGTGCATCGGCGTGTAGGGCAGCATTATGCCGAGGTATTCCAAATTGGGAGCCACGGAGCGGCATAGCCCGGACTCGGGCTTCCAGGGCATCAATACGATAGGACTTTGCGGCGAGGCCAGAAGTTTTTCCTCTGTCTCGGATATGTGACAATATTTCCTGATCTCATCTAAATCAGCCACCATTACAGCCAGCGGCTTGAAGGGCCGCCTCTTCCTCCGTCGCAGCAGCCGTACCGCCTTGTCATCGGTGGCGTCGCAGGCCAGTAGGAACCCGCCCAGTCCTTTGACGGCTACAATTTTCCCTTCTTTGAGAAGCCGGCTGGTAGCGGCAATGGCGTCTGTGGTTTCAACATGGTTTCCCCTGGCGTCGAGCAATTCCAGCCTGGGACCGCATTTGGGGCAGGCGTTAGGCTGGGCGTGAAAACGGCGGTCCAGCGGATTATCATATTCTGCCTGGCAATCCGGGCACATGGTAAAAGAGCGCATGGTCGTTTTAGGACGGTCATAAGGTATATCCTCTATTATGGTGAACCGCGGGCCACAATTGGTGCAGTTGGTAAATGGATAGCGATAGCGTCTGTCTTTAGGATTGAAAACTTCGCTTTGGCACGGCTGACAGGTGGCGATATCCGGAGATACCAACTGGTATTTACCCTCTTCGGCTATGCTGTGGCGGATCTCAAAGCTGGTGTAGTCCACTGGCGGGTGATAAGTAACAGCGATGTTCTCAATGCGGGCCAGCGGTGGTGCTTTTTGCTGAAGTTCGGATACAAAGCGTTCCAGGTTATGGCTGTCACCCTGTACTTCTATCTTCACGTCTTCGGAGGTATTACAAACCCAGCCTTTAAGGCCATGTCTGGTAGCTAACTGGAAGACGAAAGGTCTGAAGCCTACTCCCTGGACGACTCCCCGAACGCTGATCCGGGCTAATTCTGTGGTTTCAACTTTAGCCATTAACAGATGAATTTTACTTTAAATTCGTATCTGTAGCAAATACGAACGAAGCTGATTTTCTGGTAAAAATAGCACCTTTGCCAGGTGGACTTTATGGGCTTTTTAACAAACACTGTTAATGTGCGGCCTGAATGATGTGCTAAGCTAAATATGATTGACACTGATTCCATCGCGTGTTAGGATAACCTAGTTATCCGATGTACCCCTCCGATTTACTGGTGGAGACATATTGATGGACACGGCTATCATTGCTGACAGCATCTCGTGCATTCCAGCGGATCAGCGGGAACGTTATCAAATTAAAATCGTTCCGGCTAACGTATTTTTTAACGAACACGTTTATCGCGATTTAATAGAACTGAGCTCGGAGAAGGCGTACGAGCTGCTGGAAAAAGCTCCTGAATTCTGGAAAACGTCGGCACCTTCGCCGGAGGATTATATTGAAGCCTACAGGGAACTGGCTAGGTCAGTTCGGAATATACTCGTCGTGACCATATCTTCGAAGCTGAGCATGTTTTACTCCAGCGCGCTTGCGGCCAGGGACGTATTCAAAGACGAATCGCCTCAAACGGCAGTCGAAGTCATGGATAGCCGGACTGTAGCGGCTGCCGAAGGACTGATTGTTCTAGCGGCTGCCAGGGCTGCTGCTAGGGGTATATCGTTCAAGGATGTAGTTGCTATTGCCAACGGCATCAGGGAGCGAGTAAAATTTATCGGGCTTCTGGAGACCATCCGTTTTGTTTACAGGACAGGTAGAATTCCGAAAGTTGCCTCTGAC
>Ga0209609_10001996_pt1 | contig 11750 bp, 3 predicted proteins | sample LakKivw325mmetaG_FD_184136 | JGI IMG/M metagenome (GOLD analysis project Ga0209609, IMG submission 184136) | Anoxic lake water microbial communities from Lake Kivu, Rwanda to study Microbial Dark Matter (Phase II) - Lake Kivu water 325m metaG... | ecosystem: Environmental > Aquatic > Freshwater...
TTCCTCAGGTTGATCGAGGAAGCTCATCGCCGGCAGATAAAGGTCGTCATTGATGGCGTATTTAATCATGTCGGCATTCCGTTCTGGGCATTTCAGGACGTCTTAAAGTACGATCGGGCGAGCAATTATGCCGGTTGGTTTATTATTCATTCTTTCGATGATCCCGGCACCGCCAAGAATGAATTTGTTTATCAGGGTTGGAACGATATTCCCGATCTGCCGGAAATCAGGGAAAATAAAGACGGCCCACCGCCTGACTTTAAAGCGCATATTGCGGCGATTGTCAGGCGCTGGGGTGATCCAAATGATGATGGCGATGCTTCCGACGGCGTCGATGGTTGGCGTTTGGATGTCGCAGAAAAGGTGACCAAAAGTTTCTGGCGTGAATTCCGGGGCTGGGTCAGGGACATTAATCCGGAGGCGCTTCTGATCGGCGAAATCTGGTGGGAAGATTTTCCCAAGAATAAAATGTTCAATGCAAGCGAGTGGTTGCGCGGAGATATTTTTGACGGAGTAATGAACTACCGGTTTGCCGATGCGGTTTTAAAGGCCGTTGTTGATGTACCAGGCCTTTCTCCTTCGCAATTAAATAGCGCATTGGGAGAAATAAGACAACAATATCCGCCGCATGCGCAGTTCATTTCCTGGAATCTGATGAATTCGCATGATACCGAGCGCCTAGCCTCAATGGTTGCTAATCCCAATCGGTGGCTTGACCATGCCTGCAATTTGCAATATAATCCGGAATTCAACATTGACCGGCCGAACAGAAACCAGATCCGGATTCAGAAACAAATTCTAGTGTTTCAATACACGTATGTAGGTACTCCTCATATATTTTACGGCGATGAAGTTGGAATGTGGGGTGCTGATGATCCCGATTGCCGGAAACCAATGCTCTGGGAAGAATTTACCTATGAACCGGAGCAGGTAACTCCTTTTGGGTATCGCAAATATTCCGTTCCTGTTTCCGCGGACCTGGAACTAAAAAATTTTTACAAATCTCTGATAAATTTGCGCCAATCTCATCCGGCTTTGCGGCGTGGGAAATATCGGACAGTTCTGACGGATGATAAAAAAAGGATATTTGTATTCGAGCGCTTAACGCGGGATGAGATCATTCGGGTAGTCCTGAATCTGTCTGATAAATACTGGAATGTCAGTGCCAGTGAGTATCTGACATCGGAACCTCATAAATGGCGATTGGTCTTGAGCGTTAATGATGAAGAAGGTCAGCGCCTGACGCCCCGCTGTGCGCGGGTTTATTTAAAGGAAAAATGAGCAATCACGAGAGGTTAGCAATGAAAGGTTGGCAGTGTGGTTTAATCCTGATCGTCGGGTTTGGTTTAGGGCAAATTGGGAATGCCGGGACTACCGGTAAACTGACCGGGCTGGTCATGGATGGGAATACCGGACAACCGCTCATGGGTTGTAACATAATCTTAGAAGGCACTTACTCGGGCGCCGCGTCTGATTACGACGGACGCTACATTATCTTGAATATTCCACCTGGAGAATATAGGATAAAAGCGCAGATGATCGGATACCAGACGCGGATCGTCGAAAAAGTGATCGTCTCAGTTGACCTGACCACGACGATCAACTTCGAGATGCGCACGCAGGTATTAGAAGGCGAGGAAGTAGTGGTCACCGCGGAACGCAAGATGATCGTCAAGGACATGACTGCTACCGCCTCTCACATGCAGGCCGAAGAGCTGGAATCTTTGCCGATAACCGAGGTCTCGGAAGCCCTGGAAATGCAGGCCGGATACGTAAACGGCACCCTGCGCGGTGGGCGGAAGGGGGAGGTCGCCTACCTGATTGACGGGGTCCCGGTGACGGATAGTTACGACCGGGGAACGGTCATCGACATCAATAAAAATATGATCCAGGAGCTCCAGGTAATTTCAGGTGCTTTCAACGCCGAATATGGTAAAGTTATGTCGGGTATCGTAAACATCACCACTAAACAGGGTAGTAACAAATTCGGCGGTTCAGGCGAAGTTTATTTTGGCGATTTCCTCAGTACCCACGATCACATTTTTGACAATATCAACGAATTTAATCCATTGAATATCCGTAATTATGAACTCAGTTTATTCGGCCCTTTGCTGAAAGACCGCCTCTTCTATTATTGTGATGTGCGCAAGATTTACTTCGGGGGCTGGTACCAGGGACAGCAACGCTTCGAACCAGTGGCCGTGGGCATGGTAGATACCTCCAACAATTTGATCTTGTGGGATTCGACGGCGATGCTGGGCAATAATAAGTGGGTCAATTTAAACTGGAACGATAAAATTTATCTGCAGAGTCAGATTATTCTGCGTCTGTCCAATCGCAGTAGCATTTATTATAGTCTGTTTTACGATGACAAGGACTATCAGGATTATGATCGTGAGTTCAAATATAATCCCAAGGGTTTGCTGAAGAAAAACCTGACCGGTGTGACTCATTTGGTCAAGTTTCAGCAGCAGTTGAGTCCGAAAACTTTTTATACTTTAGCCGGTTCATATTATTACCGTAAGTATACCGGTCGCCTTTCGCCAAAGAACGCCTACGACGATTCCACGACTTATGTCCATCCCTATTATTTGGTGCAGTTTCCCTATCAGTTTCATGTCGGAGGCACCCAAAATGACCACGAGTACCGCAATTCGCAGACCCGGTTGGTGAAATGGGATATGACTTCCCAGGTCAATCCGAAACATCAGTTGAAAGCCGGATTCGAAGTTCGTCAGCACGACCTGTCCTTACGCAAGTTTACGGTACGTCCTGCTTTGGGTGAAAATTACGTGGATGTCGCCTCCGGGATGGATATTCCGACGACCTTCAGCCCTTATATTCACCCGACGATACTGCCGGATAGTACAATTTATTCCAGTTATTATCGGCATCAGCCCCACGAGCTGGCTTTTTACCTCCAGGATAAGATGGAATTCACCGAACTGATTGTCAATATCGGCTTCCGGATCGATTATTTTGAACCGGACGGAGTCATTCTCGCAGATCCGAGTGATCCCGAAATTTATGACCCCATTAAACCGGGGAACCGGTATCATGATCTTAATAACAATGGCATTCAGGATATCGGGGAGACTCCGGTGACGATCGCCGAACGGCGCGGTTACTGGTACAAACCCGCCAAAGCAAAATACCAGGTCAGTCCGCGCATCGGCATCTCATTTCCAATCAGTGATCGGGGCGTGTTTCATTTCTCGTATGGATACTTTTTTCAGATTCCCAATTTTACATACCTGTACCAAAATCCGGATTTCGAATTGGGGAGTGGGACGGGTAATCAGGGTGTAATTGGCAACGCGGATTTGAAACCTGAACAGACTATCGTGGGTGAGATCGGGGTACAACAACAGTTGTCCGATAACTTTTCGCTTGATATTACTGCGTACCTGAAGGATATTCGTGATTTGACGGGTACCCGCGCGGAAGAGATTGAGGTGTTCGGCGGATCGGCTACCTATTCCCGCCTGGTGAACAGCGATTTTGGGGTCGTTAAGGGCATAACGATTGCCCTGAATCAGCAAAATCCCAATGGTCTGTACACCAATCTGGATTATACTCTGCAAATCGCCAAAGGCACAGCATCGGATCCGGAAGCCTATCGCAACGCCCTGAGCGGCGGTTCTTTGCCCGAAATCCAGCTCAATCCTCTGGAATGGGATCAAAGACACACGGTCAATGCCACCGTCGGTTACAACAGTAAACACTATGGCATCAACTTTATCGGTCGATATGGCAGCGGTTTGCCGTTTACACCGCGCCGTAGTGAAGATATCACTTCGCTGTTGACGAATGCTGACAACAAACCGCCGAACTTCACGGTAGATGTAAAGAGCTATTATCGAATGAAAATGGCTGGCGCGAGCTGGGAATTCTTCCTGAGGATTCAGAATCTGTTTGATACGTTGAACGAAGTAAACGTCTTCAATGATACCGGTCGCGCCGGTTTTACAACCGACGAAGCGCGAGTCAAGGCCCTAAACGTTCCAACTCCCGTAAATTCGGTGCACGAATATTTTACAAATGCAACCCATTTTGCAGAACCACGCCGGGTTGAAGTCGGAGTGAGGGTAAGTCTATGAGCATCCTGAAAAGCAATTTCCGAAATATTTATGTACTGATTATGCTAATCATTATGATCGATTCGCCTGTTCTCGCCCAGGGTACGGTTAGTGGAAAAGAATATCGCCGAACCGGAATTCATAACGCCAATTTAGTCCGGTCGGTATTCGGGAACTGGGGAGTAATTGGCCAGCCTGCTCAAAAAGGACCCCGTGGCGCCTGGCTTTACGATACCAACGGCTATATTGGCGATGTCAGTCCGTTAGTCGGTGCCGAAGTGCTGTATCATGATCGTTCGCTGGATACCACGATCAAATTCCACAGTGTGGTTGTCTGTCCGGTAGACCGACCCGCGACCGCACGCGAGGAATCCCGCAGTGGCAAACAGTGGACCTTTGAACCCGTTTCCGGCTATTTCAATGAAAATTCGGAAAAGGTGGCCATGAGCACCGATCCGGCTTCCTGGCCGCCATCGTGGCCGGACAAAATGAACGATCCGGAAGATGCCGGTTGGCCGGGGCAGTGGAACGGGATTTTCGGTAAAGGTGTCACCAATGCCGATCAGGAAAGTTATTTTGTCATGAATGATAATAACGATGAGGAATTCAACGATTCACTTTCCAATAATGTCGTAATCAGGGCCAATCCGCTGAAACGGGGCGTCAAGTTCAAACCGGACAGTACGAACATTATGCGCAACGGATTAGGGCTGGAAGTCAAAGTACGCGGCATGCAATGGCAGCAATTTCTGGCGTCGGATGTCATTTTCTGGCTCTATGAAATCACCAATAGAAGTACCACCAATTACGACAAGGTGGTTTTTGGGATGTTAGCCGGGACTTACAACGGTGTCACTGGCACCGATGATTCGCCCCAGGAATATGACGACGACTATTCCTTCTTTGACGTCCAGCGCGATCTGACCTATACCGGTGACTATCCCAATAATAACCGGCGCAATCCTAAGTGGCAAGGACCGGTCGGTTTAGTCGGATACGCCTTTCTCGAAAGCCCCGGCAATCCCTATGACGGTATTGACAACGACGGCGACAATAAACTCGAAAAACAGCCACCCAATTCCAAGCTGATTTTCACGGCCCCGCTGTTTGCCGCCGAAGATTTCGACTCGATAATGTACCAAAAAGGCGATCAGGTCGTCGTCATTGATAATAATTTCAACCGATCACTGGTGACTCTGACCAGTGACACGACGGTCATTCATACCCGCGGCGCAAGCATCACCGTGATTGCCGGAAAGACCAAATTGATTGAAGGCAATATGTTGGCTGATGGCTCACCTAATCCTAACGTTTATGATGGAATTGACAACGACCTGGATGGGCTGATTGATGAAAATTATCTGTTACATTATCGGCAACGCCGGGTAGATCAGAATGGTGTCGTCCTTTTTGACACCCTTAATCCTGTGGCGTACATTGACTACCGGACAGGGCAGGGGCTGGGAGATCCGCTGATTGATGAACGGCGCGACGATGGAATTGATAACGATGGCGATTGGAATGTCGAGTTCGATGATGTCGGCGCCGATGGTAAACCAAATACCTACGATCTCGGTGAAAGTGACGGTCGTCCGACGGCCGGTGAGCCCAATTTCGACCGCACCGATGTCGATGAATCCGACCAGATCGGGCTGACCAGTTTCAACTATTTTACGCCCGCCAATCTGTATCCCATGGCAGACGACGAAAGGCTCTGGGACTGGTTAAAACCGGGTTATTTTGATGTTCCCAACAGTATTCAAAATAACAAGCCGATTGCCGGTGAGGACGGCGATTTCATTTACGGATCAGGATATTTTCCTTTGCCGGCAGGCAAGACCGAGCGCTTTTCACTTGCTCTGGTATATGGACATAACATTGACGATTTGCTGAAAAATCGGGAGACCGTTCAGAAAATCTACGACAGTGATTATCGCTTCCCACAACCGCCGGACAAACCAACCGTCAAGGCGATCGCCGGCGATGGCAAGATTACTCTTTATTGGGATCGCGTAGCTGAGGCGACTGTTGATCCGGTGACAAAGGAACGCGATTTCGAAGGCTATAAAATCTATAAAGCCACCGACCCGGATTTCAACGACGTCCGAGTCGTGACGGATGTCAACGGCGTCGTCACCGGTTACCAGTGCGTAGCCCAGTTTGATAAGGTCAATGGGGTGAAAGGTGTCTTCTATCCCAGTGCCGATCTCTTCCAGGAAGCCTCCGGTTTTACCTACAATTTGGGCAGTGACAATGGCCTGGTGCATACCTACGTGGATGAAGATGTCGAAAACGGACGCCGCTATTTTTACGCGGTGGTCGCTTATGACCACGGCGATGTGGAGGAAGATATTTTTCCTTCTGAAAATACCAAGTTCGTGTCGATTCAGCCCGATGGCAGTATCATCACCGACATCAATACGGTGGTAATTCGACCCGGGGTCAAGGTCGCCGGTTATGATAATCGTAACAATGATCGCCGGCTGGAGCACCTGAGTGGCAATGCCAATGGTTATGTTGATTATGAAATCATTGATGAAACCCAAATAACCGGACATACTTACCGGGTAACTTTTACCGACTGCCGGACAGATGGAATTGACAACGATGATGATTGGGATCCGCTGATCCACGATACGGGGGGATTGGTTGATCCGAATGGCACTAAAAATAACGGCGTTCCCGATGTTGGCGAACCGAATTTTGAGTGGAAAGATCAGGAAGAATATGCTCCTCTGACGACAACCTACTCGGTTTTGGATTTGACAGGCATAAGTGAGACGGTCACGCTGGATACGAGTTTCACCTATCTTAGCTTCAAACATCTGCATTATCCCAGTATACTCATCTCGACTATGGCTGATCCGGCTACTTATTTGACACTCAGCGAATTTGAGATTGACACTCTGCACGGCAAACTGCGGCTTAAACCCACCAGCGCCCTGATCAAGGGCAGTTACAAGGTGTCCTACCAGTATTTTCCGGTTTACCGCAGTGCCAATATTTTACGTAGTCCCTACGCGGACGAGACACTCGACTCGGACATCTTTGACGGTGTGCGCCTGAAATTCGCCAACCCCTGGTCGATTGCCAAGATTGATTCGCTCAGCTACTGGTCAACCCAATCAGCCACCTTAGACTTTTCCTTCCAGACTGATATGTCGTCATTGACGGATGGTACGATACTGACGGGGGTCGCCTATCCTTCACGCTATGAGATTATTGTCGGAGATACAAACGAAGTACTTTACCAGTATCCCCGCAAACTGCTCAAATTTCTTAGACCTACCTTGAGCGACGCCACCCTGGATTTATACATCATGTTAGGCATCGAGGAATTGAAAAAAACCAATTTCAAGATTATTGATTTAGTGGATTCGGTGGAGATTCCTTTCACTTACAGCATGGTCGCCAAGAATAAAAACACGGGAATATACGAACTGGCCAAAAACGGCTTAATCGAGATGTTTCTTATCAAGCCTGACAGCACCTACCAATACAGCTGGATCATGCGTTTTTCGAGCCTGGCAACCGTCTCACCACGTTTTGCGAAAGGTGATAAATTGCATGTTGAAACCACGATTCCGTTACGACGCGACGATGTTCTGGAATTCACACCTGAATTCCCCGTTGCCGTCGGTAGCAAAGCCCGAGCCGAATTGGATGCGATCCAGGTTGTGCCAAATCCCTACGTAGTGGCCAACAATATGGAAGCGCCCCTGCCGCCGTCCATTACCAGCGGACGCGGTGAACGGCGCATCGAATTTCGCAAGTTACCCAATGACGCCAAGGTACATATTTTTACTTCGGCGGGAGCGCATGTAATTACCTTGAACCATGCCGGCAGTATCCACGATGGGACTCTCGCCTGGAATCTGAAAACCAAAGAGAACCTCGATGTAGCCTTTGGGATTTACTTTTATATCGTCGAGTCCGATGTAGGTAAAAAGTCCGGCAAACTCGCGGTTATCAAGTGATGGTGGTCATATGAAGAACAGAATAATTTTCCTAACTATACTCGTGACCTTGTTGGCGATTGAGCAAATTGACGCGCAGGATAAAGTAGGGACCGCCGCGGCCCAGTTTTTACAGATACCGGTTGGCAGTAAGGCCATTGCCATGGGTGGCGCCTTCACGGCGATTTCCGACGATCCGACTGCACTGTACTGGAATCCCGGCGCTTTGTCTCGCTCGGTAAAAAGTCGGGTCTATGCTTCCCAGACGAGCTGGTTGGTGGACAGTAAGCATCAATGGTTGGGGGCTCAAATTAAAGTCACTAACGCCGATGCCATCGGATTATGCTTTAATAGTCTTGATTACGGTGCGCGGGAGAAGGTCACTACCGTTGCGCAACCGGAAGGCACGGGCGAATTCTGGGAAGCCAGCGACATGGCGTTTTCATTGACTTATGCGCGCAACTTGACCGATCGCTTTTCGATTGGCGGGACGGTCAAATACATCCAGGAAAAAATCTGGCACGAATCCGCCAGCCAGTTCGCCCTGGATCTCGGTCTGCTTTTTGTTACGCAATTCAATGGCTTGACGATTGGCGCAACGATGCGTAACTTCGGTGGCGAATTAATCATGGAAGGTCGCGATCTATTGAACCGGATTGATCTCGATCCCGATGCTGAAGGTAATAATGAGACCATTGTCGCCAAGCTCAAAACCGATAACTGGCCGATTCCACTGACTTTCAGTGTCGGTGCCGCCATGCCAGTAGTTAACGCTAAAAGCCTGAAGGTTATGGTAGCCGCCGATGTCGTGCGTCCCACTGATAACAGCCAGACGATGAACGTCGGCGCTGAGGCGCAGGTGATGCGTATCCTGAGTATCCGCGGCGGATACCAGACGCTCTTTCGAACTGAAAGAGAACAGGGGTTGACACTGGGCATGGGGCTAAACGTACCCATTCCCTACGCCGATATAGTCATTGATTTTGCATATCAGGAATTCGGCCTGTTTGGCAATGTCCAAACGACGGCCATCAGTATAGGATTTTAAGAGAACAACAACTCAAACGAAAGGAGTGCTTATGAAGAAATTGTTTTCAGTAGTGCTGGTTTTACTACTGGGGACGACCGCCTTCGGGCAGATGACCGTTTTGTGGGAAAAAACGGCCATCAACACCACCATGCCCGGCTGGTTCGACAACGGGAGTCTGACGCGCGGACTGGCCTATGGCAAGGTCGAAGGGCAGGATTATCTCTACGTAGTGACCCGCAATGGCGGTAACTTCGTCTATAAAATAGACGTCGCTACCGGGGATACCATCACGCATCTGAACACAACCGGCATGGCAGGAGGTACCTATACCCTCAACGATGCCGGTGTGTCAGCCGATGGTATTCTGTATGTCGCAAACCTGTGCCTTGGCAGTGGGACTGATACCTTGTTCAAGGTGTACAAGTGGACGGCCGACACACTGGCTCCCACGCTGGTCATCAATTACATCAACAAAGGTATCCGGCTGGGCGACAAGATGACCGTAACCGGATCGGCGGCAGACAACTCGCTGATCATCTGGGCGGCTTCCTCCACAGCAGGTCAGAAAAAGGTTCTCAAATTCACGACAGCCGACAACGGAGCGACCTTCACGCCGGTCATCGTCAATTTGGATATGGGAACCGTTGACGTAGCCGGCAGTTCGTCGGTAGGTCCTCTGTCAGACGGTGGTTTTTACTGGAATGCCGGCGGACGCAGTGCGATGAAGTTCAATGCCGACGGAACTTTAGTCGGTACCATTCCCGGTTCCGTGGTCGCCACGGGTTCCTCTGCCATTCGCTATTTTGGGACATTCAATGGGTGTGAGTATTTCATCACCCATCAGTATGGCGCCGGCAATGAGAACGCCCGAATCGTGAAAGTTCCGATTGGCGATCCAGCCTTGGCCAAGACTTATGCCATAACTCCCTCCCAGCGCTTAAATGCCAACGCCAACGGCACCGGCGATGTGGATTTCAAGGACAACGGCGACGGCACCTTCACCATGTACGTACTTTCGACGAACAATGGTTACGGCGCTTATGTAATTGATCCACTCTACCTGGCAGGTGACTATTATGTCGGCAATCCCGGTACGGCACCCGGTGGCAGGAATCCCAATTTCCGCAATTTGCGCTTGGCGTATGAAGCGCTGAACGTCGGGAAAATCGCGGGCAATACGCGGATCCTGTTTACCAGTGATGTTCTGGACACGGCGAGCACTGCAACGGGCTTTTTGGGATTGGCGGTCAATCCGGGTGAGTATACGATCACTTTCAAGCCCTATACAGGAGTACAGCCGGTAGTTTCGATTCACTATCCGTCAGATGCTACCACCGGTCCTTCGGGTGCCAATATCATCGGTATTCCGGATTTGAAAACGACCGACCATCGCATTGCCTGGGGTGACTGGAAAGAAACCCGCAACATTATCTTCGATGGCTCGAATACGGTGGGTGGCACGACCCGCGACCTCACAATCCAGAGCACGACCAATTCGCATCGCAATGGTCTGCCCATGGTGATCGTGGCGGATGTGCATGACGTCATAGTGAAAAATATGAACATCTACCATAAGGTCGAGCTAACCACACCTTCGACTTCGGGGAATATGTTCGTTGCGGCGGTGCATATCCGGACTTCGCTGACGACCCAAACCGGAGGCACGGAGTATCCACCGCATGATCTGACCTTCGACAACTGCCACATCAGCTCGAATTTCACTACGAGCAATCCGCAGAATGCGGCTGGTATGACGTTCTATTCTTCGGCTCCGGATCCGGCCGGCAGCTGGGCTTACAATATCAAGGTCAAGAACAGCAAGATCGAAGGTAAACGTTACGGCATCGTATTGCTGATCGTGTATTCGATTGACATTGAAAATAACGAGATCATTGTCAATCAGGATGTCGCCAGTGCACTCAATTCCTATGGCATTTATGGCTATAAGGTACAGGGATCCTATTATTCCAATGTCAATATTACCCGCAACCGCTTTTCGAAAATCTCCTCGAAAAATGTGGATGCGGCGACGCAAACCGGAGCCATCAACATCGAGACCAACGGTTCCTGGAGCATCTGGAACAATATGATCACCGGATTCGAAGTAACGGGGACAAATCCTTCCGGTAGTTTATTTGCATTCCGGAATAATTCGGCTACCGCTGGTGTGACCTTCTATCACAACACGGTGGTAATGAATGAACTGCCGGATATTGGCGCCGGAGCATTGTCATACATGGGAATTGTACATGGCAATGGTATCAACAACATTAATAATAATATCTTTGTCAATCATGAAGATGATTTCAAGAGTTATCTGCTGAACTTCGCCACCCTTCCGATTTCCGGAGGATTGGTCTCAGATGGCAATAACTGGTTTAATATTGACACAGTTAATTGCATGTTCTCCAACTGGGGCGGTGATAACAAAACCTGGGACGTCTGGCGCGAAACCGGTAATGATGTACATTCGGTCTGGAAAGACGTCAATTTCGTTTCGGCTTCTGATTTACACTTGGCTGGAGCCTCGATTGGCGATAATGACCTGGGTTGCTGGACGATCGGCGTGCCGGCTGATATAGACGGCGACGCTAGGGATCAGTATGCCTACATGGGCGCTGATGAAGGCTCGGTCAAGCTCAGTCCGAAGGAGATCACGGTTAGTTTTCTGGCGAACACGGCGGG
>Ga0209609_10001997_pt1 | contig 11746 bp, 12 predicted proteins | sample LakKivw325mmetaG_FD_184136 | JGI IMG/M metagenome (GOLD analysis project Ga0209609, IMG submission 184136) | Anoxic lake water microbial communities from Lake Kivu, Rwanda to study Microbial Dark Matter (Phase II) - Lake Kivu water 325m metaG... | ecosystem: Environmental > Aquatic > Freshwater...
CGGCTGGGCGCTGTCGTTGCGGATGTCGTGGCGGTCGGTCGGCTCCATGCGGAAGGCATCCCCCTCCACAGCGGGGTATTCCTTCCCGTTGACGGTGAAGGTGCCCTGGCCCTGGACGACGTAGAAGGTCTCCTCCACCTCGTGGTGATAGTGCCCGCCCAGCACCTGCCCCGGGCGCAAGAGGATGACGCCCCAATCAATCTTGGGGCCACGCACGAGGTACTTGACGCCACTATCCCCACCCCGATAGGCGAATTCGCTCTCATTGACCTTTTGCATGGGCTTCCATCCTCTCTGGATGAAGTTACACAGAGAGCACAGAGGGGACAGGGATACACAACGGCTTTTATCCACTTGTATCCCGTTTTCTTCGCGTTCTCTGTGTGCTCTGCGGTTGGCCTCCCCTTTTATAATGCCGCCTTCATAATCTGGCGCACATCCTCCAGCCCTAAAGGCCGGGGATTGTGCTTCAGCGACTCGGATTGCGACTCTTTGGCGATCTGCTCAAAGCTGTCCTCGGTGACGCCGAACTGGCTCAGATGGGCGGGGATGCCGAGCTGGGCCATCAGCTCGCTCACGCGCTCTACGGCCTTGCGGGCGGCCGCCTCAACCCCCAGGCCCTCCACAGGCTCACCCAGGAGGCGCGCCACTTGAGCGTACTTGGCGGTGGCATAGGGCAGGTTGTACTCCATAGTGTAGGGGAGCAGCAAGCCGCAGATCACGCCGTGGGGGATGTGAAAGTGCGAGCCGAGCGGATGGGCCATGCCGTGCACCCCGCCCAGGCGCGCGTTCACCATCGCCATCCCCGCCATCAAGCTGCCCAGGCTCATCGCCTCGCGGGCGGCCAGGTCATCGCCAGCTTCGTAAGCGCGCAAAAGGTTGTGGCCGGTCAGCGCGATGGCCTGCATGGCCAGCGCGTCGGTGAGGGGTGTGGCGGCGATGGAGGTAAAGGACTCGATCCCCTGGCAGAGCGCATCAGCGCCCGTGCTGGCCGTCACCTGGGGAGGCATGGAGAGGGTCAGCTCGGGATCCACCAGGGCCACGCGCGCAAACCAGGCGTCGTCGCGGATGCTCTTTTTCACGTCGGTGCGGGGGTCAATGAGCACCGCATTCTTGGTCACCTCCGCGCCGGTGCCCGCCGTCGTGGGCACGGCGATAAAGGGCAGCCCCGGCCTTTCCAACGCTCGCCCGCCGTGGTATTCCCACACGCTCCCCGGTAGGGTAGCCAATCCGGCAATCGCTTTGGCCGTGTCAATCGAGCTGCCCCCGCCGATGCCGATAAAGGCCTGGCAGCCCTCCTTGCGGGCCAGGGCGATCCCCGCCTCTACCACCCGCAGCTCGGCCTCGCCCGTGACCTGATCATAGACCGTGACTTGCAGATTCTCAGCCTGTAGCACCTGTATCGCCCGCGACAACACATCGGAGAACTTGGCGAACCCGGCATAGGTCACCACCATGACCCGTTGGCCGTAGCGAGCCGCGATCCGCCCCAACTGCGAGAGGCTTCCGGGGCCGGTGATGATCTCCGTAGGTAAGTAATAACGCTGCATAGCCTTTCTCTCCGCCGATGATCAGGATAGGAAGCACCGCGTGCCTTCAGGGGCGAGGGTTCCCGTGTAGGAGAGGAGTGGGAACGCCCTCCGCGTTGGCGCCCTCCTCAGGATAGGGGCCGATCTCCAGGTCGAGGGACGGAAACTCGAGGAACTTGCCCAGGAGACGAGCCTCTTCGGCCGTCAAGGCCAATGCCTCAGGGTCCATGGCCTCGAAGAAGCGCGCGACGATCCGCTCCTCCCGGATTTGCAGCCACCAGATGCCCACTACGTATCCATCCACCCACACGGTGCCCAATGGCTCTCCCACGCGGTCAAACACATGCTCGCGATAGGACTCGACCAGGAACCTGCTGGTGTCGCTATAGGCCATGACATAACTATCTCGTGGTGGCAACAGATTTACGATGCGTTGCGCCGGCCCTCTATAGTCCAGCATCTCCGCCACCTGTCCCCGCAGCATAAAGTAATCTCCCTGAGAGCCAGAGATCTGTAGCCGCGTCAACTGGTCAGACAGGTCCATGAGGGTCGCCACGACCTGGCGCCGCGCAACGCTGCCCAGCCAATGCAAGATATCCCCGACCGTAACGGGGCCAAAGGCCGATACGTAGGCCAGAATGACGTGCCGCAACGCCTCGCGCTCTAGCATATCCCGAAGGCGAAACTCAGGAAGCCAGGAAGCCAAGGTGGCATAGCTATAGAGGTCGCTTCGCCAGCTACCTCGTGTCTGGGCGCGGATCAAGAGGCCCTGGGCGCACATCGCCGGGATCAAGCGCCCTGCCAACGTGGTGTAGCCCAGCTCGGGATGTTCGGGGTCGTTGAAAAGCCGGGCATTCAGGGCGGGCAACATCTCTGCCAGCGCGGCCACGGTGCAGGAACCGCGAACACTCATCACTTCTAGCACCCTCTGCGCCAGCTCTTCGCTGTGAAGAGGAGCGGACCCCTCCAGGCGCATATCGGCGAGCAGGCCATCCAGGTCCTGTAATCCATGCCGCAAAAAAGGCTTGGTCACCTGGTAGTAAGCGGGATAGTCTTGAGCGGGCACGATGTATAGCCGGGCATCCATGCAGGGAACGCGGAGTAGGGCGCGCTCCTGGTACAAGGCGGCCTCAAGCTGCTGCCGCTCAAAGCCTTCTATGCGGGACCAAAGGGAAATGTAAGGGGTGATTGTCAGGCTGGCCCTGAGTGGCCCAATATCCTGTACTACGGCGAGAACGCTCTTGCCACGCGATGCCGGGGCCAAGTGCTGTCTGTGCAGCACATAGTCATTGACTTGAACAGCCGAAAGCCGTAAAGGCATCTCTCCATAAAGCCAACGTGTAGTTGGGGCCTCCCAAATGATGCTGTGGGCACAGGCCCCAAACCTATTATAGCACACATGCCCCAGGGGCGCACGCTTTTTATCTTGCCCGTTCGTTGAAATCGCGATTGCTTTGTATTATGATGGGCCCGCGAGATCGGGGCGTCGTGAGCATAACGAACCCCAACGGTAAAGCTGTTCATCGCTGGGCGAGCCAAATGTCATACGAAGTTATTTGTCTCGCAGGGACAGTGCGGTATAATAGCAAATGTACAATTGTACAACTTTGTGCGAGGCAAAGCATGAACATCGTGGTTGATACCTCGGTACTCATCGCTGTAATCGCTGGTGAACCAGAGAGGGATGCCTTGGTTCGCCTCACCAGTGGGGCTGATTTGATTGCTCCATACTCGGTTCATTGGGAGATTGGTAATGCTCTGTCAGCGATGTTGAAGCGAAAAAGGATCACGTTGGTACAGGCAGCGACAGTTCTGAAGGTCTATAGAGAAATACCCATTCGGTTTCTGGACGTTGATCTGGAGCTCTCCCTGCGAATAGCGGATGAACTGGGCATCTATGCCTATGACGCTTATCTCATAGAGTGCGCAGCAAGGCACCAGTCACCCTTGCTTTCTCTCGACCGGAACCTGATAAACGCCGCTAGGCAAGTGCAAGTCAAAGTCATGGAGGTCTCGTGATGGCAGTATATACCTACTCAAAGGCCCGGCAGAACCTTGCGGCACTGCTGGAACAGGCCGCACGAGAGGGAGAAGTCAGAATCAAGCGTAAGGATGGACAGGTTTTCGTCATCAGGCCTGAGCCAAGAAAGGGATCCCCATTGGACGTTGAGTTCGTGAATTTGGGCATCACTACCCATGAGATCATAGAATGCGTCCGTGAGAGTAGAAGGATGGCTGCGGGTGATCGGTAGAGTCGCCCTGGGGATCGCGATTCTGGCCCTGGTGGTCGGCCTTGGCCTGGCCATTTTCTTTGGCGACGAGCTGCGCACCCTGGCCAGCTTCCGTCGGGTAGACGACTACCCGCTTTACGTGATGCACTACTATGGTGATTACCATCTGGAAGGGTTTCGGCAAGAGAGGAGCGATTCCTCACGCTCGAAGCGCCTCACTCAGGCGGCGGCATTCGCCTGTACCTGCTTTTCTGCGCTCGATGCCCAAGGGGAGCTGCTGTTTGGTCGCAATTTCGACTGGCAAAACCGGGCAACGCTGCTCCTCTTCACTCATCCTCGCGACGGCTACGCTTCAGTCTCGATGGTGGATCTGGCCTACCTGGGGTATCGCACCAGAGGGCCGTCGCTTCTCGAATCGCTCAAACTGGGGGATGCACCCTACTGGCCCTTCGATGGCCTGAATGAGCAGGGGTTTGCCGTGGGGATGATGGCTGTGCCCAGTGCCCAGCCCAGCCGAGACCCACAGAAACGCACCATAGGAAGCCTCCTCATCATGCGGCTGATGCTCGACTATGCCCGCAACGTTGATGAGGCCCTTTCACTCTTGGGAGACTACAATATTGACTTTGGTGGGGGGCCGCCGCTGCATTATCTCATTGCCGATCGCTCCGGAGCTTCGGCGGTCGTGGAGTTTGTGGATGGCAAGGTGAGTGTGCTGCGCAACATGGACCCCTGGCAGGTGTCCACAAACTTCACGCTCAGCGGGACGAGCTTCCCCCCTGACCAGGCCCCTTGCTGGAGGTACCAAAAGGCCTATGATGCGCTCTCCCAGGCTGCCGGGCGCATCTCAGAGGAGGAGGCCATGAGTATCCTGGCGGATGTGTCCCAATCCAATACCATGTGGTCGGTGATCTACAGCATGTCTACGGGAGACATTCGCTGTGCTATAGGGAGGAAGTACGATCAGGTGAAGGAGTTCAGGCTGGAGATGAAGGGCGAGTAGGCTTTGAGCAGGCAGGTCAGGAGGGGCTAATGCAAATTCGCGTCGCCGGGGCACAGCTTCCGGTCACCAGGGACGTTGAGGCCAATGTCGCCCAGATAACTCGTGCCATTGAGTATGCCGCCGGGGAAAGGGCCGATATTCTGCTCACGCCCGAAGGCTCGCTCAGTGACTACACGCCCGAATTCGATGCCGTGGCCGTGGGCGAGGCCCTCGCCAGGGTGACCGCAAGTGCCAAGGCCGCCGGGATCGGCTTGGCTCTGGGCACCTGTTTCGTCGAGCCGGACGACGGCAAGTGCTACAACCAAATTCGCTTCTACACTCCCGAAGGCGCTTACCTTGGCTTTCACTCCAAGACGCTCACCTGCGGCACCTGGGATGAGCCTCCCCAAGGGGAGATCAACTATTATGCTGTCCGCCCGCTGCGGACCTTTGACTTTCAGGGTCTGCCCATCGGCGGGCTGATTTGCAACGACCTGTGGGCCAACCCGGCCTGCACCCCTGTGCCCGACCCTCACCTGACGCAGCAGTTGGCTCGCCTGGGCGCGCGGGTGATCTTTCATGCGGTCAATGGCGGGCGCGACGGCAGCGAATGGTCGGACGTGGCCTGGTACTACCACGAGTCCAACCTGCGTATGCGCGCCCAGGCAGGGCATCTGTGGATCGTGACCGTGGATAGCTGTCACCCCCTGGAGCTACGCTGTTCAGCCCCTTCGGGGGTCATCAGCCCCGAAGGTCAGTGGGGCTGTCGCGCTGCACCGCAAGGGGTACAGTATTTCGCGCAGACGATTCCCCTGGATGAATAAGCCCAGCTCACAGCCCAAAGGAGTCCCATCCCATGAAGAACATCCGCGTCACGCTTGCCTCCCTGCGCTCCGTGCTGATTGATCCCCGGCGGAACCTCGACCTCGTCAAGAGCGCCTGCGCCATCGCCAGCAAAGAGGGGGGGCGCATCATCACCCTGCCCGAACTGATGCTCACCGGGCATGGCGGCCACCCCAAGATGGTCGGGAACGCCGAGCCCGTGCCCGATGGCCCACTCAGTCAGGAGATCATCGCCCTATCGAAGGAATACCAGTTCTGTATTTGCGTGGGGGTCGCGGAATTGGCGCCGAACAACATCGTCTATAACAGCCAGATGGTGGTGGATAAGGGGGAATATCTGGGTTTGCAGCGCAAGATCAATCTCTCGGCCGACGAATACTGCTACTTTGGCGCTGGTGAGGAGGTTGAGGTCTTTGACATTGGGGATATTCGCTTTGGGATCACTATCTGCTATGATAACCTCTTTCCAGAGCTGGCCCTGGTCCACAGCCTGAATAACGTGGACCTGATCCTGGCCCCCCATGCCGCGCGATGTGGCGCATGGCCCCAGGAGCTGACGCCCGAGTTCCGTGCCGCCAAGATCAAGGAGCGGCAAGATCATTGGGAGATGACCCAAAGGACGCGAACCTACGATCACAACGTCTATGTCCTTCTGAACAACGCTGTCGGCCCCTCTACGGAAGGGTTGACCGACGTCGTCGCCAACCACGCGGGCACGGTGATGGGCGTGGACCCTCATGGCGAGGTGTTCCTGAGGACCTCCGTGACTGACTTTGTGGATGAGATCGTCACCGTGGAGATGGACAAGAGCAAGAGGGATGTCAACCACGCCCCGACGCGCAACAGGCGGCTATACACCGTGGTGCGGCTGCTAGAGGAGAGGTTGCCTTGAAAGCCCGATTCGGACACGTCAACCTCATCGCGCGGGACTGGCAGCGGCTTGCGGGGTTCTATGAGCGCGTCTTCGGTTGTGAGCGCCTGCTCCCTGAAAGAGACCTCTTCGGGCGATGGCTGGAGGAGAGCACAGGAGTGCTGGGGGCGCATATTCGTGGCGCGCACCTCAGGCTCCCCGGATGTGGCGAGGGAGGGCCGACCTTAGAGATATTCCAGTATGACAAAGAGGGGTCGGCTTTGCGGCCGGCCATAAACCGCCCCGGCTTGGGGCACCTCGCCTTTGCCGTGGAGGACGTGCGCGCAGCGCTGGACGCGGTGCTGGCGGCAGGGGGCGGCCAGGTCGGCGAGTTGGTCTCTGTGGACATCTCTGGCGCAGGCAAGATCACCTTCGTCTACGCCGCCGATCCTGAAGGGAATATCATCGAGCTACAACACTGGCACGCTTAGTGATGGTGCTTTATGCCCTTGCAGGCACGCTACGAACGTTTGTAGTGACGCCGTCAGGCGTTCTCATGCCCTTACGGGCACGCCACGAGCACTTTGCGAGGGGAACAGGAGGGAGATGCGGATGGAACTCGGACATGACATGCTCACTCACGGCGTCTACATCGTCACCGCGCAGCACGAGGGGAAACGCGGCGGCTTGGCCGTAGCCTGGGCCACTCAGGTGGCCGTAAACCGCATCCTGATCTGCGTGGGCAAGCAATCGGCCACGCGCGAGCTGATCCTGGCCTCCAAAGCTTTCGGTATGAGCGCGCTTACGCGGGAGCAGCGCGACGTTGCCCGCGCCTTCGGCACCCGTTCGAGCCGCAAGGTGGACAAGTTCGCCGGCTTCGCCATCCACACCGGCGAGACCGGCTCGCCGCTCCTTGACGATTGTGCGGCGACGTGGGATTGCCGTGTGGAGGCCGTGTTCGACCTGGATAGCGCAAAGCTGATCGTGGGGCGGGTTGTCGCCGCCGAGCGCTTCAAGGAGCACTATGAGCCGCTCATCTACCGGGAAGAGGACTACTAGTGGCAGGGGATAGGCGCACATTCATCGAGGGCTTGAGCGCCCTTGCACGCACTCTGTTTGTCCCACCTCGTAGCAGGGACGACCGCAACACCTACTTCCTATACGTGGAGATCATCTTTGCCTCGGTCCTCTCGGTGGCCGGATCATTTAACGGCGCGTTCATCCTCCGGGCAGGCGGCTCGAATACGCTCGTGGGGTTGCTGTCTTCTATCCCCGCGCTCGTGGCCACCTTTTTCTATATCCCCGCAGCGCGAATCCTGGAGAAGCAAACGCGGCAGATGCCCTGGATCGTGGGTAGCCTGCTTCTGTCGCGCCTGGGGTATCTCATAATCCCCCTTCTGCCGTTTCTGGTGCCTGGCCATGTTCCCGAAGTTACTGTGGGCATCTTGATCGCCATGACCATCCCCTCGGTTGTCTTCTCCACCGCCTGGAATCCCATGTTAGCCGAGATCATCCCGGCGCGCTCCCGGGCGACGGTGCTGGCCTGGCGCAGCATCCTGAGCAGCGGCGCCATCGCGCCCTTGATCTACCTGGCAGGACGCTGGCTCGACCATGGCACCTTTCCCGCCAACTACCAATGGCTGTATGTGATCGGCTTCATCGCCGGGGCCTACAGCGTCTATTTGGTCTCACGGATTCGTATGAAACCCGCTGTTGCCCAAGGTGCGCCTGCAAAAGAGGAGGGTAACCAGCCAGCGAAGGGACACTGGCTCCAGACACTCAAGGCCACCATGTCCGAGAACCGTGGCTTCACGCGTATTGTGGTGAACACGTTGGTTTTCGATCTCGGCGCATGGATGGTAGGGCCATTGTACATCATCCTCTTTGTGCGCCAGTTGGGGGCCACGGATGGCTGGCTTGGGTTGCGAGGCTCCATAGCCTATGTGGGCGTGATTCTGGGTTACTGGTTGTGGCGGCGGATCGTTCGACGCATCGGCGAAGGTAGGTCGCTGCTCATAGCCCTGCCCGTCTATTCAGCATACGCTATCATGGTGGCCCTCGTGCCGAACTTGACCTTTATCCTCTTCGCCGACTTTCTGGTGAACGCGATCGGTCCTGGGGTGGACCTCAGTCACAGCATGATGTTCCTGGAGATGCTCCCAGAGGGCAAGAAACACAGCTTCACGGCCGTTTATAGTACGATCATGAACATCGGAGCCTTTATCTGCCCGCTTATCGGGGTTGCCATTGCGAATCGTATCGGCGTCGTCCCTGCGCTTCTCATCGGCGGTGTATTGCGCTGCGCGGGCGCTGGCTTGTTCTACCTCTTTCCCATCAAGGAGTTCAGGAAGCAGCCTCAACCGGCTTAAGGCGTCTTTCGACATTTGCGGGCATCTGTGCTAGAATGGTTATGACAAGGATGCTTGTTTCTCTGTCTGTGAGCAAAGATAGTGTGCTCGCCATGGCGGCGATGTCTGGAGGATAAAGTGAGACCATCTTGGCCTAGAAATGCGTTCGTTTACTTGCTTATTTTGGTTGCCTCGATTGCCCTTTTCTATAGCTTCCTGCCCGGCGAGAACGTGCGCGAGATCGCCATTAACAGGGTAGCGGAGCTTATCAAGGAGGGCAAGGTGAAGCGCCTTGCTGTGGGCAATGATGGCGCAGTCACCGTAGTTGTTCACGAAGGCTCCCAGGACACCAAGTATACCTCGCGCAAAGAGCCTACTGTGGGGATCGGCGAGACCTTGCTCAGCCTGGGGGTGAAGCCCGAGGAGATGGAGAGCATTGGCGAGCTGGTCAACCTGCGCCCCAGCATGTGGGAGAATTGGGGCCTGGTGTTGATCCAGGTGGTGCCTTTTCTCTTGATCGGGTTATTCCTGGTGTTCATGCTGCGACAGGCCCAAAGCGGCAATAACCAGGCTATATCCTTCGGCAAGAGCCGGGCGCGGATGTTCACGGGTGACCGACCGAGCAGCACCTTTGACGATGTGGCCGGGGCCGATGAAGCGAAGCAGGAGCTTCAAGAGGTCGTCGAGTTCCTGAGAGATCCGGCCAAGTTCACTGCCTTGGGGGCACGCATCCCCAAGGGAGTGCTCCTGGTGGGCGCACCGGGCACGGGGAAGACCCTTCTGGCGCGAGCTGTGGCCGGCGAGGCTGGGGTGCCCTTTTTTAGCATCAGCGGCTCCGAGTTCGTGGAGATGTTCGTGGGCGTCGGCGCCAGCCGCGTGCGCGACCTCTTCGATCAGGCCAAGCGCAACAGCCCTTGCATCGTCTTTGTGGACGAGATTGATGCCGTGGGCCGCCAGCGAGGCGCCGGCCTGGGCGGCAGCCACGACGAGCGCGAGCAGACCCTGAACCAGATCCTGGTGGAGATGGATGGCTTCGATACCGATACGAAAGTCATCGTGATTGCCGCCACCAACCGCCCGGATATCCTCGATCCGGCGCTGCTGCGCCCCGGGCGCTTCGACCGGCGCGTCGTCCTGGATCGCCCCGACCGCCGCGGGCGCGAGGCGATCCTGGCCGTCCATGTGCGCGGCAAGCCTCTGGCGCAGGGCGTGGACCTGGCCAACTTGGCCAAACAAACCCCTGGTTTCACGGGCGCCGACATCGAGAACCTGGTCAACGAGGCGGCGATCCTGGCCGCGCGACGCAACAAGCGCTCCATTGATATGGATGAGTTCCAAGAGGCCGTCGAGCGTGTGGCTATGGGGCCGGAACGCCGCAGCCGAATAATCACCGAGGAAGAGAAGCGCATTACCGCCTATCATGAGGGAGGACATGCCTTGGTTCTTCTCAAGCTCCCTCACGCCGATCCAGTACACAAGGTGACTATCATCCCCCGAGGCATGGCGGGAGGCTATACCCTGGAGCTGCCGAAGGATGACCGCCGGGTTACCTTCAAGGCTCAGTTTGAGGACAAGGTGGCTGGCTCCCTCGGGGGCCGTGTGGCCGAAGAGCTGGTGCTAGGCGACATCACGACTGGCGCCAGCATGGACCTGCGGCAGGCGACGGAGATCGCGCGGGCCATGATCACGGAATACGCTATGTCCGAGAGCCTGGGGCAGCGCACCTTCGGGCAGAAAGAAGAGCTCATCTTCCTGGGGCGCGAGATCGCCGAGCAGCGCGACTATTCCGAAGAGACCGCTTCCCAGATTGACCGCGAGATCAAGGCGATCATAGATCGCGGCTACAATCGAGCCAAGGAAATCCTGACGACCTTTCGCCCAACGCTCGACGCCATCGCCAACTTGCTGGTCGAAAAGGAAACGATCGATGCCGCCGAGCTACAGGCCGTGGTCAACGCCACAGAGGGCGTCACCGGCTGAGCCAGAGCGACTCATAGGACACCATAAAGGCCGAGTCGAGCACTCGGCCTTGTCTTTGAGGAGGGAATCGTGTTTGAGGAGATCAGGGTAGGAGCTACCGCAGAGCGCTCATTGGTGGTGGGCGAGGAGCATACCGCGGCCCGCTGGGGTAGCGGCGCGCTCAAGGTTTTCGCCACGCCGCAGATGCTGGCCCTCATGGAGGGGGCGGCGGTGGACGCGGTGGACCCTTTGCTCCCGCGAGGCTATCAGACGGTGGGCATTCAGGCCACCATCAGCCATCTGGCCGCCACCCCGATGGGTCTCAGGGTGACGGCGCGCGCGGAGCTGATCGCTGTGGATGGGCGCAAGCTGACCTTTCGCGTGGTGGCTCACGACCAGGTGGGCAAGATCGGCGAAGGGGAGCACCAGCGATACATTATCGAGGTGGGGCGATTTATGGAGAAGGCTCAATCCAGAAGGAGGTAAAGGCACGATGGAGCGCTGCCCCTTCGGGGTGGATGTGATCGCCAAAATGCGCCGGACAGTTGAATCGTATGAGACCTACACGGCGTAACTTAACCATGACCACTGAGTCTATCTCTCTCCACGATGCCCCCGCTATCCCAGGTCTGAGTTTCCGCCCTGTTCGCGGTGAGGAGGACGCAGCAGCCTTGTATGCCGTGCATGCAGGGCGTATGGCTCATGATGAGGTTGATCCTTTGTCTACCTCCGAGGATTTCCCAAGCCACGTGCACTTGTGCGCGTCCCTATCCAAAGCTGTTGCCGGTCGCCAGCAAGATCAATGGCTTGTTGCCCAGATCAACGAGCGTGTCGTTGGCTACAGCCAGATTGAGTGCTGGCCCGAAGCTGATGGGACGTGGGTGTATCTCGCTTTGGGGTGGGTGCTGCCGGAATGGCGCGGCAAAGGAATCGGCACAGCGATGCTTCATTGGACCGAAGATCGTGTCCGTCGTCTTGCCGCCGCTCAGCATCCGGGCGAGAAG
>Ga0209609_10002000_pt1 | contig 11745 bp, 9 predicted proteins | sample LakKivw325mmetaG_FD_184136 | JGI IMG/M metagenome (GOLD analysis project Ga0209609, IMG submission 184136) | Anoxic lake water microbial communities from Lake Kivu, Rwanda to study Microbial Dark Matter (Phase II) - Lake Kivu water 325m metaG... | ecosystem: Environmental > Aquatic > Freshwater...
TTTTAATTTAAATCCCCCTAAAGAGATATTTTGTATCCAACCAATGATCGAGGACCTCTCAGGAGTCTTAACACTAATCTTTGTCTCCAATTCAATCCTTGGATACTCCCTTCTTTCACTTGATTGGTCCTGAATAAAATCCATATTATCTAATCCAGGAATCCATTTTAAACCATAAAAAAAAGAATATGAGGGGTTTTATTCTCTCTTAGAATGAGCAATTAATATGCCAAAAATGTATGAGACTTCGTTTGGAAATATTCTTAATGAAAAGCGCCCCTGGCGTGACTCGAACACGCGGCACACGGATTAGGAATCCGTTGCTCTATCCACCTGAGCTACAGGGGCATTGATATAAATATAGGATTTACTGAAAACTTCGTCAAGATGATTTTACTATAATGAACGACATAACTAAATTGACATCCATCATGTGTCATTGCGAACGAAGTGAAGCAATCTAAAGGGATTGCCACGTCCCCCGCATCAAGTACGGGGTCCTCGCAATGACTACTTCTCAAAGTCGTTCACTATAATTCACTCTCGGGGAACCAGTCTCTTGACAATAAAGTTGAAAAAAGCTATTTGAGGATTGATGGATCAAGAAGGGCTGGAAATTATTTCTGATCTCAAATCTTATTTGCGATACCTTAAAGAAATGGGGATTACGTCTCTGCCTTCGTTAAGGGAGAGAAAGGGGTATACCCTGGAGGAAATTCAGAGAGAATTAGGGGATTGCAAAAGATGCAAACTCCATTCCAAAAGACGGACCATTGTCTTTGGAGAAGGGGATGAAGAGGCGAAACTGATGGTCGTTGGAGAAGGTCCGGGTTATGATGAAGATGTCCAGGGAAGACCTTTTGTTGGGAAGGCGGGCCAACTCTTAACCCGAATCCTTCAGTCCGTTCAAATTGAAAGAGAGGAGGTTTATATCACCAATGTTATTAAATGCCGGCCACCCGAAAATCGAAACCCTGAACCTGACGAGATTGAAAAGTGTTATCCTTTTCTCTTAAAGCAGATCGAAACCATTCGGCCGAAAACAATCTGTGCTCTTGGAACGTTTGCCGCTCAGACCTTACTTAAAACCGATGCCAAGATCACCTCTCTTCGAGGAAGATCTTTTGATTTTTACGGAATTAAGATCTTCCCGACCTATCACCCTGCCTATCTCTTGCGAAATCCGGAAAGGAAAAGAGAGGTCTGGGAGGATATGAAGAGGATCGCCCAGTATTTAATGGAGAGTTGATGCCGGAAAAATGCGAAAATTTAATTGGACCCCTTTCTCGCTCAGGTTTTCTACAACCGCCGAGGTGATCTCCTTGATCAAGAGTTGCAAAAGTGAGAATTTTCTTTTTGGGTAAAGGATGACCGGTTTGCCTTCAATCCCCACCATTTTAGCGGCCGTCGCAATGGCATCCTGAAGATTTCCGATTTGGTCAATCAGACCCAATTGTTTGGCCTGCTCTCCTGTTAAAATGCGTCCATCGGCCACTTGAGCGACTTTGTCCCGATCCAATTTTCTTCCCTCGGCTACAGCCTGAATGAATTGCTGGTGGACATTATCAATGACCGATTGGAGAATCCTTTTTTCCTCAGGGGTCATTTCTCTGAACGGGGAACCAATATCCTTATGTTCTCCGCTCTTCACCACCACCCCTTTGATCCCGATCTTTTTTAAAAGTTCTTCAAAGCTGGTAAATTCCATTAATACTCCAATCGAACCTGTGATGGTTCCGGGATTAGCGACGATGAGGTCAGAGGCACAGGCGATATAATAACCTCCAGAGGCAGCCACCGAGCCCATCGAGGTAATTACCCTCTTTTTCGATTTGATTTTTATCACTTCTCGATGGATTTCCTGAGAGGGCCCTACCCCGCCCCCGGGAGAGTCGATCCTGAGGATGATCGCCTTCACCCCTTCATCTTCCTCGAACTGCTGGAGTTCTTCAATCACCCCGGAGGATTGAGTGATCACTCCTCTGATTTCGACCACTGCAATCTTGTCTCCAAAAGCAAATTGACCCGGTTTTGGTCCTCCTACAAATTGCCCGATGAGGTAAAGGAGAATAAAAAAGAATATCATGAGGACGGCGATTGCTCCTAATCCCACTAAAATCCTTTTCCGTTTCATAGTTGCCTCCCATTCATCCTATGGTGAAAGATATAAATTAATACAAACGCATTTAATTATTTTACCTTGTCATTGCGAGCGATAGCGAAACAATCTTGTATTTGATGGGATTGCTTCGTCACTCCGCTCCTCGCAATGACAACTTTTTTATTGCGTTTGTATTAGTTCCCATTAATTATGTATCATTACGAACGAAGTGAAGCGTCTAAATTGATCATCAAGACCTAAACCCTATTATTTAAACCGGTGATATTCGTATTGTCTCAAACGGAGCGGCTTGAAATATGCGAACCCATTTCATCTTGACCAATTCCAGAATGGCCAGAAAAGTGACGACGACCATTCGGCGAGAAGCATCTTCCGGAAATAAGAAGTGAAAGGCGATGCTCCTTTTTTCTTGTTGAAGAAAAGTCAGGATTTCCTGAATCCTATCCTCAACGCTAATTCGATCTAAGATTACATTGTGGACGGTATCCTCTTTAACCCGTTCCAAGATATGGCGAAATGCCTCCAGGAGGTCAAAGAGACTCACCTCAATCCTTTCCTCCCTCTCCTCCTCCTCGGATTCCTTTGAAACCAGTCGGACAAATACATCACGATCGAGTACGGGTCGCCCGATCAGTTCGGTCGCTGCGGTCTTAAATTTCTGATATTCCAGGAGTCGTCGAACCAATTCTGCCCTGGGATCTTCCCCTTCCTCCTCCCCTTCCTCTTCGGGCGCCTGTGGAAGAAGAAGTTTCGATTTGATGTGAAGCAGGGTTGAAGCCATCAGAAGATATTCTCCGGCGATATCGAGATTGAGGGTTTTCATTAATTTGAGATGCTCCATATATTGCTCTATAACAAGGGCAATGGGGATATTGAAGATATCAATCTCGTTTTTATGGATGAGGTGCAATAAGAGGTCGAGAGGACCTTCAAATCCTTCCAATCGAATGGTATAAGGGGAACTCTCTTCAACCATTATTCTATCCCTTGGGCTCTAAAAAGATACTCCACCTCATCCTCTCGGGTGATCACCTGTTCATCCAGCCGGGCCTTGCGAAGATCCTCCAGTCTCTTCTTGATGGATGGGCCAGGCTGAATTCCCATCCGTATCAAATCCGCCCCTCTTAGAATGGGCCGTGTGTCCTTCAGCTGGGTGAAATAGAGGGAGATATACCGACGGGTGACCGCCTGAGTGGTCTTAGCCATCATAAAGAGTTTCACCTCGGTGGGGAGCGGATCGAGCACCGTATAGATCTCTGACCGTTTGGGTTCCATTCCTCCCTGGATCCACGAAAAGAACTGAAGCAACGTCTGATCAGCCTGGTGTTTTCCCTCCATCACCCTCCTCCTAAGCTTATCATTCATGGCCAACCGGTCGCAGAGTTCTGCCGTTTTCCCTTCCTTGAGGGAGTCGATGAGACCATAGAAATAGATGAGCCAGCGGTCAAATCTTTCTTCCAGAAAAAGGAAATCGAACCACGCGATGACCTGATGAATCTGTTCGAAGAGGCCGATTCTTTCCTCATCCAGTTGAAGGTGAGGGTGAAGAAGATGGAAGAGAAGAAAGTCTCTCATCCGTTTCAGAGCAGGGATTGGATTCTCCTCTTCAAGGATTAGGATGAGTTCAGAAAAAATACGTCCCCCTGAGAGGCGATCCATAAATCCCATCTTCACCGCATTCTTCATCAAATTCTGTGTGTGTTTTCCGATCTGAAATTTAAATCGCTGTTCAAAGCGGATGGCTCGAAAGATCCGGGTGGGATCCTCGACGAAGGAAAGATTATGCAGGACACGGATCACCTTCTCTTTGATGTCTTTGACCGCACCATAAAAGTCGATCAGTTCGCCAAAGGATTCTGAATTCAGCCGGATGGCCAGGGTATTGATGGTAAAATCTCTCCGATAAAGATCTGCCTTGATCGAAGCCCGTTCAACCGTTGGCAGGGCGGCCGGAGAATCATAGACCTCCAGACGGGCTGTTGCCACATCAATCTTTAATTCATCCGGGAAGAGGATGATGGCCGTCCCAAATTTTTTATGCGTTCGAATGCGGCAGGGAAATCTCTTCTCAAATTCTTCTGCCAATCGGATTCCATCTCCCTCCACTACAATATCGACATCATAATTTTCCGTTCTCATCAGGAGATCCCTAACAAAACCTCCAATGGCATAGACCGGGTAACCCAGATCATCCCCTACCCTTCCGAACTGGAAAAGAAGGTTCTGTATCCTTTCGGGAAATCGTTCCTTCATCAATTTTGAAATCATCTTTTTTCGTGCATAAAGGGGATGGCTTTCCTGGACTGATCTCATCATCTCTTTGTGAAGGGTTTGCATCATATCCGCGACCGTGATGATGCCGACGAGGCGGTCCTGCTCCATGACAGGGAGTAAGCCCTGATTCTGGCCGATGATGAGTTCCCGGACACGAGAAAATGGGGTTTCCGGAGAGATAAGGAAAAACTCCGTCGTCATATAATCCCTGACCAAAGCCTCTTTTAGACCATGATGAATTCCTCTCTCCACGGTTTCTTTGGCAATCAGACCCACCATCCTCTCCTGTTGAAGGACAGGGAGGGTGTCAAGATGATAACGGGTGAGGACCTCCCTTGCCTCCTCCAGGGTTCGATCAGGTTCAATGGTCTTGATGGGGCGGACCATCACATCCCTGGCCAACTTTTTAGGTCTCACCGCTTCTCTTAATATCTTCAGAAGCCGATCATGAGTCTCCACAAGAGTCATCTCCTTGATTGTGGCTGAGGCTGCAGTGGGATGACCCCCTCCCCCAAATTCCGAGGCGATCTCAGATACGTTCACCTCTTCAATTCGACTTCTCCCGATCAGGTAGACCCGGCCTTCCATTTGAACGAGGACAAAGAGGACATCCAGATTCTCCATATCCTTCAGTTTATGGACAAGGATGGCAATGTCTCCCACATACCTCTCCGCAGAGGCCTGGGCGATCACGATCTCGATCCCGTTGATCGGGTATCGGGTAGCGGACTGGATGAGATCATTCAGGAGAAAGACCTGCTCCGAGGTCAGCTCCTTGGTGATCACGTTTGAGATGACATTGAGATTAGCCCCTTTGCGGACGAGATATCCCGCTGCCATAAAATCTTCCTCTTTTGCAGAAGGAAAGGTCAGGTTTCCGGTATCCTCATAGATACCAAGAAGCATCACCGTGGCCTCATCAGGGGTGATTTCTATCGTCTTTTTCCGCAAGATGTCCAAGAGCAGGGTCACGGTTGCTCCCACTTCAGAGACCACTTCAAATGAACCATGGAGATCCTCCGGGGAGGGAGGATGATGGTCATAGATGTGGATATCTAACCCTGGTTTTGAGACGATCTCTGAGAATTTCCCGATCCGGCTCACCTGCCGGGTATCCACCAGAATGAGCTTTTTCACCTCCCGGAGATTGATATTTTTAACCCTCTCCACTTCTAGGGCGTAAAGAGTGGAGTGGATGAAGAAATCCCGGAGGCTTCGCTCCTGAGAACCGGGGAAGACCAGAACGGCATCGGGGTAGAGCTTTTTTGCCGCAATCATTGAAGCGAGAGAATCAAAATCCGCGTTGCTATGTGTGGTGATGACTTCCATCGATGAAATTCCAATTACCCAACCCCAAACCTCAGATAAGCTCCAATCACCCATTACCAACAATGAAAATTCTTCTGGTTATTGGGATTTTGGACATTATTTGATTATTGATGTTTGGAATTTGGTTATTCTTACATTACCCTCTCGGGTGATATCGTTGATGGATCTTTTTCAATCTCTCCCCTGTGACATGAGTGTAGATCTGCGTTGTCGAGATATCCACATGCCCAAGCATCATCTGAACCGAACGCAGGTCAGCCCCCCCCTCAAGAAGGTGGCTCGCAAAGGAGTGGCGAATCAAATGCGGGGTAACCCGTTTCTTGATTCCCGCCTTACGGCCATAGGCCTTAATGTTCTTCCAGAATTGCTGGCGGCTCATCGGTTTCCCAGAGCGATTGATAAAAAGGAAGAGACTCTCACGGCCTTTGGCAAGTAGTTCCCGGGACCTCTCCAGGTAATCCCCAACCCTCCTCATTGCCTCGGCTCCCAGGGGGACGATCCTTTCCTTCGAACCTTTGCCATAGAGGAGGACATATCCGCCTTCCAAGTTGATCTGATGAAGGGGGAGACGGGTCAGCTCAGAGACCCTCATCCCCGTAGCGTAAAGTATTTCCAGCATCGCACGGTCTCTCACCCCAAGAGTGGTTTGTGTATCAGGTTGTTCCAATAACCGCTCCACCTCTTGCAGGGAGAGAACCTCCGGCAGGGTCTTGGTCGTTTTTGGTGACTCAATCTCTTCCGCAGGGTTAATTTCCAGAATCCCCTCTTGCTGTAAAAAACGCAAAAACATTCGAATGGAGACCAGATTTCTTGCAATGCTTCGGCTGGAGAGGTCCTTTCTTTTCAGGAATTGGAGGAAAGCCCGCAGGTCGAGCTTGGAGATATCCTTAATTTCCTGAATCCTCTTTGCTAAAAGAAAGTCTAAAAATCGATTTATATTATGGCCGTAAGCCTCGATTGTATTCTTGGAGAGACCTTTTTCCACAATCAGGTAATGAATAAATTGGTCTAAGCGTTGATGCATCATCCATCATAAATAAAAAGCAGAGGATATGGCATCCTCTGCTCAGAAGTAGATTTGCCATCCTCTGGACTCTGATTAAATTCCTGTATGGCCAAATCCTCCACCCTGTCTCTGGGTGGAGGGGAGTTCGTCGACTTCTATGAGTATCGCCCGGTAGACCGGAGTGATGATCATCTGGGCTATTCTCTCTCCGTTTCGAATGGTAAAGGGTTCTTCACCAAAATTGATCAGGAGCACCTTGATTTCCCCGCGATAATCCGAATCAATGGTGCCCGGGGCATTGACAATGCCAATCCCTTTTTGAATGGCCAGCCCGCTACGGGGGCGAATCTGTCCCTCAAATCCCTGAGGGATGGCCACCGAAATCCCCGTAGAGACCATCTTCCTTTCCCCAGGGCCGAGGGTCATTTCCTTTTTCAGGGAGGCAAAGAGGTCCATCCCTGAAGATCCCCCGGTCATATATTGGGGAAGTGAGACGGAATCGCTTTTTAGCCGTTTGATAAAGATTTTAACTTCTTCCAATGCCCCAGTCGTGGTTATATTTTTTTAGCGTTTCGGGCTCTACAGGCCCGAGGATAGTCAAACAGAAAAAACGTTCATTGAAGAGGTCATTGGCCAGATGGTGAACGGTTTCTTCATCCACCTCATCGATGCCTTTGAGAATAGACTCCACCGGGAAATAGGATTCAAAATAAATTTCGTTCTTTGCAAGCCGGGTCATCAGGGTGTCGGAGCTCTCCAGGCTGAGAAGAAGGTTTCCTTTGAGTTGTTCCTTGGCGACCTCTAACTCCCCATTCTTAAAGGGCTCCGTTTTAAGACGGTGAAACTCATCGAGAATCAACCCAAGGACTTCCTGAAAGGAGGACCCTTCTGTGCCTGCGTAAACGACGATCAATCCCGTATCGATATAAGTTGGAAGATAGGAATACACCGAATAGGCGAGGCCACGGTTCTCCCGGATTTCTTGGAAAAGCCTCGAGCTCATCCCACCCCCCAGAATGGTATTTAATACATAGGATCCGAATCGAAGGGAATGGTTATATTGAAGGCCTTTCGTCCCCAGGCAGAAATGGACCTGCTCCAGGTCACGCCTTGAGATACAAGTGGCGGCAATCGGATCAGGTTTGGTTCTCTCTCGTTGATGATCCGATTTTGGAATCTGCCCAAAGTTCCCCTCGATGAGATCGACCACCTCCTGATGTTTCAGGCTTCCGGCGGCACACACGACGATCTGTTGAGGTGAATAATTCTTCTTAAAATATTCGAGAATCTGGTCCCGCCGGAAGGACTGGACAAGTTGGTAAGTCCCAAAGATGGGAAACCCTAACGGGTGATTTCCAAAACAGGCTCTGTTGAAAAGGTCATGGACATAATCATCAGGAGTATCCTCCACCATCTTGATCTCCTGAAGAATGACCATCCTCTCTCTCTCCACATCGTTTTCGTTCATCAGGGAATGCAGAAAGATATCGGAAAGAAGGTCGATAGCAAGGGGCAAATTCTTATCGATCACCTTCGCATAAAAACATGTATATTCCCTTCCCGTAAATGCGTTCAATGTCCCGCCGACTGAATCGATCTCTTTGGCAATGTCAAAAGCGGTCCTCCGCTGTGTTCCTTTGAAGAGAAGGTGCTCGATAAAATGAGAAATCCCGTTTTCGTGGGGTTCTTCATCCCTCGACCCTGTCATCACCCAGATCCCGATGGAGACCGACTTGAGATAGGGGATCGCCTCGGTGATCACCCTGATGCCATTTTCAAGGACGGTCTTCTGATACCCTGAACCGTCGTTGACGATGGCAGTTTTGGGAATAGGCTGGGGTTTTTTAATCATCTGACTTCTTTGCTCGCTTCACTCTTTGCTTTCTTTACTTCGGGCTGCCTCTTTGAGAGCGGCCTTACGGCTCAACCGGATTCGACCCTGGGGATCGACGTCGATCACCTTGACCAATACCTCGTCTCCCTCCTTGAGGATATCCGTAACCTCTTTGACCCGATAGTCTGCTAATTGTGAGATATGAATCAGACCATCGGTTCCAGGAAAGAGTTCAACTACTGCTCCGAAGCCTAAAACCCGTTTGACCACTCCGGTATAAAGCCCTCCGACCTCAACCTCCTGGGTAAGACCTTTGACCAAGGAAATGGCTTTTTCAATGGATTCATAGTTCGGAGAGGCAATCTTAACAATCCCTGAATCATCCACATCGATTTTGACCCCAGTCTGATCGACAATAGACCGAATCGTTTTCCCTCCCGGGCCTATGATATCCCGGATCTTCTCGGGTTTAACTTTTAGGATGACTATTCGAGGGGCATGAGGGGAGAGGTCCTTTCGGGGTTCCAAGAGGGTCTTCTTCATCTTTTCCAAGATATAGCGTCTTCCCTCCTGAGCCTGTTCGAGAACCCTTCCTAAAACCTCTTTCGAGACTCCCCGGATTTTAATATCCATCTGAATGGCAGTCACCCCTTCATAGGTCCCGGCCACCTTGAAATCCATATCCCCCATGTGGTCTTCATCACCCAGGATATCAGAAAGGACCGCCTCCCTTTCCCCCTCGAGAACCAGACCCATTGCAATTCCAGCCACAGGTGCCTTGATGGGAACACCTGCATCCATCAACGAGAGGCTGGCCCCGCATACCGTTGCCATCGAAGAGGAACCGTTCGATTCCAGGACTTCAGAGACGATTCTGATGGTATAAGGGAATTTCTCATTCGAAGGCAAAACGGGAAGGATGGCCTTTTCTGCCAGGGCTCCATGACCGATCTCTCTGCGGCTGGGCGACCTTAGGGGAGAGACCTCTCCCGTTGAGAAAGGAGGGAAGTTGTAATGGAGCATAAAAGACTTATAGGTTTCTCCCATCAGGGAATTGATCTTCTGCTCGTCTTCGGAAGTGCCAAATGTGACCACTGCTAAAACCTGGGTCTCCCCCCGGGTGAATAAGGCAGAACCGTGAGTCCGAGGAAGGACTCCCACTTCACAGGAGATGGCGCGAATCTCTCTCAATCCCCTGCCGTCAATTCTCCGTTTCTTTTCTAAGATCCATTCCCTCATGAGTTGGCGTTCGATCTCTTCGAATACGGCCTTCACCACTCTTTGTGAATTCTCATCCTCTGCACCACACTCTTTAAAGGTATCCTGAAGAAGCTCTTCGATATGGTTACGCCTCTTGATCTTCTCCGTGATATGATGGGCCTCGATCAGTCTTGCCCGGGCAAACATTCTCACCTTCTCGACGATCGCCTCTTCAGGCTTTTGAAGTTCTATCTCTTTGTGAGGGAGCCCCTGGGCTTCCCTCAACCTCTTCTGAAGTTCAATGATCGGTTTGAGGGATTGGTGGCCAAAGAGGATGGCCTCCAGGATGTCCCTTTCTTCCACTTCCTTGGCACTTCCTTCCACCATGATGATCGCATCTTCGCTACCGGCCACGAAGAGATCAATATCACTTAACTCCATCTCATCATAGGTAGGGTTGAGGATATATTCTCCGTCAATTCTGCCCACCTTTGCCCCGGCGATCGGTTGATCGAAGGGAATGTCAGAGAGGTAGATGGCGGCAGAGGCCCCAATCATTCCCAGAATAGAAGGCTCATTATCCATATCTGCTGAGAGGACAGTGGCAATAATCTGAGTTTCATTTTGAAACCCTTTCGGGAAGAGTGGTCTCAGGGGGCGATCGATAAACCGAGAGATGAGAATCTCGCGCTCGGTGGGCCGCCCCTCCCTTTTAAAAAATCCACCGGGGATTTTTCCTGCGGCATAAGTCATTTCCAGATAATTGACCGTCAGGGGAATGAAATCAATTCCTTCCCGTTTTTTATCTGACGTGACGGCGGTGACCAAGACAACGGTCTCCCCGTACTGAACGACCACTGAACCATCTGCCTGTTTGGCGACCTTTCCTGTTTCAATGGACAGAGGTCTGCCCGCTAACTGAATTTCAACTTTCTGAACCATAATTTTCTTTTCTCCTTTTGGCTCGCTTCTTTCTCTTGAAAACCAGGATGGATCTACTTCCGGAGGCCTAACTGATCGATGACCGTCCGATAACGTTCCATATGATTTTCTTTGAGGTAGTTGAGGAGCCTTCTGCGTTTTCCCACCATCTTCAGCAATCCTCTTCTGGAGTGGTGGTCCTTTTGATGACTTTTAAAATGCTCTGTCAGATAACGGATCCGTTCACTGAGAAGTGCAATTTGAACTTCCGGTGAACCGCTATCCTTCTCGTGGGTTCTGAACTTCGTAATAATCTCTTTCTTTTTCTCCTGAACCAATGCCATGAAATTCCTCCTTCGAATTTAACTTCACCTTCATTAATCAGTCGTTCTTAAAATGAAAAACCCTCAGAGGCCGAAAGATGACCTTTTCCGGATAGACCCGATGGATTTCGTCCCGATCCATCTCCGACCTTAAAATGGCTATCAATTTCCCTTCCGGTGAAGACATCCTCAGCCATTGCCCTTTCCTAAAGTCCGGAAACGACCGGAGATGAAAATCCTTTAACACGATCTCCTTGCCATCGCAAATCTTCTTCAACATTTCTTCATCTCCTTTAACCTCAGGGAAATCGGGTAAGGCCTCTTTGGGAGAAATAACCCAGGGAAGCAGAGAATCCCTTCCGGAGAGGCTTTTCAAATGCTCCCAGGGGATAGCCTGTTTGAGATGAAATGGGCCGCTTCGGATCCGTCTCAGAGAGACAAGGTGAGCTCCACATCCGATCTTCCTTCCGACATCCCTTGCCAATGCCCGGATGTAAGTTCCCGGTGAGCAGGAGACCCTAAAACGGATTTTGGGAATGTCAATCCCCTGGACCTCCAGTTCGGAGACATTCACAGTTCTTTCTTTCCTCTCAATCTCCATCCCTTTTCTTGCCCATCGATAGAGGGGGTCTCCCTTTACCTTAACCGCTGAAAACATCGGAGGGGTCTGTTGAATCCTTCCGAGAAAACTCTTAAAAACAGCCTGAATCCATTCAATTGTCACCCCATCAAAGGG
>Ga0209609_10002005_pt1 | contig 11734 bp, 8 predicted proteins | sample LakKivw325mmetaG_FD_184136 | JGI IMG/M metagenome (GOLD analysis project Ga0209609, IMG submission 184136) | Anoxic lake water microbial communities from Lake Kivu, Rwanda to study Microbial Dark Matter (Phase II) - Lake Kivu water 325m metaG... | ecosystem: Environmental > Aquatic > Freshwater...
TAAAATAACAGGATTGAAACTTGTTGGAACAGTGAATTATCCTCACGGGTGGGGTGTGGATTTTGTTAAAGTTAACAATTATATCTATCAGACAAAATCTGAATCCAATTTCAAACTTGCAGCAATCGATGCCTCAAGCCCTGATAGGATGCAAATCATAAGCGAGATAGAGGGTGGTAAATATGCAGCGAGAAATATGGCAATTTACAGAAATATCCTATTGCTGAATCTATATCAGAAGTTCATGCCCGTTGATATCAGCAATCCAGGAAAACCTGAGGAACTGGAAAAATATGAATGGCAGCCCGATGAATATCAGGATAGAATCCATCCTTTTTATAGATTTGAATTCAAGGACGACCATCTTTTTCTGGCGTGTGGAAACTTAAACAGGGCTTTACGAGTATATAAAGTTTCACCTCCTTTTTCTCCAGAACTTTTAGGATGCATAGATTTGGAAGGTTATATTAATGAAAAGGAAAAAACTGTCCTTTCTAAAACATGGTATCCCAATGCTGAAATGGTTTTTATTGATAAATATCTTCTGGTTACATATGGTAATCTTCTTGTTGTTTTTGATGTCTCGGATTACAGAAAAGTATCTGCAATCGCTCTCTATAAAACTGAAGAATTTATTGAAAGTATAACTGTTAACAAAAACATACTTTATCTGGCTATGAGTGGAAGAAAAGGGGTTGAGATAGCACCCGGCAAGGCAAAAATTATTGTTCTTGATATAAAGAATCCTCAGAAGATAAATAAAATAGGGGAGTACAAAGACATAGAAATACCGGAAAGAATTCTGGCAGATGGCAGCAGACTTTTCTGCGCTGGGTGGGAAAAGATTTCTGAAGATGAAAAAATTTCTAACAGGCTCACAATGACAGAAGGATTGAAATCTCTATTTAAGTATAAAACAGCCATCTACATTTTTGACATTTCTGAAGCGGGTAATCTGAAGATGGTAAAAAAAACTTATTTACCGCTTAATCATTCCACATATTTTGATTCCTGCTGCAGAAAGATTATTTATGAAAATGGTTTATTGTATGTGGCTGACCATTATTATGGTACAAGGGTATTCGATGTTAAAAACGACAGTTTAACTGAAATCGGGCATCTCAGAACCATCACAAGGGAAACAAACAACATGGTTATGACCGGCGATTATATATACATGGCTGGAAACTCGTTAATACCCGTGAACATTAAAGATATAACAAAACCCTTTTACAGAACGGAAACAATTATAAACTGTCCTGGTGGTCCATATGGAGACCAGAATTTTCAGGTTTCAAAAAGCCCTTATATCTATCTGATAAGTCTTGCTTATAAAGAGATCATCGTGGTTGATGTCTCACGGCCTGATAAACCAATTATAATCAATCTTGTTAAACTACCCGAAAATGTTCTGTGGTATTTTATGAATCAAATCAATGGTTTTATTTATGTTGTTGGCAATGGCGAAAATGATTTAAAGGGTTCTATCGCTGTTGCTGTTTTTAAGCCTGTAAATAATGGAAAAGACCTCTCTCCGGTACACAGATTAATCTTAACTCCTGACCTTTCTCCTGATGAAAAAACAGTTGCTTTACTCCAGAGAGGAGGAATCACAGATAAAAACTATCTCTATATTCTGGGATATGCAATATACAAAAAGGAAGCAGAGGAAAAACCAGGAGAAGCCACAGCTATTTTTACAGTTGATGTGTCTTCCCCTGATCTTCCGAAGGTCATTGGAAAATCCACAATTGACCGCTTAATCCCCTGTGGAGCCCATTATTATGGCGGTCCCGGAATTTACAATAATTATCTTTTATTCTGGACGCATAAAGGAAAAAACCCTGACGATGTTATGTATCTATGTGCTGTTGATATCAAAAATCCTGAAAAACCTGTTCCTGTCAGCAAGACCTGTTTTGAAGACCCATCTTTTGTACAATACACGTATTCCGGAAGAGCGCTGATCCTCAATCCTTATCCATATCTTTTAATCCAGGAATATTATCAGGGATTGCGATTACTGGATATTTCTGACATAAAAAGTCCAAAAGTGATCTGGCGGGAGGAAAAAAGGGAAAATCAGAAATTTGAAAATTATGGGTCCTACGGCTGGGGTGGAATGCTATTTGACGGCAGATATATTTATGCTGGCAGGTTAGACCATCTTGATATTTTTGTGCCGGTATTTTCAGAAAAATAAAAAAGTTAGAGCGTAAATTGATGGGAAATCATGTTATAATGTCATTGAAATGTTAATAAGGTTTGCTGTTATAATTTTCTTTGCTCTCTGGAGTTTCTGTTTCGGGTTCACCATTGAGATAAAACTGAAAAACTCCTCTGAAATTCCATTAAGCTGCAATGTTTCGCTTGTCCGCTCATATACAGATGAACACGGTAACTGGTGGCCTAATCTTGGATATGTTTCAAACAATGGACTTGTGAAACAAAAACCTGACATTGAAAATTTTATCAAACCCTTCTCAGAATCAAACTGGATAAAACTTCCGGTCCATGGAAGAATCCTCGTATGCAGAAGAATAAGCCAGAAGGATGTTCCCTGGGTACTGGATGTAAGAATTACTGATGGTAAAAACATAATATCAAGGTCTTTCGCAATTTCTGAAAAAAGACAGGAGGAATATATCTATCTTTACACTGTACCTGTATCTCCTGGTCCGGTAAAACTGGAAATTCTTCTGGCAGAAGAACTTGTTGAAAGAAATACTGAAGCTGTTAAACAGGTGGCACAGGAGCATCCCGGGAAAATTCCTGAAAAGCTCGCCATCTACACAGACTGTAAGCTGACATCAAAGGAACCTGTTGAATACAGAGAAAAACAATATAAATTTTTGAGACTTCTTGGCATAAATGGACTTCATTATGCTGCCGCTGAATTGATACCGGAAATAATAAACAATGGCTTTATGTATCTGAGATATGGAGGCGGAACGGTTAATTACGATGACTACTATAAAAAACAGGAGGAAATAGAAGGAAAAATAAAAAATTCTGCTCTTGATGCATCAGGAATGTTTGAACGATACAATGCGTTGAAAAATGTAAGAAACCTGAAACTGGGCGATGAAATCTCGTCAGGATTGCTGCAGGAGTATCTTGCCGGTGGTGAAAAAACAAGACTTGAAATCATAGAAAACCTGAAAAATAATAAAGTCCCTCTTTCAGATATCGGCGTTTCAGGGTATGAAAGGATCGAACTGAAACCAGCATCAATAATGCGTGATGAAAATCCAGGACTTTTCTACTGGATCAACAGGATAAGGATGGAAAGGATTAACAGGCTCTGGGAAATTGCAAAAAGAGCAAATAAAAATTATTTTCCTTATGCATGGAGCAGTCCAAACTGGCCTGTAAGCAGTTATCTCGGCGGTGGTTATGATGGACATGGATGGGACCTCTGGCATCTTTATAAGAATCAATATCTTGATGGTATATGGGGTGAGGACTGGCCTGGATATGAGGTCTGGCTTCGTGGCGGAAATGCATTCCTTGTTGATATGATGAGATGTCAGGCAAAAAATCTTCCGATGGGGATATACAATGTTGTTGAATGGAATTATTCTCCTGTATATGCAAGGTACAAGTTCTACGAGCAGCTGATAAATGGTGTCACTGAAATTTTCTGGTACAGCTATGGCTGTCTGCGTGGAAACGAAGCAAATCCATGGGAAATAAAAACCGATATGGTCCGAGAGATTGCCATGCTTAACCGAGATGCCGGTGAAGCAGAAAATTATCTTTTGAATACTGAGCTGGATCCAGCATCAATCGCGATACTCTGGACACCTGCGCAGCAGATATGGGAACCTGAATATAATGCTTCTTTAATTACTCTTTACTATGCTCTGCTGCATGCCAATTACAGTATTGACTTTGTTTCAGGTTATGATGTGGAAGCAGATTGCCTTAAAAAGTACAAACTTCTTTATATGCCTTTTAATTATGTTGAAAAAAGTGTATGGGAAAAAATAAAAAAATGGGTTGAAGATGGCGGATTTCTTGTTATAGAAGGCGGATTTTTGAAAGACCATTGTAATAGAGACATAGACATCGGTTCGTGGATAGATGGTTTTTCTTCACAGAGGATTGAAAGAAAAAACTCAACAGGAAGGCTTCCACTGGAATTGCCACAACAGCAATTGCTGGATGTCACTCAACAGGTTTCTTTTCCTGTTGTCTGCTCAAAGTATGTTTTGTCCCTGCCGGAAGGAGGTAGCAAAATCCTTGAATATCAGGACGGCGGCATAGCAGCAATTCAGGTTAAAAAAGGTAAAGGATATATCAGAATCACAGGATTCTATCAGGGTCTTTCATATATCTGGGATCAGGAAAACAGGGATAAGTCAAAATGGGGTGATGTTCTTTTATACCACGGGTTTTCACAGGAATTGAGAAATTTTGTGGTTGCGCCCGCAAAAGACTGCAGGATAAACAGGGTATGTAATATTGACCAAAATCTCATCATAGCGAGGAAAAGGACAGGAAAAAAATACAGCTGTATAACAATTTTTGATTACGGCTTTGGAAAAGAAAAACCTGTGATGCCTGTATGGGATGATATTGGAGAAACAACCGTAAAATTTGAAACAGGTCCTGCAAAAAATATAAAATGTTTGCATGGAAAACTTTTGAAAGACAAAAACTTATGTACTGTAAAATTCAAAGGCGCAACAATGCTTCTGATTGAGAGATAACTGAAAGTTGATTTTAAAAAATTTAAACAGGGAGGATAGAATGAGAAAAGTTTTTATAGCCATAGGCATACTGTTGCTTGCCGCAGTATTCTCTGAAGCAAAGGTAAGTGTTATAACAAAATCGCTCACGATGTATCCGGAAAGAGAAACCGGCAAAATAGCAAGAATTGTTTTTAACACAGACACTGAAGGAAGTTATCTTTTTGTCATAAAGGACTCAAAGGGAAAAACTGTCAGAACAATTTCCACAGGAAAAATTCCAGCAGGTCAGTCATTTGTTGACTGGGATGGCAGGGATTTTTCAGGAAATACTGTAAGTGAAGGTGAATATAATGTTTCTGTAATTACCGGAATCAGATGGACCCTTGATGAAAGTTTTGGCAATAAAGGTAGAATAGGCCTTGAGACGATGGAAATAAAGATAGCAGATCCTGAGAAAGTTATTTTCAAAGCACCCGGAGAAATCAAAAAAATCTCCATTGGAGAGACAGAATATTACAGAACAGACAGTTTTTCAATTGCTGGTCCAAACTATATTGTGAAAGATGGCAATATACAGATAAATCCAGCATCAGGAGCAAAAAAGGATGACATTGTGAGGGTTGAATACTACTATCCTTTTTATCTTGAAAATCCATGGGCAATGGATGTTGATGATTCAGGAAACCTTTATGTCCTTTACAGATGGAAAAAGGAGACAATGAAATTTCCAGCAGCCAATCTAGTAAAAATCAGCCCTGATGGAAAACAGATTATCGCTGAGTTCGGAGTCTCAGGGAGAATCGGACCATTTGCCGGACATGCCAGCCAGGTGGTTGTGAATGAAAAAGAGGGAAGAATCTATATTTCTGCAACACATGATAGCGGCCATTCAACAGGAGTTTTTTCAATTAAAACAGGCGCATTTCTCTATGCCATCGGTGGATGGTTTGAAGGAGGAAAAAGTCCAAAAACAACGCGAACCCCTGCCGGAATAAGTCTGGGGCCGGACAACAAAATATATATCAGGGGTTTCTCTGCATATGACAGAACAAAAGAAAAAGACCAGGGTTTTCTTTACAGGGAAAATCCGATAACAAAAAGACACTCCGGTTATCCACCATTGATAGACAACTACTGGGGTCCTTCAATGGAATCAGCTCTTTATCCAGACCATTTTTATGCCAGTTCCTATGGTTCAGATATTTCCAAAATAAAGGACACAGGCACAACCTTTGTTGAACTCTATCATCTTGCAGTTGGTGGAAGTCCTGTTGGAATGAGTTTTGATTCTGAAACAGGTCTGTTATTTGCGGCACTGCGAACCACAGCAGGCGAAGTTGCAATTATTCATGATACCAATCTTTCACTGACAGAATTTGGACGGCTCAAAGATGCCAGACTTGGTCCGACCCATTCAGTAAAAATCAAAGGTAATTTCCTCTATGTCGTTGAAGATGGAATTGCTCCTGTTGCAAGAATTTTTGATGCAATGAACAAAGCAAAGATTTCACCACAGGGAAAAAACAGAATCAGCAGATACAAAATCAACCTTGAACAGGAAAAAGATCTCTGCCAAATATCTGTGAAAAAATAAACTGATTTGCCAATACATTCAGCATTGAGTTGATTGTGAAACCATTTTTTGCCAGCAGTCAGTTTTCAAGTTAAAATCTTAAACGTTCACTTACAGCAGGAGGAAAAATGAATATAGTTCTTGTTGTTTTTGATTCTCTGAGAAAGGACTGCATTGGCTTCTACGGAAAACCATACTGGGGAAAGGTTTTTACACCACATTTTGATAGATTTGCTCAGGATTCTGTTGTTTTTACCTCTGCTTTTCCTGAATCATTACCCACGCTTCCAGCTCGCAGAGCCCTTTATACAGGAAAAAGGGTTTATCCGTTTGAAAACGGAGATTTCAAGCTCAAGGGAGACTTTGTCGGTGCCGCTGGATGGGGTCCGATACCTGAAAATCAACCAACAGTTTCAGAAATACTTAAGGAAAACGGTTATCGTACCGCTTTGATTTCAAATGTCTATCATATGTTCAAACCATCAAAAAATTTCTGGCGTGGCTTTGATCAATGGACATTTCTTCGCGGACAGGAAACAGATCCTGCGCGTTCAGGTCCACATCTTACACAGCAGGAACTTGATTACTGGCTTCCCAGGCCACTGCAGACTGAATCCAGTGTCAGGTTTATCCAGCAGTGCATTATGAATATGCATGACAGGTGGCAGGAAGAGGAATTCTTTGCTCCGAGGGTTTTTCGTGAGGCATCAAAATGGCTGACTCAAAATCAGGATGCAGAAAAATTCTTTCTTGTTGTGGAATCATTTGATCCTCATGAACCATGGCTTGTACCAGCCTATTACAGAAAGATGTATCTGAAGGAAGATGGACCTGAACAGATTAAATCAGGATATACCCAGCAGCAGCTCGAATCATACTTACTTCGTCGTACCCAGGCAAATTACAGTGGTGAGGTCACAATGTGCGACAGGTGGTTTGGATATTTTATTGAAACAATGAGGGTGATGGGGCTTTTGGAAAACACTCTGGTGATATTTACCTCTGACCACGGTCATACGATAGGAGATAGAAATTATATGGGGAAAAGAGGTTATCCATCAATGCCTGAGGTTTATGAAATACCTTTGATGATAAGATTTCCAGGCGCAAAACACAAAGGGAAAATATCTGATATTTTTGTTCAGCACCATGATATAGCAGCAGAAATCATTGAATCTGCCGGTGTGAAAGAAAAGTTCGATATTGATGGAAAACCTTTTTTGAAAAAAGCTATCAAAAAATCAATCATCAGGGACCATGTTACGGTTGGCTGGGGACCAAGTCCAACAGTCATCACAGAAGACTGGCACTTAAACTTCAAGATGGATATGACTGGAATCCTTCTTTACAGAAGAAAGGGTAAGGACGCATTCAAAACAAACCATGCTTCAAAGTATCCTGAAATCGTAAAGAAATTAACTGAGATTGCTCTGAAAGATGCAGGCGGAAGTTTCCCGGAGTGGCTTGTTGAACTGGCAAAAAAACAGATGGATGCTCCTGGATGCAGCGATCTTGCTGCAAGAAAGGGCTAAATAAAATGAAATATATTTACGGACCTGTGAGTTCCTGGAGATTGGGCAGTTCCCTTGGTATTGACTTGCTTTCACAGGAACAAAAGATCTGCTCCTTTGATTGCGTTTACTGCCAGATTGGGAAAACAGGTATTTTTTCATGCGAGAGAAACATTTTTGTTAAGACTGAAGAAGTAATAGGGGAACTTGAGAATATTCGTGATGTTGCGATTGACTACTTCACATTTTCAGGAAGGGGAGAACCAACCCTTGCAAAGAATCTGAAGGATGTTGCTGTCTGGATAAAAAATAATAAAAAAGGGAAATGCGCCCTTCTTACAAATAGCTCCACAATTACAGATATATCTGTGCAAAACGATATTATGGTGATGGACCTTGTTTCATTCAAGATTGACGCTGCAACCCAGGAAACATTTGAGAAAATAAATAAGCCATGCTGCGGTATAAAAATTGCAGAAATTATTAAGGCAATAACTGAATTCAGAAAATTTTATAAAGGCGTTTTCACAATCCAGACAATGTTTATAAACCAGAATCTGAAAGAAGCGGAAAAAATTGCAGAAATATGCAGAAAACTGAAACCTGATATCGTTTATCTTAACACGCCTCTGAGGGATAGTCCTGTTGAACCTTTGTCTGCAGAAACTTTTCAATCTATTGAAAAGGTGTTCTCGGATATATCCCATCTATCAGTTTTTCACTCTAAGAAAAAGGATGTTAAGCCATTGAGCCTGCCTGATACAGTGAGAAGAAGGGGGAAAAAGTTATGATAAAGGAGAATATTGAAAAAATCCTGAAAGAAATCCCACCGCATGTGACGCTTGTCGCAGCGACAAAGACAAGGTCTGCTGAGGAAATAAAACAGGCAATTGAGGCAGGAATTACTGATATTGGAGAAAACTATGTTCAGGAGGCTGAAAAGAAATTTACTGAAATACGAAAATCAGCAAAATGGCATCTCATAGGTCATCTTCAAAAAAACAAGGTGAAGAAAGCACTGAAAATCTTTGATATCATTGAAACAGTTGATTCCTTTGAGCTTGCAGCTGAGATTTCAAAGCATACTCAAATACCCTATCCGATTTTGATAGAAATAAACAGCGCAAAGGAAGCCCAGAAATCAGGAATTTTTCCTGAAGATGCAGAAAAACTCATTGAAGAAATCCGCAGACTTCCAAATATCGTTGTCCGGGGTCTTATGACAATGGGACCCTTTGTTGAAAATCCAAAAGATATCAGGCCCTATTTCAGGATTACAAAAAGGCTGTTTGATAGTTTTTCAAAACTTGATTTCCCAAATGTTGAAATGAGGATTCTTTCTATGGGGATGAGTGATACCTGGCGTATTGCAATAGAAGAAGGAGCAACATGCATCAGGATTGGAACAGCGATATTCGGCCCGAGAAAATAAAAAGTTTAATTGTTAAATTCTGGACAGGTCATCAGAAAAAAGCCCTGTTTTACAGGCAGCTTTCAGTCATGCTTAAATCAGGTATATCAATTCTTGTATCTTTAAGACAGTTAAAAAATCAATCAATCTCAAAAGAGATCTCTGAAAATCTTCTTTTTCATATTGAAAAAGGCCAGTCCCTGGCTTATGCTATGGAACAGTCAAAAAATCTGTTCAGCACCCTTGAAATAAAGACTGTTTCAGCCGGCGAAATTTCCGGAAATCTCGCTGAACTTTTTGAAAAACTCGCTCTTTATTTTGAAACGCTCCAGGACGTGAAATACAAACTTATCAGCGGTATGATTTATCCTGCAATACTTCTTCACGCAGCCATCATTATTCCTGCTGTACCGCTTCTTTTCACAAAATCAGTCTTTGCATTTTTAGCCAGAATTCTTCCACCGTTTATTCTGATCTATGGAGCCAGTTTCGGCATATTTTTTTCCTACAGGGTTCTTTCAAAACCAGGGATGGAGGAAGCAAGGGATTCCCTTTCTTTGAAACTTCCGCTCGGTTTCGGGAAACTTTTCAAAAAAGTTTCTGTTATAAGATTCCTGCAGGCATTTGGCTGTCTTTATTCAGCAGGACTTCCTGCAATTGAGGCAATAAAAATCTCAGCGAAGTCTTCAGGAAACAGAGTTGTTGAAAGAGAAATTATCAAATCAGGGAAACTGGTTGAACAGGGCTCCAGCCTTTCAGCTGCTTTTTCAACAAATCCTTTTCTACCTGCGATTGTTATTGACATGTTTCAGACAGGAGAACAGACAGGCAGACTTGATGAAACACTTGAAAAAGCCGCCTGGCATCTCCAGCAGGAGGTAAATCTTGCTGTTGAGGCGGTTTTGAAAATTATACCGGTGGTGGTTTATCTTATTGTTGCTCTTTACATTGCATCAATTGTGATTTCGTTTTATGCAAACTATTTCTCGCAGATAAACTCTCTGCTTGAATAAATGGAACACTGGAAAAAGCACCTTTATATCATCTGGCTGGCAGAAACCATATCTCTGATTGGTTTTCATTTCTGCCTTCCTTTTCTTCCTTACTATGTGCAGGAACTCGGAGCAGTGGATTTAAAACAGGCAGCACTGTGGACAGGTCTTCTCCAAACAGTGGGACCGCTTATGCTTGTTATTTCATCCCCTTTCTGGGGAATCCTTTCAGACAGATTCGGAAGAAAGATAATGGTTGAAAGAGCAATGTTTTCAGGGTTTGCTGTTCTGGTTGCAATGAGTTTTGTAAAAACTGTCGGGCAACTTTTGATATTGAGGATATTACAGGGTTTTTTTACCGGGACCCTCACTGCCGCAATCATTCTTGCAGCAAGCCATCTTCCAAAAGAAAAATCAGGGTATGGTCTCGGACTTATGCAAACTTCAGCATTCATTGCTGCCTCAATCGGTCCTTTTCTTGGAGGTCTGGCTTCTGATATATGGGGATACAGAAACACCTTTTTTCTTTCAGGGATACTTGTGGGAATAGCTGGTTGCATGATTATGCTCGGTGTAAAGGAACCAGAAAAACAGCAGGAGCAACAGGAAGAGACAGAAAACCAAACAAATGGATCAGGAAACAGCCTTCTTTTTCTTCTCATTATTCTGTTTTTATTCCAGTGTTCAGCAAGTTTACTTTCTCCTGTTCTTGCCCTTTTTATCCAGAAGATCTCCCCTGAATCAAAAAAAATCGCAACAATAGCAGGTTCAATAATAGCGGCTTCAGGAATTGCAAGCGTTGTTGCTGCTGTGATTGCGGGAAACCTTGCCAGAAAAAAAGACCACAGGGTTATTCTGGGAACAATGCTTTCAATAACAGGAATCCTGACGATGATCGCCTGCCTGGCTAAAAACCCTGGGCAGCTGATGTCTATCAGGATATTAGCAGGGCTTGCTGCAGGTGGCATCATCACAACAATTAACACCCACATAAACCTCAGAACCAAAAGGAAACAACTCGGAAGAAACTTCGGGGTTGCTGGTGGAATATCATCCTTAGGTGCAGGCATAGGTCCAATAATTGGTGGAGCATTAGCATCCATTTATTCCATAGAAACAACCTTTATCTTCAGCGGTATTTTGCTATTCCTGACAGGTTTGATGTGCCCGGTGCTTCTTGAAAAAACAGATTTTGAAAGACGTGAAAAACTTCCGGAAATCTCAGAATTATAAGTTTTTTTCTTTAAGAAGATCTAATTTTCTTTCATACCTGTCAAAGCACACCTGAAGGATTTCATCAGGATTCTTTTTGCTTTCAAGTATAAGCTCAAAACACAGAATTGCAAGATCCCCTGTTTCAATATCTGCGTGAGGATCATTTTTGCTATAAAACCGCCTGATTTCAATAATGTGTTTTTCCGCCAGATGAAGAAGTTTTTCTCTGTGATCTTTTGCATTCACAATGGATGAAAGATTATGAATTTTTTTTATACTCTCAAGGGCTTTTTTTGAAAAAACCATTTATTCTCCTTTTGAAATTATATTAACAC
>Ga0209609_10002007_pt1 | contig 11732 bp, 11 predicted proteins | sample LakKivw325mmetaG_FD_184136 | JGI IMG/M metagenome (GOLD analysis project Ga0209609, IMG submission 184136) | Anoxic lake water microbial communities from Lake Kivu, Rwanda to study Microbial Dark Matter (Phase II) - Lake Kivu water 325m metaG... | ecosystem: Environmental > Aquatic > Freshwater...
ATATGGTAACGCGGGTCAAATCCTACGCTCTGGCAGTGGGGGCTGGTTGTGGCTACGGAGAGAGATACTGGGAAGGGGGCACAAGGAAAGGGCAGGATGCGTAGCAGACGCCTTGTTCTGTACGCACTGGTTCTGGTCGGGGGCGCAGCAACAATGAGCGTCGAGATGTGTGCTTCTCGCCTGCTGGCTCCTTACTTTGGCAACTCTCTGCCCGTCTGGGGCCTCTTGATTGGTTTGCTCTTGGCCTACCTCGCCATAGGATATTCTCTCGGTGGACACATCGCTGACCGCTATCCACAGGCCAGCCTGCTATATCAGCTTGCTGCCTGGGCCGGTTTTGTCATCGGGCTGATCCCCTACCTGGTCCATCCGATCTTGCGTTACTCCGTCGTTGGCCTTGCCAGTTACCAGGCAGGGCCTGTGCTCGGCTCTTTGTTGAGCGTGCTAGCCCTGTTTGCCGTGCCGGTTATCTTCTTGGGTTGCATTTTCCCATTCGCCATTCGCCTTAGCGTAGAAGATACAGCATCCAGCGGGAATGTGGCCGGCCGTATTTATGCCTTGTCTACCATGGGCAGTCTGATTGGGACTTTTGCATCTGTTTTCCTGCTTATTCCCAACCTGGGTACACGACGCACGATCTTTGCCATTTCTCTATCAGTGTTGATTATCGCTGTTGTTGGCCTGCTTCAAACTGCCAGCCGCAGAGCCCTTCTTTACGTTTTCCTGTTGGCTCTCATCCTGACACTCCAGCTTCTACCCCTGGGAGCGATCAAGCCTGCGGCGGGCATGATCTACGAGGTGGATTCGGCATATAACTATATCCAGGTGCTCAAGAATGGAGAAGAGGTCATCCTCAAGCTGAATGAAGGGGAAGGCATTCAGTCAGCTTACCACCCGCAGCAAGTATTGACCGGGTATGTATACGATTACTTTCTTCTTATCCCTTTCTTCAGGAGCAGGCAATCTTCGCCTGCCCTGGGTAGCCTGTGCATAATTGGCCTTGCTGGAGGCACCACAGCACATCAATACAGCGCCGTATTCGGAGCGATTCCCATAGACGGCGTAGAGATTGATCCCGCAATTGTTGATGTTGGCCGGCGTTTCTTTGGCCTGGACCTGTCCAACCTGCATATAGTGGTTGAGGATGGTCGCTATTACCTCGCACATAGTACACAGCTCTACGATGTCATCATCATTGATGCTTATTGTCCGCCGTATATCCCTTTTCAGTTAACCACAGTCGAGTTCTTCGGTCAGGTTCGTGATCATCTAACCTCAGACGGCGTTGTGGCGATAAATGTGGCGCGCACAGAGACCGATTACACGCTTGTAGATGCCGTAGCCAGTACTTTGACGGCAGTCTACCCCAGTGTGTATATTATGGACACGCTTGGCAACCTCAACAGCGTCGTTATTGCCTCGCGGCAATCTAGTAGCCTGTCCATCATCATGGGCAGACTTGCTGACCTCAGTGATCCTGTCTTGCAAGACGTGGCCTGCCGTGCGGCAGGCCGCATCTGGGAATTCGTTACGCCGAACAGGGAGGTACTAAGCGACGATCACGCCCCAGTGGAGCAGATTGTACACGCTATCGTGGCCCGCTACCTTCTGGGGCAGTCAGTTCGTGAGGCACACCCATGAGCAAAAAACCTGTGGCTCGGTGCGGCATCAGAATCGTGCTTTCACTTTGTACGCCTCTGCTACTGCTCCTATCCAACTTGTATCTGTTGGCCAACCCCGCTTTTATCCGTTACGAGTATGGCAGGCCATATTTCCTGCCTGCAGATTTATATAATGCTGCTGAGCGGTTATCTCTGGCTGAAGCGACGCTGCATTACCTGCGCTCCAGTGAGAGTGCAGACTACCTGGCAAGCTTAAAAGCTCAGGGACGAGCCATCTACAACGCACGCGAGATTAAACACCTGGTTGACGTCAAGCTGGTGATGCATGCGGCTTTCTGGGTGCACAGGACATGTGCACTGCTATTCGTCCTGGCGGTAGCTTTTTCCTGGCACCGCCCCCAGCAGTGGGCTGGCGCACTGCAAGCGATATATCAGGGTTGTCTGGCCTTCCTTGTCTTGCTGATTGCTATTAGTGTCCTGGTTTACACCAATTTTGACCTGTTCTTTACGGCCTTTCACCGTCTCTTTTTTAAAGGCGACTCCTGGCTGTTTGCCTTCTCTGATACTCTGATCCAGTTATTCCCGGTGCAATTCTGGATGGATGCTACGTGGATACTGGCTGTGCTGACTATGGGCGAATGTGTCATAGTAGGTACGGCAGCTTATGCCCTGTCCCACCGTCTGAGAGGAGTCTGATGATAACGATCGAAGAAGCCCGATCCTACTACTCCGGCGAAGATGCGGCGCACAACTTTGAGCATGTATTAAGGGTCTTGAGGCTGGCTGAGCGCATAGGTGAGGCTGAAGGAGCTGACATGGAAGTACTGCGGGCAGCGGTTTTGCTGCACGATGTTGCACGTGTCGCAGAGGATGAGGGCGGCCCCTGCCATGCCGAGACTGGTGCGAAAAGGGCACGTGAGATTCTGGCCGGGTACCCGGCAGATAAGGTGGAGGCTGTAGCCCATGCCATCGCTACCCATCGCTTTCGCAATTCGGCTGTACCACAGACAGTAGAAGCACGGGTTCTCTACGACGCTGATAAGCTGGATGCTATAGGCGCCATTGGCGTAGCACGCGCCTATGCCATTGCTGGGCGCCATGCCCAGCGACTGTGGGCTCAAGTACCGCACACCTATGCCCGGCGTAGCATAGAGCAGGCACGTGGGGATATAACCGATGCAGAGCATACACCGGTGCACGAGTACATTTTCAAGCTATCGCAACTTAAGGACTCGCTTTTTACTATAACTGCACGGGTCATAGCAATAGGCCGTCACGATTACATGGCCCAATTCTTTGCCAGACTGGAGCAAGAAGTCAAAGGCGAATTGTAGATTCTTGTAGTGGCAACAATTGTTGTGCAGAAGGCTACCAACACAAAGGGGTAATTTTGCATAATTGACAACTACCAATAGATGATGTACAATAGAAGCATCTTAATAACAAACTGTCCTAATCTCACCATTTTTAGGCTGTTCGGCTGCGCCGGGGCCGGACTAAAATTGTGCACACCGTTCAGAGCATTATTTAGGCGAAGAAAAACTCCACGGTGTAATAGCACCGTTTGGAGAGCGGAGACGACCTGTCTTCTCTGAGCCTGTGTAGATCCGAGCTTGGTACTGCTGCAGATTTCTTCAGATTCTTTTGGCACTCGGTTTCCGACTGTACTTGGCGAGGCTGGACTCCGAGTGCTTTTGTGTTGAGCAAATAGGTACGATGGAGGATGATTGATGAGCAACAACGGGGCTCCCCTTGGAACTGCGCCTGTTTCGGCACAGGAAAACAAACCTGCTTTCAGTTTGCAGACTGAGCCGACCGCAGGGCAGCAAATAATTCCTCCAACTGCTGAACCTGAAGCAATCGAGTCACCGACGGAGAAGGAACAGCCCCAGGCGAGGCCGCAAACGCCGACTGCAACCGAATCGGCGTCGGCAGTGGCTGAATACAAGGAGCATCCAACACGGGCACCCGCGCCGGAAGAAGCGCGGGATGAAGACACAAGTGTACAGAAAGCGGGTATGAATGATGTGCTTTCAGACGAGTACGCCTACCCGCGGCCTAAGAGAGGGGAGATCAGACAAGGGAGGGTCATAGCGATCAAAGAAGACGGAATAACGGTAGACTTGAGTCTCAAACGCGAAGGCCTTGTCCCTGCGGATGACTTGCAACACGTAGGCTCAGATGTTGTAGCGGCGCTCTCAGTGGGAGATGAAATACCCGTCTATGTCATCAGGCCAGAGGATGATAAAGAAGGCAACATTCTCGTCTCATGGCATCGTGCCCGACAAGAGCAGGATTGGATTGATGCTCAACGGCTCTACGACACCGGTGAGATTTGGGAAGGGAAGGTCAAGGGCTACAACCGGGGGGGATTGATCGTGCCTTATGGCAAGATTCGGGGCTTTGTTCCCGCTTCACACATCACTGGCGTATCACGCCGCTTAGACTCAGAGAAACTACAGGCACGGTTGGCCGAGATGGTGGGACAGGTTTTGCCCCTGAGAGTCCTGGAAGTTGATCGCCAGAACCGTCGCTTGATCTTCTCCGAGCGTATTGCCCGACGCCAATGGCGCTCCCAACAGCGCGAGAAACTGCTGAGCGAACTGCAAGAGGGAGACCATGTACATGGTGTGGTGAGCAACGTATGTGATTTTGGAGTCTTTGTTGATGTTGGTGGCACCGACGGATTGGTTCATATATCTGAATTATCCTGGCGTCGCACAAGCCATCCTAGCGAGTTGGTGAAGGTGGGAGACGAAGTAGACGCGTACGTCTTACGTGTTGACAGAGAGCGCAAGCGCATCGGACTAAGCCTCAAGCAGATGGAACCGGATCCCTGGGAAAAGGCGGAAGAAAAGTACAAAGTTGGACAACTGGTGACTGGCGTGGTCACCAAGCTCACTGCTTTCGGCGCATTCGCCGCACTTGATGACGGCATCGAAGGCCTGATTCACATCTCTGAACTGGCAGAAGTTCCGCCTAAGCACCCTAGTGAAGTGGTTACCATAGGCAAACCTCTACCTCTGCGTATTGTGAAGATAGACAACAAACGACGAAGGATGGGCTTGAGCCTGAAGCGTATTTCCGCAGAGGAATGGGCCGAATGGGAAGAAGAAAGAGAGGCCGAAGCCAGACCCGAAGAGGAAGTTGAACCCGGTGAGGGAATAGAACCCGTTATTCAAAAGCCCCCGGTAGAGGAAGCACAGGCCCCTTTGTTGACTACAGAGGCAGCTCCATTTGAGTCCCCCGACGAGACCGAAGGCATCCTGCCAGAGGAAGAAAAACAGCCTGTAGATTAGTCATGTTGGGTGAAAGTGCACAACCCTAGCGCAATCCTTTTTGTGAATAAAAGCTACCACTGGTAGCAGAGAGTCTAATTCGCCATGCGGGATCCAAGGAAAAAGAAGCTGCAGAACCAATTGCAAGAGGCATTGAAAGAACTCGAACAATTGGATAAGCGGCTGCAACAGAAAGCAGAATATGGGCCGGGTAAAGGCGACCCAGCCATTTACGAATGGGAATTGAACCTGGCGAGGCGTCAGCAGGCACAAGCTAAGGTGCAGACGATTCGGCAAGCTCTACAAAAGCTCGAGGAGGGACGCTACGGCGTATGCGAAAAATGTGGCGCGCCTATAGATCCAGACCGTCTGGAAATACTTCCCTTGACCACCCTTTGCAGCAACTGTGCACGGTCCAGACAATGCTAAATGCTCTCAACGACAAATCGGCTGCCTGAACTTAGGCAGCCGATTTGTTGTCTTTCCCAATTCTGCTATGGATGTATGTGTGCTTCATTTGGACCAGTTACGTACTCCCTTTCGGAGGAGGCCGAGCCAGAAGCAGATAGTATAAAGCAGCGAAATCGGCTAAGATGATTACTCCCCACAGCGGCTCTGCCAGTGCTGCCACAACTGAGAACACTATTGCCAAAACCCCAATAGCTATCCATGCACCTCGGGTGGGCTGCGGCCTGAAGTATGTAACACAAGTTACAAGCAAACCATAGAGTGCGGTCATGACCCACACGCTTGACAAAGCCGTATCCTTGGTGAGAGGGATTGGTCCTCGAGGATCAACATAGAACACAGGCGCTCCGTCTGCGAAGCGTACGTGGAGACGCTGGATAACCGTCAGAAAAAGCATGGTGTATTGGCCCACGGCGGCCACAGTTCCCCAAAGCAAACTCGTCAATACTTTATCGCTCTGCTTTCTAGCCATGAAAGAGGATATCCTTTCTCCTCATAATCTGCTATGGGAGGTATGATGTGCAATGCGGCCTTTATCGTGAAAGGACAACAACATTATAGCTCACCCACACCTGCCTGCCAATATTGGCAAGGGCGCGAAATACCGTTATAATCAGCATAAGAACACCATATTCCTCTATTTGGTCAAGGCAGAACCATGCTCAGGTTACAAGTCTTCAACACTGGCTGGGTTTCCATGCCGGAGAAGCGTCTTTATGTAGGCGGTGGACATGCGACGCGCACCCTACCGGTACTGTCCTTCGTTATCGAACATCCGCGAGGCCTGGTTGTCTTCGACACTGGCCTAAGTGCTGCTTTCGCTACCTCCCCCAGACGGTATGTGGGCTGGCTGAGTGATCGTTTGATTCCTTTCCGCTCATCCCCAGGGATGAACCTTTCTGCGCAAATGAGAACTCGTGGCTTGCCCCCAGAAAACGTGGCCTATGCTGTGCTCTCCCATCTGCATTACGATCACACCGGTGGGCTACGTGCATTCCCCCAGGCACAACTACTGCTGACACGTCAGGAATGGGAAGCAGCACAATCGCCGCTCAGACGTCTTCGCGGTTATCTGGCCAAAGAGTTGGCGGGGTTGACCTTCGTTTTGCTGGACTTTGCTTTGTCTAACGTTTTGCCTTTGAGCGCGGCCCTTAAAGGCAATTACGGCCTGGATTTGATGGGCGATGGTAGCCTGATCCTGGTGCCAACTTTTGGACACACCTATGGACATCAATCACTGCTTGTCTTCCTTCCCCATGGGGTCGTACTGCTAGCTGGAGACGCCATATATGTACGAGAAGGTTATGCTAGGCCAGCAGCACAGCCTGGTGCTCACTCTCCAGACGCCGCCTGGCGTAGTCTCATAGGGCTGCGTGCGCTGGCTAAGGGGAACCCCAGTGCAATAATCCTACCTGCACATGATGACAGCATGCTGCATGGCCTTGACCGGCCGGACATTGTCGTTGGCGACGCGCTTATGGCCCCACACTTCCCCTACCCTGATAGGCATCAGTAAATTCGCTCTACCCATCGTTCTGGTAAAATCCCGGCTTGCACAAAATCTCCATAATCCGCATGTCAAAGAAAGTTTGCGCATTAGCTGGCTTAAGCACAACGGCTGTGTCTGCCCCACGTCCAGTGCCGCCAATAGCAATGGTTGGCTCACCAGCACGGATCAACCCCGCATCTGCGGCCATCAATGCGATCTCACACGCTACTTTCATGCCCTCACCGAAGATGCGCAAAGTGTAGGCAATAATTTCCTCCAGTTCGTAGGTTTGCAGCTTCTTGCGCACGGCACGGCCCACTCCCCCAAAGGCATGTTGGCACGTCAAGATACGCCCGCCATTGGCCTCGATAGCTTTGCGGTTTCCCTCCGTTAGTTCTTGCTGATTGGGCTCTTTGAAACCGGTTGAGTGCGTTACGAGTACCAGGTTATAGCCTCCAAATACTTCCGTCGCATGCAGGCCGGTCTGCCCACTGGTTGTAGCCACAACAATAGATTCAATGCCGAGTTCCTCAGCACGTGCCTTGGCGATTTGAAAAACGTGCTCCGTATTGTCTTTGCCTGGCCGGCTAAAGTAAGTGCAGTTGACTATTGTATTATCCATAGGCCTCCTCTTTCCATTGGATTGTTGTTTGGACTCAGCAAGCACTACTTCTGAACTTTGGGACCGTTTGACAATATAACCAGGTCCTTCCTCCTGGTCGCGTTTCACAAGCTATCCTACAGTTCACCATCTTGTGTCTCAGGTAGGTGCTCTCTCAAGCTTTCGGCCTCGAGGGCCTCTCTTCGACGCGGCTCAGGGCTGGCAGTCCGAAGGCCGGCACGGAACAGGTTGATCTTGACCTTGGGGTACTCTTGCTCCAATATGCGGATGACGTTTTTCATTAACATGCGGCGTGAAGTCACGTTATGGGGACAATAGGCGGGTGCTAGTGGAAGCGCACACACCTGCACAAAACGCATGATTTCCTTCTCTGGCACGTAGATCATGGGGCGGATGAGTACGAACTGACCGCCGAAGAACTGCCGCTTTGGGGTCAAAGTCTCAGCTTTGCCATGGAAGACCAGGTTGAGCAAAGTTGTCTGTGCAGCATCGTCGGCATGGTGGCCCAGTGCTACCTTGTTGCAGCCCAGGCGCTGCGCTGCGGCAAAGATGGCCTTGCGGCGCAGGTATGAGCAGCGGAAACAGTCTGGCTGCGCGCCTACGTCAACCATCTCAAAAGCATACGCCTGGCCCTCTGACTGAAAGTAAACCTCAAGCGTGTTGCGCGCCTCTAGCTCCCTACACAGGGTCCCGTCGGACTTGTGCATCATTACATGCACAGCTATGGTCTCATACTTCTCAGGGACACTGCTTTGCCTGAGGCGCAACAGATACAGCAGCGTGAGACTATCCTTACCACCGGAGACAGCTATAGCGATGCGATCTCCATCCGCGATCATCTTATAATCATAGATGGCCTTGTTCACGCTTTTCAACAGATAGTAGGCTAGCTTGTCCTTCAGGGCAATGTCACGTTTGCTCATTTGAGATACTGTAATAGGCGAAAAAGGGGGTGGCGCAGATGCCACCCCCTAGTCCCGACATAGGTCACTCTACCACGCTGGCTTGATCCCCAGGTAGACCTGCCCCTTTGTCAACATCCGTAAGATAGTCTCCGGCGGTCTCTTGTCCAGACGCTCATACAACTCGAGGATTGAAAGTGGCTTATTGCCGTTAGCCAAAAAGACCCGGAAAATACTGTCGAGGAGTGGAGTATCGGCTGTAATATAGTCCGGTTTGAGGCTACAGCAGGCGCGTATGGCTTCCCAGATAGCATCTACCCTGGTTACTTCTGCCGTCTCGGGATCAATCATATCCACCATCTTCGCATCTGATAATGCGCCAACAGTTTCGCGACACTCTGGACATAACAGATCCCTCATGAAGACACGGATGTCCTTGTTCTGCTTTTCCCACCACGAGAAGTCAATGTGAAACTTGGTGTTAATAGTCAGCCTGAGTGCTCTCATGGATACTAGACCTCATTGTCCGCTGCGTACTGATACACGCGGTCTACAATCAAATCTTGACGGCGTGAACTTGGACGCCGGCTCATCTCCTCCGGCGTATTGTACGTAACGTTGCGCAGAGACTCATCGTAGACCCAATTGCCATCGCCTACGGGGTCGAAACAGGCTCGACGGGTCAACTCAGCGAAGACAGGGACAGCGCCACAACGGCGTGTCAAATTCACGGCCGAATAGAGAGTCTTGGCATGTACCAGACCCTGTCCGCTTAGCTTGGCTAATTCAGGAAAGAGCTCGATCAAATACTCGAAGAGAGACTTGGTTTCTGTGCTGGCATCAGTCCACAGACGGTCGAGTTCGTCCACGGGCCCCTCATCAATCAGCAGGTGCTTATCATAGCGACAGGTATAGGCCTTGCGCTGTATGCTGAAAGTCAGGCGGCCGTTAAATGGCTTCGCCTCTCTTATCCACTCGCTCTTGCGCTTTCCCTCTTCGTAGCCAATCAGGAAAGTGAGCGGGTCGTCTCCGCAATGAAGCTGCACTACGCCGCCAATTGGCACTCCACGGTGGCGGTACCATTCACCCAGTCCCCAGGCATAGCCCTCGACTGGTATCATCCAACCCGAGATCTTTTCTCTATTGCGCTGGTCGAGGAAAGTGACCATAAAACGTTCACTTGGCTTCTGCAACAAGAGGCCCTGCACTCGTTTTGAAAGTGGCAAGGTGCCTTCACGGCGATGTGGATAGGTCAGAAAAATTTCGACAGTATCAGTGCTGTCGGGTACCGCTACTGGCATCTTTTCTAGTTCATCGGCTTCATCCCCGAGTTCCATCACAAAATCGCGCAATTCTCGGTTCAGCCATTCGCCTCCTCGCGCCCTATACATGGGCACCAGACGTGCTGGCTTACGACGTACGCTCATTGGAACCAAACCGCTTAGATACCAGGTCGGCTCACCCGAAACACTGGTCTCCACGAAGCGCGGGTCCTGGCTTAATGCATAGCTCAGCGCATAGGCTCGGGCCGACAGCTTGCTCTCAGCAGGCAATTCCACTTCCTTGAGAAGTTGCGAGACGGTCAAAGGCTGACCCCGCTCATCAATCATGGCCTCAGCAATATTCAAATTGAAGGGAGTTACCAGGGGCATCAGTCCGCGTAGGAACCAAAGCTTACCAAAGTGCACAAAATCCTCGCTTAGCAGCAAAGCATCTTGCAGCCGCTCACGGACACTTTGACCATAACGTTCATACAATTGTGCAGGTGAAAGGAGCTCTCCACTACTGTCCTCAAGCAGTGCTGCGCTCCGCTTCAAAGCATGATCTGGCGCAAAATCCGCCACAAATTCTCGCGGAGTAACTTCATTTTCCAGTTGCACCTGAATAACACTGAAGTAGCCATAACGCGGATTGTTACCTTCCCGAATCGCCAATACCTGACCTATAGCATAGTCAAAAGCAGGAAACACAAGTCGTTGGCCCAACTCATAGCTATCCTGTGGCTGATAGATCAGCCCTTTGTCGCTCTTCCTCGCTAATGCCTCTTCTTCCCTATGGTGGCGGCGCTCCATGACCTTCAAACTGAGTTCATCAATGGTCCGAGGTTCACTCTCCTCCACGAAGCACTCGTAGAGATACTCCAGATCCTCCTTGTGTACAGCGAACTCATCGAGCCAATACTCAGCCGTCTGCGTTCGCCTTTTCTGTTGCAAAGCCACTAGTCCTCCACACTGTGTAAACATTAAACAAAGGCCCAAGTCGCGCAGGCCCTTTGGGTTAAGGCTATCCAGACCGAAGGCACGAACCTTCTAGGACGAAACCTGCTTACCAATGTGGGTCAGCGCAACCGAAGCCTTGCCAAGATGGGCGAAACAGGACTCGAACCTGTGGCCTTCTGAATGTAAGTCAGACGCTCTCCCAACTGAGCTATTCGCCCCTGGACATTATTATAGTTGTGCCAATAGCCTTTGTCAAACTCCTTACCCACTGCACCGCTACATATGCTCCGGGGCAGTCATGCCCATCAGATGCAGGGTCTTAGCTAACACAACCTTGGCGGCACGAACGAGCTTCAATCGCGCCATAGTCAAGTCACGGTCCGCTGGGTCAGAAGAAACCACGCGGCAATCTCGGTAGAAGACATGAAACTGGCCGGCCAAATCCTGAGCATAATGCGCCAGATGGTGCGGCGACAGGGTCGTGGCTGCCAATTCGATAACCTCGGGCAGCATCAGCATGCAGCGGATCAGAGCCAACTCCATTGGATGTGTCAATAATGCTACATCGCCCCCCTCCATACTGACGCCACGTTCCTCAGCCAAGCGCAAGATGCTGCTGATCCGCGCGTGTGCATACTGGACGTAATAGACCGGGTTCTCGTTTGATTGCTCCTTTGCCAAGTCAAGGTCAAAGTCCATCTGGCTCTCCGCGCTTCGAGATAGCAGGAAGAAGCGCACAGCGTCAGTACCAACGTCTTCCAGCACTTCGCGCAAACTTACAATGTCACCGGTGCGCTTAGATAGCCGCACCACTTCCCCGCCACGCTTGAGCGTGACCAGTTGATAAATAATGATGGACAGGCGTTGCGGATCGAGCCCTAGAGCTCGCATCATGGCCTGCATGCGCGGCACGTGGCCCTGATGGTCTGCCCCCCAGACGTCAATGACCCATTCGAAGCCACGGCGCACAAACTTGTCATAGTGGTAGGCAATGTCCGAAGCGAAGTAGCCCGGTGCACCACCGGAACGGATAATGACTTCGTCCTTATCAGCACCCAGGTTAGTGGCAGTGAACCACACTGCCCCGTCACGCTCGACGATATAATTCCCCTCCCGCAGCACAGTCATCACA
>Ga0209609_10002009_pt1 | contig 11722 bp, 10 predicted proteins | sample LakKivw325mmetaG_FD_184136 | JGI IMG/M metagenome (GOLD analysis project Ga0209609, IMG submission 184136) | Anoxic lake water microbial communities from Lake Kivu, Rwanda to study Microbial Dark Matter (Phase II) - Lake Kivu water 325m metaG... | ecosystem: Environmental > Aquatic > Freshwater...
TGCCCGCTCGTGGCGTGACCGCCCGCGCCATCGTGCTGGGCCTGCTCTCGATCGTCGCGGTCATCCTGCTTATCCACTGGGCGGAGTTGGTGCTGGGCGGCGCGCGCGGGCACAGCGCCATGGCGAACACCAGCGTCCCCCTAGGGACATTCGCCGCGTTGATGCTGATCGTGTCACTCAACAGCCTCGTCGGCCGCTGGCGGCGGAGTTGGCAACTCTCGTCGGGGGAACTGGTCGTCATCTACGCGATGACGGCCGTGGCGACGGTGCTCGCCTCTTCGGGGGCCATCCATTTCCTCGTGCCGGCCATGGCCGCGCCGCTGGGCTTCGCCTCGCCGGAGAATCGCTGGGAGTCGCTGTTCTTCCAGTACATCCCGCACTGGATCGGCCCCGACGACCCGCGCCTGCTGCGACGCTTCTTTGAGGGCGGCGAGCTGCCCGTCAGCCTCTGGCTGGGGCCGGTCACGATCTGGTCGGGCTTCGTGTTCACGTACGCGGCCTGCACGCTCTCGCTGGTACTGCTGCTGCGCCGCCAGTGGATCGAGAGCGAGCGGCTCACCTTCCCCACCGTCTACGTGCCGCTGAGCATCACTGAGCCCGACGGCGCCTTCTGGCGCAACCGCGCCGCGTGGATCGGCCTCGCGATCCCCTTCCTCATCGGCACGATCAACACGCTGAACGTCAACTTCCCGGCGGTGCCAAAGCTCGAGGTGCGGCGGATTGACTTGTCGTCGCATTTCGGCGACCCGCCCTGGAACGCCATCGGGGGGCTGGCCATTTCCTTCTACCCGTTTGTGGTCGGCCTGGCGTTTCTGCTGTCCACCGAGATGACGTTCTCGTGCTGGTTCTTCTACCTGATGACGAAGGTGCAGCGGATCGTGGGGGCGAGCTTCGGTGTGGCGCAGTGGGGCACCGGCGGGCTGGCGCGCTTCCCGTTCGAGAGCCACCAGGGCGCGGGGGCGTTCGTGGCGCTGGCGGTGCTGGCGCTGTGGATCGGGCGCAAGCCGTTGGCGCAGACCTTCCGCGCGGCGTTCGCGGGCGTGCTCACCATCGGGCAGGGCCCGCCGGGCGCCGGGGGCGAGGCCGTGGACCCGACCGCGCGCCGGGCCGTCTGGGGCTTCTTGCTCAGCTTCGCCTTGCTCGTGGGCTTCTGCCGCGCGGCGGGGATGTCGTTCTGGACGCCCGTGGTGCTGCTGGCACTGTCGCTGGCGTACCTCATCGCGGCCAGCCGCATCCGCGCCGAGACGGGCAACGCCTGGCTGTTCGGCCCGGACGTGGACCCGCAGCGGCTGATGATCACGGCCGTCGGGGCGCGTCACATCCTGCCCCGCGACCTGACGATCATGGCCTACCTCAACGCCGTCTCCAGCTTCGACCTGCGCTGTGTCTCGATGCCGCACCAACTCGACGCCTACAAGCTGGGCGAGGCGCGCAAGCTGGAGCGGGGCAAGCTGACCGGGGCGCTACTCCTGGGGCTGGCGGTGGGCATCCCCGTAGCGTTCTGGCTGGGGCTCGTGATCTGGCACGACATTGGGGCGCTGGCCAAGGGCGAGTCGTGGCGGACGATGATGGGCAAGCAGCCCTTTGATCGGCTGCAGGGCTACCTGCGCAACCCGCAGCCGGCCAATCCGATTGAGCTGGTCTTCGTCTCGGCCGGACTGCTCTTCACCGGCTTCTTACTCGTCATGCGCACGCGGCTGCTGTCCTGGCCGTTCCATCCGGTGGGCTACGCCATGGCCAACACCAACAGCATGGGCAGCCAGTGGTTCCCGTTCCTGCTCGCCTGGGCCGCCAAGAGCCTGATCCTGCGCTATGGCGGGCCGAAGCTCTACCGCAAGGCGCAGCCGTTCTTCCTGGGGCTGGTGGTCGGGGACTTCCTTAACGGCGCGCTCTACACGATCCTGGGGTGCTTCATCAGCACCATGAAGGTGTACCCGATCAACTGGTAGGGCCCGGCGGCCGTGGCTTTCCCCCCGGCAGGTAGACAAATCCCCCACGCCCAAACACACTACCCAATGGACACCCGCCAAGGAAGCGCCTGCTGTGAGTGAACCCGACCGCGAGTTGCTGGGACGGCTGGCGCACGGAGACATGGAGGCTCTCGGCGCGCTGTACGACCGCCACGCGCGGCGGGTCTATCATGTGCTGCTGGCGCGCGGGCTGCGCGACGAAGAGGCGGACGAAGTGCTGCCCGAGGTGTTCCTGGCGCTGGCGGAGTGCGGGCGGAAGCTGCGCGGCGTGGAAGACGCCCTGGCCTACCTGCTGGGCATCGCCCGACACCTGGCGCATCGCGTCCGCAAGCAGCGCCCGGAGGGAACCCCGGCAGCGCCCGAACCGGAGAGCCGGGACGACGACGGGACCGTGGCGGCCATGCACCTGGTGCGCCAGTTGCCCGTCGAACAGGCCGAAGTGGTGGTGCTGAAGGTGTGGCACGGCTTCACCTTCGACGAGATCGGGCAGGTGCTGGCGGTGTCCCCGAACACAGCGGCCAGCCGGTATCGGTACGGGATCGAGAAACTGCGTGCGATGTGGGATGAGGGATAGATGAGCGACTTCGAGTTGCGGATGGCCACGACGCCCCTGCCCGAGCCGCCCCCGGGGCTGCGGCCGGCGATGTTGGCGCGCGCGGGCCGGGAGCGGCGCTGGCGTACCGTCGAGCGCGCCTGGCGCTGGACGCTGGTGGTGGCGGCTGGCCTGCTGCTGGTGCTCAACCTGCATTTCAGCCGCGTGCATGAACACGAGATGATCGCCCTGATCGGGCCGCCGGGGATCGAGCGTCCGCTGGAGGCGAAGGTCTTCGTGCAGAGCCTCGAGCACCGCCGGCACGTGCTCACGGCCGCATGTAGCGGCGACTTCCCCAGCGCGCTGAAGGAGGACCTGCTGTGAGACACAGCCGGACTCTGAGCGGACTGACGATTCTGGGCCTGATTGTGGGCACGGTCTTCGTGTTGGGGGCGGCCCTGTGGACTGTGACCAACATGGCGTACAGCCGCAAGCTGGAGCGCGAGCTGGCCAGCCTGCGCGCCGACGGTTACCCGCTAACGCTCGCCGAGATCAAGCCCAAGCCCGTGCCCGAGGCCATGAACGCCGCGAACGTCTACATGCCGCTGTTTGACGTGAACTTCGATCCGCTCAAGGGGTCCCCCGGCAATGCGCCCGAGAGCGGCCTGCGGCGCTTCAAGGTGGACAAGACCGACCTGCCCGACGTGCTGGCTGCGCAGAGCATCATCGAGAGCCCCGAGGCGCAGACGGCCCTCGCCACGCTCAAGCACGCGTCGTCGATGCCGTTCTGCGTCTTCCCGTTGCGCTGGGATGACACGTACAACGCGCTCTTCCCGCACCTGGCGCAGTTCCGCCAGGCTACCCGCCTGGTGTGCGCCCAGGCGGTGCTGCTGAGCCACCAGGGCCGGCGCGCCGACGCGCTGGATTGGCTGGGGGTCGGGCTGCGCATGGCCGACCAGGTGGCGCAGGAACCGACGCTGATCGCGCAACTGGTGGCCATCGCCATGCGCGCCATCACTGAGAAGGCGGCCCGGGACATCATCACCGAGGCCGACCTGTCGCCGACGCTGGCGCGGCCGCTGTACGACCAGCTGGGCCAGACCGATCATGTCCAGACCTACAAGCGCTCAATGGAGATGGAACTGGCGATGGGGCTGACGATGATGGAGCAACTCGGGCGGAAGCCGGGCGACTTTGAGGCCATTTTCGGCGAGGCGGGCTCGTTCTATCCCGCACCGGTGGAGAAGCTCATGGCCACCGGCCCGGGTCGCACCTGGCTCAAGCTGGAGCAGGCCAACTACGCCCACTACATGCACGAATCGCTGCAGTCCGTGGACAAGCCCTACCGCGAGACCGCGCGCGCCAAGCCGGCCCCGATCCCGCCGCGCTTCGGCACGGTGCTGAGTTCGATGCTCATCCCGGTCTTCAGCCGCGTCAACATGAAGCGCGACCAGTCCATCGCCACCACCCGCCTGCTGCAGATCGTGCTGGCGCTCAAGGCGCAGAAGCACTCGCTCGGCAGCTATCCGGATGCGCTCTCGGGCCTGGTGTGGCTACCGCCGACGCAGGACCCCTTCAGCGGCAAGCCGTTCACGTACCGCCGCCAGGGCAGCGGGTTCCTGCTCTATGGCATCGGCCCGAACCTCCAGGACGACGGCGGCAGGCCGCCCAGCAAGCCGGGGAAGATCGGTGAGGAGGGGGACATGGTGTGGCGGTGTGCGAGGTAGCGGGGGCCGCCTCTACTCGAGGGGCTCGTCGGCCAGACGCGCCATGATGCCATGGAAGTCCCGGCGGTCAGCGACCATGCGGACGCGAATCAACCCCTTGGCGCGTACGACACCGTACCCGATGCGGTAGTCACCAACGCGGAGGCTGCGCCAGCCCTTGAGGTTACCCGTCAGCGGCTTGGAGCTCGGGGGATACGGATCATCCGCCAGTGCGGTCAGGTGCGGGTATATCATCGTCCGCACATCAGGCGACAGCTTGTTGAAGGCCGCCGCGGCTGGTGGCGACACGTGGACGCGGTACCTCATCGCGGCTTCGCCGGATCAAGCTCTTCGATGGGAATCCACTCGTTCTCGCCGCTGGCGATCTGGGCCTCGATGTAGGCCACCATCCCTGCCTCCACCAGCTCCTCGGGAATGTCGCCGCCCTCGGCCAGCCACTGCTCCAGGCGCTCCCGTTGGAACCGCCATGCGCGGCCAACCTTCATGGCCGGGATCTTGCCCTGACGTGCTTTCTCGCGCAGGGTCTCGGGGTGAATGCGCAGAAACCGCGCTGTCTCATCAACGGTCATGATGTGGGCCATGACTGTAAGCTCCTGTATATGAATGTACAGGACTGTATTATACTGCACAGCCACTAGAGGCGCAAGCCCGACGCCGGGGAGGAGAGAAGGAGGGCGTCGTGTCCCCAGCCCTCACGGGCTGGGCTAACGTGTGTCGCGTCTCCGGCGCTTGGGGTCACAGAGACGAGATCTCCGGGAAACATGCTGCCATCATCCCTGCCAGTACGAGAAGATAGCAGTATGTCTGGAAGCAGATGAAGTCGCATAGCTCGGGATTGTCGGTCATCTTCGCCGAGGAGTAGCCGATCCCGCCATCTGGCAGCGGGATGAGATTCCAGTGGGAACTGAGCGGGTCGCCATGCACTATGTGGTTGAATAGGTCGCATATCTGGGCGGCAATTGCAGCATCGGCTTTGCCGCTCATTGTCTCAAGCATCACTCCCAGCCTCGGTCGCTCGCGGTGTTTCCACCCGTCTTCCCAGGTGGTGACTGCGTCTGGGTTAGCATGGAGATACGAGATGATGGCGGCACGCTCTATTAGCGGTCGCATCAGCACCAATGCGCCGAACAGGTAGCCTTGGCGAACTAGTTCGCGGATCGTCAAGGCAAGGTTCACGCCCTGCGGGATGATCTGGCAGGCGGCTCTCTGGAGGCCTGACAGCTCCGAGAGGTGCGAGAAGGCCGCAGTGATCTGGTTGCGCTCGAGGCAGGAGAGGATGACCTGGTCGAAATGGTAGACCAAAGCTCTACCGAGGTAGGGCTCGTTGTCTGGCGTGTAGACGGCTTGGTCAGGCGGCTTCATGTGGATGCCTCTTCTCTCCGTGCGTGCTGGCCTCGTGAAGCTACAGCTTCTCCTTCCCCCGCAGCACATCATCCACCCGCACCTGTCGCCCCGTCTTCTGCGCGATCTGCGCCGCCTCGATGACGCCGATGTGGTAGACGATGTCGTCGTAGCTGCGCGGGGGCTGGCCCGTCTGGATCATCTGCTTGAAGTTCTGCAGGATGCGCTGGCCGCCGTAAATGAACTCGAAGTCGCCGATGGGGTTGCTGGCGAGGGCGCCCTGGGCGCTGTAGCCCGCCGCGTAGAAGTTGCAGCGCTCCGGGAAGTGCTCCACGCTCGTGTTGAGAATCATCACTTCCTTGCCGGACTTCATGTGCAGGTGCACGTACTCCAGCGGCAGCGTGCCCATGCACTCGATGAAGTCCACGTCGCTGCCGAACAGGTTCAGCGCCAGCGCCACGCCGTGGATGAGATAGGCCAGCCGGTCCTCGATGCCGCCGAAGTCGCGCGCCCCGAGGTTCTCCTGGGAAAACGCCCCGCCCACGCCCTTGATGACGCCGACAGTGGCGTCGCCGATCTCGGGGAAGCGGGCTTTGAACAGGTCCGCCGCCGGGACGACCGTGAGAATGCTGGAGTTGTACATCGGCGTCCCGTGCTTCTCGGCCAGCTTCACAATGGCCCGCGCGTCCTTGAGCGTGCTGGCAAAGGGCTTGTCCACGAACGTCGGCACCCCGGCCTTCAGGAAGGGGGTCGCGAGCTGGAGGTGATCCCCACCGCCGCCGTCGCAGTCGGAGATGAAGATGGCGTCAATGAGCGGGATCATGTCCGCGGGCTTGTCACACACCACGGGCTTGCCTGAGAAGGTCGCGCTGAACTGCTCGGCGCGCTCGCGCTCAGTGTCATAGCAGGCGGTGATCTTCATCCCCGGGACCTTCGGCAGCTTCTCCAGGTCCCACGGGTTGTAGATGTTCTGGTAGTAGTGGGCGACGATGTAGTCGTGCTTCACGAGGCCCGCCGAGTCGAGGTCCTCGTAGCCCATCTGGGCGCCGAAGTAGTAGCCATGCGTGTCGCAGCGAATGACGCCGACGCGGATCTTCCTGGCCATGGTGGTCTCCTCCAATTGTGTCAACGCAACGATGATGGCACCCGCCCACTGCGGTACGCCCGACACTCCTGTCGGGCAGAGCGGGCGCGACGCGCCCGACAAGAGTGTCGGGCGTACCGTGATGCGCCATCTCACGGCATGTACGGCCGCGGCGCCACCGCTCTTGCCTCAACCTCCAATGTCGCGGGCAGCAGCCCCGGCGCCGTCGCGGTGACGGTGATCGTGCCCGCCTGCCCGCGCCTCGACTGCACGAGCGCCTGGCACAGGCCGTTGAACGCGCGGCGGTGGTTCGCGCGGTCATCTTCCTTCGCGGTCGGGTCGCCGTTGCCGACGCCGAGGATGCTGGCGTTGTCGCTCACGCTGAACGTGACGTGATCGTCGGCAATGGGCATCACGCGGCCCTCGGCGTCGTGGATCGAGCACGTGATGACACACACGTCCTCGCCATCGGCGGCGACAGTCGGCACGTGCGGTGTCAGGCGCAGTTGGCGCGCCGGACCCGTCGCCTCCACCGTCGCGGTCGCGACCTCCGCCCCGCCGTTATAGCCCTTGGCCAGCAGCACGCCCGGCTCGTACGGCACTTCCCATTCGAGGTGGCTGTTGGGCTCCAGCGTGCGCCGCCCCAGGCTCTGCCCGTTGAGGAACAGCTCGACCTCCTCGCAGTTCGTGTGCGCCCAGACGGGGATCGCCTCGCCCTCGCGACCGGGCCAGGTCCAGTGCGGCAGCAGGTGCAGCACCGTCTCGCCCGACCAGCGCGCGCGGTAGTAGAAGAAGTTGTCCTTCGGGTAGCCGCACGTGTCCATGATGCCGAAGTGGGAGCTGACGCACGGCCACTCGTACGGCGTCGGCTCGCCCCGGTAGTCGAAGCCCGTCCAGATGAACGTGCCGGCCATGAAGGGCCGGTCGGCGATGGGCTTCCACGCGGCCTCGGCGAGCGCGCCCCAGTCTGGCGCGTTGACGTCGTAGGCGCTCATGTATCCCTGCGCCGCGTCGGTAAGGTAGATGCCGCGCGTGGTCAGCGCGCTCGATTGCTCGCTGCCCAGGATCGGGTGCTCGGGGTGGGACTGGTGGTACTCGTCGAAGTTGCCGAAGCTGTAGTTGCAGCCCTGCAGATCGTGGGCCAGCGAGAACGGCCCGCCCCAGTTGCCGTGCATGGCGGTGATGGTCGGGCGCGTCGGGTCGAGCCGCTTCGTGAAGGCGATCATGCTGCGGACGATGCGTGTGCCCTCTTCGGTGCTCTGGGCCGGCTCCTCGTTGGCCATGCTCCACATGATGATGCAGGGGTGGTTGCGGTCGCGGCGGATCATGCTTTCCAGGTCGGCCATGTTCCACGGCGCGCTGGACAGATGCCGGCTCTCATCCATCACGAGCATGCCCATCTCGTCGCACGCGTCGAGCAGCTCCGCCGCCGGGGGGTTGTGCGCGCAGCGGTACGCGTTGCTGCCCATCGCCTGCAGGCGCGCGATGCGATAGCGCTGCACGGCGTCCGGCACGGCGATGCCCACGCCGGCGTGGTCCTGGTGGTTGCACGTCCCGTAGAGCTTGACGACGCGACCGTTGAGCATGAAGCCTGCAGAGGGGTCGAAGCGGATATGGCGGATGCCGAAGGGGGTTTCCACGGTGTCGGACACGTCGCCGCACGTGACGGTCGTCACGACGCGGTACATGGCGGGGTTCGTGATGTCCCACAGAACCGGCGAGGCGACGGCCACGACCTGGGCTACTTCGGCACTGGCGCCGGCGGGCAGCGCGTGTTCGCTCGTCGCTGAGCCGATAGTCTGCCCGTCCGGCCCGATGACCGTCGAGGTGATCGTCGCCGCTGCCTCGGCGTCACCATCGTTCACGACGGTCGTTGTGAGGTTCACGTTGGCTGCGGAGAGATCGTCGTTCAACTCCGGCGAGGCGAACACGCCCCAGTGGCCGACGTGCACGGGCGTCATCTTGCTCAGCCACACATGCCGGTAAATGCCGCCGCCCTCGTACCACCAGCCCTCGAACTCCGTCGCATCCACGCGCACGACGAGCACGTTCCGGCCGCCGTAGTTGGCCGCGTCGGTGAGGTCGAAGCAGAAGCTCGTGTAGCCGCTCTCGTGCCGGCCGAGAATGTAACCGTTGAGCCACACTGTGCAGTTGCGGAAGACGCCGTCGAACTCGATCCACAGGCGCTTGCCGAGGTCTTCGGCGGGCAAGTCGAAGCTCTTCCGGTACCAGCCGACGGCACCGTTCTTGAAGCCGTGGCTCACGTTGCCGGCCGGGTCGAAGGGCTGCTCCAGGACGAAGTCGTGCGGCAGGTCCAGCGCGCGCCACGCGCCGTCATCGAACCCCGGGGCGGCCGGGCCGCCGGCTTTGCCCGCCTTCACGGCGCCATACGTGTCGGCATGGTTGATGGCCGGGCCGGTCCGCAGGTCGCCGAGATAGAAGCACCAGCCGGGGTCCATCAGCAGGCGCTCGCGGAGGTTGGTCATGGTGGGTTCTCCTGTAGGCAGTAGCATGCACCCCTCACCCCGGCCTTCGGCCACCCCTCTCCCATGAGACCTTCGGTCTCCGGGAGAGGGGAGTAACGTGCGGAGGCATAGTGGCTCTCCCCTTGGTTCTTCCGGATGAAGCCACAACGTGAACGGGCAATACTCCCCTCTCCCGGCGCTGCGCAGCAGCGCATGGGAGAGGGGTGGCCGAAGGCCGGGGTGAGGGCTCCGTCACCAGATCGGCTTCAGCTCACTCACCGTCAGCGACACGCTCGCCTTCCCGCCCCGCGCATATACATCGAGCCCATGCAGCTCGTCGCTCGGGATGATGCCCACGGGCATGTAGACCTGCCCGTCGCCCCCGAAGATCTCAATCGAGGTGCGGTCCACGATCAGGCGTAGCTTCAGCTTGCCGTCGGTCGGCTCCAGCGGCGCGGCGCAGCCCAGGCACGAGAGCTGCTTCTTGCCGGTGTGGAAGGTCACGGGAATCCCGCGCACGTGGAAGCCAACCTCGCCGGCCCCCTGCAGCGCGAACTCCGCCTCGAGGTCGAACAGGTCGCCGGTGATCCCCGCCAGCGAGTTCGTGGCCCCGGCGAGTTGCACGTTGCTGAACGTGTGCGCCTGGCCGTGCAGGCTGGCGACTTCGCCAATGGGGCGGACGCGCAGGCGCGGGCCGTCGGGCGTGCTGTGCAGCGTCAGTTCCGCCGCCAGGTCCATCATCTGGTTGAACGGCATCCCGGGCATCTCGACGGTGCCCCAGCCCATGACGATGCGCCGCCCGTCCGGCACGTCGTTGAACGTCTGCGAGGCGTAGAAGCAGTTGCCGTAGTGCAGGCGGTGGGGGCCCGCCTCCGGCAAGAAGGTCCGGCCGTCAAAGTTCCCCACGAGATACAACCCGTTGCCCCCGTAGAAGACCCAGCGCATCTCTTGCGCGTTGCCGTCCAGCGGCAGGGCGAAGAACTCCGGGCACTCGCTGCTGCCCTCGACGTGCACGTCGCACAGCTTCTCCCACTGCTTGAGGTTCGGCGACGCGAACAGCGCGAAGTCGTGCCCGTCCAGGTACAGCGCCATGATCCACTTGTGGTCGGGCTCGTACCAGATGACCTTCGGGTCGCGGTTGCTCCCGATGATGTGAGGCAGGACGGGGTTCCCCTCGTACGTGGCCCACGTTCGGCCGCGGTCGTTGCTGTACGCGAGGCACTGGGTGAACGGCTCGCCGGCGGCCGTATAGATGCAGACGATGGGCTTCTCGGCGCCGGTCTGGAAGCCCGCCGTGTTCGCCGCGTCAACGACCGCCGACCCCGAGTAGCACGTGCCGAGCCTGTCCGGGTAGAGCGCGATCGGCAGCTCCTGCCAGTGGATCATGTCGGGGCTGACGGCGTGCCCCCAGTGCATGTTGCCCCAGCCCCAGCCGTACGGGTTGTGCTGGTAGAAAAGGTGGTATTCGCCGGCATGGTACACCAGCCCGTTGGGGTCGTTGTTCCAGCCCCGGCGCGAGGAGAAATGGACCTGCGGGCGGTACCGCTCGCGGTACAGATCGTCCGCGCCGCGCAGGTCCGCGTCATTGCGGATGGCCTTCAGCTCCGGCGTGTCGGAGTCGCTCTGGCTCGCGCTGATGGTGGCCTTCCGCCCGACGAATTCGCCCACATCCATGACGGTCCAGAAGTCCGGCTGGTCGGCGACGAGTTCGAGGTCGAACTCCCGCGTCGGGCCGTTCTCGATGGCGACGGTCAGGCGTTGCTTCGGCGCGCCGCGCCGGACGGGGAAGTTCAGAACACGCTGGCTCAGGGTCAGTTCCACGCGGCGCTCCTTCTCCTCGTTGGCAGTGGCGGGCGACAGCATGAGGGCCACGCGCGCGCATCGGCGCGGCGTGGTTCGGGTCCAGTCGCGGGGCCGAGGCAACACACGTGGCGGCGCTAGAGCCCGCTATGGCCCCACATCACGTTGCTGGGACTCTCAATGACGGTCTTGGGCAACCACTTGGCGTGCCCGTCCATGAAGACGCAGTTGCCGCCACCGTTGTGCTGTTCATCCGCAGGGCTGTAGGGCGGCCTGCAGCCGACCGTGCAGCAGGCGTCGCCGGCGGCGTTGCACGAGGGGCAGTAGTGTGTCCACGCCCATTCCGCGTCAATCGCCATCAGGATCTCGGAGGGCCGCGTGAACACCGGCAGCTTCCGTTGCGCCTGGCCGCCCTCCAGCCAGATATGCAGCATGGGCAGGGCGTAGCCATAGGACCCACCCCAGTACGTCCCCTTCATGCTGGGACACTTGAAGAGCTGGTAGTTCTTGATGTAGGGCTGGATGTCGTTGAACCACCAGTAGCGTGTCGCGCCGACGTCCTTGTACAGATGGGGCAGTGTCTCGTCGTAGTCCTGGACATACGATAGCATGCCCAGGCCGATCTGCTTGAGGTTCGACAGACACGCGGTCTGCCGCGCCTTCTCGCGGGCCTTGGCGAAGACCGGGAACAGAATTGCTGCCAAGATCGCGATGATGTGACTGCTGAAAAACCTCACTTCTTGAGAATACAGTACCCGCTACGAGCCAATGAACGCCATCTGCGGGCAAACCTGCTTCGGAAA
>Ga0209609_10002011_pt1 | contig 11714 bp, 22 predicted proteins | sample LakKivw325mmetaG_FD_184136 | JGI IMG/M metagenome (GOLD analysis project Ga0209609, IMG submission 184136) | Anoxic lake water microbial communities from Lake Kivu, Rwanda to study Microbial Dark Matter (Phase II) - Lake Kivu water 325m metaG... | ecosystem: Environmental > Aquatic > Freshwater...
GGTGGACCCTGCGCGTAACCTATTGGCCTTGCGTGGCGGGATTCCGGGCGCGAACCAAGGCCTGGTGTTTGTGAAGAAAGCTGTCAAGCAATAGCCGCTTGCGAGGAGACTTGGGATGTTAGTCAGTGTTCGGAACATGGCCGGTGAGACGGTCAAAGAAATGGAACTGAACGACGCGATCTTTGGGATCGAGCCTCATCAAGTGGTCATGCACCAAGCTGTTGTGCGCCAGCAGGCCAACGCCCGGCTGGGCACCGTGGATACCAAGACCCGCAGCGAGGTCAGCGGTGGCGGCAGGAAGCCGTGGAAGCAGAAGCACACAGGCCGCGCGCGGCAAGGGTCGACCCGGTCTCCGATCTGGCGGCACGGCGGTGTGGTATTTGGACCGCATCCGCGCTCTTATACCCAGCGGATGCCGCGCAAGATGCGACGCCTGGCTTTGAGATCGGCCCTTTCTGTCAAGGCGGCGGAAGGCAATCTCGTCCTGCTCGATGATCTGGCCATGCCGGCGCCCAAGACGAGGGACATGCTGGTGATGTTGGATAGCCTGCAAGTCCCATCCAGCGCTCTGATCCTGCTGCCCGAGCGCGATGCCAACGTCGAGGTTTCAGCGCGAAACATCCCGGATGTGAAGACGCTCATGGCTACCAACATGAATGTGATCGACATTTTGAACTACGATACCCTGATCCTGCCAGTGAAGGCTCTGGAGGTCATTGAGCAGATTCTGGGCTGAAGAGGGCAAAAGGCAAAGCATGCAATGGCTCGTGCCGATGAGAGCAAGGAGAGTTGAGTCTATATGAATCCCTATGAAATACTCAGGCGTCCAATCCTGACAGAGAAGACCGGTCAACAGTCTGATGAGCTGCACCGCTATACGTTCAGGGTAGACGTGCGGGCCAACAAGCTTCAGATCAAGGAAGCTGTGGAGCATGCTTTCAACGTCAAGGTTCTGGCTGTGAATGTGATCAACGTGCGAGGGAAAGCGCGTCGCTGGGGTCGCATACCCGGAAGGACGGAGGCCTGGAAGAAGGCCGTTGTCACTTTGTCACCGGGGCAGACCATCCAGTTCTTTGAGGGAGTCTAACCTGCCTCGCTCGCAAGTGCCGCTTGCGGCTGGCGGGCCACGTTCAGGAATGTGCTAAGGAATGATACACCATGGCGATTAAAACCTACAAGCCCACTTCACCTGGCCGGCGCTGGATGACCAGGTCCAGTTTTGAGGAGATCACGAAAGAGAGACCCGAGCGCTCACTGCTAGCCCCGCTGCGCAAGAGGGCTGGACGCAACGCTCGCGGGATCATCACTGTGCGGCATCGAGGCGGAGGTCACAAGCAGCAGTATCGCATCATGGATTTCAAGCGGGACAAGCTGGGAATGCCGGCGCGTGTGGCTTCGATTGAGTACGACCCGAATCGATCGGCCCGCATTGCTCTTCTGGTGTATGCCGATGGCGAGAAGCGCTATATTGTCGCCCCACTGGAAGTCAAAGTGGGTGACGTGCTGGTCTCTGGCGAGACGGCCGAGATCCGGGCAGGCAACGCTCTGCCGATTGAGAAGATACCGCTGGGAACCCTGATTCACAACGTGGAATTGCAGCCAGGACGCGGTGCACAGCTAGTGCGTTCGGCAGGCACTTCGGCGCAGTTGCTGGCCAAGGAAGGCTCTTACGCGCAGGTGCGCATGCCGTCGGGTGAGGTGCGACGTATTCTGATGCGCTGCATGGCCACGATTGGCCAGGTTGGAAACACAGACCATGGCAACGTCAAGCTGGGCAAGGCGGGGCGCTCCCGCTGGATGGGCATTCGTCCCTCCGTGCGTGGCTCTGCCATGACGCCACGCGATCATCCGCACGGCGGCGGCGAAGGCAAGGCCCCCATCGGCATGCCTTCGCCGAAAAGCCCGTGGGGCGAGCCGACCCTCGGCAAGAAGACGCGCCGCAACAAGCGCACCGACCGCATGATTGTGAAGCGTCGCCAGAAGAAGAGCCGTGGGTAGAGCATGCCTCCTGTGGTGTGCGCTTACATGTCTATTATAGTTGTATGAGGAGTCCAGAACATGTCAAGATCGCTCAAGAAGGGCCCCTTCGTGGATCCCAAACTGCTTCGACGAATTGAGGAGATGAATCGCACAGGTGAGAAGCGCGTCATCAAGACCTGGTCGCGTGCTTCTACGATCTTCCCTCAGATGGTGGGCCATACCATCGCAGTGCATGACGGTCGCCGACATGTTCCCATCTATGTCGCTGAGAACATGGTGGGACACAAGCTGGGCGAGTTCGCGCCTACACGCAACTTCCGCGGGCACAGCACCAGGGAAAAGGCAGTAGTCTAGTGTGTCTCCTCCCGATACTGCCGCTGTGGAGTTCGGGGGCACAACAGTAGGAGAGTCGTGAATGGGCATTCAAGTCAGAGCTGTGGCGAAGTACATACATGGATCGCCTGAGAAAGCCAGGCGTGTGGTGGACATGGTGCGCGGGAAGAATGTGCCCGAGGCCCTCAGCCTGTTGAAGTTCTCCACAAGAGCTGCAGCCGGCCCAGTGGCAAAGGTAATCGCATCGGCTGCGGCCAACGCAGAACAGAACTTTGGCTTGGCGCGCGACGATCTGTTTGTGGCACGGATCTCTGCGGACGAGGCGCCAACACTCAAGCGTGCGCAGTTTGGGGCACGGGGGCGTTTCAAGCCCATACTGAAACGGTCTTCGCACATCACGGTAGTTTTGGAGAGCCGGACTGAGGCTTTGCAGTAGTGGAGCGTCGTGTTGATTGGCAATCAAGGAGGCACTGGTGGGGCGAAAGGTACACCCGTTAGGCTTTAGGCTTGGTTACAACAAGGATTGGTATGCACGGTGGTATGCGGAAGGCAAACGCTACGCTGAGTTGCTGCGTGAGGACCTGGCGATTCGCCGTATCATCCACAAAACGCTAGGACAGGCCGCCATCTCGAGCGTGGAAATCGAGCGCTACCCGAAGCAGCTGCGGGTTACGATCCGCTCCGCGAAGCCTGGCGTCGTGATTGGGCGCAAGGGCGCCAACGTGAACATCCTTCGCACCCAGCTGGAGGGTCTGACCAAGAAGAAGGTCTGGGTCGACGTGGCCGAAATCGAGCGACCGGAGCTGGAGGCAGCCTTGGTGGCCGAGAGCATTGTCGAGCAGTTGGAGAAGCGGGTTTCGCACAAGCGCGCCATGAAACAAGCCATGGGTCGAGCCATGCGTGCTGGCGCCAAAGGGATCAAGATAGCCTGCAAGGGCCGCCTCTCGGGCGCAGAGATGGCGCGCCGTGAGTGGGTGCGTGACGGGCGGGTGCCTCTGCACACGCTGCGGGCTGATATTGACTACGCCTCGCGTGAGGCTCTGACCACGCTGGGACGCATCGGAGTCAAGGTGTGGGTCTGTCGCGGTGAGCTGTTGCCCAAGGGCAAAGAGGAAGTCACGGAAGCGCCGGTGGTTCCGGCCACGAGCGAGGCATAGGGTCGGCCTGAAGCCGCCATTTTCGTCAAGGAGAGTTCGTCATGCTACAGCCCAAGAGGATGATCTACCGCAAGGCCCATCGCGGCCGTATGAAAGGGCGAGCCACTCGCGGCGAGCGCATCTCATTCGGCGAGTATGGTTTGCAGGCACTGGAGCCCTTTTGGGTTACCGCGCGCCAGCTCGAAGCCGCGCGCCGTGCGGTGGTTCGCTATCTCCGGCGTGGCGGTAAGATATGGATTCGCGTGTTTCCGGACAAGCCGGTGACCAAGAAGCCCGCCGAGACTCGCATGGGCGGCGGCAAAGGCGCGGTGGATCACTTTGTATGTGTTGTGAAGCCTGGCCGCGTCCTTTTTGAGATTGCTGGCGTCACTGAAGACACTGCACGCGAAGCCTTTCGCCTGGCCTCCAACAAGCTACCCCTCCGCACGCAGTTCGTGTCCAGGGAAGATTTCGGCGCAGGAGGTGAGTGAACGTGATTGCTAGCAAGGATCTGAGGGCAATGACGGACTCGGAATTGAATCAGAAGCTGGAGGAAGTTCATCAGGAGCTGTTCAACCTGCGCTTTCGCCATGCCACCAAACAAGTCGAAGACACCAGTCGCATCCGGGTGGTCAAGCGCGACATTGCACGGATTCAGACGATCATGCGTGAGCGGCAGCTTGCTGCCGCGGCGGAGCACGAGGGCCGGGAGGCGTAGGTTACTATGAAGAAACAGCGAAGAGCTTTCGTCGGCCGCGTCATCAGCGGCAAGATGGAGAAGACGGCAGTCGTTGAAGTAGAGAGGCTGACACGGCACCGCGTATATGGCAAGACTATGCGCAGTGTGAAACGCTACATGGTTCACAATGAGGGCAATCAAGGCAAAGAAGGCGACTTGGTCAAGATCGAGGAGACACGGCCCTTGAGCAAGGAAAAGCGCTGGACCATTGTGGAGATATTGGAGCGTGCCAGATGATTCAGGCGTTTACGAGGCTGAAAGTTGCCGACAACACAGGTGCACGGGAGATCATGTGTTTCAAGGTTCTGGGCGGCACGCGCAGACGCTATGCGTACGTGGGTGACGTGATTATTGCAGCCGTCAAGGTGGCAACGCCAGAAGCGACTGTGAAGAAGGGCGAAGTTGTCAGGGCAGTGGTCGTGCGCACCGCCAAGGAATACGGTCGTCCGGATGGCTCGTACATACGCTTTGACGAGAACGCGGCCGTCATCTTGGACAAGGAAAACAACCCACGGGGCACGCGCGTCTTTGGCCCGGTGGCGCGCGAGCTGCGTGACAAGTTCATGAAAATCATCTCCCTGTCGCCGGAAGTGCTGTAGGAGGGGTCGGCGATAGGTTCTGTCTGTGATATGGGAGAATCCGGCAGGGCGGGTAGTCAAGGCTCCCCGGGTGCGGAAGGTAGAGCAAAGCAATGAAGATCAAAAAGGGTGATACGGTTGTAGTGATCTCAGGCAACGACAAGGGCACACGCGGCACTGTACGCGCCGTGCTTCCTGGCCGGGCGCAGATGCGCCGCCGTGCGCTCAAGGGCACGCGCCGAGCAGGTGCCGAGCGTGAGCACGATCGGCTGCTGGTCTCGGGCGTGAAGATGGTCAAGAAGCACCAGAGGCGCACAGGTGACGTGCGTACGCAGGTAGGCATTATTGAACGCGAAGCGCCGATCCATGTGTCCGACGTGATGCTGGTCTGCCCTCACTGCCAGAAGCCAACCAGGGTGAGCTATCAGGTGCTGGAAGCTGGTGGCAAGGTCCGCCTGTGCAAGCATTGCCAGCAGACCATCGAATAGTCGGCCGTTGAGGAGAGCATGGGGATGTCAAGCGCACCGAGATTGAAGGAACGTTTCAAGTCTGAAGTCGTCCCTGCGATGCAGCGGGAGTTCGGCTACCAGAATGTCATGCAGGTCCCACGTCTGGTCAAGATCGTGGTGAATATCGGCTTGGGCGAGGCGTTGCAGAATGCCAAAGCCCTGGATGCAGCCACCAAGGACTTGACCACGGTCACGGGCCAGAAGCCGATCGTGACTCGAGCCAAGAAGTCCATTGCCACTTTCCGACTTCGTGCTGGCAACCCGATCGGCCTGAAGGTGACCCTGCGTGGAAAGCGCATGTATGATTTCTTGGATCGTCTGTTCAACATCGCCCTACCCCGCGTGCGTGACTTCCGGGGTATCTCTCCCGATGCCTTTGATGGTCGCGGGAGTTACACACTGGGCCTGCGAGAGCAGCTGGTCTGGCCGGAGATCGACTATGATTCAGTGGACAAGGTGCGAGGCATGGAAGTCACTATCGTGACCACGGCCGGGACGGATGATGAAGCCCGGCGCATGCTGCAGCTACTGGGCATGCCTTTCGCCAAGGAATAGGCTGTTTGGTGACGGTGAAGGGAGTCAGAATTGGCTAAGAAATCGATGGTTGCACGCGAGACGAAACGCAAGTATGTGAACCGCATCCGCAACCGCTGCGAAAAGTGCGGCCGGTCGCGAGGCTACATGCGGCGGTTCCACCTGTGCCGGATTTGCTTTCGTGAATTGGCGCTCAGGGGCGAGATTCCCGGAGTGATGAAGTCGAGCTGGTGAGGCGGCTCAGGAGCTTTGGCATCCTATGCGGTTGCCGGTGCTTGCGTCCCGTCCAGGGGCGGTTGAGTGCATTGTCAAGGGGGAGTTTCGATGGTCGTAACTGATCCTATCGCCGACATGTTGACCCGGATTAGAAACGGGCTAGCAACTCGGAAGCGATATGTCATGGTTCCGTCTTCCAAGCTGAAACTGGAGTTGGCGCGTGTGCTCAAGGCCGAGGGCTTCATCGAGCACTATGACGTGAGCAAGGATCGCATCCAGCCCATGATCCGCGTACAACTAAAGTACAACGAGAACAATGAACCTGTGGTCACGGGCATGCAACGAGTGAGCAGTCCTGGTCGTCGAGTCTACACCAAGCGCCAGCGCATTCCGCTTGTGTTGAGTGGTATGGGCATCGCAGTGCTTTCCACACCGCGAGGTGTCATGACCGGCAAGAAGGCGTATCGGCTGGGTCTTGGTGGCGAGGTGTTGTGTTACGTTTGGTAGTTGGCGAGATAGCGGCGAAGCCTGCGCCTATGGTAACGGATGGGTGTGAGTAGGTCGGCCGCTGTCGAATTCACTGGAGGTGCCGGAGTGTCACGCGTAGGTCGCTTGCCGATATCGCTTCCCAAGGGGGTCCAAGTTCGAGTTGAAGGAACTCGTGTCATGGTCAAGGGTCCCAAGGGTGAGTTGCAGCGGGATTTCGATTCGAGGATGATGATCAGTTTGCAGAATGAGCAGCTCACAGTCGCTCGCACGCATGAGGATCGTACTCAGCGGGCGTTGCATGGACTGACTCGTGCCCTGCTGGCGAATATGGTCATTGGTGTCTCCACAGGGTTCCGCAAGAGCTTGGAGATCGTGGGAGTTGGCTTCCGTGGTGAGCTACAGGGCAGCGATCTGATGCTGCAAGTTGGATTCTCGCACCCGGTTCGGTTTGCGCCACCGATGGGGGTCACTCTGGTGGTAGAGCCAGGGAACCGCGTGATCCATGTGGAGGGCATCGACAAAGAGGCGGTCGGCGAAGTGGCGGCCAAGATCCGAGCCATACGCAAACCCGAACCCTATAAGGGAGTGGGTATCCGGTATGTGGGCGAGTACGTGCGGCACAAGGCCGGCAAGGCTGGCAAGGTAGCTGCCGCATCCTAGCGATTGTACGCGATTGTCAAGGAGTAAGAGATGGGTAAGCAGACCTACAGCGAGCATCAGCGTGAGCGCAGACATCAGCGCTTACGCATGCGCGTGCATGGCACTTCCGAGCGTCCTCGCTTGAATGTGTTCCGCAGCCTGCGGCACATGTATGCCCAGCTTATCGATGATGCGGCGGGGCATACAATGGTTGCCGCTTCGACCTTGGACGCCGAGATCAGTGAGCAGATCGCCAAGCTGAGTAAGGCAGAGCAGGCCAAGTTGGTGGGCAAGGTACTGGCCAAGCGCGCCTTGGAGAAAGGTGTCAAAAAGATCGTCTTTGACCGCGGCGGGTACAAGTACCATGGTCGCGTGAAGGCGCTTGCGGAGAGCGCTCGCGCGGAAGGCCTGCAGTTCTAGTACGTAGTCACGGCGTGTGGGTGGCCCAGGGCGCCTGCACGGTGAGGTTGCGAAAGTGAGGTTCTAATGACCGAAGAGTTGGCGCAGAGAGTCGATGAAACCGAAGAGCAGCTCCAGGAAAGGCTGATCCACATAGACCGCGTGGCCAAGGTGATCAAGGGTGGCAGACACTTTGGGTTCCGTGCTCTGGTTGTGGTCGGCGATGGGGATGGCAAGGTGGGCGTTGGCGTCGGCAAGGCACGCGAAGTGCCGGACTCGATTCGCAAGGCCACGGAGCGCGCAAAGAAGAACATGATCAGCATCCCGCGAACTGGCTCCACCATACCGCACCGAGTGCTCTCCACGTTTGGTGCCGCAAAGGTGCTGTTGCAGCCTGCCTCTCCGGGCACTGGCGTTATCGCGGGTGGTAGCGTCCGCGCGGTAATGGAGGTGGCTGGGATCAAGGATGTCCTGACCAAGTCACTGGGTTCCTCCAACGCCTTGAACGTGGTGTATGCGACTATCGACGGTTTGAAGCGACTCAAGGATGTCGAGACAGAAGCCAAACGGCGTGGCAAGACCGTGGCCGACCTCAGTGCACCCTGGAGGAAGGAAGATGCCTAGGAAGCGCACTGCAAAGAAACTGCGCGTCACGTACGTGAAGAGCGCCATTGGTTACTCGCAGCAGCAGAAGAGCACAGTCCGGGCTTTGGGACTGACGCGCCTGGGCCAGTCTCGACAATTGGACGACACCCCGGCGGTACGTGGCATGGTGGACAAAGTACGCCACCTGCTCCAGGTAGAAGAGAGCGAGGGCTAAGGGCGGGTGCTGCCGAACTCACAGCAAGCGGAGTCTTGGGGAGATCAAGGATGAAACTGCATGAATTGCGCCCTGCTGAAGGGTCCAATAAGAACAAGAAGCGCGTCGGCCGCGGAATTGGGTCAGGGCATGGGAAATCGGCCGGGCGAGGAACTCGGGGTCAGAATGCTCGCAGCGGCGGCGGTCCGCGTCCGTACTTTGAGGGTGGTCAGTTGCCACTTGTGCGGCGACTGCCACACAAGCGCGGTTTCCATAATATCTTTAAGATCGAGTATGCAGTGGTGAATCTCGCACGCCTGGGCGGTTTTCGCAAGGGCAGCAAAGTGGACCCTGAGGCGCTGGCTGAGGCTGGCATCATCAAGTCCCCCAAGTACTGGGTCAAGGTGCTGGGGCAGGGCGAATTGAAGCACGCGCTAACCATAGAAGCTCATCACTTCTCAGCGAGCGCCAGAGAGAAGATCGAAGCAGCTGGCGGGACTGTGGTAGAGTTGCCGCGCGAATGACAAGGGCGTAAGCTGTTGTTGTCAGATTGGGAGGGACGATGCTGCGAGCCATAGGGAATGCTCTGAAGCTGCCGGATCTGCGCAAGAAGCTGTTGATCACCTTGGCAATTCTGCTGGTGTATCGCTTTGCATCGCACATCCCAGTTCCAGGCATCAACTCAGAAGAGCTGCGCAAGATATTCCAGTCGAACCAGTTGCTGGGACTCCTGAACATGTTCTCTGGCGGGGCGATGGCGCATTTTTCGGTGGTCGCCATGGGCGTGTACCCTTACATCACGTCGACCATCATATTCCAATTGCTGCAACCGCTGATCCCTGGGCTGGACGAACTGGCGAAGGAAGGCGAGGCTGGGCGGGCAAAACTGAACCAGTATATGCTTCTCCTGACGATTCCTCTCGCAGCCCTGCAAGGCTTCAGTCAGGCCACTCTGCTGCAGCGCAGCGGCGCGATGTCGAACTTTGGACTTGGGCGCGCGACGTTGTTGCCCACGATCGCTACACTGCTGACTTTGACCGCGGGCACGATGTTCTCGATTTGGTTGGGCGACCTGATCGACCAGGAAGGGATTGGCAACGGAGTATCGCTGATCATCTTCAGTGGTGTTGTGGCGGAGATCCCGCAACGAGTAGGCGCTCTGATTCTGGGCAATCCCATGGGGCTGGTGGTCTTTTTGGCGATCACTGTGGTCACGGTGGTAGCCATCATCTTTGTGCAAGAAGGCCAGCGGCGCATCCCGGTACAGTACGCCAAGCGCGTTCGTGGCACCAAGGTATACGGCGGGCAGAGCACCCATATTCCTTTGCAGGTGAACTCGGCGGGCATGATCCCGTTGATTTTCTCGGTGTCGATCATGTTGCTGCCAGGGGTGGTGGCCAGCTACTTCGTGGGATCGAGCATTGCCTGGGTGGCATCGATTGCGAACACCATCTCCAGGATCTTTGATTCTGGAGGGGTGATCTACTGGGTCATGTATTTCTTCCTGGTAATTGGGTTCACCTACTTCTATACGGACATGACCTTTCAACAACAGAATCTGGCAGAGATGTTGCAGCGTCAGGGCGGATTTGTGTCGGGCATTCGACCTGGCAAGCGCACCTCGGATTACCTGAGCGGTGTGCTGCGCCGCATCACGCTGGTGGGTGCGCTATTCCTGGGGGTCGTTGCGATTCTGCCGTTCCTGAGCAAGCTTGTCATCGGCACTGCAGAGATGCTGGTGACCAGCACGGGCCTGTTGATCGTGGTTGGGGTCGTTCTGGATACGATGAAGCAGCTCGAGGCCCAGTTGCTGATGCGGCACTACGAAGGCTTTATCAAGGGGTAGCGCTTCGATCGGAGAAGTAGCTGTATGGGGCTCTTCCTGGTTCTGCTGGGACCGCCAGGGGTAGGGAAAGGCACCCAAGCCGTAAGGATCGCGAAGAGACTGGGGGAGCCACACGTTTCTAGTGGCAACCTGTTTCGCGAAGCGTTCGAGGAAGGGACACAGCTCGGGATCGAGGCGCAGCGCTATATCGGGCAGGGCAAGTTGGTGCCGGATGCCCTCACTATCCAGATGGTGGCAGAGCGATTGAGCAAGCCGGATTGTGCGGAGGGAGTTGTTCTGGATGGATTTCCGCGCACAATCGAGCAGGCTAAGGCTCTGGATGGCATTTTGGCGCGCAGCGGAGTTGCGCTGAGCTTGGTCGTGTACCTTCAGGCCTGTGTCGAAAGCCTGATGCAGCGACTAGGAGGGCGCTGGACGTGTCGGGACTGCCAGGCGGTGTACCATACCGTTTTCAGCCCGCCGCGAGTGCCAGGAAGGTGTGATGTGTGCGGTGGCGAGCTCTACCAGAGAGCTGATGACACGACGGAGACGCACCGCAAGCGCATCGAGGTGTACCTTGAGCAGACGGCGCCGCTGATCGAGTTCTATCGCGCCAGAGGCTTGTTGGTGAATATTGACGCAGAGCAGGACATTGCCGGTGTGGAGAAACAACTGCTGCGGGCAGTGCGGCGGGTCAAGGAGAGACGGACGAAATGAAAGTGAAACCATCGATCAAACGGCGTTGTGAAAAGTGCAAGATCATCAAGCGTCGCGGCGTTGTGCGTGTGATTTGCACCAATCCCCGGCACAAACAGCGTCAGGGGTAGGTCCAGCGACTGTTGCGAAACAGCATGCCTTGACTGCGGCAGCTGCAGCTGGCTGAGGGTAGCACGGAAGGGTCGTGACTTCCAGGCTCTTGGAGGAGGACAAAGGTGGCACGAATTGCGGGAGTGGATCTCCCTAGAGAGAAGCGGGTCGAAGTAGGGCTTACCTACATCTACGGCGTCGGGAACACACGAAGTAAGCAGATCCTTTCGAGCACTGGCATCAATGCCGATACCAGAGTGAAGGACCTGACGGAAAGCGAGATCGCTCGGATCCGCGAGTATATCGACGAGGAGTTCAAGGTGGAGGGCGATCTGCGGCGCGAGGTGGCGATGAACATCAAGCGCCTGACGGAGATCGGCTGCTATCGCGGCCTCCGTCATCGTCGCAACTTGCCCGTCCGGGGACAGCGCACGCGAACGAACGCCCGCACCAAGCGAGGTCCGCGCAAGACAGTTCCAGGCCGCAAGCGCTCACGCGCCAAGAAGTAGGCCTATCCAGTCGGAGGCATGATGTCAGAGGCAAAGCAGACTAGAAGCAAAACTGGACGCAAAGGGGAACGGAAGTTGACGCCGCGCGCCCATGCGTACGTGCAAGCGACGTTCAACAACACGATCGTGACCTTCTCCGATCCTGAAGGCAATGTGCTGTTGTGGCAGAGCGCGGGCAGCTCTGACTTCAAGGGTTCGCGGAAGAGCACGCCTTGGGCTGCC
>Ga0209609_10002013_pt1 | contig 11713 bp, 13 predicted proteins | sample LakKivw325mmetaG_FD_184136 | JGI IMG/M metagenome (GOLD analysis project Ga0209609, IMG submission 184136) | Anoxic lake water microbial communities from Lake Kivu, Rwanda to study Microbial Dark Matter (Phase II) - Lake Kivu water 325m metaG... | ecosystem: Environmental > Aquatic > Freshwater...
GTTTACTCACTGTCTGGGGAAACAATAATTAAAGAAATAGACACTGCAGGATTTCCAAATATCAGCTTTTACATCAGCTTTTCTGACAATTCAAAAATAAGCTTGCAGGAATTGGGAAAAGATAACTTTTCCATTACAGAAAATAGCAAAAAAATCGAAGATTTTAATATAAATAAAATAAGCGAGGTCAGCGAGCCACTTGGAGTGGCGCTTGTCATTGATGCAAGTGGAAGCATGGCAGGAGAGCCCATTGAAAATGCTAAAAATGCATCTCTTGTTTTCCTGAATGCTATGAGGGAAATAGATAAGATATCAGTAACCGGTTTTTCTGACTTTGCAACTCTTTACTCGAGTTTTACACAAGACAGGCAAAAGCTTGAAGGCGCCATTGCAGAAATCAGTGCTTCTGGTGAAACATCACTTTTTGACGGCATTTTAAAAGGTGTCGAGCAATTTAGAAACTATAAAGATATTAAACATAAATACCTTGTTGTCCTTTCTGATGGAAGCGACACAATCAGCAAAAGCTCTGCACAGGATTGCATAAATGAAGCAATAAGCCAAGGCGTGACTATTTATTCTATTGCATTGCTTTCTTCTGAATATAATCCCCTGGAACTTGAAAACATTGCAGAAAGCACTAACGGGGAACTTTTGACCACAGCAGATTCAGCAGAGCTTTTTAACCTGTATGAAAAAATTTCTGAAAAGATAAAAAACCAGTACAAGGTCACCTACAGGAGCATTTCTTCCACAGCAGAGAAAATCTCAACAACTGTAGCTTTAGCAGCAGACGGGTATAAAGACTCAATAAATATCAGTTATGAAAATCCATTTGTAACTTTGTCCGGCAGCGGTGTAGTAACAAAGGCACAGTCTTCAATCTCAATGAAGAAAATATCAGTACTTAACTTCTGGTGGGTGAAAATGCTGATTTATATATTTATTTTTTCCAGTGTAACACTATTTATATACATTATTTCAACTGTAATGATTCCAGGTAAACCGACTCTTAAGGGCAGGATGGATTATTATCTTTACAATACGGCTGGAACGAGCCCGCAGGATGATGCCGGGGAGAAAAAAAAGAAGGGATTTTTTTCAAACCTTGTTAAAACAAGCAACAAACCTGCAGGCAAGGCAAGGTATGGAGAGCTTTTTGACCTCAAGCTCAAACGTTCAGGTATGAATATTTCAGGTACCAGGTTTGTCACAATGCATATGGTTGCAGTTGTAATTGTTACACTTATAGTGTTTGTCCTGACAAAGAATTTTATTATAACACTTGCCGTTGTAGTTCTTGTAATATTTCTGCCGTTCCTGCTGATTAATTTCAAGACAAACCAGAGGATAAAAAAATTCAATGAACAGCTTCCTGATACCCTGCAGCTTGTCGAGGGTGCGCTAAAAGCCGGCTACAGCCTGAACCAGTCGCTAGTGATGGTAATAAATGAAACCAAGCCGCCTATTTCAGAAGAATTCAGGGTTACAATTAATGAAATAAGGATGGGCATATCAGAAAAAGAGGCGCTGGAAAATATGGCAAAGAGGATAAACAGCGAGTTGTTTAACTGGGTCATACTTGCAGTCAATATACAGAGAGAAGTAGGCGGCAATCTTGCAGAGATAATGGATATTATTGCAAATACTATAAGGGAAAAAGAAAGAGTTTTAAGGCAGATAAAGGCGCTGACCGCCGAAGGCAAACTTTCTGCATATGTTCTTATAGGACTTCCAATTATACTGGGTGTTGCTCTTTCAATTCTTAACAGGGCATATATAAGCGTGCTTTTTACAACAAAAACCGGATTTTTAATGCTTGCCCTGGCAGCGGTCCTGATGATAGTCGGGATTTTCTGGATACTCAAGATTGTAAAAATAGATTATTAGTTATTGGTGATATTGAAAGGATAAAAAAACCATGTATATATATATTATCCTGGCAGCAGTATTTATAGCAGTAGTCTGCTTTATAATGTTTTTTAGTACACCTGCTATAATCAGGAGCCTGCCAAAGAAATCACTGGTAAAATTAAATTATTATGATAATGCCGTAAAACAGGCAGAGCAAAAACCCTCAGTATTTGAAAAATCTTTTGCCCCTGTTTTCAGGAGACTACTTGCAAAAGCAAGAAAGATATTGCCCAAGAACCTTGTAGAATCCGTAAAAGGGAGGCTTGAGCTTGCAGGAATACAGGATGTTGTAAGAGTAGATGTCTTTCTGGCAATTAAGTTTTTTCTGCCATTTATCTTCCTGTTTTCACTTATATTCATGATACTGTTCTTTCAGGTACCGGGTATGGTAAGGCTTGCAGTAGTAGTTCTTGTGCCATTTACTTATATACTTCCGGACTACTATCTTAAAAGCAAGACAGCAAAAAGGCAGGATGAAGTAAGAAGGAGCCTTCCAAACGCGCTTGACCTGCTTACCATAAGTGTTGAAGCAGGGCTGGGTTTTGACCAGGCAATGTATAAAGTTGCGGTAAATACAAAAGGGGTACTGGGTGATGAGTTCAAGCGTGCACTTAAGGAAATGGAAATAGGAGTTGCAAGAAAAGATGCATTAAAGAACCTGAGTAAAAGAACCGAAGTGCCGGAGCTTAATACTTTCATTTTTTCAATAATCCAGGCAGAGATTTTTGGAATATCCATTGGAAAAGTGCTCAGGGTCCAGTCTGCAGAAATGAGGATAAAAAGAAGGCAAATTGCTGAAGAAAAAGGTATAAAGGCACCGGTAAAACTTGTTTTTCCAACCATTTTATTTCTTTTTCCTGCTCTAATGGTTGTAATACTGGGTCCTGCAGCAATAAGGATTCTTGATACTTTCAAAGTCATTATGGGAAAGTAGATACTATAAAATCACTGAAGCAACGGAGCAAAATATATGGATCATAAAGATTTAGCCGGTTATTCTATTGACAGGAGCGGCACCGGCCAGGTTGAAAAAAATGAATTTGAAGATATTTTCAGGGAAATGCTTCATATAGAAAACACAAAAAACCTGGGGAGCAAAGTCAAATACTGCCTCATGAAGATATCCATTAAAAACTATGGCGAGCTGACATTTTCGATGAAGGCTGATGAAAAGAATTCCATGCTATTTAAATTTTCAAGCTTTTTATTCAGAAACCTGCGGAAAAAAGATATCTACCTTATGTCTGAACCAGGAAAATTCCTTGTCATATTCCCGGATATCAGCATCGATGCGGCAGATACTGCGTTAAAAAGAGTAGCAATACTTGCAGAAAAAGAGTTCGGCAACAGAATAAATGTTTCCTGGGAGGTGCTCATCTGCTCAAACAGGGAAGAAGAAATAAAGCCTTTCCTGAAAAAAGCAGATATCATATCAGAAACCGGTTCCAGGGCCATTCTATCAAAGGGTACAGAAAAAGTTATAATGAAAAAGCAGGCGGCAAATATAATATTCAGGAATTTTATATTATCTTTTTTATTATTTTCAGTAATCCTGTTCGCAGGAATAATAATAATATTCTATGGTTCAAGCCGGTTTGAGTTCTTCCCCGGATATAACAGCTTCAGTAATTTTCTTGTAAATATGATGCCGGGATTAATCAATTATTTCAGCAGCCTGGATATAAAAGCTGCACCGCTTTTATTTTTTATAATACTTATGCTTTTATTAAGCTTTGTGTTTGGGACAGGAATGTTTGCAGGTTTTATAATTAATATGAAAATGAAAAACAGCGGTATAATAAAATACAGGATTGCTGCAATTCAAAACAAGAGCAATTAGTGCATACCCCTGATTATTTATACTATAATCTTAATTAAGAACTTGTAGCGGACTCAGGCAAACAGCTTGACCCTTCCAATTGCCCAGATAACAAGCAACGTAATAAATGCCGGGAAAAAAACAAAAAAACTCACAATTAGCATAATAACCCATGCTGTATTCTTAATAATAATCCAGTATTTTTTGTTTTGTATATCTTCCATTTTTTATTGACCCGTGTTTATTTTAATATTATAAATTATAACAGATTTGTTAATTGCCTGGAAAAAGCCTGCAAAATTATTTGGTATATAACAAGAAACAGTATTAATTAAAATAAGGTAAAATTTTTTAATTAGTATCTTGCAATACAAGATACTTTGTGTTATTATAGCGCCATGACAATATCTTGAAAGGATATTTGATGAATATACAGTTTAAAAAAGGAGTGCTGGAACTCTGCGTCCTTGCACTTCTGACAAAGAAAAACAGATACGGGTATGATCTTGTAAACGAGATATCTAAAAATATCGAGATATCAGAAGGTACAATATACCCGCTTCTAAGGCGACTTAAAAATGTGGGTTGGGTGACAACATATCTGCAGGAATCACAGGAAGGCGCTCCCCGCAAATATTACAAACTTACACAGTCCGGCCAGAAAATAACAGAAGAAATGAAAAAGGACTGGGAGGATTTTGTTGAAAAAGTCAGCGGATTGCTTTCTGGTGGTGATATTAATGAATAAGAAACAATTCCTTGAAAGACTGGAAAAAAACCTCAAAGGACTTCCGGAAACAGAAATAAAGGATATCCTGCAGGACATGGGAGAATACCTTGATGTCGGGGCCGAGAGGGGCAGGACAGAAAAGGAGCTCATAGATTCACTGGGCAATCCAAGGCTTCTTGCAAGGCACATAAAGCTGGAATCTTATATTAAGAAAGCCGAAGAATCTGCAAGCGCATCAAACATATCAAGGGCAGTATTCACTTCGATAGGCTTAAGCTTTTTTAACCTTATCTTTGTATTGCCTCCGGCAGCAATAGCATTTGCTGTCCTGGGCGGGCTTTTTGCAGCTTCGGTATCAATTTCAGCTGTCGGCATTTCAGGGATGCTGACGGGGTTTTTCTTTCCCCTGTATGCACAGTACCTTACTTTTACACTACACCCGGTGATACTGGTTTCTGGTTTTCTTGGATTATGCTGTTTTGGTATCCTGTTTTTTATTGGGAACATATTTCTTGCAAAACTTTTTTACCGGGGCATTGTCAGTTACCTGAAATTCAACCTTGGTATCATAAGGGGAAGGAGGCAGCAGGATGACTACCAGGCTTAAAAAAACGATTATAATAATTACATCTGTTATGGTTTTAGCCTTTGCCATATCAGGAATAACTCTATATACAACAGGCGGCATTTCTGCGGTTGCAGCTACAGCAAGCCAGATAAAAACATCCAGTGTTTTTGAAAGCAGCAAAATAAATGAAGTTGTTATTAATACAGTAAACACTAATATCAATATCATTCCTGCAAAAGATGGCAGGATAAGCATTGATTTTTACGGCAATATAACATCCAACATAGCAAAAGGTTTGCCGGAACTTTCAGCCTATGAAAAAGATGGCACACTGAATATATCAGTGATTTACCCCAGGACAATTGTCATAGGGCTCATCAACCTGTCCAGCCTTTATCTTGATGTATATATTCCTGACAATTATCCGGGGAAAATAAGTATTGAAACAGTTTCAGGTGGTACAGAAGTAAAAGATTTTTCAGCAGGCGGGTTTTATTATAAAAGCATTTCAGGTGAATTTTTAGCAAAGGGATTTAATGCAGCGAATATGCAGCTTGAATCAACTTCAGGTAAAATTACTCTTGAGGACAGCCGGGGCAGGGTCAATGCAAGCAGTGTTTCGGGGGCAGTCGATCTTAAAATAACTGAGCTTGCAAATGATATTAATATAAAAACAGTTTCGGGAGCAGTAAAAGTCAAAATACCTGCAACCAGCCAGTTTAATTTTGACATCGGTTCAATAAGCGGTGAAATTTACAATGATTTCAGCGCAAGGATAAGTCATGCAGACGGAAGGAAATTTGAGGGTTCTGTCGGCCAGGGCGCCAGTAAGCTGACAATCTCAACTACCTCCGGAAACATAAAAATAATGAAAGGAGAGTAAAAAAAATGAAGGCAGATCTGAAAACAAAATTGGTGGTGCTTGCCATAATTGTGGTCGTAATCACTATTGCATTTAGCTCTGTCTCCTGCATAAGAATAGTGGGATTACAGGGCTCAGGAAACGTTGTGAGCGAAGAAAGGGAAGTATCAGGTTTTAATGCAATTGCATTAAGCGCAGGAATGAATCTGTATCTCGAGCAGGGTGATAAAGAATACTGCAAAATCGAAGCTGAAGATAATGTCATCACACAGATAATTACAGAAGTAAAGAACGGCAAGCTGATAATAAGGTATAAAAACATGCTTGGGGGCATAACCAATATAAAACCTGTAAACTTCCATATTACATTTAAGAACCTTAATGAAATTTCTGCTTCAAGCGGTTCAAGAGTTGAAAGCAGCCTGATAAATACAGATTCCTTAAAAGTAAACATCAGCAGCGGTGCAACAGGTACTTTTGAAGTTAATGCCCGTACCCTGGATGTGGGGTTATCAAGCGGTTCGCAGATGGAAATATCAGGGGAGACAGGTGACCAGAAGGTTAATCTTTCAAGCGGTGTGACATATGATGCAGAGGACCTGAAAAGTAAAAATGCGGAAATAAGCGTCTCAAGCGGGGCGCAGGCAAAGATAGCAGTAAGCGATAATTTAAACGTTAATATTTCAAGCGGCGGAAGCGTATATTATTCCGGTAAGCCACAGGTTACTTCAAATATTTCCTCCGGCGGATTGTTAAAGAGCAATTAAATAATAAGGCGGCAGAGTTTGCCGGAACAAAAAAAGAGCGTAAGCGCTGGAAGAGCGCAAGAGCAAGGATACAATTAAGGACAATTTTTTTAAAAACATGTATTTGGAAGAAGGTGAAGAAATGAAAATAAAAGGAAAAAACAGGCTTGCAAAATCAATCTTTATTATTGCAGCGATAGCTTCAGTTTTTATGCTTGCATTTTCTCTTAGCTCCTGCATTACAATTAAAATCAATGATATAAGGGGCTCGGGCCAGGTAGAGACAAAGCAATACAAAGTTTCAGGTTTTGAGACCATAGAATTTTCTGGAATTGGGAACATCTTTATAACTCAGGACGATACAGAATCACTTAGAGTAGAAGCTGAAAACAATATAATCGAGCGGTTAAAAGTCGAGACACAGGGTAATAAACTGGTAATCGGTTTGAAAAGCAATTTTATAAATGTTATCCCAACGAAACCGGTTAATTTCTACCTGACAGTAAAGGACCTGAGAGATATCGAGATTTCAGGGGCAGGTAATGTCACATGCGAAAAACTGACAACCAGTGATATTGAGATACTCTCAAGCGGGCTCGGAAACATAGATATGGGTATAGTTGCAGAAAGTCTGGAAGTCGATATTTCCGGTGCGGGCAAGGTAGATATATCAGGACAGGTAAAAACACAGGATATTTCAATATCAGGCGCAGGTTCATATGAAGCATTTGAACTGGAAAGCAGTGATTGCAAAATAAGCATCAGCGGGGTCGGCAAGGCAGAGCTTTATGCAGCAAATACACTGGACATACAGATGAGTGGTTTTGGAAGTATTGAATACAAGGGTAACCCTACAGTCACACAGAATATTTCAGGCGGCGGGAAGATAAAAAGTGTCGAATAACAATAAACATTAAAAAGTGCAGTTTTAAAGTAAAAAGCCGAAAAAAGGTTTTTCAAAAAATAAGGAGGATAAGATGGAAGAATTAAGTAAAGAGCAGCTCGATGCCGGTAAAAAGGTGCTTGGCGGAGTGACCATATTTTTCTGGGTAGTAGCTGCGCTGATAGCTGTGGGACTATTTTCATTCAATAACTTCGGGAACTGGGCAAAAGACTTCACAGTAGGTCCCGTATCTTTCGGCCTGCCGACTTCAAATTCTACATGGGTGTTCCTTGCACTGTATGTTGCAGCCCTGGTGGGCCTTTATATCAGGAAGGGTTGGGCAGTTCCTGTAGGCAGGGCTGGTCTTGTAGTAGCCATGGTTATATTCTTCCCGGTTGGCACTATTTTTGGTGCAATACTATGAAAAGGATAAATGACCCTGTTGCAAAAGCATACCTTAATTATGGCGCCGGGCATGAAGTAAAAGCAGAAGGAAACGGGCAACAACCAGGGCAGCCGGAAAATACTCAAGCAATTACTGAAGTTAAAGATAAGGGAAACACAGAAGATAAAAAATAAGGCGCATTTAAAAAACAGTGTTTAACCAACACTTAAAGTAATTAAAAAATCCTTTTTATAGCATTCAAGTAAGGATTTATAATAACAGAAAATTCGGCATAGTCGTTATATCAGCTATGCCGAATTTTCGTTCTCTTCTGGAATATTGATTTGACCTATACTGTTGTAGAATAATTCGCAAAAAGATGCATATAAAAACATGAATAGACATTAATAATAATGCGTTATTAAATTTAAATGTTATTTACTCATATTAGCGATATAATTAAAATATATTTACAGGAGGTGCAAAACCATGATAATAAGCTATAACAAGCTTTGGAAACTGCTAATTGATAAGAATATGAAAAAGAAAGACCTTCAGCGTCTTTCCGGCATTAGTTCGGCAACCATTTCTAAACTTGGCCGAAATGAAAATGTGAATACAGAAATACTTCAAAAGATATGCGCCGCACTAAATTGCGACATTTGCGATGTCATGGAGTTTGTGCCAAACAAATATAAAGAGGAGAAGCAAAATAATGGCTGATAACAGAAAAGAACAAGAACGCTCAGAATTGCATCGCACTATTTGGAATATTGCTAATGACCTTAGAGGCAGCGTGGACGGCTGGGACTTTAAGCAGTACGTACTAGGAATGCTTTTTTATCGATATATCTCAGAAAACCTTGCTGACTACATAAACCGTGGTGAGTATGAAGCAGGAAACAAGGATTTTGATTATTCCAATCTCACTGATAGTGAAGCAGAAGAAGCGCGAATAGATTTAGTCCATACCAAGGGTTTTTTCATCTTGCCCAGCGAGCTGTTTGAAAATGTAAGAAAAAAGGCAGTGGATGATGAGAATCTAAATGAGACCCTTGAGAGTGTATTTCGAAATATTGAAAACTCAGCCCATGGAGAACCCAGCGAGTACGACTTTAAGGGCTTGTTTGATGATATTGATGTCAATAGTAATAAACTTGGCGGTACAGTTACCAGGCGAAACGAAAAACTGGTTAAACTCATGAATGGTGTGGGAGATATGAAGCTGGGTGGCTACCAGGACAATACTATTGATGCATTTGGTGATGCCTACGAATTCCTTATGGGGATGTATGCTTCCAATGCCGGTAAAAGCGGCGGCGAGTATTATACACCTCAGGAAGTCAGTGAGCTGCTGACACGCATCGCCCTTGTTGGAAAGACAGAAGTCAACAAGGTCTACGACCCGGCTTGTGGGTCCGGTTCTTTATTGCTGAAATTTGCCAAGATCCTTGGAAAAGAAAATGTCCGCCAAGGGTTCTTCGGGCAGGAAATCAACATCACTACCTACAACCTTTGCCGAATCAATATGTTTCTTCATGATATAGACTACGACAAATTTGATATATGTCACGGGGATACATTAACAGACCCAAAACACTGGGATGATGAGCCATTTGAGGCCATAGTGTCAAATCCACCTTATTCCATTAAATGGGATGGCGATGCCAATCCACTGGTAATAAATGACCCTAGATTCTCTCCTGCAGGTGTGCTGGCACCAAAGTCTAAAGCTGATCTTGCCTTTGTCATGCATTCACTTTCATGGCTGGCCACAAATGGAACTGCGGTCATTGTCTGTTTCCCCGGTGTCATGTATCGCGGAGGTGCAGAGCAGAAGATCCGAAAATATCTCATCGACAACAACTATATCGATTGCGTAATTCAGCTGCCGGACAATCTTTTCTTCGGTACCAGCATTGCCACTTGCATTATGGTACTGAAAAAGTCTAAAACTGAAAACAGTACTTTGTTCATCGATGCATCTAAGGAATGCGTTAAAGTTACCAACAGTAATAAGCTTACGCAGAAGAATATTGATAAGATTATTGAAGCCTATTCAAAACGAGCTGACCATGACCATTTTGTAGTGAAAGTAGAAAATAGCGATATCGCTGTTCAGGATTATAACCTTTCTGTTTCAACCTATGTGGAGCAGAGAGACACACGGGAAGTCATTGATATTGCTGTCCTAAATGCTGAGATTGAAGAAATTGTTGCTCGAGAACAGGTTCTTCGGGATGAGATTGCCAAGGTCATCACGGAAATCGAGGTGGAATAATGAACAAGGAGTTTCAATATTTAGTCTACCGCTCTGCTGATGAAGATGTGTCTATCGGTGCAATTATTAAAGACGAAACTGTTTGGCTCACCCAGAAGGGCATGGCAGAACTTTTTGGTGTGCAAACGCCTGCCATCAACAAGCATTTGAAAAATATATTCGAAGAGGGTGAGTTAAATGAAGCAGTGGTTATTTCCAAAATGGAAATAACCACTCTGCATGGCGCAATTCCTGAAAAAACACAAACTAAAGAAACAAACTACTATAATCTTGATGCCATCATTTCAGTGGGTTACCGCGTTAATTCAAGAAGAGCTACAAATTTTCGAATTTGGGCAACAGGCATTTTAAAAGAATACATGACCAAAGGCTTTGCCATAGATGATGAACGCCTAAAGCAAAACAAAACAGCATTTGGAAAAGATTATTTCAAGGAATTATTAGAACGCTTCAGATCGATTCGTGCCAGCGAGCGCCGCATGTGGCAACAGATTACTGATATTTTCGCCGAGTGTAGCATCGACTACGATAGAGATTCTGAAGCGACCCACGAGTTCTATGCCATGGTACAGAATAAATTCCATTATGCCATCACAGGTCAAACGGCTGCAGAAATCGTCTTTTCAAAAGCAGACCATCAAAAAGAAAATATGGGGCTTACAACATGGAAGAATGTACCAGAAGGCCGTATTTTAAAGTCAGATGTTTCAGTTGCAAAGAATTATCTTAGCGAACAAGAAATCAGGCAACTTGAAAGAACGGTCACTGGCTATTTTGACTATATTGAAGACCTTATTGAACGTGAGAACACCTTTACCATGGAACAGTTCTCAGCGAGCATCAACGAATTTTTAACTTTTAGAAAATATAAAATACTGCCTGACAAAGGTAAAGTTTCAAAGCAAATGGCATTAGATAAATCCGGTGCTGAGTATGATGAATTTAACAAAACCCAGAAAATAACATCAGATTTTGACCGTGAGGTGAAAAAACTGATGGACAGAGAAGGCAAAGCAGATGAGTAAACTTGATGAGCTGATTGCGGAGTTTTGCCCTGATGGGGTGAAATACAGCAAAATAAAAGATGCGTATAAACGACTCCAAGGCACACCGATTACTGCTGAAAAAATGAAAGAAATTGATAACTCATATGGTGCATTAGAATATTTGCAGGTGGAAAAACAGTAATCAGCGCTTTCGAAAAAGATATACCTAAGGCAAACATAACAAGAGTACCTGCTGTTTTGGTTCAATCTCGCGGAGTTATTGATGCAATTTATTATGAAGAACCTTTTACATTCAAAAATGAAATGTGGGCTTATACAACTCAGAATAAAACATCAGTGAAATATTTGTATTATGTTCTAAAAAATAATATTCAGCATTTTAGAGATGCCGCTTCGGGTATGGGATCATTGCCACAGATATCATTAAAGGTAACAGAAGATTTTATGATCCCCCTCCCACCACTACCTGTTCAGAAAGAAATCGTACGGATACTGGACAATTTCACGGAGCTTACAAC
>Ga0209609_10002014_pt1 | contig 11713 bp, 10 predicted proteins | sample LakKivw325mmetaG_FD_184136 | JGI IMG/M metagenome (GOLD analysis project Ga0209609, IMG submission 184136) | Anoxic lake water microbial communities from Lake Kivu, Rwanda to study Microbial Dark Matter (Phase II) - Lake Kivu water 325m metaG... | ecosystem: Environmental > Aquatic > Freshwater...
TTGTTGGAGAGGTGGCTGAGCGGTCGAAAGCGGGAGTTTGCTAAACTCTTGTACGGTTTTTTAGCCGTACCGTGGGTTCGAATCCCACCCTCTCCGCCATCCTTCGCCAAAACTACGGAATGGCAGGGTTATTTTAAAAACAATTTTATACTCATCTGGTATTCTGTAGTTTTGGCGAAGGATACCCACCCTCTTTGTTCTGTTAAAAACGGTGGGATGCCTGAGTGGTTTAAAGGGACGGTCTTGAAAACCGTTGTCGCCTTTGCTGGCGACCGTGAGTTCGAATCTCACTCCCACCGCCAGTAAAGCTTACTAATTAAAGATATGTTTAATCCTGAAAATTTTGATATTTATAAAAAAACAAAAGAACCATCGCCTATGTTAAATCCAACAGAAAAAAAATTAGAAGAAATAAGAGAAAGCAGGTTGAATATTTTAAAATCGTCAGAGAATCTGCCGGTCTCGGTGATTTTTGGCCGGGAAATTAGAAAAAAATTAAGAGAAACAACTGAAATAAACGGCTGGCCCAAAGCGCCGGATTATCTAAAAAATACCAAAGATTTTTTTTCCTCAGTTGATCAAACCGTGGATGAAAAATGGCAAGAGAAAGCCGGCGAAGACCAAAAATCGGCTGCGGATTTATTAAAGGAAAAAACTGAAAAGTGGCTGGCAAAATTGCCGCCTGAATTTAAAAGAGAAAATTCAGACGTCACCGAATTACTTAGCGATCCTGATGAGCTAAAAGAAAAAATCAGGCTAAAGAAGTTTGATGTTTTAGAGCCATTAAAGAAATTTTTGCTAGACGCTTGGGAAACAATTGTGATGGTTTCTTCCGAAAGGCAGCTGGCTCAAATTGCCCTTTCTAAAGACTGGTTAAAAAATATGCCGGATAAAGCCTTTGAAAATTTGGAATTCAACCGGGCTGAATTAACGCTGCAAAACGATTTGGCGTCTTTGGTCGGCAAACTAATTGATCATGGCTATTTAAAACAGGGCGAATTGAATAAATTTTTGACAGAGGAAAATGAGGGCGAAACAGAGGGAGTTATAGGCAAAAAGTACGTTTATTCCCTCCCGGGCAAAGAGGGCGGATTCCAGCCGACTCCCTTTAAAGATGTTCTTCCTTTTGAACTTCAAAGATTTCAAAAAGATTTAGAATTTTTGTCCTCTAAAACTGAAAAATTAATTATGGAATGGAAACTCCCGAAATCATATCGGAGCTTGCCCGATTATTTAAGGCAGATGGCGGCAACTTATAATTCTGGAGAAACGGATAAAACCAAGCTTTACGAGAAATGGCGAGGATTATATCAAACCAACGCCGAGCTGCTGAAATCGGGTTGTCCTTTAGTCATTAATCCCCAAGAAGACGCCCCTCTTAATATTGTCAGTTTAGAAATACGCCTCGGGTTTTGTTCTCAAGAACTGAAAGATTTAGAAAAACAAAGCTCAGTCTATACTGAAGTCGCTTATTCTTTGATGGATGAAATTCGCCATAATCAGCCAGAGATTACTTCTCAATTACCTGCTAAAATTGATTTATTTATCACTGACCAGACTTACGCCTTCGGGCCGAATCTTCAATCCGAAACCCTGGCCGAAAGCTATCATAATCAGATATTTTTGCATGTTAACGCAGTTGAAGATATAGCAAAAAAAATTGAAATTCCGCTATTAAAAAAAGTGTTTGTCAAAGGAGAAATTGACCAGCAAGAATATATTCGCCAGGCGATATTGGAAGTTGCCAGACACGAAGTGGCTCATCAGGTGTTGGCTTCCGAAGATGAAAAAGTAATGAAAAGAATCGGCGAGTCCCCAGAGGCTAATATTTTAGAAGAATTAAAAGCCGAGGCAGTGGGGATGAAATTAATTGAAGATGAATTGCCCGGACTGTCAGAGACCGAATCTAAGGGAATACTGATGGCCAAAATTGGAACTTTATTTAATTATTTGGTTTTTCGAGGCGGGGAAGAAGGCTCCGAGGGAGAGGACTATCACCTTTGCGGCGTTAAAATCGTAAATGAACTTTTAAACACGGGTGTCGTTAAAATTGAAAATAATAAATTGACCATTACTGACGCTAAAGAAGGCTTGGAAACTATTATTAAAATTGGCAACCAAGTTCTTGATATTTACAAAAATCCTGACACTACCCCCAGAAAAGTTGAAACGTACGTTAATGATCTTAGAAAAATAAAAGAAGCAAGCGGGCTGAAGCGCCTGATAAAAGTTTTGAAAAATAAATAGTCTTTTTTTGATTTTTACTGTTTCAACGCGGATAAGATTTTTATCCGTTTTTTCATTGTCAAAAACGTTGGTAATTGATAAAATAGTTAGGCGGGGGCTGAAATTTATGAATGAGATCAAAAGAAAAAATTGGCTGGACATTTCTTTAGAAGCGGGTTGGCTGGCTATTATTTTTTTTGTTCCTCTTTTTTTCCTCCGAGAGATGCATAATGTTTTTGAAATTCCCAAAAATATCTTATTTCAAACTTTGACCGAGATATTATTATTTATTTATTTGGTTAAAATAGTTCTTGGCGGGTTGCCCGGGCGGGAGTTTCTCTGGCAGAGGATTAAATATCTTATCCCGACTTTTATTTTTATTGTTATTTTGGGCGTTTCAACGGTTTTTTCCCAAGTCCCTTGGTTCAGTTTTTGGGGGTCGTGGGAGAGAAGAATGGGTTATTTGGCCTGGCTTCATTTTTTTGTTTTCGCCCTGATTTTAATCTTAAATATAAAGGGGAGAAAACAGATTTTTCGTTTGTTTTTTACTGTTACTCTTTGTTCTTTTTTTGTTGTTGTTTACGGAATGATTCAGGCCTTGGGGATTGAACCGTTTGAATGGACTTTTGACCCGTTTTTGTCAAAACGGATTTTTTCTTCGGTCGGCCAGCCGAATTTTTTGGGGTCGTGGCTTTTATTGGTAATGCCGATAATTTTTTATTTGTTCGTTGAAAAAAGACTACAACTTTCCTCCAAATCGGCTAAAAGAAAATTCGTCTTCCATTTTTTTCTTTTTATTTTGTTGGTTTTGCTTTTTTGGGCTTTGTTTGCCACTAAATCGCGCGGCGCTTGGATTGGGCTTATTGCTTTAGTTGGATTTCTAAGTATAGTTTTTATTTGGCAAAAGAATAAGAAATTGATGATTATCCCAATTTTCTGTTTCATTATTTTTGTCGGCTTAGTGGCATTTTTAAATCGGTCGGGTTTTAATAAAACTTCATTTTCTTATAATCCTTTTCTTTCTCGCCTACAAACATTTACTGATTTGAAAGCGGCGGGGAATTATCGGCTAATGCATTGGCGGGCGGCTTTGGATTTGATTAAACAAAGGCCGGTTTTGGGCTATGGTTTGGGGACTCAACGTTTTAACTTCCCCCGTTATTATGCTCCCGAGTTTGCTCTTTATGAAAAGCCAAATATTTATCTTGATTACGCCCATAATGATATTTTAGATGTGCTTTTAGCCGCCGGTTTTTTGGGTTTGGCCGGTTATTTATTTTTGATTATCAGTGTTTTTTACCTCGGCCTTAAATATATTTTTCAAAAAATACCTTCCGAGTTTACGGTTTATAGTTTAAAATTGATGGTTTTAGCCCTACTAGCTGGTTTGTTTGGTTATTTGGTTTCTCTTCAGTTTTCTTTTCACATTATGTCCACCTTAGTTTACTTTTGGCTTTTTAACATTTTGGTGACCGTTTTAGCTGGTGATTTGGGAGAAAAAGGCGATGCATCCTCTTGCTATATCTGTCCCAAAAGCGGCGAAGGGCTTACTCCTAAAAAAAGTTTAATTATTCTCTTGCTCTTGGCGCTTTTAGCGGTTTGTTGGTGGCATTTTAACGCTCGTTTATACTTGTCCAGTCATTATTTTTTCCAAGCTCAAAACGCCAAATTTTTAGGGGATTGGTCAAAAGTTATTGAAGAGCATCAGAAAGCAATTAAGTTTAGTCCCAACGACCCTTATTTCCGCCAAGAATTCGCTTTGACCCTATATCAGCTGTCTAATTTTGTTTCTTCCCCGGTTGAGTTGTCATCGGAATTGACCCCGGATTTGAAACAGAAGATTACTTGGCTTGATTTGGGCATAGAAAATATTGAAATGATTCCCCAAAGTAAAAGACCGATTGAAGCATTAATTTGGTTGCCTTGGCTGGAATCAGAAAAGGCTTATCTAACTAAACAGGAAAGCGATTTTATTAAAGCGGAAAAATCATATCAGAGAGCGGCTTTTTTCTCGCCCCAAACGGCTTTGATCTATAACAAATGGTGCGACTTGAAGATCTATGAGGGAAAATGGTCCGAAGCCATTGAAAGGTGCGAGAAGGCTATTTCTCTTTATCCCGATATTAATCATCCCCATCTCAATGCCGAGCATCGCCAAAATATTGTTGACGAGATGGTCCCGGTTTATCTGAATTTGGGTGAAATATATCGGCGCTTGAATGATTTGAAAAAAACAATTGACTATTATTATAAATCTGCTTTGCTTATAGTTGAGGTTTATTCTCCCCCTTATCCGGAAATTTTAAAATATATTTACGCCGAGATGTCAAGTTTTTATTTGGCAACGGGAGAGCCGGAGCGAGCAGATTTTTGGATTAAGAAAGCCCAAAGTTTATAAAAAATAAAAAGTAGAAAACCAAGAATGCAGACGTAGTTTGCTTTTGGTTTTAGTTTGAGTACTTATGTTTAAAGAAGGTTTTCCTCCGACTAATTCTGCCGAAGGAAAAGACAAAATTTCTGACCATGGGACGCTTATTTTAAATTGGCGTTTCCCCGAATACGCCCAGTATCAAAGAAGCGGGTCTTGGTATGCGGCAATAATTATCTTTTTACTGGCGTTTTTTTGCTATGCCATACTCACGGCTAATTTTCTTTTCGCCCTTTTTTTGATTTTATTCGGCCTGGTTCTTGTTTTACGGGTTCGTCGTTCGCCGCTTGAGGTAGAATTCAAAATTTTAGAAGATGGCATTAGTATCGGGGAAAAATTTTACGAATGGGCGGAAATAAAAAATTTTCACCTTATTTATCGGCCGCCTCAAATAAAAAGGCTTTATTTCGATTTGAAAAATACTTTTTTTTCCGATTTTTCCGTGCCTTTGGAAAAACAAAATCCCCTTGAAATCCGCGCGGCGTTAAAGAAATATTTGCCTGAAGACTTAAGCAAAGATTCGGAGAGTTTGACCGACAGTTTAGGACGATTATTAAAGATATAAAGCCTTATTACCCCTCGTCGTTCAACGGACAGGACACGAGATTGCGGATCTCGAAATAGAGGTTCGATTCCTCTCGGGGGGATTTTTGGCGCAAAGATTTTTTAAAAAATGCTGATTAACCATTTTTATCGTTTTGGTAAAGACGAATTATTTTTATCTGAAATAGATTTCAGTTTTAGTAAAAAATTATGGAGAGAGACGGCTGCCCGCCTTAGACCTTATTTTTCTTGAAGTCCTGACGGGCTTCTTTTATATAATAAAAAAATCGTTTTTAAGCACGATTTAATATGGTCGGGACGGACCCTGTCACTGAGACAGAGGACTTACCACTCTGTAGCCTTTGGCGAGGATGGTGGCGGTCCGGACGGGATTCGAACCCGCAACCTTCTGCGTGACAGGCAGATGATCTAACCATTGATCTACCGGACCTTTTCAATAATTTTGGTAAAAGTCTGCGGGTGATTTTCCGCCAGATCGGCCAAGATTTTTCGGTCAAGTTCAATTTTATTTTTCTTAAGCGTTGAAATGAAATTGGAGTAAGTTAGATTTTGGGCCCGGCAAGCCGCGTTAATTCTAATCTGCCAAATGGAGCGGGCAATTCTTTTTTTTGCCCGTCGGTCGCGATAAGCATAAACGCCGGCTTTTTTAATCGCGGTTTTGGCTAATTTAATTTTGCTTTTTCTTCCCCAGCGATAGCCTTTGGCTTGGGCAAGCAAGTGTTTTCTTCTTTTAATGTGGGCTTTTCCTCGTTTTACTCTGGGCATAAGCGCTCTGCTTAATTTATGATTTATGATTCAATCTTGTAATCTGCGGTCTTAAACCTAAAATTATATATGTTGTTTGACGGTTTGATAAAAATTTTTGTTCAGGGGTTTATCTTGGCGTTTATTTTTGACTATTTTTCTGGATTCGCGGGCGTTGAAATGATTTTGTCCGCAAACTCGACGCAGGATTTTTTTACTTTTTGTCAAATGCAGTCTTTTGGCAATTAAATTACTGCGTTTTTTCGTCATAATTTTTCTTGCTTATTAAAGCGATTAATTGGTTTCCTTGTCTTTTGGGTGATTGCTCAATTTTTGCGTCTTCACCCAGGGAATTGATAAATTGGTCTATTAAATTTTTGGCTAAGTCAAAATGAGCTTTTTCTCTACCCTTAAGTATCATTTCAATTTTTATTTTTTGATCTCGGTTAAGGAATTCTTTTGCTTTTTTTACCCTGAAGTCAAAATCGTGTCGGCCGATTCTCGGCGTTAGTCGAATCCCCTTAGTCTCGCCGATTTTCTGTTGTTTTTTTTGCTGTTTTTCTTTTTTTTTCAGATTATATTTAAACTGACCAAAGTCCATAATTTTTACCACTGGCGGGTCGGCCTTTGGACCGATTTCAATCAAATCTAAATTTTTCTCTTGGGCTATTTCTAAGGCCCTTTTTATTTCAACGATACCTAAGTGTTGGTCCTTTTCGTCAATCAAGCGTATCTGAGACGCATTTATTTTGTTGTTGATGCGATAGTATTTCAAGTTAAAATTTTAGATTTAAGAAGAGCATGGTTATCTTATGACTTTATTCCCTAAGTCGAGGTGGAGGTGACGAGAATTGAACTCGTGTCCAAAAAGCATTAACAAAAATATCTACCCTTATAGTCTGACTATTCGCCCGTTTAGATTTTCCAAACGAAAAATTTAGACGGGATTTTTCGGATTTTAGGATTTTAATCAGGCAAAATTCCTAAATCTTAACCTGGTTTTATTTTCAGCGCTCTGCCCCGGGTCTTCAGAGAACCTATCCCACTTGCTCCATCTAACGATGGGCTGAATTGACACCACTATTCAATAGCGGGAGTCAAGGATAGCGATGGCTGCCGCTTATATTAAGCTACAGCAAAAGCCAAATTTCTGTTGGCAATTATTTGTTTGAGAAGTTTTTGTGTCTTTCTCAAGACAAAGGGCAATTTTTATTATAAACTTTTTGTCGAGGCCTTCCACCCCCTCGCAGTATATTTAGAGTTTGGCGTTTTTTAAAGTATACCCAATTTGTCCCGAAAGTCAAGATGGATGGTTATTTGCTCGCTTTACCCTCAATTATTTCTTCTTGAACATTGCGCGGCACTGGAGCATAATGAGAAAATTCCATATTTGAGCTGCCCCGTCCCTCAGTCATTGATCGTAAGACGGTAGTATAGCCAAACATCTCTGCCAAAGGGACAACGGCGTCAATCAATTTGACTTGTCCGCGAGTTTTTGTCCCTTGAATTTGAGCTCGCCTGGCGTTAAGGTCGCCAATTACGTCTCCGATGAATTTTTCCGGGACGACCACCTCAATTTTCATTATTGGTTCCAAAAGAATCGGTTTGGCGTTTCTGACCCCATCGCGAATGGCCCGATTAGCGGCAATTTTAAAAGCCATTTCCGAAGAGTCAACTTCATGAAAAGAACCGTCATAGACAGTAACAATCATATCAACGACCGGATAGCCGGCGACAATTCCTTCACCCATTGCCTCAATGACACCTTTTTTAATCGCCGGGACATATTCTTTGGGGATAGCCCCACCTTTAATTTTGTCCACGAATTCAAATCCCTTGCCTCTTTCCAGAGGTTCAAGTTTTAACCAACAGTGACCATATTGACCGCGACCGCCTGATTGGTGGATGTATTTTCCTTCGCTTTCGACAACTGAAGTAATTGTTTCTTTATAGGCCACTTGCGGCCGTCCGACATTGACTTCAACGCTGAATTCGCGTCTTAATCGGTCGACAATGATTTCTAAATGCAATTCTCCCATACCGGAAATAATAGTTTGGCTGGTTTCCTCATTTGTTTTGACTTTAAAAGTTGGGTCCTCTTCGACTAATTTAGTTATGGCTATTCCCATTTTTTCTTGGTCCGCTTTTGTTTTGGGTTCAATGGCCACAGAAATTACCGGGTCAGGGAAAGTAATTGATTCTAAAATAATCGGGTGTTTGGGATCGCAGAGAGTATCTCCAGTACTGGTATTTTTGATTCCAACGATAGCTGCGATATCTCCGGCCGAAATTTCTTTCACTTCTTCCCGATGGTTAGCGTGCATTCTAACTATTCGGCCAACTCTCTCATTATTATTAGTAGTAGTATTTAAGACGTATGAACCGGATGCCAGTGTTCCGGAATAAGCTCGGAAATAACATAAACGGCCAACATATGGATCGGTAGCGATTTTAAAAGCCAAAGCCGCGAAGGGTTCTTTTCCATCAGGTTGTCGAGTCTCTTTTTCTTGTGTTTGGGGATTCTCCCCCTGAACGGGAGGGACATCCAAAGGAGAGGGTAAATAGCGGCAAATAGCGTCTAAAAGTAATTGAACCCCTTTATTTTTTAGGGCTGAGCCGCACAAAACAGGGACTATTTTTCCGTTAATCACAGCCTGACGTAATCCTTCCCTTAGTTCGTCAATGTCTAATTCTTCTCCAGCTAAATATTTTTCCATTAGATTATTATCGTTTTCAACAATAGCTTCAATTAATTTATGTCGATATTCTTTAACTTTGTCTTTCAGGTCTTCGGGGACATCTTCATCTTTCATCTCTTTACCCATTTTGTCCAAATAGATTCTGGCTCGACCGGTGAATAAATCGACAATGCCCTTAAAGTTTGCCTCTATGCCGATGGGTAATTGGACAGGATAGGCGTTTTTAGTCAACCGCTCGTGGATTGAATCCAAATCAGCATAGAAATTAGCCCCTATTCGGTCTAATTTATTAACAAAAGCGATTAAGGGAACGTTAAATTTTTCCGCTTGGTGCCAGACGGTTTCGGATTGCGGTTCTACTCCGGCGACACCGTCGAAAACGACCACGCCGCCATCAAGAACCCGTAAAGAGCGTTGGACTTCGGCTGTAAAGTCAATGTGTCCGGGAGTATCGATAATATTTATTTTAGTTATTTTTTGTTTCGAATCTGTTTGGTCAGACAAGACAGTCCAAAAAACAGTGGTTGCCGCGGCCGTAATAGTCACCCCGCGCTCTTTTTCCTGAACCATCCAATCCATTTCTGCTTGGCCATCGTGGACTTCGCCGACCTTATGTTTTTTCCCCGTATAATATAAAATTCGCTCGGTCATTGTGGTTTTACCGGCGTCTATGTGGGCAATAATGCCTATATTCCGCGTTTGTTCTAATGATAGTTCAGAAGTCATATTCTAATGGAGAAAACGGGCGAAGTGGGCAAAGGCCTTATTTGCTTCAGCCATGCGATGGACATCAGCTTTTTTCTTCATAGCGTTGCCTTGTCCTTGGGAGGCCTCGATTAGTTCTTGAGCCAATTTTTCCGACATTGATTTACCTTTTTTTGATTTAGCCGATTCAATAATCCAGTGGGAAGCTAAGACAAAACGACGGTTTTCGTTAGTTGGCATTGGTATTTGATAATTAGCTCCGCCAACTCGGCGTGACCTTACCTCAACTAAAGGAGAGACATTTTTAATCGCTTGATGGAAAGTTTCTAAAGGATTTTTTTTAGTCTTTTCTTTAATAATATCAAAACTGCCGTAGACTATTTTTAAAGCTATGGTTTTTTTACCCCTTCTCATAATATAATTGATGAACTTGGCTATTTGGGTTGAATTATACTTGGAGTCGGGAGCGATTTTTCTTTTTGGCGATTGTTTACCGCGCATAGATTATGTGGTTTCAGGTAACTAATTTTTTAATTTTCCGATTGTTTGGGCGTTTGAGCGCTTGATTTTAGTTTTTTGGCGCCGTACAATGAGCGACCTTGTTTTCTGCCTTCTACCCCGCTCGTATCATAGATACCGCGAACAATATGATAACGAACTCCGGGCAGGTCCTTGACTCGGCCGCCTTTTAGTAAAATAACCGAATGCTCTTGCAAATTATGGCCAATGCCGGGGATATAAGCGGTGACCTCCATGCCGTTTGATAATTTAACCCGAGCGATCTTACGCAGAGCAGAGTTGGGTTTTTTTGGTGTTTGAGTGGTAACCTTTAGACAGACTCCGCGCAGATAAGGATGACCTTTTGGCATCCTAATCCTTTTTCTTTTAAGAATATTAAAATTACTCTGCAAAGCGGGCGTTTTCGATTTTTTTTTGGTTGTTTTTCTCCCCTTGCGGACGAGTTGGTTAATTGTCGGCATAAAGTCATTAAAACATTAGAGCATTAGAACATTTTATCTTAATAAAAAAAAATGTCAACTCTTTATAATTGGGAATTAGAAACGAAAAAAGTTTTTAAAGATTGAACGACTGGCCGGTGATCAACCCAAAAATAAGACGAGCCAGCGGGGTCAGAAGAGTAAAAGCGACGAATAAAGCCAAAAAGATACCTCCAAATCCAAACCTCATCAAGTGAAGCCATTTATTGGGGAGCAAATCGGCGAGTATTTTCGAGCCGTCAAGCGGCGGCAGCGGGATCAGATTAAATAAAGCCAGAAAAATGTTGATGTAAACGATTAAGCCCAAATAAGTAAGAAATTGCATCAGTGCCAAGTTTATTGAGACGCTGGCGGAACCGATTAGAAATCTTAAAATCAGTCCTAAAACTAAAGCGATGAGCAAATTAACCCCCGGTCCGGCAAGAGCTACTTTTAAAGAACCGTATCTTTGGTCTCTAAGATTGTTTGGGTTATAGGGGACCGGCTTAGCCCAACCAAGAAATCCTCCCCAAGTAAACAATAAAAAGAGTGGGAGAATAACCGTGCCGACAAGGTCTAAATGAACTATTGGGTTTAATGTTAACCGGCCGGCGTCTTTAGCCGTGGAATCGCCTAACCGGTAAGCCATCCAGCCGTGGGCGTATTCGTGGAAGATTGCGGAAAGAATAATGATAAGATATAAGAAAATTCTAATATCCATTGTCAAAATGGTTTAAAGTGATAAAATGATTATCAATAATGAAAAATTATTGTTTGAAAGTCGAGAGTTGTAATTAAAATAGAAAAATAGAGAATCGTAAAAACCGAATTTTAAATTTCCATCACCGATTTTTAAATTTCTATTAGCTAATTTTGAGGTTTACTATGTCTAAAAGATGCGCAATTTGCGGGCGGGGCCCAAAAACAGCCGTTTCCCGGTCTCATTCTAAAGTGGCCACAAAAAGACGTCAATATTTAAATTTACAGATAAAAAAAATTTCTGGCAAGAGGGTGAGAATTTGCATCAAATGTTTGAAAAATTTGAGGAGGAAATTAAAACCTAAAAGTTAAAATAAAAAATCCAAATACATTTCCTGCTTTGGAGTTATTTTATCGGGATATTTTCGGTTGATTTTTAGTTTAGGATTTATAGTCTAAAGCTTAAAATCCAAGGTTTATAATTTATAGTTTAAAGTTTTAATACCCGGGGTATAGTCTAGCGGTAGGACGCACCCTTGGGGTGGGTGTAGTGGCGGTTCAACTCCGCCTACCCCGACCAATCTAAACATTGCGAATTTTGCGGGCAGTTTGTTTGCTCGCTCGCCCCGCCTGCGGCGGGGCTTCGCTCGCATTTTTCCGTATATTTCGGC
>Ga0209609_10002015_pt1 | contig 11710 bp, 16 predicted proteins | sample LakKivw325mmetaG_FD_184136 | JGI IMG/M metagenome (GOLD analysis project Ga0209609, IMG submission 184136) | Anoxic lake water microbial communities from Lake Kivu, Rwanda to study Microbial Dark Matter (Phase II) - Lake Kivu water 325m metaG... | ecosystem: Environmental > Aquatic > Freshwater...
CGGAATTACGAGACAGTCTCTTGGGGGAGAGGGTATGGGTGAGGGGTAATTGGTGTTTGGTAATTGGATATTATTTGGAGCTTGGAATTTGGTGATGGGGATTTTTATTTTTCTTTTTTGGTGACGTCTTTGGCGTAGCCCTCCCGGAAACCCTCGATGACTTTTTCAGAGACCTTTTTGGTCGCCTTGAAGATATTTTTCAGGCCTTGCTTAAATAACTCTTTGGCTTCTTCCAGCTCGTTCTCTTTCTCTTCTTTCATTGCGCTCCGATTCGGCATGGCGTAAAGGGCAAAGAGCATAGAGTAAAAGATAAAATCTTTTCACTATGCCTTAGGCTTATTTAACTTTTCCTCAATCCACACTCCGAAATCCCCGATTTACTTGGCCATCTTCTTCAGATTTTCCATCTGGACCCTTACCCGTTCAGCCCTCTCGCTTTCAGGATCCACCTTCAGATATTCCTCCCAGGCCTGGATGGCTCCCTTGAAATCCTGTTTATCGTGGAGCATGACGATGCCGATATTGAACCGGCTATTCGCATGCTTGGGATCGTATTGAGCAGCCTTTCTGAAATCCTCAATGGCACTGTCAAAATCCCCGAGGGCGCGGTACATGATCCCCCTGTCCGTTCTCACATCAGCATTCTCCGGTTTGAAAGAAAGGTACTGGGTGTAGGCATCGATGGCTTCCTCTGGCTGATTCGTATCAAAGTAAAGGTTTCCAAGTTCCATCCAGGCGGAAAGGTTCTTCGGGTCTTTTTTAACAATATCCCTGAGGGCCTGGATTTTCAGGGCAGTCTCCGCAGGATCAGGGCCCGGGGGAGGCTTTGGCATCGCTTGAGGCTTCTCAAGGGATGCCACCTTTTGGGCTCCCTTTGTCCCTTTCAGAATAGCCACGGTCGCACCCGTAATAAATCCGACCAGAAAGGCAATCACAATGGCCAGAATCGCCGTCTCTTTTTTCATTTCAATATTGCTCCCTTTCAGGAAAATAGGTCTCTTTTTTCCCCGACGAAGAAATACCCAATACTTATAACACTGCTTCGCCTTCTATTTCAATTCGTTTTTTAAAATTATCTCTTTTGATTTTTGAGGTCTTCCGTGGTAAAAATAAATTATATTCACACTGGAAAAGGAGAATCGCTTATGAAATGCTATGTCTGTGCGAAGCAGGGAGTGGATGAGGAGGCGGTCGCCATCTGTATCGTCTGCGGGATGGGGCTCTGTCTGGGGCATGCCTTTAAGGAGGAGTTATTGGTCAGGGACATCATTGACTGGGGATTCGGGGAGGAACGGATTAGCTATCCCCATACCCTTCCGCGATTTATCTGTGCCGAATGCAAGCTGGCGATCGAGCAGAGAAAAAAAGTGGAAAGGAAATAAATATACATAACGAGATAAGTCTTAACCTGTTTGTCATTCCGGGCTTGACCCGGGCGACCGGAGGGAGGCGGAGTAAGTGAGCACATCCAGTGTTTTCCTGGATCCCCGCTTTCTCGGGAATGACGGGCTCTATTGCGATTAATGACGTTTGTGAATAGTTCAGAGCAAAAAAAGATTGTTTTTTTCTTTAAATGAACGATAATAAATGCATGAAGAAGATTTTAGTGGTTGAGGATGAAGAAGGTCTGAGGCTTCTTTATAAGGAGGAGCTGGAAGCAGAGGGCTATGAGGTGATTCCGGCACGAAACGGAAAAGAAGCGATCCAGAAATTGGAAGAGGGAAAACCCGACCTGATCATCCTCGATATCGTCATGCCGGTGATGGACGGCATGGAGACCCTCGGACGGATTGTGGGCAAGGAGCGGAAGATTCCCATTATCCTCAACACTTCTTACCCCGGGTATCGTCAGGATTTTATGAGCTGGGCGGCGGATGCCTATGTGACCAAGTCCGTTGATCTCGGGGACCTGAAGAAGAAGATAAGAGAACTTCTAAATAAAGGGAAGTGACCATGAAGAAGGCTCTGGCCATGGTCTTAGCGGGTGGCCGGGGGGAAAGGCTTTATCCCCTTACCCGAGACCGGGCAAAACCCGCTGTCCCGTTTGGCGCCATTTATCGAATCATTGACTTCACCCTCTCGAATTGCCTCAATTCCGATATCCGTCGGATCTATGTCCTCACCCAATACAAATCGATTTCCCTTCATCGCCATATCCAGTTAGGCTGGACCATCCTTTCCGCTCCCCTTGGAGAATTTGTCGGGCTGATTCCAGCCCAGCAGAGGATTGATGAACACTGGTACCAGGGCACAGCGGATGCTATCTTTCAGAATATCTATACCCTGCAACATGAGAAACCGGATCTCGTCCTCATCCTCTCCGGAGATCATATCTATAAGATGGACTACCGGAAGATGATTGCCTTTCACCTGGAGAAGAGAGCGGATCTGACCGTTGCGGCCATCCGGATGAATCGGGGATTATCCAGGGAGTTCGGGGTGATGGAGATCAATGAGGGCTGGCGAATCATCGGTTTTCAGGAAAAGCCTGAAGAACCCAAGACCATCCCGGGAGACCCGGAAGGGATTTTAGCCTCGATGGGAATCTATATTTTTAATACAGAGGTGCTCGTGAGGCGATTGATCGAGGATGCCCGGTCTGATTCAAACCATGACTTTGGGAGGAATATCATTCCCGCGATGATTGAAAAGGATCAGGTCTTTGCCTTTGATTTCAGTCAGGGGGACCAGGGAGGAAGGGGATACTGGAGGGATGTGGGAACAATCGATGCCTACTTTGAAGCCAGCATGGATCTGGTCTCTGTCACACCCCATCTCAATCTCTATGATCCTCATTGGCCTATCCTTACCTATCAACTCCCTTATCCGCCTGCCAAGACAGTTTTAGAAGAGGAGGGAAGGGTGGGGACTGCGCTGAACTCCATCCTTTCGAATGGCTGTATCATCAGTGGAGGGAGTGTAAAGAGATCTATCCTTTCCCCCAGGGTGATGGTTCACAGTTATGCCGAGGTGGAGGATTCCATTCTTCTGGAGGGCGTGGATGTGGGAAGACATGCGAAGGTCAGGAGGGCGATCATTGACAAGGAGGTTCAAGTCCCCCAGGGGATGGAAATCGGATACCATCTCGATGAGGATGCAAAGCGGTTTACGGTGACCGGTTCAGGAATCGTCGTGGTCCCCAAGTGGATCAAACTCTGAAACCAGTTAAATGTTGACCTCTAAGATGTCACTGATATTGATCTCTAACATCCTTACGGAGGCGAGGACCCGGTCCGCATTCCGGTCAACCGCCTGGATTCCGCCGGAGAGATCTTTTAATTCCAGGGCGACCTTTTTGATCTTCTTGATTCGAGTATCCATCTTTTTCAATTTTATTAGGTTCATTTTTCCCTCTTTTCCTAAATTCGACATCTGAAATCTTTAAAACTCTAAACACTAAACTCTAAATCCTAAATAAATCAAAAATTCAAAACTCAAAATATTATTTCGATTGAGTTTATTTAGAGTTTAGGATTTTGAGTTTAGAGCTTCACATTATTTTCTCAGGTCCTTAAACCGTTTGGCCTTCACCTCGTAACGGGGTAAGGAATTGTAAGGGTGGACTTCGATGTTGTAGCCGAGGTTCGTCTTCAGCCGGAGCTGGTCCTTCAGCTGAACGAGGATCATTTCCCGATTTCCCTCCGCCTCAGGCAGAACTTCTATTTTCAGCGTGATCTCATCGAGGTCGCCTTTCTTTGTGACCAGCACCTCAAACTCGTTGCTCAGCCCTTTGATCGAACGGACCACCTCTTCGATAGCAGAGGGAGCGACCAGGACCCCTTTGATCTTGGTAATGTCGTCCGCCCTTCCGACCACTCCCCCTTTGATCACACGAAAGGTCCTTCCGCAGGGGCAGGGATCGCCTGACCATTCTGCCATGTCTTTGGAATCGAATCGGATACAGGGTTGAGCCATTCGATCCAGGGCTGTGATCACAATCTTTCCTTTCCGTCCCGGCTCATCGATGATCTCCCCTGTCTCAATATCTTCAAGTTGAGTGAGAAAGAGGGCCTCGTTGATATGAAGGCCACCCGGCTGGGCAGTACATTCAAAACCCCATGCACCGATCTCCGTTGCGCCCACATGGTCATAGACCTTTGCCCCCCAGGCCTCTTCCATCCTCTGTTTCGTAGAGGGGATGCTTGCCCCCGGCTCTCCCGCACAGGTGATCTTCCGGACGGTGAGATCCCGGGCCGGATCGATTCCCAGTTTCTTTTTGGCCGCATCCGCCATTCCCAGGACGTAAGTCGGAGTGGCCATCATCGCCGTAGCCTTTAACTCCTGAATCTTTAGGATCCGGGCCTCTGTATCGAGCACGCCTCCCGGAACCACTTCACAACCGATCTTCTCAGCCGCATAGTGGCCTGCCCAGAAGGCCACAAAGATGTTATACCCGAAGGGAAGAAAAACCCGGTCCGTTCTTCGATAACCCTGGGCATAGAGGAGGTAGGCCCAGGCCTCAGACCACCACTCCCAATCCTGCCAGGTATCAGGTTGATAGACGGGCATCCCGGTTGTACCACTGGTCTGCCTGAATTCGGTGACCTCTTCGAGAGGGACACAGAGGGCATCGCCATAAGGAAAGGGATCTTTTCTCTGAATATCCCTCATCATCGCCTTTTCCACTTTTGGGACTTTGGAGACATCCTCATAGGTTTGGATGTCCCCCGGCTCAAGACCTGCTTCCTGGTAAAGCCTCCGGTGGAACTTGGACCGTTCATAGGCCCACCCGACGATCTTTCTAAACTTCTGGAGCTGAAGCTTCCTCAATTTTTCCAAGGGAAGGGTCTCCGTCATCGGGTTCCAATAGATCTCTCGTTCTTTTCCGTGCGATTTCATTTCTCTCTCTCCGAAGATGGTTTTATAGAAATTTTTCTAAGGATCTGGTCTGGGATCTTTTGAACAAGGCTCTCGACCATTTTAATATCCCTCGGGGACATGTGGTCCCAGTGAACCCCTGCGGCCACCACCACATTTTTTCTCAGCAGGGTGGCCAGTTTCTCCGAAATTCTTTTCACCAGGATATCCTCTTTATGCCCCAGGAAGGTGAGATTGGAAGAGGTGGCGCTCCATTTTTTCCGGTCCCTCAGGCTGGGTCTCGGGGTGGCTGCCCCCACCGCACCGATATGGGGCCGGGTTCCTCCCCAGAGGGAGACCAGAAGGTCTTCCCCCATGGGTTGGACATAACCGTAAATCCTGAACCGGCCCTTTGAAATTTCAACTTTAAAGCCCTTCATCATATCGAGCGGAATTTTATGAAGTTGAGGAGCTTTTGTCAACCACAGAATCCCTGGCCATAATCCGTAATCGTCATCCTGAACTTGTTTCAGGATCTTTGGGTTATCGAAAAAGCGAGATGCTGAAAAAATTTCAGCATGACAGCGATATTGCTAAGGTTTCCATTTTTGGTTACGGATTATGGCCCTGGAGGAAACTCTTCACAGAATCTCGGATGGAAAATGATCTTCATGGAGGGGGCCTTTTCTCAGAGAATAATCTGTAAAGGCATTGAATAAATTGCCATTGGCAATGGCCATGTCAGGTGGAATATTTTCGAGGGGCACTTCGCTGAAGGTTCTTTTCTTCTCCACCTCGCTCAGGGAGCGCCTCATCACAAACCTATTTGTAGTATGTCATGATAGACCCTTTTGTAATACCAATTTCTACTTGACATACTTTTTTATTAATGTATACTATATTAAAAATAGTTGGACGGGAGGTATGTATGGAGACAATTGTGACCACAAAGGGGCAGGTTGTCATTCCAGCAAAGTTAAGGCACCGCCTTGGGATTAAGAAAGGAGTGAAACTCCATGTGGAAGAGCGAAAAGGGGAGATTATCTTATGCCCCCTGAACAAAGAATATTTCCGAAAAATGAGCGGCATTCTTAAGGGATCCGGCCTTATTAAGTCCTTGAAGGAGTCTCGACAGGGGGACCTAAAGCGAGAGGAGGAAAAAATTGACCAGAGAAAGGGTTCTCGATAGTTGGGCGTTGTTATGCTACCTTGAGCAAGAACCCGGATTCGAAAAGATGATCGAGCTCTTCGGGAAAGCCGTTGAGACTTCCAGCCCCCTTTTAATGTGTATCATCAACTGGGGAGAGGTCTACTACCAAATTGCAAGGCGCCTTGGAGACCCAAAGGCCCAGGAGATCGAGCAACTCATACAGACTTTTCCAATTACGCTCGTTGAGGCTGATAAAGGCCTTACCCGGGAAGCCGCGCGCATCAAAGCTACAAAACCAATGGCTTATGCTGATTGTTTCGCTGTGGCGCTGGCACGCTTAAAAAAAGCAGAGCTTTATACCGGGGATCCTGAATTTAAAGGTGTGGAGAAAGACGTTAAGGTTGTGTGGCTTTAGCTTGGGTTGCACTCGTGAGGGGAATTGAGTGGAATTGAAGCAAAGGCTTATATTCTTCGTCGATAGCAGATGTTTATTCCGCTTAAAAAGTTGTAAATCACCCTGGTGAAAGAAAATTGTGCCTGGCCTTGAAAATGAATAATAGAAGATTTTTTTCGAAATTTATCCAAAAAGACGCAAAAGCGCATAAGCGTTTGGAATCAACGGATCCAATTTTCATTGAGGTTAAAAATTGATGATGAAGAGGACAGACGAAGAATTGATCTGGCGAGGGAAGGTTTATGAATTTCGTTGCCATCACCTTCTTCTCCCCAACGGAAAGAAGGCCAAGATCGGAGCGATTCACCATCCAGGGTCCTCCGCAATCGTCCCTGTTTTTGAGAACGGGTCCGTCATCCTGGTCCGCCAGTACCGATCTCCGGTGGACAGGGATATCTATGAGATTCCATCGGGGAGCATGCTTCCCGGAGAAGAACCTTTGGCCTGTGCAAGGAGGGAGCTTCAGGAAGAATGCGGTTTTGTCGGGAACCATCTGGAGAAGGTTGGGGAGATATTCATTGCTCCCTGGTACAGCGACGAAAAGATCCATCTTTATTTGGCGACCGGGCTCATTTCCTCCAAAAAAAATCTGGACGAAGATGAATTTCTGACCACCCATATCTTCCCTTTTGATCAGACGCTTTCAATGGTTGAGAGGGGTGAGATTCAGGACGCCACCTCCATCATCGGGCTGAAATTGGCCTATCCGAGATGGAAGGGAAAGGTTTCTCAGTGACCCCATGTCCCTCCGTTCTATCAGGATATCCGCATCCTTTCACTCCCCCGCCACCCATTGAAAAATGAATGAATATTATTACTTAAAGTTATTAAAAATATAAAAATTATTAGATTGACTCATATAAAAGACCGTTTTATATATTTCTAAACACCATTCATCCAGGAAAGGAGAAAAGAAAGATGGCAGATCAGTGGGGAGATCAGTATGATCAAACAGGAAGGGAGCCATTCCATTGGCAATGTTCGTTTGCCTATAAGACCGCAGATAAGATCGTCCTTCAGGGGTATGATACGACGGAGCTGGCAGAGGCGGGATGGAGCTTTGCGGCGGTCGTCTTTTTGCTCTTTCAGGGAAGGCTCCCCAAGATCAATGAGGAGAAGATGCTCAATTTCTTTATGGTGGAGTTTATGGAACATGCGATGTCTCCCTCTACCCTTACCGCAAGATGTTGCGCCTCGGGAAGGCCTGCGCTCAATGCGGCCATCGCTGCAGGAATCATGACCTTCGGGGAGGCTCATGGCCCCGGGCATCTCCATGGGATCATGGTCCATAAATATATGAAGATGGCCGAAGAGAAGGGATGGACCCTTACCCAAACGGCAGAGCAGTTGGTGAGGGATCACAAAGGAAAGATGATCATGGGCCTGGGGCAACCCCAGCATATCCACGGGGACCCAAGGGCGATCCGGATCATGAAGATGGGAAGAGAATTGGGAGTTGCAGGGAAGTTCCATGATTTCCAGATTGAGATTGAGAAGGCATTTGAGAGGATCAACGGGAAGAAGGTTTGGACCAATGTGATTGGCGGTGCCAACTGCATTTTTATGGACCTGGGATTCAGCCCGCTTGCAGCATGGTCCATCGGTGTCCTCTGCCGCGGATTCAGTTGTGCGGCCCATGCGATTGAGGAGATGACCAGGGAAAAGGCCTGGAGGGCCTCACGGACCACGAAGATGATCAATCTTCTTGATCTCTCCATCCAGGGGCCCAAGTATTATGACGGGCCGCCGGACAGGCCCGTTCCAAGGCCAGAGGATCGAAAAGAGTAACGTCATGGTGGCATAAAATAGTTCCAAAGGGAAAGAGGATAGGGGAGGCTTTAGCCTCCCCAGGGCGACTAAAGTCACCCCTACCCTTATTCGATACGCATGAATTTGTGCCGTTGGGTAAACTTCAAAAAAAGGAGGTCGGATCAAGATGCCGCAAGACCATCACGACAATATCCAGGAAATGTATCGCAGGGCAAGAAAGGCCTTTGAAATCGTCGAGTACTGGCCCCAGGAGAAGGTGGATGAGATGTGTGCGGCCGTAGCCTGGGAATGGCAGAAAGACGAAAACGTCAAGGCAATAGCCAGGCTTGCTGTGGATGAAGGTAAAATCGGTGTCTACGAGGATAAGATTAACAAGATCAGGAGTAAGGTCAGGGGCTCCATGTGGGATTTCCGTGGAGTGAAGACCTGCGGACTGGTCAGAGAAGATAAGAAGAGGGGGATCAGGGTTTATGCCAAACCCATAGGGGTCGTGGCCAATGTTGTTCCCATGACGAACCCTGAAGGGACGGTCTGTACCATCGGACTCAGTCTTTTAAAGACCAGGAATGCGATGATCTGTTCCCCCCATCCCAGGACAAGACAATGTTCCTTTCTTACGGTTGAAATCGGGAGAAAGGCACTCAAGAGGATTGGTGCGCCCGAGGATCTGTTTCAATGCATTGCCAACCCCACGAATGAAACGACCTCCGAGCTCATGGCAAGCTGTGACTTTGCGATGGCGACAGGTGGAGCCGCCCTGATCAAGGTGGTTTACAGGGCGGGTAAGCCCTGCCACACCGTGGGAGCGGGAAATGTCGTTTCCATCGTTGATGAGACCGCCGATTTGCCTGCGGCCGCCAATAAGATCATGCGCTCCAAGACCGCCAACAATTCGACCTCCTGTTCTTCGGAAAATGCACTCGCCCTCTATGAGCCGATTTATGACCGATTTATGGGTCTGCTCAAGAAAGAAGGAGGATACCTGTGTACGACAGAGGAGCGTGAAAAGATCAGAAAGGTGCTTTGGCCTGACGGGAAAACCCTCAACCGGGATATCTTCGGAAGGTCGGTTCCCATTATTGCTGAGGCGGCAGGGATCCATCCTCCGGCAGGGACCAGGTTCCTGATGGTGATGGGGGAGAAGATCGGTCCTGAGGACAGGTTCTCCGGTGAGAAGTTGAGCCTTGTATTGACGGTATGGAAATGGAAGGATTGGAATGAGATGCTTGATCGTCTTGAAAAGATCCTTGAGTTTTCGGGCATTGGGCATTCTGTTTCCCTTCACAGCAACCGGGAGGATCGGATGGAAGAGCTTGCCACCCGGGCCAAGGTGGGAAGGGTTGAGGTCAACATGCCCCACTGCCTGGTCAACACCGGAAGCTGGTACAACGGCCAGATCTGGACCGAGAGCCTTGGCTGCGGGACATGGGCCGGTAACATGACCAGTGAGAATATCAATTACAGAAATTTCCTCAATTACACCTGGCTTTCTGTTCCTGTTGAGGAATACATTCCTTCTGATGAGGAGCTCTTCGGGGATTATTTCAAAAAGTGGGGGAGAGATTGATTGAGGAGGCAGAAGGATGACTGACCCACATTGCCTAAGTGCGATCGGCCGGGGGAAAATGGGATGCCCACTGGTTCACCATCTGGATGAATAGTTGAAAGGGCCGGGAGAGATATTTCTCCCTGTGATAGATGAGATAGAATTTTCGTTTCAGGGCGGGGTCAGCGAGGGGAATGGATTTTAACCTTTTTTCCTTTACCTCCTCATTGACCACATGTTCCGAGATCAGGGAGAGGCCGATCCCCTCTTCAACCGCCCTTTTGATGGCTTCATTATTTGAGAGTTCGAGAGAGATGGAGACAGAAAGATTGTTCCTCCTGGCAAATTCGTCTACAATTTCACGGGATGCGGATCCTTTTTCGTGCATGATGACCGGTTGTCCATTGAGTTGACGGGGCTCAAGAAGCTTCTTTCTGGAAAAGGGGTGAGAGGGGGGAACGATCAATACCAATCTGTCTTCGAGCACTTCCTGGACCACTAATTTTTTATGTTCAAAAGGATAGGAGATAAATCCCATATCATTTTCGAGCTTGACCGTATTTTCGATGATCTCCCGATTCGGAAAGATATTCACCGAAACACGGACCTTCGGGTATTTCTTTCTAAAAAGATTGATGATGTGGGGAAGGTAGTAGGCTCCGAAACTTTCGCTGGCATGAATCCGGAGGCGGCCGCTTTTGCGCTGCTGGAAATCGCGGAGGCTCTCCTCCGCCTGACTTTCAAACTGGAAGATTTTATCGGCAAAATCGAAGAGGACTTCGCCCGCATCGGTCGGGACCATCTTTTTCCCGAAGCGGTTTAACAGCTTCACCCCATAAGCGGTCTGAAGCTGTTGAATCTGCTTGGTCACGGCAGGCTGGGTGATATAAAGCGCCTCGGCGGCGGCACTCAGGCTTCCGCACTTCACCGTATAGTAGAAGGCTTTTAATTGATTAAAATTCATTCAGTTGACCGGCAAGTGCCCCGCAAGCCCCGCCTTGTAGGCGGGGTCAAGGGGCACAATATAAATGAGATTTCCTTTCCGGGAAGCCCCACCCTGTGGGCGGGGAGCTTCACTAATGTAGAATAAGTCATTACAAAATTCAACAAGTTCGTTTTTAATCTGAGATGATATAAGAGGGGATGGAAGGATTAGGAGGTTTAAGATCAGGACCGTCATCGGTCCGGCTGATAAGGAAGGAGGAGAAAAGATGGGAAGGATTAGCATGGTCATGTTCGATCTTTCAGGAACCACGGTCTATGACGACACCGGGGTGAGGGACTGCCTTTATCAGGCGGCTCAGGAGTTCGGCCTGAAGACCACCCCGGAGGAGATCCTGTTCCATATGGGAACGAACAAGATTCATCTCTACCAGTTCCTCATCGCCCGTGAAATGGGAAAGAAAATCGAGATCGAGGATTTCGAAAAGATCAAAGATCCCGAGACCTATCAGCAGGCCAAAAAGGTCTTTGACCGGTATCAGGAGATCATGCTCGAATATTACCGGAAGCAGTGCAAGGAGGTACCGGGGGCATCGAATACCTTCCGGTGGTGTCATGGCCATGGGATCAAGGTCGCCACGGACACGGGGTTTCATCGCCTCATCACCGATGCCCTCATGGAGGGATTGGGCTGGATCAGGGATGGGCTGGTGGATCTCGCCGTGGATGTAGAACATATCCCGGGCCAGATCGGGAGGCCTGCTCCCTTCATGATCTTCTATGCGATGACCCATCTCAATATTCAGGACGTTCATGAGGTGATCAAGATCGGGGATACCCCTGCCGATATGCTGGAGGGACGAAACGCCGGCTGCCGCGGGGTCATCGGTGTTCTGAGCGGTCCCAGACCCGTAACTGACTGGGGAAGGTACTGGCATACCCATGTCATTCCCAGTGTGGCCGATCTGCCGGAGTTGATCGAAAAGGAATTCTTCTAACGCTTTGAAACGAAGCAGGCCACTGGCCAGGAATGCTTCCAATGCCTTGGAAT
>Ga0209609_10002016_pt1 | contig 11710 bp, 13 predicted proteins | sample LakKivw325mmetaG_FD_184136 | JGI IMG/M metagenome (GOLD analysis project Ga0209609, IMG submission 184136) | Anoxic lake water microbial communities from Lake Kivu, Rwanda to study Microbial Dark Matter (Phase II) - Lake Kivu water 325m metaG... | ecosystem: Environmental > Aquatic > Freshwater...
GTTGTAGTCATGTCACTTAATTTGAGCAAGTGGGTACTGGGCGTTATAGCCATCGTGGCCGGTCTTCTCTGTCTATTCTGGTTTTCCGCGTTACAGTGGATAGTTGGAATCTTCTTAATCGTCTGGGGCATTATCACGTTGATAGGCAAAAAGTAGTTCGCTCCATTATTTATAGCTTCACTCCCACCAATATATTAACCTAGACGGGACTTATAAGTGGTCACTGGTTCAAATCCAGTCGCTGCCACCAGTTCGGTTCGTTAGTTCCGAGCAGTTGCTGATTATATAGTCGCTGAGGAGGGATCAAAATGCTCCGCAGAAACGTTTTACTGGCACTGTCCTTATTTTCCTTAGCGATTACACTGGTAATCCCCGCCTGTCAGCCGTCGGCAACTTCATATGTCGAAAGCGGCAATACCCACGTTGAGAAAGGCGAATATGACCTGGCCATTGCCGATTTCGATAAGGCCATTGAGATAGATGCCGATTCAGCAGATGCCTATCAGGGACGGGGCATTGCCTACCTCCAGAATAAACAGAATGACCAGGCTCTTGCCGACTTCGACGAGGACATAGAACTGCAGCCCGATTCCAGCGATGCCTACTACTGGCGAGGGCGCTGTTTGTTTCTGATGAACCAACGCGATAGAGCTATGGTCGATTTGAACAAGTCCATTGAGCTGGACAACAACAATGCTAAGAGTTACGTGATACGCGGCATATCTTTGAAGCTGTCGGGAGAAGTAGACCAGGCAATTGCAGACCTGAACAGGGCAATCGAACTGAATAACATGGATGAGGGGAATCTGGTTACGGCTTATTACCACATCGGTCAGTGTTACCGCTTATTGAATAATTATGATGCCGCTATAGCGAATATTTCTAAGTTCATAGAACTGAGACCCGAATATTGTGACGGCTATAATGCACGGGGCTGGTTCTACTTTATGAAAGGCGAGTACGAAAAAGCACTCACAGATATAAATAAGGCACTGGAGCTTGCCCCGGATGCTTCCTATGCTTGGGACAGCCGGGGTAATTGCTACTATCAAATGGGAGATTTCGACCAGGCTATTGCCGATATGAGTAAGGCTCTGGAGCTAGATCCTGATAAGGCTGGTAGTTACTGTGTGCGTGGCAAGTCCTACTACGCGATGCAGGAATATGACAAAGCTATCGCCGACTTTAACCGTGTAGTCGAACTTAATGATAAAGGTATTGAGGCGTATTACTGTACCTGTGCCGAGTCCTATTATTACCGTGGATTGTGCAACAAGGATATCAATAGGCTTGACGAGGCCAAAGCTGATTTTCAGTCGGCAATAAGCAACTCGACGGACCAGTCCATTATAGACATGGCTACCAGCGAACTAACTAAAATTGAGTAAGCAAGGAGGAGTTAACGGATGCTTCGGAGAAATGCTTTATTCGCATTGACTTTATTTTCCATAGCTATTGTCATGGTAATAACCGGGTGTCAACCCTCTGCAGCCTCGTTAATTGAAAGCGGGGATGCGAATTTTGCCAGCAAGAACTACGATCAAGCTATCGCTGATTATACAAAGGCTATTGACATAGACTCGGAATCCGCCGTTGCCTATGCCAGCCGCGGCAGGGCTTATTACAATGAGGAAATGTACGACGAGGCACTTGCCGACCTCAACAAGGCTATCGAACTTGACCCTAACTCATATACTGCGTATTTCCGGCGCGGTTATGCTTATACGCTACAGACGCTCTGAGACCAGGCAATAGCGGACTACACCAGGGCTATCGAGCTGAAACCCGATATGGTAAACGCCTTTTTGAATCGGGCCTATATATATCAGCAAAATAACGACTTCGAAAAAGCTATTGCCGATTACAGCAGCGCCATTAGCGTGAATGATACCAATGCAGGTTACTATGCCGGACGGGGCTGGTGCTACCAGAACGCCGAGCAGTACGATAATGCACTGGCCGATTTTAGTAAGGCTATCGAGCTTGATAGCCAGACAGCCAGCAGGTATCTCAGCCGTGGCCTCTGCTATATGCAGGTAGAGCAGTATGACCAGGCATTGAGCGATTTAGACAAAGCAGTCGAGTTGGACAGCAATTACGCGGACGGCTATTTGTTCCGGGGCGGTTGTTATACGGAACTGAAAGACTATGACAAAGCCATAGCGGATTATAATAAAGCGTACGAGCTAGGTACCAATAATTTGATGAATTACTATTATGGGCTCAGTACTTGTTATAGCGCCAAAAAAGACTATGATGCGGCCATCCTGGTTTGGACCCAAGCCCTTGAGAGCGACCCGAAGTCAGCAATATATTACAACAACCGGGGCTGGTTTTATCTGGAGAAAGGCGACTATACCAGTGCTCTGCCGGACATCAATAAAGCACTTGAGCTGGACTCAACTTCCGAAGAATCTGCCATGTTCTGGGACAGCCGGGGCTGGTATTATTTTAAGACAGATGATAATGCCATGGCGTTGAGCGATCTCAGCAGAGCACTGGAGATTAATCCTGACATGGAAGCAATAGACGAGGTTTATTGCCACCGCGCCCAGGTATATTACGACATGCGTGACTACGATAAGGCTATAGCCGATCTCGACAAATCAATCGAACTGGACAACGAATACTCGGAAGCTTACTTGTTCAGAGGACTATGCTTTAAAGCCATTAACAAGCCGGTTGAGGCGAGGGCTGATTTTCAAGCGGCCATAAATAGCTCAACAGACCAGTCCATTATAGACAAAGCTAATAACGAACTGAGCAGCCTGGACTAAGTAAATTGGTAGCACTATACTAAATTCGACTTTATCGGGATTAAAAATGATACATGAGGTTCTAGCGCTATTTGCAGCCACTGAGGTTTTTATTTATGTCTTCATGGAGCTCATTACCCAGATAGAATCCGTTCGGAGGGTAATCAGCCAGAAAGCCAAATGGTCTGATACTATCTTTTTCATCTTATTTTTCGGCGGATTTTCCATATTTGGCACTTATACGGGTATTGTTTTACCGTCCGGGGCCATAAGTAGTATCAGAGACCTGGGTCCGCTGGTTGCCGGATTAGTTGCCGGCCCATTAGTTGGGCTGGGAGCAGGGTTAATCGGCGGCATACACCGTTTTCTCCTCGGCGGATTTAGCTGCGTTCCTTGTGGGATTGCCACTGTTTTAGCCGGCTTAATCGGTGGTTTAGTATACCTTATCGCCAAGAAGAAGCTTATTAGTATCTTTCATGCTATGCTGCTGGCAATCGGAGTTGAGTTAATCCACGGCTTGATTGTATTGCTGATAGCGGAACCTTTTGATGAAGCGTTGAACGCCACCTTTACCGCTGTCCCCGCGATGATGATTGCCGATGCCATGGGAATTGCTATATGTTTTATCATTTTGCAGCGCACAGTAAAGGAAATTAAGGCAACTCAGGCCAAGAATCGGGGGGACACCAGGGCACGGCCAGTGACCAAGCTCAGATGACCGCGCTAATAAGCCCCTGGTCATTGGTTAAAATCCAGTCGCTCATACCAATTATAAGTACATATTCGTCATTTGGAGCTATTTACCCGCCAGACTGATATACCAACCACTAATGCACCTATCAGTAATAACAGGCTAACTACAGTTATAGTGAGAACTCGGTGCGATACGAGAATCACTTCAAATTTCCGGGCTTCTGACCATTCACTTTCAGCACCAACGTCATCTACTGTTTTTACTCGCCAGCTGTAAGTACCCGGAGTTAAAACATCTTCTCTGGATAAAGTATAGGACGGACTGCTTAAATCCGCTTTAACTATAACAGGGGATAAAAAGTCATAACCGCGAGCAATTTGGAGTACATAACTTGCGTTGCTGGATTCGACAGCCTCCCTCCAGGTAAAGGTGACCGGTGTTGATTTTAAGCTTTTTGAAGTGGGACCGAGAGCTCTGGCAGGCGCCAAAATCACATCAATCGGTGAATTAAAAATCTCAAGGCTAGTCCCTTGAACAGGAGACAATAGCTTTGGTGCTGCCGGCTGCGGCTTCTCTATGAAGAAGTTCGCCTGGGCCGAACTGCCATAACTGCCTGCGGCGGCTATTACATACTCTTTGGTTTCCTTTACCTGAGGTACTTCTAAGGTAGCAGTGAAACTGCCCAACTCATCGGCAACCGCTGTTGTCATTTCTAGTTCATCGAAAATTATATTTATCGACTCGTTTTTGGCGAAGCCCGTGCCCGTGACTGTCAACTTAATGCTCGTCTTTTTTGAAACAGGTTCAAAGTACGTTTGTGAAACTAAGTCTATATTTGGAATCACCTCAAAATAGCTATCGCGCACGACTCCTCTAGGCGTAAAATCGCTGCCGAAAACACCTACCATATGGCGTCCTTTGGTGCTGCGCGGGATCGTCGCCGTACCTTCCCAGCTGCCAACGTAGTCAGCTATTAGATTGCACTTAATTATTTCACCGTCATAAGTTATGGTTATGCCGTCCTCACTGATCCGAAAGCCGGCTCCCGTGACTGTGATCTCAGTGCCCACCGGTCCCGACAACGGTTTCACTTCTGCCCTAGGAACATTTACACGATCGCTGGTATCTGCCTTAACTGTGGCGGGTGGAACGGCCAAAAATAAAAGCTGCAAGATGATAAGTATGGTGGTTAGACCAGAAACTCCGAATAAATACTTGATGCGCGTCATTTTCCGGTCACAATAAAACGAAGTCATTAAATTCGATGAAATTAGACTCCTTCTGCGGCACAAGTCTAACAAAGGGCATATAGAGAGTCAATTAGAGTATCTATTTGCTAATAAAGGGTAGACTGAATTTTTGTTCAATAGTCGAGACCGGAACTCACAGGTCTCTGTCAGACTCTTTCACCTGCCTTGGTGGCGATTTTATTTATCGTCCGATGTTTGCCTGCCGAGCTTAAGAAGTGGTATAAATAGCAGGCAGGCCGGCACGTTTATTCGAAAGCTTCAACTTAAAGCTAAGTTTTTACATAACGCTAACTGCTATCCAGTGCAAGCCTGCATTATAGTTGATTAATTCTTCGTGCCTGCCTGCAACCAATAAACAGATGGATATATTTTATGGGTTTAAACTGTGGACTTATAGGGCTGCCCACCTGCGGTAAGACAGTCATTTTTAATGCCGTAACCGCCGCTGGCCTATCGAGCTACAGCGGAGCGGAGATGAACCGCGTGGTAGTCAGCATTCCTGACCGGCGCATTGATAAACTGATTGAGATGTATCAGCCTCTTAAGGATTGCCGCGCCACGTTGGAAGTAGTAGATATTGCGGGGATAAAGGCATCTTCCACAGGAGATAAGCACAATACCGCATTGCTCGGCCATATTAAGGACGTTGATGCGCTGTTGCACGTAGTACGCTGCTTTGAAGATGATAGTACGCCTTTTGAGTATGAGACAATAGACCCGGCCAGAGATGTTGACCTCATTGACCTGGAGATGGTGGCTGCAGATAGCACTACCCTGGGAAACAAAATAAACCGCCTGGGCAAAAAGGCACGTGGCGGCGATAAAGACGCCCTAAGGGAGACTGAAGATTGCCATAAAGTATACGCTGCCATTCAGCAGGGTATCCCCGCACGTAAGCAGGACCTCACCGGCCAGGAACTGGCGAGCATCCGTGAATGCAACCTCTTATCATTGAAGCCAGTCCTCTATGTAGCCAACATCAAGTCTCCCCGGGATGCTGCCAACGCTCATGTGGTAGCATTGAAGCAGATAGCCAGTGCCGAAGGTGCGGAAATGATCATGGTCTGCGGTAAAGATGAAGCTGATATCAGCCAGCTTAAACCAGATGAACAGCGCCAGTTCTTACATGAGCTGGGGATGAAAGAATCTTCCATGGAGCGGCTGCTTCTCGCTGCCTACCAATTGTTGGGTTTGGTCAGTTTCTTCACCACGGGCGAGGATGAAGTGCGTGCCTGGACCTGCCGTGAAGGAACTAAAGCTCCTGTGGCTGCCGGGAAAATTCACAAGGATATGGAAAATGGCTTTATCCGTATGGAGGTCATTCACTATAACGATCTTATTGAGTTGGGCAGCGAAGCGGCCGTCGCCAGAGCAGGCAAACAGCGGATCGAAAGCCGGGATTACGAGGTAAAGGACGGCGATATCGTAGTCGTCCGGTTCAACAGTGCCAAGCAATAGTTACGTAGCCCTCGGTTACTGGTTCAAATCCAATCGCTACCACCATTGGCACCTACATGAAGTGGCTTCTCAGTTCGTCGGCAGAGTGATGGCTATACAACGCCGGCGGGACATCCAGCATGGTGAAAGCTCCTCTATGTCCGGACTGCTGAAGTCTAACAGCAGCGCGGGCACAGGCTACCAGAACACTGCCGGTAAAGTCCGGGTTGCTCTCCAGTTGACACCGATACTCCAGAATTTGCTTATTCTCACCTGTTAATCCTGACGTCAGTACGAAGCCGCCGTGAGGCAGTGCGGCATGGCTTTTAAGCATTTCTTCCTTGGTAATAAAAACCACTTCAGTATCGTATTCGGCGTAGTAATTCGGCATTTCTACGATCTCTTTTCTTATCCATTCACGGTCGGCGCCTTCCTCAGCCACAACATATACCAGCCGCTTGTGCATTTCCTTTTTAGAAAATTTTGGCGTTTCCCCGCTCCTTACCTTATTAATAGCGTTGTCTATCGGCAGCGTATATTGCCTGGCATCGATGACGCCTTTAACTTTTCGGGCTGCGTCGGAATGGCCCTGACTGACCCCGCGACCCCAGAAGGTGTAGCTCTGGTTATTGGGCAGAAAGGCATCCCCGAGAACCCGCTCCATAGAAAAGATACCCGGGTCCCAGCCGGCAGAGAAGATGGAGACGTGCTCGTTCTTCCTGGCGATAGAGTCCATCTGCTTGAAATATCGAGGGATATCGGCGTGGGTATCGAAGCTGTCAACCGTGTTGAACCTCTGGGCGAAAACAGGGCCCTGAACGGGTGTATCTTCCTTGGAGCCGCCGCACAAAACGGCCACGTCTATTTTTATGCCTTTGGGCAAGGTCAATTTCTCCGTTGGCAGCACCGGAACTTGCGTTATTTCTTTCTTGAGATGGTCGACCCTCCTGGAGAACACCGCGGTCAATTTCATATCGGCGCTGGTCTCCATAGCTCGCCTGACGCCCCGTCCCAGGTTTCCGTAGCCAACGATAGCAGCATTTATCATAGTAGAGACTCCTGTGTTTAATAGATTCGCTTAGTATACTATGTTAACTTAAACAGGGGAACTACCTGTATTGAATGAAAAGAGGAATGAGACTACAATTATTCAGTAAATCTCAAATCCATAATAGTGAGGGACAAAACCATGACAAATTTCAACGAAGCCAACGATATTTTATTGAAATATCTGCGCGTCAAAACCCAGCCTTTATCCATGAAATTTATTAAGAATGCCGGTGAAATTCCGGAAGGCGTTATGAGGCCCAGTATATTTAAATCAAAAATGGCGCTATGTCAGATAAACACCATAGCCAGAAAATGGAATATGGCGCTGGCGGCCACGCCGGAAGAAATAAACTGCGCCGCCGCACTTCTTGCTTTTGGATGGGCAACCCTGGGTGAATTGAATCACGAAAAAGAGCTGGTTAACTTTATGGTTTCCGCCGGCTATGTTGCAGATATAGAGAGGGCCAGGTCATCGCTCAAAGAGCAGGCCTATTTTAGCGGGCAAAAGAAATTCGATTCCAAAGGTTATATCGTGGCGCCTATAGCCTCGGAAGTGATTAAAGAACCCGATGTAATTTTAATCTACGGAAACCCGGCGCAAATTGCCCGAATGGTGCAGTCGATGATTTATGTTGAGGGTGGGGCGATAGAGTCGCGGGCGCATCTTGGCCTTTCCTGTATTGGCGAGATGATCGAGCCGGTTATATCCAGGAAAGCCATGTACATCATCCCGGGTAGGGGAGAAAGACAGATAGGCATGGCCGCCGATGACGAAATGGCCTTCACGCTGCCTACCGAAAAGTTGCCAGACCTGTTAACAGGGCTCAAAGAGACCGATGAAAAGGGCACCCGGTATCCCATTCAGCCGTTCCTTTTCTTCGAACCGCGATTCAATAAGGCGGTCTCGCAACTGATAAAGAAAATTAGATTAAGCTGATTTAATATTTTTAGAGGAGGATGACGATGGAACTAGTGGACCAATTAGTAAAAAACCTGGGTGTTAGTGAGGAAGCGGCGAAAGGTGGCTCCGGCTTGATTTTCAACCTGGCGCGGCAGAAGTTGGGAGCGGGCGATTTCGGCAAAGTCGCTGGTGCCCTACCAGGAATCACCGACCTGATGAAATCGGCGCCAGAATCCGGCGGTGTCCTTGGAGGTATCGGGAAACTGGCATCGGGTCTCGGCGGCGGTGCCGGTCAACTGGGCAATCTGGCCAGCCTTGCCGGCGGCTTCTCCAAACTGGGGTTGGACAGCGGCATGATCGGCAAATTTATTCCGATTATTCTGTCCTTTGCACAGAGCAAGGGTGGCGACGTCGTTAAATCGCTGCTACAAAAAGCGCTTAAATAGTTGAACGAGCTGAATAAGAACTATTGTGCGCCCGCATACATATGCGGGCGCACGCTTGCCCTAAGTATTAACCTAATATTTGGCGGATATTATTTTTTTGACGGTAGTCTATTTAGTCGCCGGGTTTGCCGACTTTCCACAGGGCTTTGATGGCGGCGATAATTGCGGCGGGAGCCATCAGTGTTGCTACCAGGCTAAGTACGGCGCCAAGTATGGCACCGACCTTTAACGTTGTCAGCGGCGCAAACACGTTACCCACTACAATCAGGGCGATGGTTGCCACCAGAAATAGCAGTATCTCTGACGCCGTTATGTTCAGAAAACCGATAATGAGACCCAGGATAATCAGGACGATGATGATAGCGGTCATCAATGCCGATGGAGCCATGCCCAGGCCGGACATAATGCCTACTACCAAGGCAATTATGAGGCCTACGATGAATGCCCAGAAACCGATCATGCTGAGAACGTTGGTCTTACCTTTGGCCATAGTTCACCTCCTAAATATTTTTTATGATGTGCCTAAATTGATTATCACATCGTAGCCCGACGTTGTCAATAGCTCAATAGTTCTCGGCTAATACCTCGTAAAAAGCCTGCGGATGCTTGCAGGCCGGACATTCCCTAGGCGCTTCACTACCCTCGAATACGTAGCCGCAGTTTCGGCAATGCCATTTGATTACAGCTTTTTTCTTGAAGACCTGGCCGTTGTCAATGTTATTTATCAGTTTCCTATATCTTGCCTCATGAAATTTTTCGACTTCGGCAATTTGCTTGAAGGAATTAGCAATCTGCGGAAAGCCCTCGTCCTTGGCTATGCGAGCGAAATTCGCATAGATGGATGTCCACTCTAAATTTTCTCCGGCAGCGGCAGCTTCTAAATTAGATTTGGTGTCCTTGATCATACCTGCGGGATAGCCGGCGGTTATTTCTACATCGCCACCTTCGAGGTATTGAAAAAATACCTTGGCGTGTTCCTTCTCATTTTCCGCCGTCTCTGTAAATATCCCGGAGATTTGCTCGAGTCCTGCTTTTCTGGCTTCGCTGGCAAAATAAGTGTACCTGTTTCTGGCCTGTGACTCACCGGCGAAAGCCGTAAGCAGGTTCCTTTCCGTTCGCGTACCCTTTATTGATTTATCCATTAAATAATCCTCCTATTTTCCGAGTTCAGTTGGTGTCCAGGCGATCTATCCAGTTACACTTGAGGAAAAACTAGACCGGGAAAATGCGCAGCACACCCAGTATGGCTACGATAATTCCTATCGCGCCCAATAGGCCCAGATATTTAAGCGAATTTTTCCAGTACCTGAAAAAAGCAAAGAAGCCAAAAAAGCCGAAGAAGAACAATTGCCATGGATTGTGCAGCGTGAACGCCATAAAGCCGAGGAACCCCAGGAATCCCAGAAATCCGTCTACCCATAGTCGCTGGTAACTTTTTGGCATAAAGCCATTATGCCTCATGGTATTTAACTTGGCAAGTCAGTAATTAACGTGACCTGAATATGACGGCATCTGTATTCTTGATATACTAGGAATAAAGCGCCAAGGAGTTTGCCATGAAAAAAACACTTCTAATTATTATAGCGGGCGCGCTGACTTTAGGTGCCTGTGCAACGCCGTCTACTCCGCCGCCATCTACACCATCACCGGCCACGCCGCCATCCGGACCTGCACCATCTACGCCACCAGCGGAAAGCATTACCCTGCCGGCACCGGTCTTAACAGGCCAGTCCGTCGAAATCTGCCTGAACAGCCGCTATTCATTTCACAACCCTACGGGCACGGCCACCGACCAGCAGCTGAGCAACGTTTTGTGGGCCGCCAGCAAAGCGCCTATCACTGGCGCTTTCCGGAGCGTAAATGTGGCCACCCACGATGGAACATTTTTATACGACCCGGCCGACAACTCGCTCAGCCCCTTAGCCGATGATGTAGCGGACAGGGGCGCCTTTGTTTTAAGCTACGACCGCGAGCTTGCTTTTGATGCGGGCGTTTCTTATATGCCGGCCATACTGGCTTCAGTATCTCTCTGGGGAGGAGGAATCCTTTCCGTTTCCAGCTGCCCCATGAGGTCGAAGCTGTACTTCGGGATAAATGAGAGCCGGGGGCTGACAACGGAACTGGTGGCGCGCTGCTCATTGCCGGAAACAGATGAGGGATGGCTTCCCGACCCCAAAACGACCGGCACCGACAAAATCGAAGATGTACTGGCCAATTTAAAATACACCAACTCCTTTGAGCAGACTAATTTAACCCGGGAGCAAGTCTCGCAGCTCCTGTGGGCGGGATACGGCTGTACGGCACACGAGGTCGCCTACGGCAGGAAAGGCCTGACTGTACCCTCAGCCGTGGCGGCATATTTCTTGACCGGGACCATCTACCTGGTAAACGAAAACGGGGTTTACCGATATCAGAACCGGAACCCGGAAAACGACCTCACCACGCGCGACCACCGGTTGGAACTAATTATATCGGGCGATCACAGGGCCGAGCTTAAATCCGCTGTCGGCGGTCTGAGCCAGGCACCGTGTTATGTGGTGCTGTGCTTAAAGTCGCCCGCTGCAGGGCAGGAGTTTGCTGAGCTGGAAGCCGGTTTTGTGGCCGCCAACATGCTGATGCAGGCCACAGCCATGGACCTGGGCTGTTATTTTAATACCAAGCTGTCGGAAGCCGAGCAGCAGGCTGTCCGGACTGCCACCGGCATACCATCATCGCACAGCCCCCGAGCCATCGTCAGCCTGGGTAAGACCGCAAATTAAATTATCAGTTGCGACTTAAGGTGCTCTGGTGCCGTTCCAACTGTACCAGGTGCCCGATGAATCGTACCTCCACTGACCGCTGATGGACTGGCCGTCACCTGAAATCGTTAACTGTACATCACCAGCGTCATCGGGAGGACTATAGGATGGCTCCTCCGACCACGTCCCTGTAAACACATCGCCTGAAACCGTGCCCTGTATATGTCCGGTGTCCCATGTATACGTACCGGATACTTGATTGCCAACCTGGTTAAGGACCATCGTGCCCCAATTAGTGTCCCAGGTACCGGTCCAGCCGGTCGCTTGAGCCGAGGCGCAGCTTAACGTAAAGCTAGCCTGATTTGATGATGTATCATTTGGCGACAGAATATGTCGCCAAATGATACATCATCAAATCAGGCTAGCTTTACGTTAAGC
>Ga0209609_10002017_pt1 | contig 11703 bp, 11 predicted proteins | sample LakKivw325mmetaG_FD_184136 | JGI IMG/M metagenome (GOLD analysis project Ga0209609, IMG submission 184136) | Anoxic lake water microbial communities from Lake Kivu, Rwanda to study Microbial Dark Matter (Phase II) - Lake Kivu water 325m metaG... | ecosystem: Environmental > Aquatic > Freshwater...
GTCGCTGTGGCGCCGCTCCAAAGAAAATTTCTTTGCCGAATACCGCCGCCTGATAGATGAATCCCGCGCTCTGCGGCCGCTACCCCAGTGAATGGTTACCAGAAACCGTAACCATTCACTGGGGTAAAATAATACCAGCATTTATTCCCCCTTTCTTAAAGAGGGTGGCGCGTACTCGCGACGGGGGATTTTTAAATTCAAAATTTCAAATCCCTCCCCCTAACGGGTACTCCCTTTTCCAAAGGGAGAATAAATACCAGAATGCTATCCCCAGTGAATGGTTACACTTAACCAAGGTTATAATCCATTTGTAAATTCGCAATTTTAATTCAGTTTTAAATTTTGCTTTTTCGTTTTTCATTTTTCATTCTTAATTTTTCATTTCCATCATTCATATTTTCGCAGCGCTTCAATGGGGCGGAGTTTTGCCGCGCGGCGGGCGGGCAAAATGCCGGCGGCGCATCCGATAATAAACGAAAATCCCAATCCGAAAATAATAATCCACGGCGAAAACGAGGCGGTGAAATAGAATAACGGATGGACCTGTCCATAGGCCTGAATAATCGCCGCCAACCCCAGCCCCAAAACCGTGCCGCCGATGCCGCCGCCAAAGCCGATGATCGCCGCTTCAAACAAAAATATCGCCATCACCGCGCCGTTAGTGGCGCCGATGGCTTTCATAATGCCGATTTCGCGCGTCCGCTCGCGCACCGAAGTGTACATCGTGTTGGTGATGCCGATGCCGCCCACCAAAATAGCAATGCCGGCAAACGCCAAAATCGCGAATTGGATCACCGCCATTACGCCGCCGGCGATATCGTTGACTTTTTCGGCAGTAATCACCGCGAAGTGCAAATCATCCGAACCATAGGCGCGGCGCTGGACGCGGCGCAAACTGTCTTTAATTTTTTCGGCGGTAATATTGGGATCAATGTCCTCGCTCACCTGCACCATTGCCATTTGCGCCGTGCCGCGCTGTTGGCCGGTTAAATCCTGAAATTCGGCGATGTCCATAAAAATCGCGCTGTCGTCTTGTTTTGACCCCAAGGAATTTAAAATGCCGGTGACGGTGTATTTTCTGCCCTTAATGGTGAACTGATCGCCCGACTGGACCGGCGCGTTGAAAATATCGCGGCCGAATTGCATTCCCACAATCACTTCTTGCCGGCCGGCGGACGGCCAGCGCCCCGAAGACAAACTCCATCCTTGAAAATTGCGCAAAACATCCATTCCCTCCATCAAGGGAAATCCCTGCACCACCAGCGCCTTGTTTTCGGTGTTATAACGGACATTGATTGATTGATAGGCGGCTTCCAAAACCATCTTCACGCCTTCGGTGCGGCGAATCGCGTCCAGATCGCGGGCTTCCAATTTGTCGCCGCCAAACATCATTCCCGCCAGCGGATTGCTGTCGTCGCCGGGCATCACAAAAATCATATTGCCGCCCAAAGACATCATTTGGCGGTTAATGGTGTCTTTGATGCCTTCGGAAAGCGACAACAAACTGATAATCAAAAACACGCCGATGACAATCCCCAAAACCGTCAGCCACGAGCGCAACGACCGCATCTTCAAGTTCTTCGCCGCCATTTTGTAATACTCCGCAAAATTATTAACCATAATTTTTAAATTCCAAATCCTGAATTATAAATTCTAAATCCTAAATCCTAAATCCTAAACAAGCACAAAATTCAAAATTAAAAATTCAAAACAAAAAACAAATCCGTGGTTATTTTTAAATTTTAAGTTTTAGATTTTGAATTTGTTTAGGGTTTAGAAATTAGGATTTAGGATTTGCTTCCAAAAGCTTCGCTTTCGGAAGTGATTCTTCCATCTTTGATAAAAATTTGGTGCTCGGCGTAGTTGCCGATATTGTGATCGTGGGTCACGATCAAGAGCGTGCCGCCCATTTTTTCGTGAAAATCCAGCAAAATTTCCATCACTTTTTGGCCGGTCAACGAATCAAGATTGCCGGTGGGTTCGTCGGCGATCACCAATTCGGGATTGTTGGCAAACGCGCGGGCGATCGCCACTCTCTGCCGCTCGCCGCCGGAAAGCTCGGCCAGCTGATGCTCGGCGCGATTGCCCATTCCCACTTTTTCCAATAACTCCATGGCGCGGGCACGGCGCTTGACCTGCGGCATTCCTTGAAAGATCATCGGCAATTCCACGTTTTCCCACGCGCGCAAGTGATTCAAAAGATTGAATTCCTGGAACACAAACCCGATGGCTTTCCCGCGCAAAAGCGCCAATTCGCTTTCGGTGTATTTGGTGACATCTTTGTTCTTCAAAAAAAGACGACCTTTGGTGGGAATGTCCAAAAGCCCGATCATATTAAGCAGTGTGGATTTGCCCGAACCCGACGGTCCCATAATCGTGGCAAAATCGCCGGATTCAATTTCCAGATTCACTCCCCGCAAGGAATTTACCTCCGTCTTCCCCAATTGATAGATTTTCCAAACATTTTCTAATTTGATCAGCGTTGGCATAATAATATTAAAAATAGCACAGGGGGATGAATTTCACTTTGGTCTTGCCGATGATTTCTTCGTCTGAATAATCGCGGGTGAGAATGATGCCGGTTTTGGGATTGAATTTTTCCAAAAAACTGTAAAAGCTTTTGCCGATAATTTTTTTTGAGCCATATTTGACTTCAATGGGATAAATATCGCCCTTGTCCGCCACGACAAAATCAACTTCGGCTTTGCTCTTGGTGCGCCAATAGTCGGTTTTAAAGCCCCGCGCGGCAAGCATATTGCGAGCATAATTTTCCATCACCGCGCCCGCGTCGTTGCGATCTTGCAATTTGCGAAAGTCCGAAATTAAAAAATTGCGTATTCCCAAATCAATAAAATAACTCTTGGGATTTTTCACCAATTCCGTGCGGCGATTGATAAAAAACGGACGAATAAGATTTAAAATGAAAGTTTTTTCCAAAATATTGATGTGCCTTACCACTTCTTTGTGCGGCATCCCCGAAATATCGGACAATTCCGAAAAGTTAACCAAATTGCCAATCTGCAACGCCAAAAACCGCGCGATCTTCATTAATTCATCGCCGGTGGCCAAACCGAGCAAACTCTTTATGTCTTGCAAAAGATATTTTTCCGCGATTCCTTCCAAAACTTTTCGTTTTTCCAAATCGGTCTTTGAAAGCACAACCGCCGGATACCCTCCCCAAATCACATAATTTTCCAAAGCATCCGCCAATCGGCGCGCGATTTCATCGCCAAATGTTTTGACCGCGTCAAAATCAATTAAATCGGTTTTTTTTGTTTTTTTGGCATAAATTTTTGCCAAATCAATATCGGCCGCCGATAAATATTCGGCAAAAGAAAACGGCAACAAAGTGAAATCCAGCAAACGCCCCACCATATATTTCCCGGTTTGGAAAGTGAGCTCCAATGACGAAGAACCGGAAACAATAAATTTTGTTTTTGTCGTGTCGTATAAATATTTCAATTTCTGCCCCGCGTCTTTGGCATATTGAAATTCATCAATAATCACGCAATCATATTCTTGCGCCAGCAATTTAAAATCATCAATTGAATTGGAAAACAAATCCAAATCGGCCTTCTTCTCAAAGGTGATAAATTTCGTTTTTTTCCCCGCCGCTTCCAGCTCTTTTTGCAAATGGCCGATAAAGGTCGTTTTGCCCGCCTGGCGCGGTCCGGTAATCGCCAACGCCTCCTTGCGGTTCAAAAAAGGTTTGATTTTTGCCTCTAACTCCCGTTGAATATACATAACTCAATAAAATAATAGCAGGGTTATTCTGTCAATCTATTCCATTTTAGCAGGGTTATTTTGATTGTCAACTTCCCCGCTTTAAGGGATTATCACCAAATCGCCTTCGGCGATGCCCGAGAGGATTTCGGCCATGCCTTTGGCGCGGATGCCGATCTGCACATCAACTTCGCGAGGTGCGCCGTCTTTGAGAATTTCCAGTTTCCAGCCGCCTTCGCGCCGCCTCAAGGCGCTTTCGGGAGCCAGCAAAACATTATCTTTTTTTTCGGTGGTGATTTCTACATCCGCGGTCATTTCCGGCAATATCCCTTCGGGGGATTGGTCAAAGGCGGCTTTAGCTTCATAATAGACCACGCCATTGATAATTTTTGCCGCCGGAGAAACCGATGCCACATATCCGGAATATGTTTGCCCTCCCAAAGCGGCAACGGAAATTTTGCACAAATCGCCGATTTTAACTTTCACCGCGTCTTCTTCATAAATATCAACAGCAACTTGATAGGGATCGGCGGGAAAAAGCACCGCCGCCGGTTTGGCGGCCGCCGGCGACGCCGCCTCCCCCGCGCGGACATTAATTTGGGCAACTTGTCCGGCGGCGGGCGCGATCAGCTTGCCGTCTTCAATTTGAAGTTGCAACAAATTGATTTGCGCTTTGGCTTGCGCGGCCTGCGCTTCCAATATTCCCGCGTCCTCGTCGCGCGCCGGCGCCAAAATCCTGGCATATTGTTCTTCGGCGGTTTTTTTCGCCGCCGCAGCGTTTTCCGCCGCCGCGGCGGCGGAATTTACCGCCAGATCGCCGGACGCTTTTTGCGATGCCACTCCCTCCACCGCCGCGTTGAATGCAACGCGCGCCGCCGCGACATAGCCGATATGCAAATCCAAATTTTCCTTATAGGTTAAGCTCACAGTATCGCGCCAAGGAGTTTTTTCGCACATCGCGCGAATTTCGCGCAAACGCGCTTCAATCGCGGACAGTTCGCCCTTTGCCGCGGCAAAAACGGGATCAAGACCGGCATCCTTGCCATTTTCCTGCGCGGTTTGCGAATAAGTTTTTATTTTGTCTTTTGCCAACCCCATTTTTTGCAACGCCTCCCAAACGGCAATGGAATCTTCGTCGCGCGGCGAAAAATACTCGCGCTGGAGCAAATCGGAAAAATTATAGCCGTTATAAACTCTGATATAGGCCGAACTCAATGCATCGGCCGCGGTTTTGTAAACGGCGCTCAACCCTTGATCGGCCACCGCGCGCGCGTCATCCCGCGACCGGACGGCGGCGTCAAAGGCGGTTTGCGCCGCCAATAATTGACTTTCAACCACGGCGATATCTTCGCCGGCGGCGCCGCGCCGCGATTTCTCCAACTGCAAAAGCGCCGCTTCATAACCGGCTTGCGCCTGCGCCATTTGAATTCGCGCCTGGCGAACATCCAGTTCCGCCAGCGCTTGCCCCGCGGCCACTTCCTGCCCCGGCGACACATTGATTTTTTCAATGATGCCCCCGTTCTTGAAATTTAGGTTAATCGCTTCTCCTTTTTTGATGCTGCCGGTTTCAATCACTTCTTGCGTAATCGGTCCCATAATCACGGCTTCGGTTTTGTGCGCCGACTTTTTGGGCACCAACGCGTTAACAAAAAAAAACACGCCAACCGCGGCCGCCGCTCCGACCACCCAAAATTTTTTATTGAATTTCATATACTTGAATAATTAAACGCAAGACAAGTTTCCAGTGAGGTTTACCCTCACCAGATTAATTAATCAATTTTGCCTGATATCCTCTGGCTTCGCTCTTCAAAAATACGGCTCTGCGCTTCTTTTAAAATATGCGGGTGCGAGGCGTACTTTTTTCCCAAATCTTCAAAAATTTTTTCCAGCGTTGCTTCATCAAAACCGGCAACAATAGCTTGTTGCAAAGATCTGTCAATAATTACTTCCATTTTTTGCCTGGTAATTTCTTCATCGGATAAAGTTTCCTTTTCCTTATCTTTTATTTCCGGCAGTTGATGTTCTATTCTTTCTCGCAACATTCCAGCATCTCTCGACGCAGATTTAATCGCTCCCGGTTCTCCCTCTCGATTCTCAATCCCCACCTCTTCTTCAAATTGCTTAAGCTCTTCTATCACCGGCATTTTGTCCGGATTGGGCATATTTTGATCGGCCATAGATTTTAGTTATTTTTCTGATATACTCTTTTGATTTTCTAAATCCTGCGACAAATAAGCTCTTATCGCCTCTTCTATTGAATCTGCTTCTATTTCCACGCAAGGGCCATTCTTTTTAGAGATAATATAAATGGTCTTTGTTGTTTCGCCATTCCTTCTTTCGCTAGGATCACGCCAAAAAATCTTTTTAATAACTTTTAACTGCAAATTTTTGCGACTGATTTTAACTCCTTTTTGATCTCCTATGATCGGCCTTCTACTATCATCAATATGGCGTAAAAAGCCATCCATTTCTTTCTGTTTTTTTTCCGATAATAAATTTTCCGCGTCCTCCTCATTTGTTGGCGGCAATTCTTTGTCACAATAACTACCCATCACCTCAGACATATTTTTTTGTTGTTATCCTTCCGCGGGGGCGCCCATGGCGCGGCGGCGCGATTCAATTTCGCGCTCCACGACCTCACGCGCGCGACCTTCTTTCAGGGAATAGTATTCCTTGATGTCATTGGCGCGACCGCGATCGGAGTCGCTGGGCGGATAGGTTTTGATATTAAACGGCGACGACACTTGGCCGTTAATCAGTATTCTGACATAAGCGTTATAATTTTCAAGCCGGTTGAGATCCTGCGCGGTGAACGCCGGCGCGAATTGTTTTGCTAAAAACTCGGAATCTTCCACGCCCACGCGAAATGATGAGATTGTGCCCACATTGCCAAACACGCTGTCGCGAATCTCGTCTTCCAGCTGGCCGATGAATTGGTGCGAAATGGTGAGGCACAATTTATATTTTCGCGCCTCGGACAAAATGGTGGAAATCGTGTCAGTGGCAAAATTTTGAAACTCGTCAATGTAGAGATAAAAATCTTTTCTGTCCGCCTCGGGCGTGTCCACGCGCGAAAACGCGGCAATCGTCAATTTGCTGGTGATAATCAAGCCCAAGAGAGAGCTGTTGATGTCGCCCAATCGCCCCTTACTCAAATTGACCAAAAATATCTTTTGCCCGTCTAAAATTTCGCGAAATTTGAAGGTGCTTTTTGTCTGTCCGATGATGGGACGCATATAATCATTGGAAATGAAGGTGTCAAACTTGGAAGTGATATAGGGCACCATATTTTTCAGCGACGCCTCGCCGCCCGCCGCTTCGGCTTGCTTCTCCCAAAATTCTTTCACCAAAATGTTTTTGCATTTCGCCAAAAGATAATGGCGAAAATCTTTGTCCGCCAAAACTTTGGGCACTTCCATCAAAGTGTAGGTTTCTTTGGTGTCATCCATCAATAATTGCAGGGCGTTGCGCGCGTATTGTTCAAACATCGGCCCGCCGGTGGCTTTCAGATCATAGAGCTTGTCAAAAATCTTCATAAATTCATTGATGATGAAAGTTTTCTGCTCGGGAAAACGGGGATCATATTCCAACATATTCAACCCGATGGGATATTCCAAATTCGCCGGATCAAACACCACCACGTCATCCAGCCGTTCGTTGGGAATTTTGCCCAAAATATCGTCAATCAAATCGCCGTGCGGGTCCAAAACGCCCACGCCGGCGCCGTTTTTCACGTCTTGTTCAATCAGGTTAGACAAAAACGCCGATTTTCCGGTGCCGGTCTGCCCGATAACATACAAATGCCTCCGGCGATCGCCCGCGCCCAAATAGGCGTCTCTTTTTTGTCCGCGATATTGGTTAAAACCCAACAGCAATCCCTCGCGCAAAAGATTTGCCGGCGGCGGGGCGGTGCGGGCGTTTAGTTGTTTGATATTCGGGGTTTTTAAAAACGGCGTGGGAAAATGAAAAATTCCCGCCAGTTCTTCAGTGCTCAATGTGGAACGATTTGCCGCGTTGAAATTGCGGAAAATGTAATCTTGCAAAATTTTGGCGCCCGCCTTGCCTTGCTTTTTGGTGACGCGAAATCCGTTTAACCCGGGAGCGGAAAATTGATCCAGCGATCCCGCCAATTGGTCAAAAACTTGTTCGCTGCGCAATTTATCTTTGATGGAAACCACAATGCGCACATTGGCCGCCAAATTATATTTTGCCAGCTTGCTCTCCATTCCCTTGATCAGCAATTCATCTCCCTGCTGTCCGACATATTGCCGCGGTTCGCTTTCTTTTGGACCGGAGAGCGCCCCCGCCAAACCAGTGGCCGCCATCGCGGCGAAAAATCCTTTGCCTTCTTTGACTTTTTCCAAAATTTCGCGGCCTCGCGCGCGCCACAAATCGGAAGTATTTTGCAAAACAATTTGCACCGCCGCCTCTTCTCTGTCATCCAATTTGGTCAAAGTGTTAGTGATTGCCGAGAGCGGATCGGTTTCAATCGTTTCATAGGTTTTTAGCGGCAAAAACACCGGCCGGATAGTTTTGGCAAAACCGCAAAAAACGGATTCTTTGGGGCCGAAAATGTTAAAATCCTTGCTTTTTTCAACATAGGCATCGGGATAGATGCTGTTAATCCGCTTTTCCACGAAACTTTCATAGCGGCGCGGCGCGGCGGCATAAAAATAGATCTCGCCCTGAACTTTGGCAATCTCCAGCGCGATCCACGGCTTGGGCGCCAAAAAGCCTTTGGGTTTTAACGACACCAAATTGGCATAGAAATCTTCCATCAAGCGGATCCAATCCTTTTCTTGCTTGCCTGATTGCTGAATCTCCTCGGCGCTTTTTGACGGAATTCTGACCGATAACAGCACCATATCCATTGACAAGCGAAATTTTTCCCGATTGCGTTTTTTGGCAAAAAACAAAACCGCCGCGATTGCCATCGCCAGCAAAATCGCCAATCCGATCGCCAGCCACATTCCCAACGAAAGCCCCGCGCCCGCGTCCATCGCCGGCGTCGCGGCTTTTGCCAGCGCGCCATAACCCGCGTCAACAAACGCGCCCCAGCCGCCGCCGTTAAAATAAAAATTATCCATTATTTGATTTTACTCCACCCGCCCCCAAAAATCAAAACCCCCAACCTAAATCGTAGCGGTATTCGTAGCGGTATTTGATATCGCTAAAATTTAGCGATATCAAATACCGCTACTTTTCCAAATCCCGCCACTCATCACGCCCCGCCAAAAAACTTGACAATTTTTCAAAAATATGCACAATTAAAACTCGTGAGTTTATTAGTTCATTAAAAAGGAGGATGAAATAATCTCCCCCATAATTATCGGAGGTATGTCTCTTAAGTTGGAGAAGACGGGTAACGACGATGTGGAAACGCTTATAATTTTAGAAAATTGCGGAGGCGAAAAACAATTTTTTATTGTCGGATATTTAACGCCTTACGCAATAATCAACCTTGGAGCGCCGGCACAAATAGAAATTTTGCAATTTGACACAAATCAAGGGGCTATAATTTATATAGCCACAATACTCTTTTTAGATTTCCCTACCACCTTATTAAGGTAATTATCGGGGATTTTTTTTACTTCGCCCTGTTTTTGATTTTTCAACTTGCTCTTTTAGATATGCTTGCACGGTTTCGCGCGGTAAATTGGTTTCCAGATGTTTCTTTAGCGCCTTAAGCCGTATCGCAAAATTTTTTTCACCGTTCAATCGAGAATTAAAAGCAATGCTTTTGCTGCTCAGTTTAATTTCTAATATACTGATTTGTTCGTAAATTGAATCAATCATTTTATACATCGCAATCTTTTCCGCGTCACTTGCTTCACTGCTCAATTCAAACCTATCAATTGCCCTATCCATCGTTTCTGACTTTAATATAAGATAAAACGCTGGGATATTAATTTCTGGCCTCAATGAAAGTCCTTCTTTTGTTTTTCTGAAACAATAAACCAACTTACCGCCCCCCAAATTATTTATTTTATTAACTTTATTAATTTTATATTCTGCTTGCGGATTATTTTTCTCAACATCATCAAGGAATGTATCGATAACGGCGATCACAACACCGTTTATCGCCAAAATACCATCGACACCCTTTTTGCCCTTAAAAAGATTCGAATCTTCACCGCTATAATCAATGCCATAATCATCAAATTCGTTAGTTCTTGAATAAGTTAATCCGGGAAAAAATTTATTAAACAATGCCATTGTTACTTTTTCCATCAATTCGCCACCAATTTTATTATTGTTTGTGTATTTTTTTTTATATTCTTCAACTTTTGCCAAATTTTGTTTTATAACGGATTCTCCATATCCAGAAACATTTACAAATTGATTTTGATCTATTCTTCCATCTTGGCTAACCGGATATCCTATAGACGACTGTTTATCTGCAATTTTTCTTATCATATCGTCCATTTTTTTCATTCGTTCTTGCGGAGTTAATATGCAATCTTTTAGATTTTTTTTAATGGTTCGGCGAGCAACCTCCGCCTCGCCACGCGCTCTTGCTTCAGCCAATCTTCCATTCATAATATCATTTTGAGGTCTTGGGATTCTTTTTTTATCGGGAAATTGCGGTTGTCTGTCATATGGCGAGTTGTCAAAATTGCCAAATTTTTCCATAGTTTTGTTTTAGTTATCCGCTGATATTCCATTTTAACATTAAAATTGGTATTATTGAATAATTTATCTTATTAATCCAAAAATTATGGAAATGCCAAATTTTGAAAATCGCGCCGAGCGCGGCGAAGAAGCATTAAAAGAGCATCTCAAAGAAATCGCCGTGGAATTAAAAGCCGAGGGTATTGAAGTTGACGATGAGTGTCGCGTAAATATGGATTCGTATAAGGCCGAACCAAAATACGCCGGTGGTATTGCGAAAGACAAAATTGATATCGCAAAGATGCAAACAGATTGGAAAAAACGGAAACAACAAGCAAAAAGGGAAATTATTAAGGGTAAAAAACAAGAAAAAGAAACTCGTTCCGGTGAAAAAATGGAAATGTTTAAGACCGCGCTTTTTCATAAAGCGCTGGGCGCAAAATTTTACATTCTGCGCTCATCTCTTCACGATGATTATAAAAACGGCATTGACAATGTGATTGCGGACAAAGAAAGCGGCGCGGTTGTGGACGCGTTTGACGAGGTGGTTTCTCACGATGGAGAATTGGATAAAGGAAGTAAAACTCGAACCATAAACGGCACTACTGGAGGATTCTTGAAGTATGGTATTGGCATTAAGAATGGAGAACCCATAAAACAAGAAAATCCGCGAGTTCCTTTGTTCTATTTGGCATTAACCCATAAAGAATTAGAAAGCGCGATATCAGATTTTGAAATTGACCGAGAAGAATTATCGGAATTGGAAAAAGCATTGCTTAAAAAATTAACCGATTCAATATCTGAACAAACAAAAATAATCGCCGGCATTCAGTTATTAAAAAATAAAATCCCCGACATTGAAAAATTTCAAAACGCCCTGCAAGAAGCAACAAACCCGGAAAAAAATTAAAACGATTGCATAACGCAAAACCCCGCCGCGCGGGGTTTTGATTTTGATTTGTTTAATTTTACTATGCCGCCGCTTGCTCACGCCCCGCGTCAATAGTTAATCTTTTCTCTTCGGCAAGCTCATTTAATCCATAATAAACATCTTGAATGCCCTCTATCGCCGCTTGATTATTTATACCTTCAAAAATTTCCCCATTTTTAGTTTCCTTTTTCATGTCATCAAAGCGGCGAACTGCTTCCGCCATGATTGAAATAGACGTGCTGTCTAAATCCACTTTTATTTTATCTAATCGCTCGTTTATTTCTTTTATTGCCAATTCTTCTTCGGGAGATATTTTTTCTTTCTCATTTATTTTAACTGTTGCTTCTTCCTGTTGAGGCATTATTTCTGCCATGCGTGTTTTACCAAAAGTTATTGGCTTTTGACAATAATTATTTTGCTTTATGAAATAATATCAC
>Ga0209609_10002019_pt1 | contig 11694 bp, 12 predicted proteins | sample LakKivw325mmetaG_FD_184136 | JGI IMG/M metagenome (GOLD analysis project Ga0209609, IMG submission 184136) | Anoxic lake water microbial communities from Lake Kivu, Rwanda to study Microbial Dark Matter (Phase II) - Lake Kivu water 325m metaG... | ecosystem: Environmental > Aquatic > Freshwater...
AAGGAGACGATTGATGAGTCGAGGGAAAAGGACATCTATTGTATCCTCATCATCAAGTCTGAAAAAAAATTGATCCTTTATAAAAAAGGTGAACCCGTAAAAACCTACCCGGTGGGATTGGGGAAAAACGGTTGGCTCAACAAACGCCGCTCAAGAGACAATGCGACCCCCGAAGGGAAATATAGAATCATCGGGAAAAATCCAAGGAGCCGCTTCTATAAGGCCCTGCTCATCAACTACCCTAATGAAAATGACAGGAGGGAGTTTCAGAATGCTAAAAGGAAAGGCCTCCTGTTGAAAAAAACAAATATCGGTGGTCTCATCGAGATCCATGGAGGGAGTAAAGAGGCCATCACTTACGGTTGCATTGCGCTGGACAATGGCCATATGGAGGAACTTTATCACATCGCGGGGATCGGGACCCCCGTGACGATTGTTGGGGCGCTGAATGAACAAAACAGCATCTCTTCGATACTGATGGAAATGCAACAGGGCTATGGACAGGAGAAGACTCCTTAAGGTTTTAATATTCTTATTCTCGTTCTTGGTTGCGATAGAAGGGGCGGGATATCTGATTGCCTGGAAGGCCTCGAGGATAAATGAACCCCACATCACCGAACCCGAAAAGAGGTTTCTCCATTCCCTAAAATTCCAAAACGCCCTCCTCAGAAAAAAAATGGAAGGTCTGCAACCGAACGACCTTTATATCATCGTGGATACAGCACGCAATGCGCTTTCCCTCAGAAAGGGCAGGAGAACGATACTGGGCGCCATCATCTCTTGCGGAAGCGGAACGATCCTGACCGACCCTTCGGGAAAAAGGGAATGGGTGTTTGAAACCCCAAGGGGAGAATTCACCATCCAGTCAAAATATGAGAAACCCACATGGATTAAGCCGGATTGGGCCTTCATCGAAGAAGGCAAACCCATCCCTAAAAAATCTGCAGAAAGAGCTGAGTCGGGGATGCTGGGAGACTATGCGCTTGGGTTTGGAAATGGATACTTCATCCACGGGACACTTTATACCAGGCTTCTCGGCAGAAATATCACGCATGGATGTATCAGGATGGGAGACCAGGATTTGAAAACGCTTTACGATACCGTGCCGATAGGTACACAAATACTGATATTTTAATGCATTCATCAAGGTTTATCTTTCTGTTTATTATCCTATTTTTTAGCATGGAGGCCGCATCTGCCACAGAGATACAGAGGCTGATGCAAGAAAACAGGCTTCTTAAATCAGAGTATCAGCTTGCTAGGACCTCACAAATCTATATTCTGTTTGATCTTGTCGGGAAAAGGGTCCAAATGAAGGCAAGAGGGATCCTCCTGAAGGAATTACCTGTAGAAAAATTTAATCTCTGGGGGGCATCCGTTCAGCCAGCACCTTTAATCCTCCGTAAAAAGGCCACCCTCCTAAAACCAAAAAGAATAAGGATTAAACCTAAAAAGAATAATGAAGACACTTCTTCGGATATCCAAGTCTTTGAGGTTGAGGACATGCCGGTAAGGTACCGTCTCGATTTTGACAACGGTATTCATTTATATATCAGGCCGAAGCCTGAGGGGGTGAGATCGGGGATCTTAACCTTATTTTCTCATCTGAAATCCTACGGGGTGACCATGCCTCTGGGGACATTATGGAATGCATTAGGAAAAAAGACTTTTACCGAATTAAATATCTATTTATCTCCCGAAGATGCAAGAGCCCTTTATTGGGCAATGCCGGAAGGTTCCCCCTGTGTCATCTATGCCTTTCCGGATACGGGACAATGAAGGATTTGAAACTTCCCTCCCTATCCCCCCTACTTCTGACTCCTGGATTCAAGGATGGTCACGGTGTAGGCAACCGACACTCCACGGTTGATCAGGTATTCCACCTTCACTCTTTCACCCACATTGGGATATCGGTGGGGTTGATAGACTGTCCTTCTCCCAATCCTGAAGTTGACCACGGCCTTATCCTGCTCACTCTCGACGTCCAACCAAAGTCTTGCCCGGATTCCGACCACTTTCCCGGTAAGGGTTGAAAAGCTTTGTTGGGCTTCAAGAAGGCTCGATCCAAACAGAAGGATCAGCCCAATAAAAATAACCAAAAATCCTTTCCGCCACCTCTTCATCTTCTAACCTCCTCTTCGGGAAATCATCTTTTATCAATCTCGGGATTAACAAGGCGCCTCTGATTTTAAAGGCCCGAAAAGACACAAACCCTATTTCTCCCCCCCCGTTTGGCATCGTAGAGGGCCTGATCCGCCATCCTGACCAAGTCCTCTTTTGACTCCGCATGATGAATTGGAAAACTCGAGATTCCGAGGCTCACTGTTATATTCATCTGGGCTTTCCCCACTTCGAAAAGGGTCTTTTCAACCAGCCGCCGAATACGCTCGGCAATCATGGTAGCCTCCTCAATGCCTGCTTCAGGCAGGATGAGGACGAACTCTTCTCCGCCATAACGGGCCACCGTATCTTTCTTTCGGACAGACGCCTTCAAAAGGGAGGCGATCTCCTGAAGGACCTTATCCCCTTCCGTGTGTCCGAAGGTATCATTGATCTTTTTGAAATGGTCAATATCCACCATGACCAGGGAAAGGGGGGAGCTCCCGTAAAAGGCCTTTTGGGCCTCCCCGATCAGCCGTTCTTCAAAATACCTCCGGTTATAAAGGTTCGTCAGGGAGTCATAAATGGCAATCGTCTTGATCGAGCTGAACCTCTGAAAATGTTTGAGAGTAGCGGCCATCTGGTAGCCAATGACAGAGAAGAATTGCAGATCCTGGGCATCGAAGGCATTGGGCTGATCGCTGTTCAGGGAGATACAGCCGATGATCTCCCCTTCGACCGCAAGGGGTAAGGTGAGGTAGGATTTCAGAGTGGCCTTTGAATCCATCATCATATGAGTGGGCCTCAGTTTCCTCTTCTCCACCTGAAGGGTCACGCGGGTGACATCGCTCGGCTCTTCTCCCAGTGTGGAAAAGACCCTGACCATATTCTTCGCCACTTCCTGGGTAAAAGAAAGGGGACAGGATTCCTCCTGATAGAGGTAGATTGTGGAACCTTCTTTCCAGAGGATCCCGAAGGCTGAGAACTCAAACAGGTTGGGAAGATTGTGGCCTGCCGATTCCACAATCTCTTTGATCTCGAAGCTCATGTTGATGGCATTGATGGTGGACCGGAGGATATTCAGATTCTTAAAAATGAGTCTCACGCGGTTCTCCTATTTTTGAGAGATGAGCCGCTCCGCCTCCCTCAATTTGGGGAAGACCTTTGGAAAGACTTCCCGGCTGATCACCCCTTCCGCCAATGCGGAAAAGAGATTAAAGAGATGATTGATCAGACCCTGAAAACCTCTGTGGATTTCTGCGGCAGGAAGACTTCGGCATTCCTCTACGACCTCATCCATGGAAATGCCCTCTTCGGTCACTTTAAGAGAATTCAGGAAGAGATACTTCTCTCCCATCTTTTTGATGGCCAGATGAAACAGAAGCCCTAAAACGGCCTCGCCGATCAAAGCGGCCACCACCTCCCAGATCTCTTTTAACAGGTTGGAATGGAGATCGAGAACGAGATCGGCAGTCCATTTCCCCTCTCTCTCCTCTTTCCCTCTCTCCGTCATCTCAGCTCCTTAGAATCTCATTTGAACCGCAACCGTTTGATCAGATGGTGAATCTCATCGTGATAGATATAGACAACCAGGATCACCAGGGCAGAAAGCCCCAGGAGACACAAAAGGGCCTTATATTGATGCTCAAAAGCCTCGCTTCCCTGGAGGTTAGCGATCAATGTCCCGGGAATTCTACCGATGGTGGAAATCACTAAAAAGATACCGGTGTGCATGGGTGTCAGGCCTAAAATATAACATAGCGCATCCTTTGGAAAACCTGGGATTAGAAAAAGAAGGAAGCTGAGAATAACCCCTTCATGCCCGATGAGGTAATTAAACTTTTTCATCGTTTGGGAAGGGACAAGCTTTTCCACCGCCACCTTCTCAAAAATTCTTGCAATATGGAAGGCCCCCAGGGATCCTAAAATGAGGCCGATCATTGAGTAAATAAATCCAATCTTTACTCCGAATAAATAACCCCCTAAAAATTCAATCGCCCCACCGGGGATAGGGGCGACGATGACCTGTAAAATTTGGGCAAGAATATATACCAGAGGGGAGTAAGGCCCGAAGGAGGAAATCAGGTTTTTCAGTTGGTGCCGGTCATAGAGCTTTCCGTAGAGCTCCGCCGCTTTCAGCCATATCTGGGAGTTATATCGATGGATGAGAAAAACAGCGGCGAGACACAAAAGGGAAAGGAAAATGATCCACTTCCATTTTTTTGAGAGGGCGCCTGTCATAATATTGGCGTCCCCAAGGGGATTTGAACCCCTGTTGCCGGCGTGAAAGGCCGGTGTCCTTGGCCGACTAGACGATGGGGACCTTTATTTAAATTGCGGATTGCGGAATGGCGAATGCGGAATGATGTTTTTTATTCCGAATTCCGCAATCTGAATTCCGAATTCGATATGGTGGGCCGTACTGGACTCGAACCAGCGGCTCTCTGCTTAAAAGGCAGATACTCTACCTCCTGAGTTAACGGCCCTTTTTGTTCAGATTAAGAGAAAACGACCGGACTTGTCAAGTATGACGAAGCCCTGCCTCTTTACCGCTTTTTTAAGAAAGGGTTTTTTATGACAATGGTCTCATTTCTTTCAGAACCCACGGAGACCATAGTAATTCTTGCCTTAACTAACTCTTCAATCCTTTTAATATAACGCCTGGCATGAAGAGGCAGCTCCGAAAACCTTTTCGCCTTGCGGATCTCTTTCTTCCACCCCTCCATCTCCTCGTAAATCGGCTCGGCATTCTGTAACATTCTTAGATTCGTAGGGACTTGATGAAGAACCTTCCCGTTGACTCGATATCCCGTGCAGATTCTGATCTTTTCGAAGTCATTTAGGACATCTGTTTTGGTAAGGACTATTTCCCGGATGCCATTGACTCGAATGGAATGACTGACCACCACGGCATCAAACCAACCGCATCTCCTGGGCCTTCCTGTGGTGGCTCCGTATTCCCCTCCCCGTTGACGGATTCTTTCTCCCAGTTCGTCCTTGAGTTCTGTCGGGAAAGGACCCTCTCCTACCCGTGTGGTATAGGCCTTTGCCACTCCGATGATGGAATCGATCATCGTGGGCCCGATCCCTGCGCCCGCACAGGCATTTCCTGCGACCGTATTGGAAGCGGTCACATAAGGATAAGTTCCATGGTCTAAATCCAGCAGGGTTCCCTGCGCGCCTTCAAACAGAATGGGTTTCCCCTTTTCAATTGCTTGATGAAGAATGGTCGAAGTATCTCTCACATATTTTTCAAGCCGATCTCTGAACCGGAGGTAGGAATCATGGATTTCTGAAAACCTCAATGGTTCCTCCTTCAGCACCTCCACAAGATAGAGATTCTTCTGAAGGAGGTTGGCCTCCAGCTTCTCCCGGAATATTTCTTCATCCATGAGATCAATGACCCGGATGCCACAGCGGGCTACCTTATCTTCGTAAGCGGGTCCTATTCCCCTTCCCGTGGTACCGATCTTAAAAATCTTCTCTCTCGCCAGATCGATCTTCCGGTGATAGGGAAGGATGAGATGGGTCTCCTCGCTGATCATCAACTGAGAATCATCCTTGAGATACCCTCTCTTTTTAAGCTCCTCGATCTCCTCGATCAAAACCTCCGGATCTAATACCACCCCGTTTCCGATGATACATTTCTTACCCCCATAGAGGATGCCTGAGGGGATAAGGTGGAACACGAACTTCTCCCCCCGGAGGACGATCGTATGACCTGCGTTGTTGCCTCCCTGAAAACGGACCACCATCTCTGCGTTCCGGGTCAGGAGATCAACGATCTTCCCCTTTCCCTCATCTCCCCATTGAACCCCAACGATGACGACACATGCCATAATGATCTCACCCCCTCCCCTCACCCCATCAAGTGAAGGGTCTCGCTTTTAACCGTTCATTTGAATCTGACGAACAGAAATGATATTGGGCAACCTCAAAATCTCTCCCGCGACTCCCGGGGGCAGAGGAGAATCCAGATGGAGGAGGGAGATGGCAATCCCTCCTATCCGATCGCGGCCAAATTGCATGGTCGCAATATTAATATTGCGGCTTCCCAGGGCAGACCCGATATTGCCGATCACCCCCGGCCTGTCATAGTTATGAACCAGAAGGATGAATCCCTCCGGAATGGCTTCAATGAAGAAGTCATTCAGCTTCACGATCCGCAACTCTCTCCTCCCGAAAAGGGTCCCTGCAATATAATTCTCCTCCATCTTCGATCGGACGGTCAGGGCAATGAGGCTTGCGAAATCCTCCGCCTTTTCGCTCATCGATTCGGTGACGCGAATGCCCCTCTCTTTTGCCATCACCGGGGCATTGACATAATTGACGGTCTCGCCCACAAAGGGTGTGAGGAGACCTTTAAGGACTGAGATTGTGATCGGCTTGGTTCCATATTCCACGACTTCACCCTGGTATTCGATCAGGACCTCCTCGATAGCGTAGTTGGAGATCTGGCCCAAAAAACTCCCCAACTTCTCACCCAGGCGGAGATAAGGTTTAAGGAGGGGAAGGATCTCGGGGCTGACAGCGGGCATATTGACGGCGTTTCGTGCCTCTCCAGAGGTGAAATAGTTAACGATCTGCTGGGCAATGGCGATGGAGACATTCTCCTGGGCCTCTCCTGTGGAAGCCCCCAGATGGGGAGTCCCGATTACCCCCTCCAATTCGAGGATGGGATTCCCAACGGCAGGCTCCTGTTCAAAAACATCCAGTGCGGCTCCGGAAACCTTTCCGGCTTGAATCGCCTCGTAGAGATCCTTTTCATTAACGATTCCTCCTCGAGCACAGTTGACCAGGATCACCCCGGGCTTCACCTTTTCAAAGGCAGTCTTGCCGATCAGATTCCGGGTCTCCTCGGTCAAAGGGGTATGGATGGTGATGAAATCAGAACGGCTGAGAAGCTCATCGAAGGAAACCAGATCAACCCCCTTTTTCTCGGCGACCTCTTTGGAGAGATAAGGGTCGTAGCCGATGACCTTCATCTTTAACCCCCGTGCACGATCAGCCACAATCGTCCCGATGACCCCGATGCCAATCAATCCGAGGGTCTTATTATAGAGTTCCACCCCCATGAATCTCTTCTTCTCCCACTTTCCTCCTTTCATAGATGCGGTGGCCTGAGGAATCTTCCTCGATATGGAAAGCATCATCGCGATGGTGTGTTCTGCGGCCGCAATGGCATTCTCTTTCGGGGTGTTCATCACCACGATCCCCTTTTTAGTTGCGGCACTCACATCCACATTGTCCAGCCCGATTCCCGCCCTTCCGATCACCTTAAGGCGGTCGCCTGCTTCAATGATCTCCTTTTTTAATTTCGTCTCGCTCCTGACGATGATGGCATCGTATTCAGGGAGAATCCTCTTCAGCTCATCCGGGGTGAGCCCTGGCCTGAAATCGTATTGGATATTCTTGGCCCTCCCCAATATCTCCAGCCCCTTCTTTGAGAGAGGATCGCTGACCAATACCTTCCTCACCTCTTCCATTCCGGTTCACCTCAATCCCATCAGGACCTCTTCAGCCGCTTTGACCCCGGCTCCCAGTTCAAAAACATGCCCCATCTCTTTGAGAAGCATCTCCAGCGCTGAAATAACCATGACCATGTCCAGTTTTCCATAATATCCAAGATGGGCAATACGGATGATCTTCCCTTTGGCCTGATCCTGACCCCCAGCCACCGTGATCCCAAACCTCTCAAAGAACATATTCTTCAACTTCCCACCCTGAATTCCCTCCGGAATCTTAACCGCTGTCAGGGCATTGCTGGGAGAATCAGTGGCGTAGAGCTCAAGGCCTAAGGCCTTCACCGCTTCCCTTGTCGCCTCCGCTAATCTCTCATGACGGAGAAATACGGCTTCAAGCCCCTCCTTCCGAATCAGGTTGAGAGATTCCCTTAACCCCACCATCAGAGAAATGGCAGGGGTAAAGGAATTCTGGTTCTTCTGCGCAGACTTCAACTCCTTTTTAAAGTCGAAATAGTATTTGGGCAGATTTGATCTTCCCACCGATCTCCATGCCTTGTCGCTCAGGGCGACGAAAGAAAGTCCCGGTGGCAGCATCAAGGCCTTCTGGGACCCACTCACCAAAACATCAATCCCCCATTCATCCATTGGGATATCAAAGACACCGATCCCGGTAATCGCATCCACCACCATGACCGCATTCTCATACCTTTTGACTATCCCTGCCATCTCCCTGATGGGATGTCTGACGCCCGTTGAAGTCTCGCTGGCCTGGGTATAGACCGCCCGGATGGAGGGATCGGATTTCAATGCCTTTTCCATTCGATCCGGGTCAACCGCCTTCCCCCACTCGACATCGATCGGAATAAATTCAATGCCATAGGCCTTACAGATTTCCCCCCACCTCTCTCCAAATTTCCCTCCCCGGATTACCAGGGCCTTATCCCCTCTCGACAGGATATTGGAGACAGCCCCTTCCATTGCCCCGGTTCCGGAGGAGGTAAAGATCAGCACTTCGTTCTTTGTCTGAAAAAGGTATTTCAGCCCTTCTCGCACCTCGGCGAAGATCTTCTCAAACTCCGGCTCTCGATGATGGATGATGGGCTCCGCCATCTTGAGGAGTACCTCCGGAGGGAGCATCGTCGGCCCGGGTGAAAAAAGATATTTCTTCTCCATTCATTCCTCCTTTAAAGAAACCGATCAATATTATTTTATAATCCCTTCCCTGTCAATACCCCTTGCCTGCAACCCCTTGCCTGCAAGAGTAATGCTTCACTGAAACGGTGGCCACTGGGTAGGGTCCCGATTTAATCGGGGCCTATTCAGGGCGACTGAAGTCGCCCCTATCCTGTTTACGTAAGGGGTTACTGTAAAGAAAACCAATGGTTGACTTTTAAAGGATTATCCAATAACTTTAAATAAAAAAGATGAGTCAAATCGTAACGAAGACTTTGGCGGAAATCTATTTCAAACAGGGCCATCTCGAAGAGGCCTATGAGATCTATAAAACCCTTTCGGAAAAAGACCCTTCTGATCCTGAGATCCAGAAAAGGCTAAAAGAGCTGAAGGCCAGGTTAGGCCCTCCGCCGATGGCTCCTCATCCCTCTTTCCGATCTCCCGAAGAAAGGACCCGTTTCCTGAACAGATGGCTTGCCAATATTCGGAAAAGGAGGAGAGGGTGATGGAAAACTCACCCCTTGGATCAAAAAAGACGGCTGTTCGAAATATCATGGATTCCCACCCGCCGGATGGCATCCTGTTTACCAGCCTTGAAAATATCCGTTATCTATCCGGCTTTACGGGTAGTGACGGGGCCTTTCTTCTCACCCGCGAGGATGCCTTCTTTCTTACCGATTCTCGATACTGGGCCCAGGCAGAGGTGGAGGTGAGGGATTCGCGGATCGTCCATTATAAGAAGAAGATAGAGGGAGTCAACTCCCTCCTGCTCGATTTGGGATTGAAGACTGTAGGCTTCGAATCTCTCACCCTTCCTTTTTCATCGTACCGATCCCTTCTTGAAAAGTTAGGCGGGAAAGCAGACCTCATTCCCCTTGAGAATGAACTCAGGAATGTGAGGGCCCTTAAGGATGATCAGGAGCTGTCCCTTATCCGGTCTGCCATCAAGATCGCCTCGGAGGCGTTCCTTCACGTCTCAACTCGATTGAGGGAGGGTGCTGAGGAGAGGGAACTCAGCCTTGAGATGGAATTCTTTATGAAGAAGAGTGGGGCTGAGTCAACTGGGTTTGATCTCATCATTGCTTCAGGCAAAAGATCTGCCCTTCCCCATGGTAAGGCAAGCCATAAAAGAATCGAGAGGGGAGACTTCGTTCTTATCGATTTTGGCTCTGGATTTAAAGGTTATTATTCTGACCAGACACGGACGGTGGTCTGCGGAAAACCGACCCTAAGGCAGGAGGAGATTTACCGGATCGTCAGGGAAGCTCATGATCGAGCCATCTCGGCCATCCGACCGGGAATCCCGATCCACGAAATAGACAACGCAGCGAGGGATCATATTCAGAAAAGCGGATACGGAGAATATTTCGGCCATGGCACAGGCCATGGCATAGGCCTGGCTGTCCATGAAGATCCGGTGGTCAACAGTGAGAATCAAGGCCTCCTCCAGGAAGGAATGGTCTTTACGGTGGAACCCGGGATTTATATTCCCGATTGGGGAGGAGTTCGCATTGAGGATATGGTCCGTGTGACCTCAAACGGAGCAGAGGTATTGACCACCCTTCCGACAGAGCTCAGGGAAATTTAAAACTTGACCAACTTTAAATAATTTTTTATATTTTTTGGGGAAAGGATCACGTCCTAAAGACAGCAGACAAAATGATTGGGATGCGGGCATAGCTCAGCTGGTAGAGCATCGGCTTCCCAAGCCGAGGGTCGCGGGTCCGAATCCCGTTGCCCGCTCCAATTTTCAAATCGTCATTCATTTTTTACTTGCATTTTAAAAGTTTTTCAGTATAATTTTGATCAATCTAAATCTTAAGAGGAGGGCAAAAACATGGCAGGAAAGAAACCCCTTACCAAATCGCAGATCGTTTCGTATTTCGCAAAAAAATTAGACCTGAAGAAGAAGCTCGCTGGAGCAGTCGTCGATGAGACGGCAGCCTTAGCCATTGCTGAGACCAAAAAGGCCGGCGCCTTCACCTTACCCGGCATTGGCAAACTTGTCCTCGTGAAACGGAAGGCACGAGTGGGAAGAAATCCTGCCACGGGTGCAACCATCAATATCCCAGCCAAGACCGTGGTGAAGATGCGTGTTGCCAAAGCCTGTAAGGACGCAATCGTCCCACCGAAGAAGTAAATCCTTTGGCCCAATAAAAATAGACGCTGGAGAAGCCCATTCCCGGAGATAAATGGGAATGGGTTTCTGTTCCTAAAATCAATACGTCCCTTCCGCAACTAAATTGTGACAAGCCCATCAGATTTTCATAAAGGACTGCAAAACCCCTTCCATGAGGATGTTTCTTCGTTTCGCCCATCCCTGCATCAATAAACGCATCTTTTTCAGAAATGGCTTCTCCGTGATGGGGGCCAGGTTAATCCCAATATTGAGCAACCCGCCAGCCAGTGCCGCATCGGCGAGAAAGGCGGCCACGCCCGCATCACTGACCGCATTCGGGTTCCCTTTCATGATGAGAAATTTCGAATATTCTAAAAGCTGGACAGTCTGCTCACATACCAGTTGGGGAGTGAGGGCGGCCTTCTGATAGGCTTTCTGGATCTCTTTGACTCGATGAGAGCGGGCTCTCTCCGTTGCCCGGGGAAGGCGGAATGCCTTGATGACAGCCTCAAAGGAGGAAACATCCTCCCTAATCGCCCGGAAGAGTCTCTTTTGGATGATCAGGGCCTTTCTTTTGGTCTCTCTCATCTCCTTTTCCATTCCCTTTTCTTTTTTCAAGGAAAGACCTGCCACCATTGCGACCAGAGAGGCGGATAAGGCACCCGCCAGTGCAGAAGCGCTTCCACCTCCAGGGGTGGGAGCATTTGAAGCCACTTTGTCCAAAAACCTTTTTATCTCCATAAGTCCCTCCTCTAATTTGCGGTGAAGCTCCCCGCCCACAGGGCGGGGCTTCCCGGAAAGGAAATCTCATTTATATTGTGCCCCTTGACCCCGCCT
>Ga0209609_10002020_pt1 | contig 11682 bp, 9 predicted proteins | sample LakKivw325mmetaG_FD_184136 | JGI IMG/M metagenome (GOLD analysis project Ga0209609, IMG submission 184136) | Anoxic lake water microbial communities from Lake Kivu, Rwanda to study Microbial Dark Matter (Phase II) - Lake Kivu water 325m metaG... | ecosystem: Environmental > Aquatic > Freshwater...
GGTGAGGGCACCACCCGCCGCCAGCCTTTGCCGGAATCCTCTTTCAGCACCCAGCCCAGGGTTTGGGCCAGTTCTTCAGCCTGCGCGCTGGTGTAGTAGGTGCTGCCTACATATTTGGTGGGATTGGTCATACTGGGATCGTTTCTGTCCACCACCACCTGTGAAATGATGGTGATCACCTGTTTGTCGATCCCACTTTGGTGAAGCTTGTTTTGGAGGCTTTGTTCGATCATGTAGCCCATGGTGCCCTCGGTGGCGGCATTCAGCACCCCCAAAGGCAGCATAGCGATGCCTTCCTTTTCACCGGCTTCCTGCTGGCGCAGCAGATTCCCCACCTGGGGCCCGTTGCCATGGGTGATCGCCAGTTTATAGCCCTGGCGGATCAGTTCCACGATCCCACCCAAGGAATCGCGGGTATTGGCAAACTGCTGGGATATGGTGCCCGGTTCGCCGGCTTTGATGATGGCATTGCCACCCAAGGCAAGAACTGCAGTCTTATCCATAATTTCCTCGTGATTTTCATTAGATGAACAGGGGGCAGATGCTGCTTCGCTCTGCCCCTCACAGGTAGTTTAAATTAGCTGGTTTTGCCTGGCTTCAGAAATGCTTCAGAACATCGGCGATGGTGGGTTTTCCGATCTCCTGAAGGTCATATTGCACCTGGCAGGCGGGATGTTTGATCCTGACCAGGCGGCGCAGGTCGATGGGGGTGGCGATCACCACAGAATCGCAGTCGGTGGCATTGATGGTATCCTCCAGATCCTTGATCTGTTTATCGCTGTAGCCCATGGCGGGAAGCAAAACCCCGATCTCGGGATACTGCTCATAGGTCTTGCCGATCTCCCCCACTGCCCATTGGCGTGGATCGACCAGTTCGGCACAGCCATATTTTTCGGCGGCGATCACTCCTGCGCCATAGGTCATTTCACCATGGGTGAGGGTGGGGCCGTCCTCCACCACGAGCACGCGCTTGTCGGTGATCAGTTCCGGCTTGTCCACGCTCAGGGGTGAAGCTGCGTCGATGATCTGGGCCTTTTTATTGATCGTGCGGATGTTGGCGCGAACCTCATTGATGTCATCAATGTCGGCGCTGTCGATCTTGTTGATCACGATCACGTCCGCCAGATGCAGATTGGTTTCCCCGGGGTAGTAGGAAATCTCGTCCCCAGGACGGTGGGGGTCCACCACCACGATGTTCACCTGTTTGTCCGAGCAATAGAAGGGAATATCGTTGTTACCGCCGTCCCAGACGATCACATCGGCTTCCTGTTCGGCTTGGCGGACGATCGCCTCATAATCCACCCCGGCATAGATCACACTATTCATGCGGATGTGGGGTTCATATTCCTCCATTTCCTCGATGGTGCAGTTGTGGACTTCCAGGTCCTTGAGCTCGGCAAAGCGTTGAACCTTTTGTTTAACAAGATCACCATAAGGCATTGGGTGGCGAATGGATACCACTTTCAATCCTTTGGCTTTGAGCGCCTTGATGACCGCACGGGTGGTCTGGGATTTGCCACACCCGGTGCGCACGGCGCAGATCGTGACCAGGGGCTTGGAGGTCTTGATCATCGTGTTTCCGGCACCCATCATCATAAAATCGGCTCCGGCGGCATTGACCAAAGCGCCTTTATTCATCACCACCTCGTGGGGCAGATCGCTGTAGGCCATCACCACGAGGTCAACCTTGAGCTGTTTGATCAGGTTTTTCAGTTCGGCTTCCGGATGAATGTAAATGCCATCCGGATAGAGGCTTCCGGCAAGTTCAGCGGGGTATTTCTTGTCATCAATTCCAGGTATCTGGGTAGCGGTGAAAGCCACAACTTCATAATCCGCATTGTCCCGGAAGAAGACATTGAAATTATGAAAGTCGCGCCCGGCGGCGCCCATGATGATCACTCTGCGTTTCATTGGTTACTCCTTTATTTCGTGCAAGTTATATTCTCATGGCAGATTTTCGGGTGGAGTTTTTACGTCAAGGAAAAAAACTTGACCAAGGTAAAAAGTTCTCTTCAGCGTGAATTTTTCACCGTGCCATCACCCCTCCCCCATGCTGCCTGTCGACTTCCTGTCAATCCCTTCCCTGGCTCGTGGCAAAAAGAGGCGAGCCAAAAAAGCGGATCGGCAGGGATGTTCAGGACAGATATGCCAGGGAAATCAGAAGCGGGGGCGCAGGATACGCAGCCAGGGCTTGAGGATCAGCTCCCTGAAGAGCTCTGGCGGGCTTTGTTCCATCTTCTGGCGCTGCCAGAGGAGTGAGCTTCCCCGGTTGTCCCGCCAGATGAAACGTCCGCCAAAAAATGCCTTGATGCCGGTATCCCGTGCCAGTTTTCGCAACAGGGGAAGGGAACAGGTTTTTCCATAGGGAAAGGCAAACAGCTTCACCGGAGGCTGGGGGTAGCGGCCAAGGGCCTGGTCTGCCAGTTCGATCTCTTTTCTTGCCTCAGAGTAGCCCAGGCGGGAGAAATCCGGATGGCTGAAGCTGTGAGAGGCAATTTCGGCCCCCTGGGCGACCAGTTCCAAGACCTGACCATCGCTCAGAAAGGGCTGTTCCATTGCCAAATATTCAGTCTGCGAAAAGGGCAGAAAGCGCTCCCACAGTTCATCCGCCAGGGCATCCTTGCCTGTCATGGGAACGCTGAACAGGAAGGCTCCAAGATCGCCTGCCGGGATCAAATCAAACCGGGGGGCAAGTTTCCTCAAGGCAGCCCGGAGCTCAGATTCAGGGGTATTCTGGCGCAGGATCAGCAGTTTGTGGTTCCAGGCCAGCGACTGGTTGTTCAGACAGGTTCCGATCAGGAAAAGGGTGAGCGGAACACCATGTTTTTTCAGCAGGGGCATGATCTGATGGTAGTTGCAGGCAAAGCCGTCGTCGGTGGTCAGGGATACCGTCAGGCCTTGTTTCCGGCCGCATCCTGCCTCCAGAACCCCCTGCGAGAGAGGAATGAACTGAAATCCGGCCTTCCGCAAAGCTATGATCTGCTCTTCCAACTGCCCGATTGATATTCCTTCCGGATAGAAAAGCCCGGAACCGGAATTGAGTAGATTCTGTCGCTCCCCCTTAGCCCACACCTGATGATAGTAGAACACCCGGTGGGATGAGGGATTGGGAAACATCCAGGTACGCAACTGCATTATTAGAAAGCGCCGTCGCCATCCTGGACGGTTCTGCCGGAGGGCAGGAAATCCAGCGCCGGGCTGACCAGAACCTCCATGGGATAGCTTTTCAGGTGGAAGTGCGGCAGCCGGTATTGCTTCAGAATGGCATTCACCCGTGGATGCTGGCTATAGACCACATCAATGCAGTTGTGCAGGCAAATCCTGCCAACCAGGGCAGCAAATTCTGCCTCGAAGCCCTCTTTCAGGTAGAAATAGGGAATCCGCAGAACCTTGTCCACCACCAGCAGATTCAGGAATCCGACCAGTTCCTCTTCACTCCAGAGCTTGACCTGGTAGGACAGGATTTCCTCCCCGGTATTGCCAAAATAGGTGTCGTGGCGGCGGGGGATTCCCTTCAGGAGAGGTGAATAGAGCAGGTTGTTCATCCGCCAGGCCAGCACTTCCGGGCTTTTATGGCTTAGTTCGCTTCTGGCAAGTTCCCTGATCATTTCCATGCTTTCGGGATCGGGTTCAGAGACATATTCCAGTTTGACCTGTCTGGTCGGAAGCCCCTTCAGCCAAGCTTGGAGTCTGGCCTTTCCGATCCGCCCCAGCAGGGCATGACCGCAGGGTTGAAGCAGCCGGAACAGCCGGTTGTCGATTCCGAAATCCCTGAAGGTATGGGGATTGAGATTGAGGAACCAGAAACTGCGGGGACGGGTGGCATAAGGCTTGTATAAACCACGTTTTAGCAGGAGCCGCCTCGCCCAGGGCGTGGCAGAATTGACGCAGGAATAGGGATAGAGCTCCAGAGCCCGGTCAAAGAGCAGCGCCGCAATGCCTTTGCCCCGGTGTTTCGGATCCGCCCACCAACTGGTCGGCCAGGCGATCTTAACCAACCGGTCACCGTCCAGGACCAGATCGGGCAGCAGACCCAGATAGGCAACGATCCTGCCCTGATGGAGCGCATTCAGCCAGAGGACATCCTCCTCGGCGGCCAGGGGATTTTCCAGATACTGCTTCAGGCGCAGCCGGGTGAAGGGAAGCCAGGAGGCGCGCCAAAATTCCGGCTGGCCATACAGTTCCCGCAGCTGTGCCTTGGTGTGGGGAATAATCTGGTATTCTGAGTTCACGGATCCACCTTGTTATTCAAGATTATGCCATTGGGACACAGGCAGCTCAGTTGTCAAGCCCTAATCTCCCTGATAACATCATAGCTGGCAAGATGGGATCAAACCGGGCATACAAAGCGGAAATGCCTTGTGAGCCCGGTTTGACCGTTTTGAGCAGTCCTTCGGCCAGCAAGGGCGGAGGCGGGCGAAGCACTGCGGCCACGAGGAAACGAATGCAATCCAAAGCCCGTGTTACAGGGTCTTTTCCTCGATGTAGTTGGTGAGGTGGGAAAGGCAGTTCACATAGGAGCCCAGTTCGTTGTCATACCAACCAAAGATCCTGGCATGGGTAAATGACAAGAATACTATTCCTGCTGGCCGATCAACGAAAATCCTTGACAAAAAAGCAGCCTTCAAAATGAGGTACAATACTAATGTGCTGAAGTGGTGAAATTGGTATACACGCTAGTTTCAGGGACTAGTGAGCAATGAGCTCATGGGGGTTCGAGTCCCCCCTTCAGCACCACTTTTTTGGGGCTGGAAAAAATAGATTGACGTGATACCAAGCTTGATAAATCCTTGTTCAAAAATGAAAATGGGAAGAGTGTGGTATGGAAGAATATCAGTTCTATCTGGATAAACTGAACATGATAGCGCATCCGGAGGGGGGCTATTACCGCAGGAACTGGCAGTCACTGCTGGTGGGCGACATGAAGGAAAGCAGCGGGAAACTGATCTTTCCCGGACGGAACATCGGCAGCTCGATCATCTATCTGCTGCCGCAGGGCATGGTCTGCAAATGGCACCGGGTGAAATGTGACGAGATGTGGCACCACTACTACGGAACACCGCTCAGGCTGTATCTGCTCAACTCCCAGAAGGGCTTGGAAACCCAGATTTTGGGTACGGATATCAAACAGGGGCAGAGCCCCCAATTCATCATACCACGCAACACCTGGTTTGCCGCAGAATTAATGGAAGATGCCGATTTTGCCCTCTGCGGCTGCACTCTGTGGCCCGCTTTTTCCTACACCGATTTCGAACTGGCGGAACCCAACGCCCTGGGAGACGATTTTCCGGCGCACCGCGAATTGATCGAACGTATCCAACATCATCAGCAATAGGAGCACAAACGATGAACCAAAAGATCTTCATTCTGGATACCAACGTTCTGATCCATAGCCCCCTGTCCGTGTTTTCCTTTGCCGAGAACCGTGTGGTGATCCCGATCGTGGTGATCGAAGAGATCGACCAATTTAAGAAAGGGGTGGACGAAAAGAGCCGCAATGCCCGCCAGATCGGGCGTTATCTGGATTCCTTGCGGCAGCGGGGCAGCCTTCAGGAGGGTGTGCAGACCGAGCAGGGCGGAATCATCCAGGTTACGGTGAATAAAGATGTTACCGATGCCGCCTCCCAGCTGTTCTTTCTGGACCGCAACGACAACCTGATCATCGGCACGGCGCTCTATTTTAAGAGCAAATATCCGGATTCCGAGGTCACTCTGGTCTCCAAGGATGCCAATGTCCGCATCAAAGCCGACAGCGTTGGCATCAATGCGGAAAATTATGAGACCGACAACATCAAGTTCGACGAATTCTACACCGGCTGGGAGAACCTGGAGGTAGAGACCGAAATCATGGGGGAGATAATCGCCAAAAAATATATTGCCAACAGCTTCGGCGAGTTCTTCCCCAATGAGTATATCCTGGCCGTGGACAAAGCCGCTCCCGAACGCAGCAAGATCCTGCGCTACAACCTTTCCCACAATGCATTCTACACCATGCAGAGCTATCAAAGGCAGGAAGTGTTTGGCATCAAGGGACGGAATTTCGAGCAGGATATGGCGTTGGACCTGCTTTTGGACGACAACATCAAACTGGTCAGCCTCTCCGGCAAAGCTGGAACAGGCAAAACCCTGCTAGCCATGGCTGCCGGATTGCAGAAGGTGGTGGAGGAAAGCAAGTATTCACGCTTGGTGATATCCCGGCCGATCTCCCCGCTGGGCAAAGACCTGGGCTATTTGCCTGGTTCCAAGGCGGAGAAATTCAATCCCTGGATGCAGCCAATCTATGACAACATGGACATCCTGCTCTCCCTGCACGAAGATAAAAGCAACGAGAATTTCAAAAGCAAGAAGAAACCCAGCATCTTTGACTTCATGGACTATGGCTTCGTGGAACTGGAACCGCTCACCTATATCCGGGGCCGCAGCCTGCCAGACCAATTCATCATCATTGACGAAGCGCAGAACCTGACTCCCCATGAGATGAAGACCATCATCACCCGGGCTGGGGAGAATACCAAACTGGTGCTCACCGGCGACCCCTATCAGATCGATATCCCCTATCTGGATTCGCAAAGCAACGGACTGTCCGTGGCAGTGGAAAAGCTGAAGCACGAGGAATTGGTGGGCCACATGACCCTGGAAAAAGGAGAGCGATCCAAGCTGGCGGATATGGCTGCCAAGTACTTTTAGGAATTCCAGATGCCGGAATTGATGATCAAAGACCGCAGCTGGGTGGAGATCGATCTGGCTGGCTTCCGCAGCAATTTGAGGGAGCTGAAGCGTTTTCTGAAACCCGGACAGGGCTTTATGCAGATCGTGAAGGCAGATGCCTATGGCCATGGAGCCGCCGAGATCAGCCGGATCGCCCTTGAGGAAGGGGCGGTGGCCTTGGGGGTGGCAAATGTGGAGGAAGGCAGGCTGCTCAGAATCCAGGGTTGCAAGGCTCCCATCCTGATCCTGTCACCTTCCTTCGAGAACGAGATGGATGCCATTCTGAGCCATGACCTGGTACCGACCATCTCCGATCCAGACTTTGCCAGGGCTTTAAACGAGAGAGCCGGCAAAGCCCGCAAACAGCAAAAGGTGCAGCTCAAGCTGGATAGTGGCATGCACCGCAGCGGAGCCGAGGGCAGGGGGTTCGCCGAACTGCTGGAGTTGGTCAGATCATTGGAGCACCTGGAAGTGGAGGGTGTGTTTTCACATTATGCCGCCAGCGAAAGCGACACTGCCTACAGCCGAAAACAACAGCGCAGGTTTACAGATGTGATCAAAAAGCATGGCCTTGCCACCCGCTATCTGCATATCGCCAATAGCGCAGCGCTGGTGAATGGTCTGGGGGACCGCTACAATCTGTGCCGTCTGGGAATCCTGAGTTACGGCATTTACACTCATCCTGATCAAGCCAAAAAGGTGGATTTGAAGCCGGTGATGACCTTCAAATCCACTCTGGCGCAGATAAAACGACTGGACAAGGGGGAAGCCCTGGGTTACAACCTCACCTGGCAGGCGCAACGGAAGACCAGATATGCCATCGTGCCGATCGGTTATGCCGATGGTTATGATTTTCTGCTTTCCAACCGGGGCGTGGTGATGATCCGGGGAGCGCTGTGCAATGTGATCGGAAGAGTTAGCATGGATATGATCTGCGTGGACATCACCGATCTGAAACAGGCGGAAGCCGGAGATGAAGTGATCCTCCTGGGTGGCTCGGATGATGCCCTGCGGGTGGAAAACCTGGTCAAACTCTATGCAGGATCAGCCTATGAGTTGCTCTGCCAGGTGGGACGCCGGGCCAAACGCTATTATCTGGACAACGGCAAACTTCTGCACAGCTCACCCCTTTCCCGGCGTGACTTCGTTTCCAGCGATTTCCCGGATTCCAAACTGAACCAGATCATCCAATCCGCCCTGGCCCAGAGATTGGGAGACGATGAAATCGGTGAATTGATCTCACGGGAGATCCTGCGCAGCTTCTTCTATAACAAGGACAGGGACATCCATTACCGCAGGAAGTTCGATCACCGCATCTGCCTCAAGGATAGCGGTGATCCCGTCTATTACCGTGCCGAAACCAAGCTCTGCTTTGAGAAGGTGCTGCAGAACAACTATTTTATTGTTGCCTGCGCCAATTCGGATAAGGCTCTAACCTCCTATTTCAAACGCAAGGACGTGGAATATCGCTGGCTGATGGATGACAATTTCGATCTGGATTCCGATGGTTTTGAGCTGACCTCGGTAGCGATCAACAATATCGAACTGAACACCCAGATGCATTACCGCAATTCCTGCCTGGAAATACGCTGTTCCCATCCCAAACTGGACAGCCTGGTGGGCAAAGAGGTGAGATTCATGATCAATACTGTAACCCTCTATCCCAAATCCTCGCATCAACTGAGCATCTTCATCACCGAGCTTACCCATGGCATCCGGATCGCTGTGCAGTTTCCCCCCTCCATCACCAGCATTGAAACTGTTCCCGTGTTTTCAGGCCAAAATAAGTATCCCCGCATCAAGCAAAGCGGCGGGATGATCGAAGTATCCACAGGTCCCGATCAGTGGGTGTTTCCCATCTCGGGGGTGGTTTTTGCCTACTGATGTGATGTTTCCTTTGCTGATCAATCTTCTCGAGCTTGGATTCAGCCCACAGGACAGATCATGATCAACAGGGCAATCGTGCTGGTTAGCGGAGGCATGGACAGCCTGGTGACGGCAGCCATTGCCCACCGGGAATGCCCGGAACTGGCTTTTCTGCATGTTTCCTATGGCCAAAGGACCCAAGCCAAAGAACTGGAGTGTTTCAGATCGCTGTGTGCGCATTATCGCCCTGCCCGAAGCAAGGTGATAAACATGGAGTGGTTTCGGGATATCGGAGGCTCCGCGCTTACGGACACCTCTCTCGAACTGCCGTCCTTCAGCCCAACCGGGACGATCCCGATCACCTATGTCCCCTTTCGCAATGCCAATCTGCTGGGCGCTGCGGTTGCCTGGGCTGAGGTTATTGGAGCAGGATTCATCTACATTGGAGCGGTGGAGGAGGATAGCAGCGGGTATCCAGATTGCCGGGAAATGTTTTTCACAGATTTCCAGAAAGCGATCGCATCCGGTACCAAAAACGAATTCCCGATTCAGATCATCACTCCGGTATTACATATGTCCAAAGCAGAGATCGTGAGCAGGGGAATCGAGCTGAAGGCCCCGTTTGAGCTATCCTGGAGCTGCTACAAAGATAGTGAACTGGCCTGTGGGAAATGCGAAAGTTGCCGTTTGCGCCGTTCCGCCTTCGAACAGGCAGGCTACCGGGACCCGCTGCCCTATCGGTAAAACAGGGAAGAACAATGAAGAAAAACATTCTGATCATACTCACTGGCGGCACGATATCCATGAAAGCAAGCGGAAGCCTGGGTGTGGTTCCCAGTTCCGAACTGGCGGGATTTCTGCGTCAATTTCCCCAGCTGGAGAGTGTCGCCAATGTGGAAGTGCTGGATTATCTGAATCTTCCCAGCCCCTATATCACGCCGCCGATGATGCTGGAGCTGGCCAAGCTGATCGATCTGCAGATCATCGATTATGACGGAGTGGTGATCACCCATGGCACGGATACCCTGGAGGAGACATCGTTTCTGTGTGATCTGGTGCTCACCACCCGCAAACCGGTGGTGTTCACTGCAGCCATGCGGAGCGGAGGGGACCTGGGACTGGATGGCCCGCGTAACATTATTGACGCAGTGAGGGTGGCCAGCCATCCCGAATCGGCGGACAAGGGGGTGCTGGTGGTGATGAATGACGAAATCCACACCGCGCGTGATGTGGTGAAATCCGATACCGGCAAGGTGGATGCCTTCATGTCGACTGCCTATGGACCATTGGGTATCGTTGATCCCGATACCATTGTCTATCATCGCATTGCCCTCTACCGGGAGAATGTGTGGACCGATAAACTGGATACCAGGGTCGATCTGATCAAAGCCGTTGCCGGAATGGATGGCCGCTATATTCATTGTTCGGTGGAGCAGGGTGCCAAGGCGATCGTGATCGAAGCCTTTGGCAGAGGTAATTTGCCCAAAGACCTGATCGACGATATCAAACTTGCCATCAGCAGGAAGGTATTGGTGGTGATCTGTTCTCGCACCTACACCGGACGTGTCCTGGCAGAGTATGGATATGAAGGGGGCGGAAAAAACCTGGAGGATCTGGGAGCCATCCTGGCCGGCGACCTAAAAGGCGTGAAGGTGCGGCTGAAATTGATGGCATTGTTTGGAAAGTATCAGGATCCGGATATCGTCAAACGCTTTTTCCTGCAAAGCCGCAACTGATGCTCTCCACGCTTAGGGATCAAACCAAAATTGGATTTCTGGGACCCGCTCCCCCCTTTCGGGGCGGAATTTCCAGATTTGCCCTGGAACTGGCAAAGACCTATCAGGAGCAGGGTGCCCAGGTTCAAATGTTCACTTTCATCCGGCAGTATCCGGTTTTGCTCTTCCCTGGAAAAAGCCAGACCTCGGATTTTCAGGACACGAGCCTATTACCCACCCAGAGGATCCTCATTCCCTACCTGCCCCATACTTGGAACAATGCCCTTCGCTGCATTCAGAAATGGCAACCGGAGATTTTGGTCATCTCCTATTCCCTTCCCTTCTTTGCGCCGGCTTATGCCTGGATCGGAAACCGGCTGAAGGGGATCCGCATTATCTATCTGGCTCACAACATCGAGTTCCATGAAGCGTGGCCCGGAGCCAACCTGCTCACCCGCCTCGCTTTCCAACCCAGTGAAAGGATCGTGGTCCTGTCCGAAAGTTGCCTCAAAGCGCTGCACCGGAGGATGCCGGCATCCATCGCCAGCAAAGGAGTGAAGGGATTTCATCCGATCTATGATTGCTTTAGGCAAACCAAGCCAGATTCAGTTCCCAAGCCAGACCTGACCCCCACAGTGTTATTCTTTGGCCTGATCAAGCCCTACAAGGGCTTGGATGTCCTGATCAAGGCAATGAAGCAGGTAAGGAAGCGCCTGCCTGTCATCCGTTTATTGATCGCGGGCGAGGTCTATCAGGGAGATAAATATTATCAAAGTCTGATCCGGCAATTGAAGCTGCAGGATATCATTGAAACTCATTTCCGCTTTATTCCGGATCAGGAGGTTGAGGCTTTTTTCCGTCGCAGCCAGGTGTGTGTATTGCCTTATAAAACCGCCACCCAGAGCGGTATAATTGCCATGGCTTACAGTTTTGACCTTCCCCTGATCGCATCCGATGTGGGAGGATTGAGTGAATACATCGAATCCGGCAAAACCGGGCTGTTGGTTCCCCCCAACGATCCGGAAGCGCTGGCGGCGGCCATCATCAGGTATTTCGAGTCAGGGCTCCATTCAGCGATGAGCAAGGCCATTCCGGAATATCGGAAACGCTTCAGCTGGGTTCGACTCGCCGAAATTGTACTAATGGATCAACCCGCAACAGATGACCAGTGACCAAACCTTTGCCGGAATTCGGAAATGTCCCCCGCAGGGCTCCCCTTCCAAAAACCTGTAAAAAGCCAACCAACAAGACGATGCGGATTCTGCTGATCAGCTACTACTTCCCTCCCTGCGGCGGCGCTGCGGTGCAAAGATGGCTGCGTTGGATGCCGGAGCTGGTCAAGGCTGGTTTTGAGCTGACTGTGCTGACCACGCAGGATGGCGATTATCCCGAA
>Ga0209609_10002023_pt1 | contig 11678 bp, 9 predicted proteins | sample LakKivw325mmetaG_FD_184136 | JGI IMG/M metagenome (GOLD analysis project Ga0209609, IMG submission 184136) | Anoxic lake water microbial communities from Lake Kivu, Rwanda to study Microbial Dark Matter (Phase II) - Lake Kivu water 325m metaG... | ecosystem: Environmental > Aquatic > Freshwater...
CCGGATTGACGAGGAATACCTCAAGGGGATCGTCAAGCAGGCAAACGGCAAGCTCAAGGGGACCTATTACCTCATCGCCCCGCAAGCCTGCACGCGCGCGGGCGACCTGACCCTGCCGAACGGCAATGGCGGCAAGGTGACGTTCAAGCCCATGACCTTCCCCTACAAGATCCTGGAGGACGCCGCCCGGCACTTCCAGCTTTCCGAGCAGCCCGATTCGCCCGAGAACATCAACCGGCTCATCTCGTCCGTCGGCTTCTACTTCAACGAAGAGGTGGACTTCAAGGTCAAGAAGACCGGCAAGGGGTTCAAGGTCACCGGCTTCAAGACCACGATCACCGACACCAACGAGAAGGCTTTCGAGGGGCTGGACGGCCTGGCCATGATCCTGGTGGACACCGATTACGACGGCGAGACCTTCAAGGTGGATAGTTGCATCTACCAGAAGGACATGAAGGAAGGCGAAGTCACGCTCAAGGACGTCGGCGCCAAGACCGCCCTGATCGCGGTGGACAAGCATGGTAATGAAAGCCAGATTGTGACGGTGAAATAATGTCTCGGTTATCGCTCTCCGAACACACCCTCGACATCAACCTGCGCGCGTATGACGTGGATGCCTTCGATTTTGCCGAGATCGAGGATTATGTCCGGGCCTTGACCGAGGGGCGCGAGTACCAGTTTGACGCCATCCGCGGCCTGATGACCTATCTGTGGGGCGGGCGGTACAAGTGTCTCAAGGATCTGGCGCTGGAAAATTACAGTCGGAAGTCCGCCATCCAGCAGCGGTTTCAAAGCCAGGATCATTTCCTCCGCCTCCTGCCCCTGCCAGACCGGGTGTCCGGCGTTTGCCATCTGGCCACCGGCACGGGAAAATCCTATGTCATCTTTGCCGTCGCCTACCTCTCGCTCATCCTGGGCAAGGTCAAGCGCGTGCTCGTGCTGGGGCCGTCCTCGACCGTGATCGAGCAGGGCTTGACCGAGAAGTTCGAGGAACTCATGTATGGCGCGCGCGGGGCGGAACTCCGCGAGAAGCTCCCTGAGCGCTACCGGAACCGGGTGGTCAAACTGCTGAACTGTAACGACCCGATCGAGGATGGCGCGGTGGTGATCGAAAACATCAATGCGATCTATAGCCAGGAGAATAACTCCATCGGGGACACCCTGTTCAATGGCGATGGCGAGGTGCTGGTGTTGAGCGATGAGGTCCACCACGCCTATTCCCATCTCGATTTCGCGGGCGATGCCTTGGCCTTCGATTTCGAGGATGGGAAGGAAGGCAAGGGCGAGGAGCGCGACGAGCGGTTATGGATGAAATTCCTGCGCTCCGAGCTCCGGATCAGGCGGCATATCGGCTTTACCGGCACACCTTACAGCGGCAACGACTATTTCGCCGATGTCCTGTTCGAATACTCCATCAAGGATGCCACCGATGCCAAGCGGGTCAAGCGGGTGAATCCCATCCTGCATACCGAGACCGATGAGGGGGATGCGAATCTCACGAGGCTCCAGCGGTTCGAGCAGATTCTCAAGACGCACGCCGAGAACCGGATCCGCTTCCGCTATGCCGACCGGCAGGGGCGATCCAGGCTCAAGCCCATCACGATCTTCGTCTGCAAGTCCACGGCATCGGCCCGGACCAATGCCGATGAATTCGTCAAGGTGCTGGCCGTCGGCCTCAAGGCCACGGACCCCGCCTGCAAGGGGCTGCCCCGGTCCGCGCTGGAGCAGGCGGCGCGGGAGAAGGTCATTTGCGTGACCAGCAAGCTGGGCGACGCCGACTACCAGGAGAAGTTGTAGGAGATCGAGCAACTGGACCTCGCGAAGACCGGCGGCAAGGTGGAGTTCATTTTTGCCGTCAACAAGCTGTCGGAGGGCTGGGACGTGGACAACGTCTTCCAGATCGTGCCGATGGAGGAGCGGGTGTTCAACTCCAAGTTGCTCATTTCCCAGGTGTTGGGCCGGGGGTTGCGGATCCCGCGCCAAGTGCCCTGGGCCGACATCCAGCAGAACTTTCCGGTCGTGACGGTGACCAACCACGAGAAATTCGCCACGCATGTCAACGAGTTGCTCGACGAAGTGACCCAATGCGAGATGCGGTTCGAGTCCAGCGTGATGGCGGCCGATGGCCTGGAGCGCGCCAAGTACAACTTCAACCTCTTCAACCTGGAGTATCGTCCTGCCGTCCGGATCGAGGCGCGGTCAGATGAGGAGAAGGCGGGGCCTTCCGGTCCCCGCCGCCTGGCGCTGACCCCCTGTGCCGAGAAACTGGACGTCAAGGTGGTTTACCGTGAGGACACCCGCCAATTCCAGTTAAGCCGCGAGTTCGTGAGCGTGGCCCAGATAGTGTACGACATCGAGCAGAAATTCCGGCTCGACCGGTTCGAGCGCGAGCAGTTTGACTTCGGGGATGGGTTTGTTTGCGACCATGTTCCGGGGCGGGAGGATATCGAGCGGGTGATCCGGGCCGCGATGGCCCGGATCGGGCAGGAGGGGGAGCGTCTATCGCTCAGAAACAAACAGGAAATCGAGCTGTTCTTCTACAGTTACCTGCCCGTTGGCAAGAGCAAGGTGGTGCGCGAAAACATCGAGGGGGCGGTGGTGGGGATTGCCACCCGCGCCATGCACCGGTCCAGCCTGAGGGCGGGCGCGGTGGAACAGGACGCCAGCGTCTTCGTGTCCGAGGATCACGAGACCGAACTGGGCGAACAGAATGCCTTCGTCATGAAGGAATTGCTGGGGCGGGGCAAGGCGCGGCAGGGGGAATTGGAGTTGAAGAATATCGAACGCTTCGACGAAAAATCCATCCGCCAGCTCGGGCCCCTGAAGCATCTTTATGCTGCCAATACATCGCTCTTTCGGACGCCCCAGGAGTTGGTGATCCTGAGTCACGCCCCTGAGCGCCAGTTCATGTTCCGGCTGGTCGAGCACGGGAAGTGGGTGGACGGTTGGATCAAGGCGGCGGACACGGACTTTTACGGCATTGACTACGAATACTGGCGCAAGGGCAAGGACCGTGTGCGGCGTTCCTTCAATCCCGACTTCTTCATCCGGGTCAACCTGGGCGGTTATCTGGCCAAGTTGACGGCTGACGCGGCTATCAGCGGCATTGCCCGGTTGCATGAACTCCAGAACGCCGGGATTGAAGACCTGATTTTCGTGGTCGAGATCAAGAGCGACGAGGACGAGACCGACGAAACGAAAGCCAAGGAAGCCTACGCCCGGGATCACTTTGCTGCCGTCAATCGGCGGATCCGCGAAACCCCGGAGGTGGATCTGCCGCCGCTATTCCGTGACTCTCTTCGCCAGTACTACATTTTCCAGCTCTTGCGTCCTGCCGATTATCCCGGCTGGTTCATCCGGCTCAAGAACGGGCTGGTGGTGGTGGGCTAGCCAATAACTTGCACGTTCGTGCTGACTGACGCCATTCACGGACGATTCCGCGCACCTGCTCACGGCATGTGTCCGGTGAATGGTGTATGGCGTTTCCTGCATCAGAACTTCAGGCTAACGGATGTGGTGAAGACCAGGTCGTTGCCGGTCTTGCCGTCGGCGGGGGTGTTGTCGTAGCGATCCTCCACGGCGCAGTGAAGGTGCAGGTCGCGGGTCAGCATGGAGACAATCCCCGCCTCGGCATTGACGAAGAACACTTCGCGATCGGCCAGCTTGGGCAGATACTCGACCGAGCACCACCCCAGCACATGCTCGTTGAACAACCGCTCCACAATCCCCGCCGCGCGCCCCGCGGCAAAGGACTCCTCCTGGCTGCCCTTCTTCTCGGTGAGGTATCCGGCGCCGAGTTCCAGCTTGCAGACGGTGCGCTCGCTGCGGACGAGGTTAACACCCGGGGAAAGGATGCCCAGCACCCGGTAGTCCACATCGGCAATCGTGTCCGTGAGCCAGTCCACGTCGCCGAGCACGTAGAGGCGGCGGTTCAGGTGCCGGTCATAGCGGGCCATGGCGGTGGCATTCTCGGAATCCTTCTGCCCCTCGCTCTCGCCATAGGCGCTCCGGGCCCGGATCCGGGCCGTGTCCTGGTCGCGCATGCGGACAGCATCCAGGCCGAGGGCGTAGCGGAGGGTATCGCTGTTGCCCTGCGTCATGTTCATGCCGAAGACAATGGCGCGGTTCCACATGCCCGGAGGCGGAGTCAGGTTTCCGTCGTCCGGTGCCGGCAGCTTGAGTGTGCGGCCGGGGACGACGAATTTGCCGGAGAAGGAACTGCGCAAGGTGCTTCCGCTCATGCCGCCGGGCACCTTGGGCGGGGTGATGATCGGATAACGGTTGGTAGTTGCGGGCGGCGTCTCCGGCGCGGCATTGGTGGCGGCGGGCGCGGTGTCTGTCGCCACCGCAGGCGGAACCGCGCCTGTGGAAGCGCCTTCGCCGGCACCGGCCGCCGGCCCCTCGCCGACGGCGAAACGGCAGCACAGGAGGAAAAAGAAAGCAACCGTGAACACGGCATTCGGGCCCCGCGGGATGGACTGTTGTTCCGGATGTGGTGCGTGCATGTTGGATTCCTTCGTGGTGATGAACTGCCGGACGCGGACTACTTGCGGTAGCGGTCACGGGCAGCGCGCGACCATTGCTGCATGGTATCCTGCCGGAAACGCGAGTCGCTCCACCGGGGGATCAGTGTCTCCAGCTCGCTTTCCCGGACTGGCGTCGCGCACAGGGCGGCGACCCGGTCCGGAGGGCATCCCGCGGCGATGGTTCGTTCCCAGGCCCGGCGCAGATCGGCGTGGGCATCCAGCAGCCAGACGCCCATGAGGTCGTTCAGGATGTTCCAGCGAAGCGTACCCTTGGTGTTGTCGTATTCCAGGCCGGCGGGGAAATCGTAGGGGTTGGGGCGCGGAGCGTCGGGATCGCTGTAGCGGGTCCTGACAACAGGCATACGGTAGAGGGAATGGCGTTGTCCCTCAACCCCCGCCGGCTGATACAACAGGCGCTGTCCCGCCCGGGAAAGCGTGAACTCCACGAACTGCCGGCACAATTCCGGCTGCCGCGAACCGCGGATCATGGCGATGGCGTCGGGCCCGATCATGGTGTGCTCCCGCGGCAGGACCAGTTCGAGGGCGTCGGAGCCGACGCTGCGGATGACGGTTTGGGCGTACTGGTCAATCACCATGCCCGCGGCGATGTCGCCGGCGGCCACTTCGCGGGGCACCGTGCCGCCGGCCTCGCCAAAGCCGCGCACATTGGCGCAAATCCGGGTGATCAGGTTCCAGCCGGCCTCGAATCCGTAGGCTTGCAGGATGATCTCGTAGCACATGTGGACCGAACCGCTGGAGCGGGGGTCCCCCGAACCGACCCAGGAGAAATATTCGGGACGCGCCAGATCCGACCAATCGGCGGGGACCGGCAGGTTCAGGCGCCGGACCAGGGGACGGTTGTAGAGGATCCCGAAACTGCTGAGCGCCACGCCGTACCAGCGTTGCCGGGAATCATACACCGGCGCGCCGGCGCAGAGCGGCGGGACATCGTCCAGCGTTCCAGGCGTAAGGGGCAGGGGGGCGATCCAGTCTTGCTGGATGGCCGTGAGGTACGGGGCGATCCCTCCGCCGAAGAGGATATCCACGCCGGGCGCCTCCGGGGATGTGGTGAACCGCGATTCCAGTTCCTTGAGGATCTTGGAGGTGCCGCCGACATCCAGCCAGAGGATCTCGACCCGCCGCCCATGGCGGGATTTCATCCATTCCCCGAAAGCGCGGGAATATTCCAGCCGGACTTCGCGGCGGTGCGGGGAAAGGATGGCGAGAGTCTCGGCGCCCGGCGATACGGCAGGCTGGGGCGCCCGGGGCGATCGCAGCATGCCGGCGAACGGCAGGGCGGCAATGCCCAGGAAGAGGATGACGGCAGCGGTGCGCATGGCGCGGGGTCAGTCGAGGGAGACGGTGTCGCCGTAGGCCGGCACGGACGCGGCAAAGCCGCGGACTTCCTTGAGGGTGTCGGCAAACGCCTGCGCGGACTCAGGTTCGCCGTGGGTGACGAACACATGGCGCGGCGGCAGGGTGAGACCGGACACCCAGCGGAGCAGTTCACGCCTGTCGGCATGCGCGGAGAACCCGGGGATCTGGGCGACCCTGGCGGTAACGGGAAAACTTTTTCCGAGGATCCGGACCGGGCTGACGCCGTCGAGAATCAGTCTGCCCAGCGTGCCGGCGGCCTGGTATCCCACGAAGAGCACGGTGGCGGAAGGTTTGGAGATGTTGTTGGCGAGATGGTGTTTGATGCGCCCGCCGGTGCACATGCCCGCGCCGGCCATCACGGCGACCGTGCCGGAGATGTGGTTGATGGCCTTCGAATCGTCCACGGTCTGGGTCATCTTGAGTGTCGGGAAATGGAAGGGGGACTGATTCCTGGCAATCAGCCGCCGCATGTCGGCGTCCAGCAGGTCCATGTGCTTTTCGAAGACGCGCGTGACGCCGGCAGCCATGGGGCTGTCCACGAACACCATGACATGGGGAATACGGTCGGCCAGCAGGAGTTCGTTGATGTAATACAACACCTCCTGGGCTCTCTCGATGGCGAAGGTGGGAATGACGATGTTCCCGCCGCGCTTGTGGGTGTCGGTGATGACGGCGGCGAGATGATCCGCGATCTTGCCTGTGTCCTCGTGATCCCTGTCGCCGTAGGTGGATTCCATGACGACGTAGCGGGAGGGAGGGCAGGGCGTGGGGTCTTCCAGGATGGGCCGGTTCCAGCGGCCGATGTCGCCGGAGAAGAGGACGGAGGAGTTGTCGGCTTCGATGCGGATGGAGGCGGAGCCCAGGATGTGACCGGCATCCAGGAAGGTGGCGCGCATGGTGTCGCCGAGGGAGACGGTCTGGCCGTACGACACCGGCTGGAAGCGGGCGCAGCAGGCTTCGACATCGTCGGGACCGAAGAGCGCTTGTTCGGGGTAGGGGCCTTTGCGGTTTTCCCGTTCGTGGCGCTTGCGTTTGAAGGCGGCATCTTCGGCCTGCAGCTTGGCGGAATCCATCAGAACCAGGCGGGCGATTTCGCCCGTCGGGAACGTGCCGAAGACCGGTCCCCGGAATCCGTCGCGGACGAGGCGGGGGAGATAGCCGCAGTGATCCACATGGGCATGGGTCAGCAGGACGGCGTCGATCCCGGATGGCGGGACGGGGAACGGATTCCAGTTGCGGCTGCCGAGGTCGCGTTCCTGGTAGAGGCCGCAGTCGATCAGCAGGCGTTTGCCACCGGCATCCAGCAGGTACCGCGAACCGGTGACATTCCGGGCGGCCCCCAGAAAAGTGAGTTTCATGCTCATGGGCGGGAGGATAGGCGGCGGTGGCGTCAAGGTCAACGGGGAAAGCGCGGCGCCGCGGGCCTCGGGTGCATTCGTGAGCCGGAACGATGCAGTTGAAGAGACCCTCACCCCAGCCCTCTCCCGTGAAGGGAGAGGGAGTTACGCAGCACTGTGGCACTCCAGCGCCATCACCATACGGTGACAGTATCAGAAAGGCATTTGGCACTTCCTCTCCCCTTGCGGGAGAGGACCGAGGTGAGGGGTATCCCGCCCGGAAACTGAATCGTTCCGCCTTGGGGGCACGGACATGCTTGGAGGGGCGAACGCCTGTGAGTCCACGGTTGCAGCGCCCTCAGAATTCTGAATGGCGCGAATTGACTTGCCCGGGCGGGGTGCATACGATGGCGGAGTACGGAAAGGAATGGCGGGGGATCGGTTATGAAACAGTTCGACAAGTTGAGCGTCCGGGACCTGATGGCCCGATGCCGGGTGGGCGTCACGGCGGCGGAACGGAGCAAGCCCCAGGATATTCTTGTGACGGTGACGGTGTGGGCCGATTTGTCGCGTGCCTGCCGGAGCGACCGTCTGGTGGACTCGGTGGATTACAAGCGGATCAAACTGGATGTCCTGGGCGAGTTGGAAAGGAAACCCTTCCGTCTTATCGAGCGTGTGGCGCAACGGGTGGCGGACATCGCGTTGCGTGACCCGCGGGTGGAGCGGGTCAACGTGGTGGTGCAGAAGCCCGGCGCGCTGCGGCATGCGCGCTGCAGCGAAGTGGAAATCGAACGTTCCAGAGGAAAGGCGGCGGAATGAACAAGAAGCGTGTGGAGCAACTGGTCCGGGAACTGCTCGTCGAACTGGGCGAGGATCCGAAGCGGGAGGGGTTGCTGAGGACTCCCGAAAGGGTGGCGTCGGCCTATGAATTCCTCACCTCGGGGTATCGCGTCAAGATCACCGACGTGATCAACAATGCCGTATTCCAGGCTGAGGCGAACAACATGGTCGTGCTCAAGAACATCGAGGTTTACAGCCTGTGCGAGCATCATATGCTGCCGTTTTTCGGGCAGTGCCACATCGGGTACATTCCGTGCGCCAAGGTGCTGGGGGTCAGCAAGATCGCGCGGATCGTGGACGGGCTGGCGCGGCGGCTCCAGATCCAGGAACGGCTCACAGCCCAGGTGGCGGGCGCGATCATGGATGCCATCAACCCGGAAGGGGTTGGCGTGGTGATGGAATGCCGGCATCTTTGCATGATCATGCGGGGGGTCGAGAAGCAGGATTCCGTGATGACCACCTCCACGGTGCTCGGCAGTTTCCATAACAGCGTCAGCACACGAGCGGAGTTCCTGGGGTTGGTGAGCAAGAGGTAGGGGGGGGAATGCTTGATGGGGAATGGTGGATGGGAGTGGGGAGTGATCGGTCATCGGTAATCAGTCATCGGTGTGTTGGGGATTGGACTTGATTTCCGCGGGGGCAAGCGGAATAGTGAGTTGCCCTTGGACTGCGGACGTGGCGGGGCGATAGGCAAACTGGCTGGAGAGGAACCATGGCATCGGAACTTGCATTTGCATTGATCAACCCCTATACGATCGCGAAGTCGCGTACGGGCGGCGTCATCGGCCGTCTGATGAGCCGGACCGGCCTTGACCTGGCGGCGGCACGCATGTTCGGCCCAAGCCGGGAACTGGCCGACCGGTATGCGGACTCGCTTCTGGCCGCGCCGCAGATCGAGGCCGAATTCGGGAAACTCTTGAGCCAGTACGTGAGGCACTCGTACGGCCCGGATCCGGCGACCGGCAAGCGGCGGCGGGTGATCCTGCTGCTGTTCGAGGGCGAGAATGCCATCCAGAAGGTTCGTGAGGCCACAGGGCACCTGCGCGCCGGGTGGGTGGAGGGCGAGACGATCCGCGACACGTACGGGGATTATGTGGTGGACGCCGACGGCAGGGTGGCGTACTTCGAGCCGGCGGTGTTGGTGGCAACTTCCGTCGAGCGGGCGGCGCAGGTTCTCCGACTTTGGTCGGAATTCAGCGACGCGGATGGCGGAATCGTCGACCAGGGCGCGGATGTCACGCAGACCGAGGGGGTCCAGAGCACGCTGGTGCTGATCAAGCCGGACAATTTCCGTTTCCCGAGTGTGCGGCCGGGCCACATTATTGACCTCCTGTCTCGCTCGGGGTTGCGCATTGTGGGCATCCGCAAGTTCTCGATGACAGTGGCCGATGGCGAGGACTTTTACGGGCCGGTGCTGCCGGTTCTGAGGGAGAAGTTCAAGGGGCTTGTTGCTGCGAAAGCCGGCGAAGTGCTGGCGCGGGAATTCGCCATCGACATTCCGGAAGACCTCAAAGCGGTGATCGGCGAGCAACTGGGTCCGGTAGCGGGCGCCCGGCAGTTTGAGGAGATCATTCGTTTCATGACGGGGTTTCGTCCCTCCGAGGTGGCCGAGGCGGATAAGGCCCGCAAGGGTTCGGAGAGTTGCCTGGCCCTCATCTACAAGGGCATGAGCGCGGTGGAAAAGATCCGGTATCTTCTGGGGCCGACCGATCCGGCGAAGGCCCAGCCCGGGTCCGTGCGTCGCGAGTATGGCAGCGACATCATGGTGAATGCGGCGCATGCCTCGGATTCTCCCGAGAGCGCGGCGCGGGAACTGAAGATCGTGGATGTGCACAAGGACACCATCAGGGAATGGGTGGACAAGTACTATGGAACTTAACACCAGGGTGGCGGCGATCACTCCTTCGCTGACGCTGGCGATTGACGCCAAGGCGAAGAGCATGGCCGCGGCAGGCGAGAACGTCTGCGGGTTCGGGGCCGGCGAGCCGGACTTCGACACTCCTGAGCATATCAAGGAAGCGGCCGCCAGGGCGCTGAGGGAAGGCAAGACCAAGTACGCGCCGAACGACGGCATCCTCGAGTTGCGCGTGGCGGTGGCCGACAAGCTGGCATCGGAGAACAAACTGTCCTACAAGCCCGACCAGGTCTTGATCAGCAATGGCGCCAAGCACTCCCTGTACAACATCTTCATGGCGTTCTGCAATGACGGCGACGAAGTGGTGATTCCCTCGCCCTACTGGTTGAGCTATCCCGAGATGGTGCGCATGGCGGGCGGCAAGCCGGTCTTTGTCCGGGGGCGGGAGGCCAACGGGCTGAAGATCCTGCCCGGGCAGCTCGAGGCGGCCATATCGCCCCGCACGAAGGCGGTTATCCTGAACAGCCCTTCGAACCCCACCGGCATGGTGTATGCCCGCGACGAGTTGCGCGCCCTGGCCGAAGTGGCCGTCCGGCGCGGGCTGTATATCGTTTCGGATGAGATCTACGAGCGAATGGTGTACGACGGCATGGAGGCGGTCAGCGTGGGAAGCCTTTCGCCGGAGATTTTCCGGCACACGATCACGGTCAACGGGTTCAGCAAGCCGTATGCCATGACAGGCTGGCGGCTGGGATACTATGCGGGGCCGATCGAGATCGTGAAGGCGGGTTCGGCATTGCAGAGCCACAGCACTTCGGCGCCCAACACGTTTCCCAGTACGGGGCGGTGGCGGCGTTGCGGGGGCCGCAGGACTGCGTGCGTCGCATGGTGGAGGCGTTCGACCAGCGGCGGCAGTACCTTCACAAGCGGCTGGCGGGTATTCCCGGAGTGACGTGCGTGAAGCCTGCGGGGGCGTTCTACGTGTTCCCCAACATAGCGTCCTTCGGCATGCCTTCCGTCCGATTTGCCGAAATGCTGCTGGAGAAGGAAAAGATGGCCGTGGTTCCCGGGCTGCCGTTCGGAGCGGATGAGAACATCCGGCTTTCCTATGCGTGCAGCATGGCGAACATCGAGGAAGGCATGACCCGCCTGGAAAGATTCACGGCGGGACTGTAGCGGTGTCAGTCGTCGGTGCTGCCGGATTCCTCGTCGGCGGTTTCCGGTGCGGGGGCCGCGCTGCCGCTGGACACCACGACCTGCGGGGCGCGCAGCACGTAGGTCCCGAGCATGAATCCCCGCCTGGTTTCCGTGACGATGGTGTTCTCGGGGTGTTCCTCCGAGGGGATGTGGGCGACGCACTCGTGGAGGCGCGGATCGAAGGGCCGGCCCTTGGTCTCGATCGCGGTAACCCCCGCTTTGGCCAGGACCTGCTCCAACTGCTTCTGAATACTTTCGAGTCCCTCGACAACCGTGTGCTTGACATGGTGCGAGCGGGCGGAAGAGACCCCGAGTTCCAGATGATCCGCCACGGGCAGAAGTTCCTTCAACAGCGCTTCGGAGGCCCGGCGGGCGTTATCCTCCCGGTCCCGGGCCACGCGTTTGCGGAAGTTCTCGAAATCCGCCTGGAGTCGCAGAAGGCGGTCCTTGAGACCGGCGATTTCGGCATCGCGCGGATCGGGTGCGGGCTCCGGTTGCGGGGCGGGGGCGGATTCCGCCGGAGGCGGGGTTGGTTCCACTGCCGGC
>Ga0209609_10002026_pt1 | contig 11674 bp, 11 predicted proteins | sample LakKivw325mmetaG_FD_184136 | JGI IMG/M metagenome (GOLD analysis project Ga0209609, IMG submission 184136) | Anoxic lake water microbial communities from Lake Kivu, Rwanda to study Microbial Dark Matter (Phase II) - Lake Kivu water 325m metaG... | ecosystem: Environmental > Aquatic > Freshwater...
ATCTGGGAACAGCTTTTAAGACCCTGTCTGACATAACTCCTCCTCCGTCCGGCAGCGGCGTAACACCGGGAACCAAGTTCCCTCCCAGCATAACGCTATCGCTTGACTATACCATTAACCCATTCAGGGAAGCTCAAGGGTTTTTCCCCTGGATACAGCTACAGCAAAATAGTGCCATTGCCTGGGACACGGAGGCCGGCTACTACCACATCGAGTCCACAAGCATCAATCCGGGCACAGACAACACCAGTGTCGAGTCTTATGTGCCTAGAGGAGTCAGACGATGGGTCGCCGGCGATACCGGCCAGAGCGGTGCCATGAAGGGCGATTATATCGCCATCGGCAACAGCCTGATGACCGAGTGCTGGAATTACCACCGCGTCAGCGGCCAGTATGTCTGGGATATCGGGCCGCCATGTAATACTCAATGCGAACAGCACTGTCGAGATAAATACTATAATGAAAGCACGGCCACCATAAACACTGATTTCGGGCCCTCGGATGCCAGGATAGAGAGGGCGTATCTTTACTGGACGGCATGCCGCAACAATTCTACGGTCGACACGCAGGCGACGCTCAAGGTAAACGGAACACTGGTCGGCAGTGATGGAACGGTAACGGCCGATAGATACTATATTCTGCCGGTTACCGGTTCAACGGGCTATTACCAGTATGCCTGTTACGTCGACGTCAGCAACATGGTAAGAGCCATAACCACCACGGTTAGAGGTACTTCGTTCACGCTGAGCGGCGTAACCGCCACCTATGCCACGACATGCGCCTCGAGCCCCCTGTGGCTGCAGGCGACCAACGCCGGCTGGTCGATAGTTATTATCTATTCCACCGAAGACCCGGCGGTACAGGTGCACCAGATATATCTCTACGACCAGCTGGCCTATCTCTGGGGCTCGTATGGCTACAGCGCCGAATTTACCATCCTGGGCTTCGAGATGCCGGCTTTGAACAGGGACGTTAAAGTGGGTTACTTTGTGGCCGAGGGCGACACGCACATAACCCCGGACTACTTCGAGTTCCAGGCCCAAAATTCTTTCAACTATGTTTACCTGGGTGGGGCCACCGGAACCGCTAACCCGTGGAATAATGTCTATAACTCATATTCGTCGTCCAGCGGGTTCACACCATCAACTCTGGATGGACAGGCCGCGGGAACAATCTCGGGCGTTGATATGGACGTGTATACCGCGGACAGGAACGGCAACTCACTGTCCAGCCTGGTGCAAGGCGGTGATACGCAGGCCAAGCTCCGCATCAGGGCTACGGGCAGCGGCTCCGGCTGCGATGGCATCATGCTGGTATATGTAGTCCTCTCGCTAACCAGCACGGCGGTTCCTGTCGGCGAGGAATTCAACGTAGGCAGCATGATGTATTCGATTAAGTAATGAGACTGATTTTGGCTTGTAACCTGCCGTTAGTTTTCCTCACCACCGGTATTTTATTCTGTTTTTTTTATGGGAAAAGTGCTAAACTGCGGACGTAAAAAATGAGAAGTCGTCTGGAAAACAGGATAGCTGGAAATGGTTGAACCGATACCGGAAAAGAAGAAGGGCTTTGTGGACAGGCTGCCCAAGATGGGCCGTATCAGCCAGCTCATTATAATTGTCGGTATTATTGTCGCTGTATTTGCAGCCTTATTGTTTGTTCGCAGTAAACTTTCAGCCAGTCAAACTACACTGGATAAAACACTGGCCAATCTGCAGAAAATAACAGGTGTGCAGCAGACGCCGCAAACAAAATATGAAGCTGATCTGGCGCAAGCGCAGGCAGAAACGGAGGCGGCCAGGGCCTCCTTCCCCGATCCACAGGGTGTGCCCAAAATACTGGATGACCTGATGGCACTGGCTGAGGCTAACGATGTATATATAACCGGAACCAAAATAGCAACTTCTACTCCGAAAGGAGGTGTAGGTCCGGTAGTATCAATCACAGTTACTCTTAAGGGGCAGGTGCCGAAGTTCGAGAACTTTTTACTGGGGCTTGATACAAAGCTACCCACTTCCCAGATAAGGTTAACGACGTTTACAGCCGCGGAAAAAGAAGGAGAATACGATACAGCCAGCATGACAATAGATGTACAAACCTACGGAGGCAGCCAGCAGTAGTTATGGTTACTTTGGATATCGGGGACAACGCCATAAAGTTAATGGTTGTCGAGGGAAAAGTGGTGGAGATGGCCGCCAGCTTACCGCTGGATGAAGGCCTGGTACACGATGGCGTCATTGTAGATACTACCACTGTTGGCCGGCGTATCAGCGAGCTTTTAGCCGTACACGGCATCAGTGAAAAGCGGGTCACGGTCAGCATAAGCGGAATTCATTCTATATATCGTACGGTGAATGTGCCCAAATTACCCAGGCGTATGTTGGAACAGGCGGCTCATGAGGAACTGGAGAGGGCCATGCCAGTGCCGCTGAACGAGCTTTATACGTCGTGGCAGGCAGTCAACCTTTCTGAAGTAGAGACTGCCATCTGTCTGGTCGGCATGCCGCGCAGTACAGTTGACGCGGCGCTGGAAACGCTTCATCAGGCTGGTTTGCAACCGGACGTTATGGATGTCAGGCCGCTGGCTTTGGCCAGAGTTACCGACGAAAGGGATGCTATAGTAATAAATGCCCAGCCCGTCGGATTCGATATTATTGCCGTGATTAATGGAATTCCGGAACTACTCCGAAGCATGCCGTATCCAGATGAGACAGCTTCACCGGATGAGAAAATAGCCGAGGTGAAAGAAGAGCTGGACAGGACGATTACATTTTACAACTCAAGCCATAAAGGAGCGGAAATAACCAACCGGATGGCGGCTTTCGTCAGCGGTGAACTGGGTGATATGCTGGCACAAACACTTGAATATCGCGTTAAACCGTTACCTCAATTGTTATCCTATGCCGATGGACTAAATATAAGCGAATATGCAGCTAATATCGGCCTGGCCCTGGGACAAACCCGAACTGATGTCGGCACAGCTCGCGTAAATTTGAATGTCACGCCTGAAGCGTATCAACCAAAGGCATTCCCCATTATACAACTTGCCTCATGGTCGTTTATCGTGGTAGCAGTCATAGGGCTGGTTCTATTCGGCATATCTACCCTGCAAGCCTACACGCAAAATATAAATATGACGGCACAGGTAGCAACAATACAGAGCCAAGTTGAACATAAACAGACCACTCAGACATCAGTCAAGCAATTACAGACGCAAATTGCTGCAGCTCAAAAAGAGGGCGCCTCCTTTGTTCAGGTAGTGGATACGGCTAAAGCACAACGAGCCAGTGTAAACAGTGCCTTAAGCACGGTAACGAGCTTAATGCCGGTAATAGTACAGTTGCAGTCACTTGTATATAACAACGGCACAATCACAGTGAGCGGTATAGCACCCGATGACACCATAGTGGTGGACTATGTCCGCAAACTGACTGATTCGGGCCAGTTCACCTCGGTCCTGATATCAAACATGTCCGAGGGAGAACTTAATGAATGGCCGTTCACCCTGACCATCAAAGCCAATCCTGTCCAAACCACTGTCCCAACTAAGTAACCATCCAGCTTTTATAATCCTTTGAAGTTCTCTCCTGTAAATGATCAGCAGAGTCTATCCGCATGCCCAGGGTTTAAGCACAATACATGGATAGATGACAGGTGAGGAGATGTCACTCGTGTTGAGGACTTGCCAGATACTGCGGTTTGAAAAATGAGAAGGAGCAGACTTTTAGTCTGCTCCTTCTTACTGCTTTTCTGGTTGCTTCAGTTAACTATGGTGTGCATACGCCTGGGTGTTGGTCACCGCAGGTCTGGTCGATTTCACCCGTAACTGCGTCCCACGTCCATGTTTCAGTCGGTTCATCCACCATGTAGGCGCTTATGGCATCCATATCGGCTGGGACCTCACCTTCATTTTGTGCCATATAAGCAACTACTGCTGTCTGCACGTTGTGACGTTGGGTCAGACATGCCTGGCATGTACCAGCGCCGATGAACCGGCCGACAGCGAGGGTGACTACCCCGGCCAGAGCTGCCAGGATACCGATAACCACCAGTAACTCGATGAGGGTGAAGCCGCCCTCACCTAATCGACCACTATGGATTTTACGTATGGCCTTCATTAAATTGCGCATTTATTACCTCCTTTCTTTAGATAATTGCACATAAGGAATCGTCTATATACCATATACTATATTACGGGTAGTTTACTGTCAACGGAATTTGATAGCTATTTGGTATACGGTGGTGGGGTATTTTAGTCCTATATAAGATATAGGAAATAAGTACTATTTCCCTTATGTGGCACTATTACTTGGAATTTCCCCAATTTATGCCTGAATGTACAAAAATAGACGGTAATTATTTAAGCGAATAAACCTCGCCAACGTTCCACAGCAGCGTATCAGCGGCTGACACGTACACGTGGAACGTCTATAATAGCTGCACCATGGCACGGCAAAAGATACCAGCCAATGTCTATAAACGGGCGCTGGAGATAATATGGCTGGCAATAATATTTCTCGTTCCCCTCTTTTTCAATCCTGTAAGCCATCAGGTATTTGTTTTAAATAAAGCCGCCATGCTTGAGTTCCTGGTAGCGGTCATGGTCGGGCTGTGGCTGGCTGACTTGATAATGAATCCGGCTGAGGCCAAGAAGTTAAACTGGAGAAAAGTCCTGAAGTCGCCGCTCCACCTGTCCATACTGGTCTTTGGACTTCTGGTAATCGTCTCCACTGTTGCTTCGCTAACTCCGTCTATAAGCTTTTGGGGCAGCTATTTCAGAAAGGCGGGGCTGCTTACACTCATATGCTGGATAGTTTTTTTCCTCGTCGTAGCCCAACAAATAAGGAGCAGAGCGCAGATATTTAGAGCAGTATATACACTGCTCCTGTCTTCCGGCATCGTATCCGTCCTGGGCATTCTGCAGTATTTCTTGCCTGAAATAATGGCAAGTGTTTTCCAGAATCCCAATACATTCGGCGATAGAGTGTCATCTACTTTAGGCAATCCGCTTTTTCTCAGCAGCTTCCTAGCTATGGTAATTCCATTCAACCTGGCTCTGATGATATGTCTGTGGAGCAAGAGAAAAGAAAATCATAATGTCAGCATATTCATCAGCCTGGCTGTGCTGCTGGGGCTGCAGCTCTGGTGTCTCTGGCTGGCTCAATATTCCATTACCATCCTGCTGTATGTCATCTCCTTAACTGTCTTCATAACAATCTGGGGGATAATTAAGCGCAACAAGGCTATGATGAGCCTGGGTGCCTTATCGCTGCTGGCTCTGATGATAATAGCCGGTATACTTCTTATGCCGCTGCTATTCAAGGCACCTGTGACCGAGACCGCACCTCAAGACTCACCGTCGGCAGCGACGGCGGAGGAATTAGGACTTTCCAATCTCGGAGGCAGAGTTGAATACTGGCAGAGCGCCATAAACATCGTCCTTAAATCCCCTGAAGTCCCACTCTCCAACGATAAACTGCATGCCCTGAGGAGGGCCATCGGCTACGGCCCCGAGACGTTCTGGATTACCTTCCAGTTATTCTTTCCCGATAAATATAAGACCGCCTTCACCGACAGGTCGTTAACGGTGGACCGCCCTCATAATGACTACCTCTATTTAATGACCACAGTAGGAATACTGGGATTGGTAAGTTTCTTAGCCATACTGGCGGTTTTCTTCTATCTTTGTTTTAACTACCTGCGCCGGGCTTCTGACGACACGGACAAGCTTTTTATTATAGCCATGTCAGCCGCCATGGTTCAGTACATGGCTGACATCTTTTTCAACTTGTCTACGATATCACCTGAACTTGTGTTCTGGCTTATATTAGCTATGATATATGCCATCGGCCGATACATTGCCACAGAATCGATTAGTAAAACCAGGACGATGGCTCAAACCACCCGAGCCAGACTTCTTTTGTCGGCAGGCTGTGTCCTGGTTTTTATAATTATCGGTACCAGCATTGCTATAAGACCGCCCTTAGCCGATGTTTATCTGGAAAAAGGGGTGAAGCTGCAGGATGCTGGCAGCGAACAGGCCATTTACGCATTTGATTCAGCCACCAGGATAGACCCTGCTGAAGCCACCTACTGGCATGCGCTGGCAAGGTATGATTACTATGTCGCCCAGCATATCAAAGGACAGACTTTCAAAACTAAAGTCATGGCCATCGCCGCTGAAGATCAATATAAGGCAGTCCAGCTTAAGCCGTATGACGCCTTAGAAAACTATTACATGGCGGATATTTACACGTACTGGGCCTGGTCAGGGGATCCTGATAAGTGGCCTGCGGCCATGTCCTACTACGATAAAGCAGCGCAACTGTATCCCGATAATGCTGTCATTTTAGACAAATGGGCGACGGCGCTGATAATCAAAGGTGATTTAGATGAAGCCGGAACAAAGCTCCAGTACGCTGCAAATGTTGACCCAAACTGGGCCAAGACGTCATTTCTATCGGGTCTTCTTCTGGCCAAGGAGGACAAAAACGGGGAATCCGCCACGGAGCTGACCAAGCCCATACATGACAACGCAGCCAATCTTAATCAGTTCATTGGTTTGTGCAGTATCCTTCAGTTGTACGATATGGTCAGCCCTCTCGGTGATTCACTGCAAGCCTACAGCCAGGAAAACCCGGATGACTGGACTGCTCAGGCTCTGCTTGGAATTACCAGTGTGTTTAATGACAATGCAAGTGAAAGCATCGATGAATTCAATGCTGCTATGAGGTTAGTACCCGAAGATGACGCCGGCGCTCTTTTCCAGGCTATTTTGAAGCTGAGCACCATGAACCAAAAATTAGCAGGCGCACTTCCCTCCGCGGCCGAAGGGTGGAGAGACAAATTGTCCCGGAGCCCTGATAGTGACCAACTCGTGCCATTACTTGACCAATTATTAAAGACTCCAAAATAAGCGCTTCGTTCCGCTCAATCGTAATGCTAAACGCAGTATATTTTGCTATTATAGTGGCTGTTTTTTAGCGTTTTTGGAAAAGGCGACAACGGTGGCCAAAGATACTGCAAGAGATATCGTCGAATCTGCCCAGTCCTACACGGGTCCGGATGGCACCAAATGCCAGGTAATCGGCCTTAGAGCCCTGACAGCCATAGCCCAGAAACATCAAATTTCGCTCAGGGATGCCGAGATAACTGCATTAAAAAATGGTGTAATCCCCTGGCGCTACCTTCGAAACACAGGTACTATTGGGCTGGACGGGCAAATAAAGCTATTGGAGTCCTGCGTGGCGGTCGTGGGCGTCGGGGGGCTGGGAGGCACTATTATAGAACTACTGGCCAGGCAAGGAATCGGCCATCTTATAATTATCGACAATGACCGGTTCGCCGAACAAAATTTGAACCGCCAGTTGATGTCCACAGAGAAGAATATCGGTAAATATAAAGTCTCGGCTGCAGTAAAAAGACTGTCTCAGATCAATTCAGCTGTTACCGTAACCACCTATGTGGGAAAACTTGATGAGAAAAATGCCGTCAGGTTGCTCGAAGATGCTCAAGTAGTGGCAGACGCGCTGGACAATCTGTCATCACGGTTTGCCCTAGAAAAAGCCTGCCGGACCTTGGGTGTTCCACTGGTACATGGGACCATTGCCGGTTTTTGCGGTCAAGTAATGACAATTTTCCCGGAGGATGCAGGTCTATCTTGCATTTACGGTTCCAAAGAAATATTCTCAGAACAGGGCGTAGAGGTAAAAGTAGGTAATCCATCGGCGACACCGGCCGTAGTGGCCGCCTGGCAGGTTCAGGAAATAGTCAAGATTATTACCGGTATCGGCAAACCACTCAGAAACTCGCTTCTGGTGCTGGACATGATGGAGGGGACTGCAGAAAGAATTGAGTTTACCGGATAACGGTCGGGTTTAGAACGAATGACCATTTTGTGGATGGTTTTGTTTTTTGGGGCTGGTGCCTGTATCGGCAGCTTTATCAATGTGGTTGCTGACCGGTTACCGCGAGGAGAATCGATTATAAGGCCGCCGTCCCATTGCTCCGAGTGCCAGCACCAGATTTCAGCCAGGGATAATATACCTATAATAAGCTATCTATGGTTAAGGGGTCGCTGCCACTACTGCCATGCCACCCTACCTCAGCGCTTATTCTGGGTGGAATTGGGAACCGCTATACTGTTCGCCTTCCTTGTCTGGCATTACGGCCTGACCTGGGAACTGCCCCTGATTGCTCTTTACTGCTGTTTATTCATATCGCTGCTGCTAATCGACCTGGAGCACGGCATACTACCCAATAAGATAATATACCCGGCGATGGTTGTGGCGCTGGTTATCGCAGGCCTGGGTTCGATTTTCAACTTCGAGCCCATCGATATCGTTGGTAGAGGTTTCAGGCTGTGGATTGTTGACGCCGCTATAGGTGGTGTTATCGGTTTGGTGCTACTGCTTCTCCCTGCGCTGCTATACCGCGGGGGCATGGGATGGGGAGACGTTAAACTGGCAGCCCTCATCGGCTTTGTCACAGGATTTCCACTGGTTATTCTGGCCATTTTTCTGGCCGTGATTCTCGGAGGCATAGTCGCCGCAATTTTGTTGCTACTTAAAATAAAAGGTCGCAAAGACGCTATACCCTTCGGCCCTTTCCTGTCCGCCGCTGCCATGGTCACTCTGTTCTGGGGCGGCAATATAGTTAACCTGCTGTTCCCGTCTTAAACTATCAATATCTTCCACTCATACTAAAGTATGAGCCCATATCGGCACGAAGTCTGAGTTATATTTCACCCCCTTTTTCCCGATAAAACCAACCATAATCTCGATTACTAAAGTGCTGTATTACTCTACAATTTGACCGTGGTCTTTTCGGACGGATTAGTTATGAAAGAAACAGCTACGCCGGAAATCAAAGAATTTCCAGTCATTTTTGGAAGCCACGGACTTCAGTTAAAAGGTAAAATTCTGCTTCCCGCTGAAGCCAGTCCTGATGAACCGGTCCCCGGAGCTGTGCTATGCCATGGCTTTGGCTCCGCCCACCGTGTTATGGAACCAGTTGCTCGAATAATGGCTGCTCAAGGCGTGGCTAGCATAGTTTTTGATTTTCGCGGTCACGGAGGCAGTGAAGGCGCGGTAGACGGTAAGATGTCGGATGATGTTGTCGACGCCTGGAATACATTATGTCAACTACCCGAAGTAGACAGCCGGCGCATTGGTATTGCAGGACACAGCCTGGGAGCCATGTCGGCGGTTATGGCAGTGGACAGGATCGACAATCCCCGAGTCCTGGTAGCACTGGCCTGCCCTCCTGAAATGGAAAGCCCGGTACCCGTAAAAGAGTCAAAAAATTTTGGCCGATGGGGACGCGAATTCAAAGCCGTTGTGGAATATCCTAAGCAAGGCGCTTTCCCATGGTTAAAAGGCCTGGCTGCGCTTATATGCAGAGTATGGATGTACCTGGGCTGTTTCAAAGTAAGAGTGGACTGGCAGAAATTCATGGACGCTTTTCCACAAATGCAGATGTCCAGGGTCCTGGGAAATCTAGAAGACTGCTTAAAGCTCTTTGTTTTTTGTGAAGGAGATAAGGTAACTCCTTATAAGAAATATACTCCCGTTTTCCAGGCAGCTTGTCAACCCAAGGAACTGATTCTGGCCAAAGGCGGTTTTCATACCACCCCTCTGCTGCCAGGAAACCTCCGTTCACAGTGGACAAGCTGGATGGTAAAGAATCTAAGCGATGCTATCTAACAACTTTAAGGAGAACAACATGCGAGTATTAATTACAGGCGGAGCCGGACGGCTGGGTATAAATATCGATAGAGCTTTTATAAAAAATGGATTCAATGTACGCGTTTTTGACCTGAACACGCCTCTGAACAGGAAAAGCATAAAAAGGCTTGGCGGCAAGGCCGAGGTCTACTGGGGCGATATCACACAACCGGATTCGGTGCATAAGGCACTGGAAGGAATTGATGCTGTTGTCCACATGGCCGGAATACTGCCGCCCGTAGCCTATGAAAAGCCAGAACTGGCGGAGAGAGTCAATGTAGGCGGCACCAGAATAATTGTTGACGCTTTGAAAGAAGCAGGAAGGCAGATTCCATTTGTATTTACCTCTTCAGTGGCTGCTTTCGGCCCTACACCTCATGCCACAGAGCCTCTATGTCCAGACGAACATAAGCCTAATCCTCGAGGCGCCTACGGTGAGACCAAGCTTCAGGCTGAAAACATCATAAAAGAATCTGGTATAAGCTATGTGATATTGCGCCTCACGGCAACTATGTACCTTAGTTTTTCGTTTAGCGATATCAAACGTATGTTTACGGTGCCGTTGAATAATAGAGTGGAATATTGCCATCCGGATGATACTGCTACGGCAATATTGAATGCAGTTAAATACTTCGATCTGGTGAAAGGCAATACTCTGGTTATAAGTGGTGGCCCTGAACAAAGGATGCTGTATAAAGATATGTTAGGCCGAATACTCGGTGTCATGGGCTTGCCGGTGCCTCCAGCTCATAAATTTACCAAAAATCCCTATTACCTGGACTGGTACGATACGGCCAAGGCACAGAAGCTGCTTAAGTTCCAGCATCGAAGCTTTGCCGACTATATCAAAGACTTTTCAAAGCAACTTACTACCAAATATGGACCGGGATTTATACCCTTTATGCGGAACTTCGTTAGTCCAGTATTCGGCAAAGCTATCGTTCAATTTTTCTAGTAGACATTGTTGCATTTAATTGCCCTGGTGTGATATACTTCTAATTCGGTGAGACCTTTAAGTCAGTCCAGAGAGGCTGGCAAGGGAAAAATGAAGGATTATTGTAGCTCCACAAAGCTTCCGGTTGAGGTTGCTTTTTTCCAGACCTCTTGCCAGTTCCAGGCAGGAGGTTTTTTTTATGTCTGAAAGAACCCTAGTGTCCGCCGAGGACATGCAGCGGGCTCTGGTTCGTGTTGCCCACGAAATCGTGGAAAGAAACAAGGGTGCCCGGGACCTCATTTTAGTAGGCATGCAGACCCGTGGAGTTCCCATCGCTAAGAGACTGGCTGCCACTATCCAGAGCCTGGAAAACATAAGCGTACCCGTCGGTTCACTCGATATCAGTCTCTATCGTGACGACCTCTCCTCACTGTCATTAAAACCCGCAGTCCATCGGACGGACATTCCTGTAGATGTCACCGATAAACAAATAGTCCTGGTTGACGATGTATTCTACACGGGACGCAGCATCCGTGCCGCCATGGATGCGCTGATAGATTTAGGTCGGCCGCAATCAATACAACTGGCCGTTCTCGTTGACCGTGGGCATCGCGAACTACCAATCCGTGCTGACTACGTCGGCAAGAACATCCCGACGGCCAAAAACGAGGAAATAAAAGTCGAAATCAAAGAGGTGGATGGCGAGGACAAAGTCGTTATAGTCACGCCTGATAAGGGGGTGAGTAATGAAAACGATTGAAACCAGTGCGGGTACGGCGACTCCGGATACGTTGCCATTGGCATCAACGGCTGTATGGCAGCATAATCACGTACTTGATCTGGATGACTTCACCCGGGAAGAGATAGAACTTGTACTGGAGACGGCTGATGCCATGGCTGAAGTGCTAACCAGAGAAGTGAAAAAGGTGCCCACTTTAAGGGGCAAGACGGTTGTTACCCTGTTTTACGAACCCAGTACCCGAACACGGGCCTCCTTCGAGCTGGCAGCCAAGAA
>Ga0209609_10002032_pt1 | contig 11668 bp, 7 predicted proteins | sample LakKivw325mmetaG_FD_184136 | JGI IMG/M metagenome (GOLD analysis project Ga0209609, IMG submission 184136) | Anoxic lake water microbial communities from Lake Kivu, Rwanda to study Microbial Dark Matter (Phase II) - Lake Kivu water 325m metaG... | ecosystem: Environmental > Aquatic > Freshwater...
ATCATATTGACATGATTATTTAGAAACTTTACAATGTTATCCTTGATGTCAGGGCAGGCGCCGCAAGAAGATTTCGTTGTGGAAAGAAGGAGTGTGTAATGGAAGGAAAGCGACTACCTATTGGAATTAAATTCGGTTATGGAGCGGGGGAATTCGGCCCGGACCTGTTCTTCATTGCGGCAGCCATGGTCCTGTTGTATTTCTTAACCGATGTGGTGGGCCTTGCCGCTGGCCTAGCTGGCACTGCCATTATGATCGGCCGTATCTGGGATGCGTTCTTTGATCCGATCATAGGCCATATATCAGACAGGACCGTCACCAGGATGGGTAGACGCAGGCCATATATATTGGTAGGAGGAATCGTATTTTCAATAGCCATGGTTTTTCTGTTTACCAACCCAACCCTTCTATTGGGCGCAGGCATCAGTCAGACAGTGTTATTCCTGTATGCAATGATTACATATATCATCATATCCACCGCTTACTCGACCGAATTTATACCTTACGCTTCGCTTGCTCCAGAGTTGACCACCGATTACCATGAGCGTACATCGCTCATGAGTTTCCGCTTTGGCTTCGGTATCATTGCCACTTTGCTGGGTGCGGGACTGGCACTGCCCATCGTGGGGCTCTGCCAGGATAAGAGCGTAGGTTTCGTATTGATGGGAGGCATTTTCGGAGCCGCTGTACTTGTCTCTGCTCTGGTTACCGTATTCAGTATCAAGGAACCTATCCATGTGAAGGCAGCCAGCTCCATGGGCTTCTTTGAATCATTCGTCTCTGTTTTTAAAAACAAGCCTTATGTGCTGATACTCGCGACCTACGTTCTAAATATGCTTGGAGTGACTCTGGTCAGCGCGGCGGTAATCTACTACTTTAAATACATACTCAATGCCGAGGGCATGGTTACAGCGGCAATGGTCATTCTGCTGGTAACAGCCTTTTTATTCGTGCCGGTAAATAACGCTATGAGCAAAAAGGTGGGAAAGAAAATCCCTTATGGCATGGGCCTGCTGATAATGGCTGTAGCACTTATGGTTCTCTTTTTCTTAGGCCCTACACTGGGTACGACTTTTTGTCTCGTAGTCGCATTTTTTATCGGCGTTGGACAGGGCTTTACCTATGCCTCGCCTTATACAATCGTGGCTGATGCACTGGAATATGATTATCTGCTTACCGGTCAGCGCAGGGAAGGGGCGTTTTTCGGTGTCTGGTCCTGGTTCTCTAAAATCGCCCAGGCTCTGGCCATTTTTATCATGGGCTTAACACTTCAATTAATGGGTTATGTGCCCAATGTTATACCGCAGACGCCGGCAGCTGCACTGGGTATCGAACTATATATGGGTCCGATTAATGCACTGCTGTTCACTGCAGCAGCCATAATCCTGTATTTTTACCCCATAACGCAAAAACGATATCAGGAGATACTCGCGCAGATCGCTGAAAGAGACGCCAAATTGGCATCTAAATAAGTCCTCACTGAGCAGATTCTGCCATGTGTAAATCGATGGGATTTACACATCCCTTATGACCTGTCTGCCATATTTGCATTTCTGGCTGAAATAATCCCGCGCACGGTCACGGACACTAGCACTATCAGGCCTCCTGCTAAAGCCCACTGACCTGGCTTCTCACCAAGCACCAGCAGTACCCACAATGGATTCAGTATCGGTTCAATGGCGGATGTCAGCACAGCTTCGAGAGCGGTGATACGCTTTATCGCTATGGAATACAGGGCATACGGAATGCCGAGCTGAATTATGCCCATCAGCGCGATATCGATCCACCCGTACAAATCAGGATATTGCAGAGTAATGAAGGGCACACCCACCAGAGCGGTGAGTATATTTCCCAGCAGCACGGTATTAATAGGAGACTCATGCTTTTGCATCCTAGTGAACACAAAAAAACAGGCGAAACTGACGCCGGCGGCAATGCCTAAAAGATCGCCTGCCAACCCTCCGACCACCAAGCCGTCAATTAAAAACAGGACCATGCCACCCAGCACCAGCACCATGGTAATTATATCCAGCAGCTTGACTTTTTCCTTCAATAGCCAGAGCCCGAGCAGGCTGACATATATCGGGGCCGTATATTGAAGCAAAATTGCGTTAGCCGCAGTGGTGAACTTGGTTGCCATGACAAATGTGATGAAGGTGGCGGCCAGCGATATCGCTCCCGCAATTTGCGGAAAAGACCATGTGAAGTGCGGCCTGCGTATCAGAATCAACAGGAAAATACTGGCTACGGCACTCCTTACCCCTGCTATGGCCAGCGGATGACAATCCACCAGCTTTATCATCAGCCCACCCAGACTCCACAACACCGCCGTTGCCAGCATCAATAGGATCGCAGCAGGGTGGCTGATCGTGGATCTACCGGAGAATAACTTGATCACGTTGACATGCCAGCACTCTATGATTTATGCTATAGTAAAGTATCTAAATAATAATGTCAATCAGTTATTTATCCTGCCTCTTCTGTCTCTGAACCTTTTTATTTGATATGCATTTCATTATAGGGCCTAACTAATAGGGTATACAGTTCAACATCAGGGAGGTTGTTATGCAGACTGCGCAGACGATCAATGAGCAGGTCCATGGATTTCTGGAGCTGGTTGCCAGTGAGTTCAATACCAAGCCGGCGTTGCAGGAGGAGCTTAAAAGCACGCAGGGCTGGATCAATGCCAGGCTGGGGTTGAGATCGGAAGACGATGTGCTCCACCAGACGATCACGATCAAGGACGGCCACATAAGCATTGATGACGGCGTTCCCCACAATACAAACCTCACTCTCGTATTTATGCAGGGAGCCGATATTATAGAGCAGCTGCAGGCCAGCCCCGACGAAGGGTACATGAGAATACTGCGCGGCCGAATACGGACCGAGGGGAACACAGCCTACATGGGCTTCTGGGACTATCTGGTCAACCTGTTGCTGGCGGAAGACCAGCAGAAGGCCGTGAACGCCCAGATCGAGGAACACCATAAGGACAACCTCCGCCTGGCTGAAAAAGTTGATCCTACCGTGCGGACGGAGCGCAGGCAGAGGAGTAAAGAACTTCTGGCCGGCAGAAAGGAGGACCCGGGTGTCAAATATCTGGATGATCCTTTCATTCCGCAGTATCACATCGATGATTTCCCCCGGCTGTCACGTTTTCGTGAGGAGCGCATTAATACCAGGCCCGAAGTTTGCTGCGAATACGGCAAGCTTGTGACGGACTTCTACATCAAAAACGGATATGAAAAAAAGGCCGACGGCACACCCTGGGAGCCCAATACCCGTTTCGCACAGTGCTTCAAATACGTCATGGAGAAGCGTAAGCCCGTAATCCGCAAGAATGATTTACTGGCCGGCTCCTATACCCCCAATCCCACTCTGGGCATGGTCAACCAGCCGTCCATACTGGGACACTATTTCTGGGGAGAGCTGCGCACCTGCGCCAACAGAGAGCTGGAGCCTTATATCATTTCAGAAGAATCCATCCAAACACTGCACAAACATGTTTATCCGTACTGGGTAGATAGAAACGTGCCCAACTGGTGGAGCGAAGCCTATGATTATCCGCTGGGGCTCAGAATACGCGAGCGTTTTTTCGCCGTGTCGTTCGCCAAGGCTGTGTACGCCGGTGTGGTCTCACCGGGATTCGAGAGGGTTTTGCAGCACGGCCTCTCCGGGCTGGAAAAACGTATCGACCAGGAGCTTCAAAACGATAAGGCGGCCGACGGGGAAAAGAAGGCCACGCTGGCAGCCATGAAGATCGGACTGGATGCCGTGAGGGCTTATACCCGTAACCTGGCCGGTCTGGCCCGGGAACAGGCCAGGGCTGAAACCGATCCCACCCGAAAGGCCGAACTGGAACATATACATGGCACACTTCTGCAGGTGCCGGAACACCCCGCCCGCACCCTCGATGAAGCCGTACAGGCTCTGCTGATCATTCATGTCTCGACCGCCACGGAGATGATCGACGATGCAGGATCTTTCGGACGCCTGGACCAGATACTGCAGCCGTACTTCCTGAAGGATATGCAGAAGTTATCCGGGAAAGATGACCGCGAGAAATATATCAAACATGCCATCGAGATGATCGGCTCGCTCTTTCTCAGGGTAAACACCCACTGGCCTCTCACGCCGGGCCTTGGCACCTGGATGGAATCCGGCTCTCCCTTCAACACGACCATTGTAGTGGGCGGCGTTACACAAGCAGGCGAGGACGCCGTGAACGACATGTCGTATATCATCCTCAAGGTGACTGAGATGCTCACCATGAACGATCCCAATATGCACGCGCGCTATTACCCCGGCAAGAACAGCCGTGCCTTCCTAGAAAGGCTGTGCGAGGTCAACTATATCACGGGCGCGACTCCGGCCATACATGGAGACGAGGTTATGATCAGGGCGCTGTCTGCTCACGGGGATATACCGGTGGAGGATCTCCGCGACTGGACCCCCACGGGATGCGTTGAACCTTCCATACCGGGAAAATGGTACGCCTCCACCGCCAGCGGCAACGTGAACCTGGTGGCGGCTTTAGAGATGGCTCTAAATAACGGCACTCATCCCCTCATGAGATGGGACCTGGGCCCGAGGACCGGAAAGATCGAGGACGGCGCCTTCAAAACATTTGAGGAATTCTATCAAGCTTTTCACAAACAGTGCCTGTTCCTGTTCGATCAGCTGGTTATCGGCGATATACAGCTGGAAAAGCTCGAAAATATCCATTTCCCCGAGCCTTTCATGTCCTCGCTTTACGACGGCTGTATCGAAAAAGGCCGCAATATCACACGCGGAGGCGCCAGGTATAACTCCAGCGGCATCACCATCGTGGGTCTCACCAGCGTGGTGGATTCGCTTATGGCTGTCAAGAAGCTGGTGTACGATGAAAAACGCTTCTCGCTGGTGGAGCTCAAGAAAGCCCTGGACAACAACTTCGCAGGTTACGACAAGATTCACGCCCTTATTAAAAGCAGCGTACCCTGTTTCGGCTCAGGCAATCCTGATGCGGTTGCTATGGCCAGACGAGTCACTAAAATGACCAGCGATTTCTTCAGGAACAAGCGCGACAGCAGGGGCGGACAGTATACAACCGGCTGGTGGACCATGAACAACCACACGGTTTACGGCCGCGTCACCGGCGCCCTGCCCAACGGACGGCTGGATGGGACGCCCTTCACACCGGGGCTGACACCCAGCCCGGATGCCTCTCCCAACCTGCTGGACAACCTGCTGGATGTTGCCCAGCTCGATCCTGAGACCCTGGACAACAATATCGCCTTCAACGTGCGTATAGTGCCCTCTTCCAAAGACACGCTTGCAGCAACTATAAAGCGTATGGCTGACTACGTGGAAACTTATATTAAGAAGGGCGGTATGCAGGTCCAGTTCAACGTGGTTAATACCGATACGCTCAAAGATGCCATGGCGCACCCGGAGTTTTATCCCGACCTGATGGTGCGCATTTCCGGCTACTGCGGCTACTTCACCAAGCTGCAGCGGGACCTGCAGATGGAGATCATACGGCGTTCAGAATACGGATTATAACCGCTGCGTAAACGCCCGTCACCTTGATATGTATGCAAGCCGCCCCGGCAGGGCGGCGGTATGCGATTACTTCGGATTAGCCTCCATCGGGCGCCGTTTTGTATCATATATGTGAATGAGGCAGCCCTGACCGGCTGGTAGCGATTCCTAAGTCCGCATTCAACAGCAAGTTTCTTTAAAGGGAGAAAGCCATGTTTTCAAGGGAATGGTTCATTTACGTTTTCGGCCGCTGGATACTTCTCTCCGGCATCGCCGGAGCTATCCTCCAGGTGCTGTTGCGGCAACAGCTGGGCATACCCGATTTCCCGGCCTTCCTGCTGAACCAGCTCCTGCTGGCATGCGTCTTCTGGTATGTCGATAAATTCATCTTCCGCCGCCATCTGGGCAAGGTTAAAGAGCTATTCAGGTTCCCCCGCATTAAAGGCAAGTTCGATCCCACGGCAGAATTCAACAAGATCACCGAGGAATACACGCAGATGGCGGAGGACTATCAGAAAAGCCCGGACGATCCCAGGGTATGGCTGCACCGTTTTCTTGACCTCACTCATTCGGTGGAGATGATGGACCGTGTCCTGAGGGACCGCGGCATAGATGTGGACAAGGAGTACAACCGTATCATAGAAGATAACCGCAAGCGCGGACTGTATGAATAAGAAAATGCTATACTGGTAGCCACATCATATGTCGAGAGTGCAGAACCTGATTCAGGCGCTTAAGAGCGAGAAGGCCCAGCGGTTGGGCATCGCCATAGCCGCCGCAGCGCTGGGAAACCTGCTGTCCTATCTCTCCAGCATGCTCACCCCGCTTAACCCTCAGGTTACCTTTGATTTCTCGCACCTGGCGACATTCGCCATAGCTATCACCTTCGGGCCCTGGTACGGTCTGTTGACCGCCGCCCTCGCCTCCCTGTACGCCTATTTTCACCTGGCAGTCTTCGGCATCTACGGCCCCGTATACGGGCTTGCCATTATATTCGGCAAATCCATGACGGGCTTTTTCTGCGGTCTGCTCAGGGGCCGCATGCCCACCTTCCTGGCCATCGTCTTGTCGTATATACCGGAGTCGATCTTCACCTTCTTTTTCCTGCACTGGATGTCGTTTGTGCTGCCTCCAGGTACGCTTACCTGGGAAGCTATCACGATCGGTGTAATCGCTGAAGGCTGGGTGGAGGTCATAATGTTCTCCTTCATCATAGACAACATGGTACGCCGCAAGGTGGTTGAGACCGCCGTCTTGATGCTGGAGATATTCATCATCATGTTCCTGGTACATAAGGAGTTCCTCCAGACCCTGCTGCTTCTCCTGCTCATAGCGTTTTTTACCCTCATACTTTTCGAATTGGTGGAAAAAATCATCCGCAGGCCGGGATCTAAATTGCCCGAAAATAAAGACCGTGAGTAATAACAGGTCTGTATCGAGACCGGCCGACACACGCGCCATGTTCCCCGCACCGGTGAGGATGCATGGATTCTTAAGACCCTAAATATTGGGAGAGCGGTTTTACGTTATAGCTCTGCGAGCCCTGTGAAAGGACCTTCAGCACTGCGCCCGCTGTATCCAGCGATGTAAAGCAGGGTATGCGCCGCTCGGTGCTGGCGCGTCGTATGTGGAAACCGTCCTGCAGCGGTATACGCCCGCCGGTGACCGTATTGACCACGCCTACTACGGACCCGCTACCGATAATCTCGACAATATTGGGATGCCCTTCATTCAGTTTTCTGCTGATCGCTTTCACATCCATGCCGTGCTCTTTGATCATGTCTGCCGTGCCGCGAGTAGCGTAAATCTGGTAACCCAGATCATAGAAGCCCCTGATGATAGGCAACGCCTCCGCCTTGTTCTTGTCCGCGATGCTGAACAGCAATGCCCCCTGAGAGGGCAACATCAGGCCTGCCGCAATCAGCGCCTTGGCTAGGGCGGCTTCATAAGTCAGATCGATGCCCATTACTTCGCCCGTGGACTTCATTTCGGGGCTGAGATAGGTATCAACACCTGTCAGCTTGGACATGGAGAAAACAGGGGCCTTGACGCCGACCAGTGCCTTTTTCCCATACAGGCCTGTTTTATATCCCTGCTCCTTCAGGCTGATCCCCAGCATGACTTTAGTGGCGATGCGTACCATGGGAACTCCCGTAACCTTGGAGATAAACGGGATCGTGCGGCTGGCGCGCGGGTTTACCTCCAGCATGTATATAGAAGACTGCTCTCCGCTGCTGCTGCGCATAATTACGAACTGTATGTTCATCAGTCCCTTTATACCCAGCGCCAGCCCGGTCCTGACGGTGTAATCAACCAGGGTATTTACCTCGTCCCTGGATAGTCCCGGCGCTGGATACACCGCTATTGAATCTCCGCTGTGCACACCCGTCCGCTCGATATGCTCCATAACCCCTGGAATCAAAACATCGGTCCCGTCGCTGACCGCATCGACCTCCACCTCTTTGCCCTCGAAGTATTTATCGATCAGTATAGGATGGCGTTCGTCGAGTTCCAGCGCCTGTTCCATGTACCTGGTCAATTCCTCCTGGCTCTGCGTTATCTCCATACCCCTTCCGCCAAGCACATAGCTCGGCCTTACCAGCACCGGATAGCCCAGTGTCCTGGCGACCTCCTGTCCCTGACTGATGGTGGTAACACCTGTGCCGGGAGGCTGCGGAATGCCCTGATGATTGAGAAAATCCTCGAACCTGCGCCTGTCTTCCGCCAGATCGATTATCTCAGCATTGGAACCAAGTATGGGCGAATTATTCCTGGAGAGCGATGCGGCCAAATTGATCGCCGTCTGCCCGCCGAATTGAAGCACAGAGGGGGTGAAGGCGCTGACCAGCAGTCTGGAATTCTCATTCTCAAGTATGTCCAGGACGCTTTCCCCGTCGAGGGGCTCAAAGTAAAGGCGATCGCTGGTATCGAAGTCGGTTGACACGGTTTCAGGATTTGAATTGACCATTATGCTTTTATAGCCGGCGTCTTTTAGCGCCCAGGCGGAATGGACGCTGCAGTAGTCGAACTCTATCCCCTGGCCGATGCGGATAGGTCCGCTGCCGATAACAACCGCCTTATTGCCGGTAAGGGATTCAGCCTCGTTTTCGACCTCATACGTGCTGTAGAAATAGGGAGTTTCGGCATCGAACTCGGCCGCACAGGTGTCTACCATTTTATATACCGGTTTAATATTCCAGCGGTTTCTCAATTGCCTCACCTGGTCGGGCAGCATGTCTCCCAGGGTTGAAATCTGCTCGTCCGAGAAACCGAACCGCTTGGCCTGCCATAGCAATTCGGGATTCAGATCTTCCGATAACAAGCGCTGCTCCAGCTTAACGATATTGGACATTTTGTGCAGGAACCATGGATCGATCCCCGTTTGCTCCGCCAGCTGTTCCGGGTCCGTTTTTCTTCGCAGCGCCGCCATCAATGCCCACAGCCTCAAGTCATTGGCCTGAAGCGGATAATTCATATGTCCTTCAGCGTTGCTCCAGCTCTTGTCCTCCCACAGTAGAGACCGCCTGCCTATCTCCAGGGAGCGCACAGCCTTCTGCAGCCCTGCCTCAAAACAGCGCTCGACAGCCATCACCTCGCCGGTAGCCTTCATCTGGCTGCCCAGTGTCCTGTCGCCCCCGGCGAATTTATCGAACGGCCAGCGCGGGATCTTTATCACGCAGTAGTCCAGCGCAGGCTCGAAGACCGCCATTGTTTTGCCGGTTACCCGGTTGGGTATCTCATCCAGACGCTTGCCCGCAGCGATCTTGGCGGCCACGCGCGCTATGGGATATCCCGTGGCCTTGCTGGCCAGGGCCGAGCTGCGGCTGACGCGCGGGTTCACCTCTATGATGTAATACTGGCTTCCGGCTACGTTCAGCTGGTCAGGCGCCCATTTCCTGGCCACCACCGGGCTGGGCGTCAAAGCGAACTGTATATTACATCCGCCCTCAATACGCAGCGCCCGTATGATCTTCAAGCTGGCCGACCTGAGCATCTGGTATTCCTTGTCGGTCAGGGTCTGGCTGGGCGCCACCACAATGCTGTCCCCCGTATGAACGCCCATCGGATCGATATTTTCCATGTTGCAGATGGTGATGCAGTTATCGGCCGCATCGCGCATTACTTCGTATTCGATCTCTTTCCATCCCAGCAGGCATTTTTCCACCAGCACCTGATGGCTCATGCTCGATGCCAGCCCGTTTTCCACAGTGGCCTCCAGCTCTGCCATGGTGTGGACGATGCCGCCGCCGGTCCCACCCAGCGTGTAGGAGGGCCGTACTATCAGCGGCAATCCGATGGAGAGGGCGAACTCTCTGGCCTCGCCGACAGTATTAACCGTCACGCTCTCCGGTATCGGCTCACCTATCTCCTGAATAAGCTGCTTGAATAACGACCGCTCCTCCGCCTTTTTAATGGTTTCCAGCGGCGTGCCCAGCATGCGGACGTTATATTTATCCAATATCCCGGTATCGGCCAGCTCGACGGCCAGGTTAAGCCCGGTCTGACCGCCCAGCGTGGGCAGCAGCCCCTCCGGCCTTTCCCGTTCAATTATCCTCTCCACAACTTCTACGGTCAGCGGTTCGATATACACTATGTCGGCTATGCCTTCGTCGGTCATAATAGTTGCGGGATTTGAGTTGACCAGCACTGTGGTGATCCCCTCCTCCCGGAGGGACTTGCACGCCTGGGCGCCTGCGTAATCGAATTCGGCAGCCTGGCCAATTATGATGGGACCCGACCCTATAACCAGCACTTTAGAGAGTTCGGCCATCGGTTATCTTTTGACCTCGCTGATCATCTGTAAGAACCTGTCGAATATGTACGTGTTGTCCTGGGGACCGGGCGAGCCCTCCGCATGGTACTGTATCGTAGTGATCGGCATGGAGCTGTGCCTCAGTCCCTCTATGGTGCCGTCATTTAAATTAATGTGGCTGACCTGCAATCCTCCCTTCAGGGTATCTGCATCAATAGCGTAGCCGTGATTCTGTGAGGTGATGTGCACTTTCCCCGTGGCCAGATCGCAGACGGGATGGTTGGCGCCCCGGTGGCCGAACTTCAATTTGAAGGTATCGGCGCCGAAAGCTCTTCCGATAAGCTGGTGGCCCAGGCAAATTCCCAGTATCGGCTTCTTCCCCAGTAATCCTTTTATGTTCTCGATAGCATAGTCCAGCAATGCGGGATTCCCGGGACCGGGAGAAAGAATTATGCCGTCCGGCTGCATGGCAAGTATCTCCTGTGAAGAGAGGGTGCAGGGGACGACCATCACACGGCAGCCGAGACGGCTCAGTATGCGGGCGATATTGAACCTCAAGCCCATGTCAACGATTACCATCTTGTATTTATACGGTTGTTGCTCCCGCCCCGAATCCCATTCAAAAGCCTCTGCGATGCTCACTTCCCTCACGAAATCGGTGTCACCGTAGTCAGGCAGCTGTTTCAATTCATGCAGCGCCTCGCCTGATGTTAAATCGGACGTCAGTATCCCCATCATGACGCCTTTGGAGCGAATGTGTCTGGTCAGGCTGCGCGTATCTATCCCGCTGAGACCGGGTATCTTCGCCTTCTTCAAATAGTCTTCCAGGGTCCCCTCGCTCCGCCGGTTGCTGGGTACAGGGCAATATTCCCTGACGACAAAACCTCGTACCTGAATTTTTGCTGATTCTACGTCATCGAGATTGATGCCGTAGTTGCCTATCAACGGATAAGTCGGCGCCACTATCTGGCCGGCAAAGGACGGATCGGTAAGCATCTCCTGGTAGCCGGTCATGCTCGTGATAAAGATGATCTCGCCGAAGGCGGTTGTCTCAGCCCCGAAGGCTTCGCCCCTGTAAACCATGCCGTCCACCAGAACCAGTATGGCTTTGCCGCTCATAGCATGTCCTCAAATAAAAAACCCCTTGCGCAGGATACGCAAGAGGTAAAAAAATAGCCCCAGGCTATAAATCCCGGAGCATGATAATATGCCACCATTTTCTCCTTACCAGCCTCACTGGACTGGCTTAAAGGTCGATATTATTATATTCTTTTTAGGAAAAGCTGTAAAATTCCCGCATTGCGTCATAATTATTGTTACCGAAAAGGCAGTACTTGCGTCAAAATTAATGTTACCGTAGGAGGGTAACGGCAACATGACGCGAAATAGTAT